>WNEQ01001609.1_pt1 | contig 11915 bp, 13 predicted proteins | sample 5399971 | NCBI WGS metagenome assembly WNEQ01 (sample SAMN13153330, study PRJNA577476) | soil metagenome | isolation source: 20 cm grassland meadow soil 2 days after 1st rain plot 5 | place: USA:California | collected 2015-09-18
CTGGACCGCATGCGTCGGGAGAAGGAGATCGCGGTGACACCGGCGGAGGAAAAACGGATGAGTGAATACCGGGCGACGCTGAATCGGATCTTACCAGGGAACCAGCCGGAACTGGAGGGCGCGGGGAAGGGGTTGTGACGCGGGTCCTGTCGCCGACCAGCCCGCCCGGCCCGGCCGCCTCACCAACTCGGCGGCGCGCACAGACGCGGCGCTCTTTATTCATCGCGCCGTGCGCCCTCTTGCCCCGCCCGGTGTAGGGACCCGGGGACCCGTTGCTCTTCGGTTGCAACGGGTGAACGGGCGGCCGGGCCCCAGGTCGGCGCCACCCGCTCCACAAGTGTGGGCACGGTGAAAATAAATACTAAACAAGGAGAGTGCCGCTCGGTGGGATTCTTAGCAGCCTGTTAGTGGCCCATCTTGGGGCCGGCGGCGTTGGAGCCCTGCGAGACCAGCTTGAACTGGACGGTTTGCTGACAGTGGGGACATTTGTAGCGGATCGTGTTCTCATCAGTATAGACGACCTGGTCTTCCTTGACCCACATCAGGAGTCCACAGAAGGGACAGGTCCGGACCTGCGTGTGCATGAATCAACCCTCATCCGAGTGCGAGCGGCAAGCAGCTTGTCGCTTCAAGCTCTGAGCTCATCGCTATGCGCTAGGGCTGTACTGTAATACAAGACAACCACCGCGCTCAAGACCATGATCAGCTTTTCAGAACGAAAGGATTTTGACCCCGCTCTCCTCGTCCAACTCTATGAGCGGGCGCCCTGGGCCAAGGGGCGGACGGCGGAGGAGACGAGCCGGATGCTGGAAAACACGGATCTCGCGCTGTCGGTCTGGGAGGGGGAGCGCTTGATCGGATTCGGGCGGGTCTTGACCGACTACGTGTACCGGGCGTCGATCTGGGACGTGATCGTGGATCCGGCCTATCAGGGCCAGGAGATCGGGACCCAGATCATGGAGCGCATTCTGCACCATCCCGATCTGAAGCGCGTCGAGCTGTTCTGGCTCTGCACCCGCGACAAGCAGGCTTTCTACGGGAAGCTGGGCTTCAGCGCGGACGAACAGACCGGCATGGTGTGGGCGCGCGCGAGACAGTCGCGGTTGGAATAGTGAGGCATATGGCCCCCGCAGACGAAGGATGGGCGGGGCGGCCCGGCTAATCCCCCCTGCTCGCGCGTCGCGCACACAGGATTGATCGTTCCGGGCAGGGGTGGAAGGTGTGCTCGCCGGACGCGCGCAATAGGGGATCAGCCAGGCCACCCCGTTGAATGAGGCGCGCGATGGCGCGAACCTCGCCGCACATCCGTTCCAGCCGAAGCGCCATCGTTGAAGGGCTAGAGAGAAAGGATAGTCCGGCCCCGCCGCTCCGGCGACGTGTGCTTCAAGCCGCGGGTTGAATTGGAGAAGGTTAGTCGCTGAGAACAAATTGTTCCTGCTCTAATGTCTCCACCGCTCCCGGGATCAATCGTCTCACCCATTCGATCGCCTACCTGCCTGAGAGGCCGAGAACCCTCTTCGCAAGACACGCTGCAAACATGCCGGTGCGGCCGATCCCCGCATGACAGTGAATGGCCACATGGCGTCCAGCTTGGGCGTGTTCAATGCTTGCCGTGAGGGCGCTGTCGAGACAGACCTTTGCAGGCGCAGCAAAATCAAGGATGGGGACATGGATCACGTTGAAGCCTTCCTGCGCATAGAGTGCTCGAAGGTCTCGCCTCGCTTTGCGCGCACATTCCTCATCGCCGACCAGCACCACGACAACAGACACCTCCTGCTTCTTGAAAGCGTTCAACGCCGACCCCTGCGGATCAAAATCTCCAAACGGCATCGGGCTGCGAAAAATACGACCCCGCAAACCCAACGGCAGTTCCGTGAGCGAGATGGCTTCCCATCCTGTCATACCGGCCAGATCGTCCTCTGAATTGAAACCCGTCTCTTCTACGATGCTGCTAAGCCGGCGCGCCTGAGCCGCTTGGGCGAGAGGAGCACAGAGAGCAAGAAGACCGCCGTGGCCAATAGCACGATGGCGGGGCCGGAGGGCAGGTCCCAGAGGTAGGAGAGCATCACCCCGCCGGTCGCGCAGGAGATCCCGATACCCACCGAATAGGCCGTCATGTGGGAGAGGCTGTGGGTGAGTTGGTAGGCCGTGGAGGCCGGGATCAACACCATCGCGAAGACCAGAATGGCCCCCACCGTTTTTAGGGACACCACTACCGTGAGCGCCACCAGCGTCAGCAATAGGTAAAAGATCCGCCGGGCCGGCACCCCCGAGGCTTCGGCCATCTCCTGGTCGAAGGCGATGAAATACAGTTCCTTCGAAAAGGCGAGGATGGCGCCCAACACCAGGAGACTCAAGGCCAGGATGATACCCAATTCCTCCGGCGTGACGGACAGCACGCTCCCGAAGAGGTAGCCGTAGACCTCGGCGTTATAGCCTTTCATGAGCCCGATGAAGAGAATGGCGAGCGCCATCGTCGCGGTGTAGAGAATGCCGATCGAGACATCCAGCTTCATCCGGCCTTTTTCCTCCATCACCCCCGTCAGCCAGACCGTGGCCAACCCGAACGCGATCGCCAGCGGAAGCGGCGGGAGCCCGACTAGGTAGGCCAGCGCCACCCCGGCAAAGGCCGCGTGCGCCGTCCCGGCCCCGACGAAGGCCAGCCCCCGAAGGACGACGAACACGCCGATCACGGAGCACATGGCGCCGACCAGCATTGCAGCCAGGAGGGAGCGCTGCATGAAATCGTATGACAACATTTCAAGCATAGGCGATAGGCAATGGGCGATGGGCTATAGCCTCATCTGTGATGGTGGTAGTCCTCGACGATAACCAGATCCTTCTCCGTAATGACCAACTCCTTCCCGTAGACCTGGCTGAGCAGGTCCGGCTTGAGCACCTCGTCCGGCGGCCCGGCGGCGAACAAGCGTGTCTTCAGCAAGACCAGCCGGTCAACGAGCGGTCTGATCATATTGATGTCGTGGGTGATCAGCAGGACCGTGAGCCCCAGTTCCTGATGGAGCCGTCGGATCAGCTCCAGCACACTGTGCTGCGTGGTGATATCAATGCCGGTGGTGGGCTCGTCGAGGAGGAGGACCTGTGGCTGCTGCGCCAGCGCCCGTGCGATTAGAACTCGCTGTTGCTGGCCGCCCGAGAGGTCGCCCAGCGCGGTGTCCCGGTGATCCTGCATCCCCACGTTGACCAAAGCTTCCAGCGCAATCTCGCGGTCCCGTTTCCTGGGCCGGTGGAACAACCCCAGCACGCCGTACCGGCCCATCATCACCGTTTCCAGGACCGTAATCGGGAAGTTGCGATCCAGCGCTCCCTTCTGCGGGAGATACCCGATGCGGGCCCGGTGGTGGCACCGGAGTTGTTCGCAGGCGCAATCAAAAATCTGCAGACTGCCCTCCAGGGGACGCAGGAGCCCGAGCACCGCCCGGCAGAGGGTCGTTTTCCCGGACCCGTTCGGTCCGATGACGCCCACGAACTCCCCCTCGGAAACCTCCAGTGAGATATCCTTCAAGGCGAGCACGTCATGGAACCCGAAGGTGGCGTGTGAAAACCGGATAATGGTCTTGGCCATGGAGGGCTAGGCGGCTTCCAGCGCCTGCGCCAGTTGCAGGACATTGTACCGCAACATATCAAGATAGGTCTCGGTGCCCGCAACGCCACCAGGCAGCGGCGTCAGCACCACGACGCGGGCGCCGGTCTCGCGCGCCAAGGCTTCAGGAATCTTCTGGTTCATCTGAGGCTCCGAAACGATGACGCGGAGACGATCCTCGCGAATCCGCGAGATGAGCGCTTGGAGGTGACGGGCTGACGGTTCCGCGCCGGCCTGCGTGACGATCTCCCCCACGATCCGGAATCCGAACCGGCGGGCAAAATACGGCCAGGCCGGATGGTACACGACAATCCGGCGGTCGGCGAGGTGGCGAAGACGCTCGACCAGTTCACGCTGCAATTGGTCGAGCTGGAGCAGGTAGTCCGCCTGGTTGCGGCGATACTCCGAGGCATGGTCCGGGTCCAGTGTGATAAAGGCTTCTGTAATGTGCCGCATCATAATTTTCGCGTTTTCCGGGTCCAACCAGACGTGCGGGTTGCCGGAGCGATGGCGGTCCTGCAGCATCGGGGTGGCTCCGCCCTGCGGCTCGTGTTCTCGGATCAGCGCGATCCCTCGTGACGTCGTGACGACCAGGAGCCCGGGATTGCCGGAATTCTTGACCAGTGAGGAGACCCACACTTCCAGGCCCACCCCCACCTCCAGCAGCACCCGCGCGTTCCGGATCTCCACCAGATCGCTCGGCTTCGGTGAATACGTGTGCTCGCTCTCCAGGCCGGACATCAGGGACACCACCTTCACGTGAGATCCTCCGACCCGGCCCGCCAGATCCTTGAGCACGGGGATCGTCACCACGACATTGAGCGGCGTTGCGGGGCGCGCGCCGGGTGGCTCGGCTGCCTGCGCCGGCATTCGCGAGAAAAACGCGCCCGCCGTGAGCGCGAGAATAGCCGCGAGGGCCATGCGTCTGGCGTGCATGGCCGCGACCGTAACACCGCACATGCGGAATGTCAACGCGACCACGCGCGGCTTTCCGTTCAACCTGCGCTCGTCGAACGCGGGGGGCGAGATCTCTGAAGGCGGGACACTGAGATCTCCCCATTCAGCGGCAGACCGTGTCTAGCTTGACCGGCTGGAAGACTTCGGGTAGCCTGGCTCGCGATCCGTGGTGGCAAGGTGATCGGTATGAAGGCGATCGGGCTCATGTCCGGCACATCCGGAGACGGCGTGGATGCGGCATTGGTGCAGATCCGCGGGACCGGCCATGCGCTGCGGGTCACGCCGCTGGCATTCCGCACGGCACCCTACACCGCGGCGTTGCGTCACAGGATTTTGGCGGCTGCCACCAGAGGCACGGTCTCGGAAATCTGCCATCTCAACGCCGTGCTCGGCGAGTGGTTTGCCAAGGCCGCGCTCCGAGTGATGGGGCAAGCAGGCGTGAAGTCGTCCGACGTCCAGGTGATCGGCTCACATGGGCAGACCGTGCACCATTGCCCCACGCCGAGGCGGGAACCCGGTCTCGGACTCATCCGTTCAACGCTCCAGATCGCCGAGCCCGCCGTCATCGCCGAACGTACCGGGATCACGACCGTCGCCGATTTTCGGCCGCGGGACCTGGCCGCCGGCGGTCAGGGAGCCCCGCTCACCCCGTATGTCCATTATCTGTTGCTCAGGGACCCGCGCCGCGCCCGCCTGATCGTCAACCTGGGCGGCATCAGCAACGTGACCTATTTGCCGGCCTCCGGAAACCTGAAATCCGTCCGCGCTTTCGACACGGGGCCGGGAAACATGGTCCTGGACGCGCTGGTGCACCACCTGACCCGAGGCCGACAATCCCTGGACCGAGACGGCAGGAGGGCCGCCAAGGGGAAGGTGGATGCCAGGCTGCTGGCGACGCTTCTGACCCATCCCTTTCTCCGGCGCGAGCCGCCCAAGTCCACCGGCAGGGAGGAATTCGGCGAGACCTTTCTGGCCCGGGTGCTGGCCTTGTCGCGGAAGTGGCGGCTGGCGCCCGAGGATCTGCTGGCCACCTGCTCGCTGTTCACCGCGATGGCGGTCGGCAATGCACGTCGGTGGGTCAAGGGACCGGTGGATGAGGTGATCGTCGCAGGGGGAGGCGTTCGCAATCGCACGGTGATGGCCGATCTGGCAGCCATCTTTGAACCTGCACCGGTGCGGCCTGTGGAAGAGTTGGGATGGAAGAGCCAAGCGTTCGAAGCGACGGCGTTCGCGGTCTTGGCGTACCAGACGATCCATGGGGAATGCGCCAACGTCCCGGCGGTGACCGGGGCTGCTCACCCTGTCCTGCTGGGCACCATCGTACCCGGGGGAGAACGGCGGCGGACGCAGCTGCGCTGACAGGACATCAGAAAACAGGGAGGGGAATGTGGACACACTAGTCATCGCGTCGGTCGGCCTGCTGCTGATTCTGGTGATCGCCTGGCTCTGGCTGGCGAAACCGTTCAGGGAGCCAGACGAGCAGGAACCGATCGTTCCCGAAGGGATCACGTTACGCCCCCAACCACTGATGACCAAGGCCGAAGTGGCCTTTTACAATGCGCTGCGCCTGACCGTGCAGGAGCGGTATCTGGTCTTTGCTCAGGTGCCGGTGTGGTGCCTGGTCGAGGTCAAGTCAGACAATCCCGAGGTCCGGGCGGCGTTTCTCAATAAGATCGCGTTGCGGCGCGTCGATTTTGTCCTGGTGCATCCGGGAACGCTGGCGGCGGTCAGGGTCGTCGAACTTCGAGATCCTTCGCAGCTCTCAGTTCAGCGGGAAGCGCGGGACCTCGTCGTTGACACGCTGTTCAAAGAGGCTGGGATTGCAGTCGTCAGACCCAAGGCCGGGATGACATACACCGTTGCCGCCCTGGCGAACTTATTGGGGTTCGAACCGCCCGCGGAATAGCGACGGACTCTGCAGAAACCTGATACCATGGGCCGGACTGACGGAGCCGGTCCCATAGGATTGTGTGGAACCCTCCACCGTGCCCATAGAGCCTCCCGACAAGTTGCAGGCCGATAGGATCCACGTCCAACAGCACCTTGCGGCGAATCCCGAGCCGCTGCGGCAGGATCCCCCTCCCAACCCGGCCGGCGGCCACACGCTGGTAGTGGACGCGACCGATCCCTCCGCCTATGCTCGGCCCAGCTCCGCCGTCAAAGACGCAGGTCCGGACGATCAAGTCTTCATCCGGCCGGGGATCTACGAGGACAAGATTTTCGTCGCGGAACGCCCGATTCTGCTGATCGGAGCTGGCCGCGAGGCCGTCCAGATCTTCAGCCGGCGCGGCGGGCCGCTCTACCTCCAGCGGGTACCGGATGGACGCATTTCCGGGATCACCTTTCGCTATGTCGGCAGCGACCAGCATGCGGCCATGAATATTCTGGATTCCACCTGCACCGTGGTCTCCTGCCGGGCCACCGAGGGTATTCTGTCCGGCATCGTGGTGTACGGACCTACGGGTCGGCCGACGCTGCTAGACAACGAGGTCTGCCATAACCGCGAGTCGGGCATCTTCGTGTTCGCGGGAGCCAGGCCCTATGTGGCCCAAAACCTGTGTTATGCGAACCATCACTTTGGAATCGCGGTTCGTGACCCCGGCAGTCACCCTGATCTCGTGCGCAACATGTGCCGGGAGAATATGCTCAGCGGCATCCTGATGTTTCACCACGCCAGCGCATTGCTGTTAGGCAACATCTGCCGCGAGAACCAGCACTGGGGGATTGTCACCACCCCCGAATGCGAGACCTCCCCACCGCGCGAGCAACTCGCGTCGTCCAATACCCTGGACCCCAATCCGCGTGGCGCCCTCATGGTGACGGAACAACCGTTGGGCGAGATCGGCCGCTAGCCCGGATTGTTCATGACGGTTCTTGGCGAAATCGCATAGTCGCGTAGCGAGACGGGCGCGTGGAGCCGCGAAGGAGGGAGGCATACTCCCGGTAGTACGTTGACCGACTGAGCGGCGAGCCCGCCCGCCTGCATGCTTCACAAGTCGCATGCAGGCTCGTCGCAGCAGCGAATGGGCGATTGCAGCAGAAGCGCTCATGAATAATCCGGGCTAAGGGGGCTCCCACTCGAGAGGGCGGTGTGGTATCGTAGCGAAGAAGGCCGTGCGGCTCGGCAGCGAGAAAGAGAAGGAGCGGTGAACCCGGTGGAGCTGAGCGTCAACCAGATCCCGCGAACGGCGGCGGACGAGGGACAGTCGCTGCGGCAAGCGGGCGCGATTCTGCTGATCTCGTGTTACGAGCTCGGCCACCAGCCGATCGGCCTCGCCCAACCGGTCGCGTTCCTCGAGCAGGCGGGGTACGCGCCGGCCGGGTTGGATATCGCGGTGGAGGAGTTTGACGCTGAGCGCGTCCGGCGCGCTCGGTTCGTCGGGATCTCTGTGCCGATGCACACGGCTCTGCGTCTCGGCGCTCGCGCGGCCGAGCTGATCCGTGAGATCAACCCGGCAAGCCACATCTGCTTCTTCGGCCTCTACGCTTCGATCAACGCGGAGTATTTGTTGCAGCACGCGGCAGACTCGGTGATCGGTGGGGAATACGAGATCCCGCTGGTCAACCTCGTCGAGGCCATCGAGCGGCGAGGGTCGCTTGACCCTGCTGCGGGCGACACGGGCCCGGTTTTCGGAGCCCTCGAGGGGGTCAACACTCGCGGCCGGAGGACGGATCCGGTCCTCAAGCGTCCCCCGTCGAATTTCCCGGCTCCTAGCCGCGCCGGGTTGCCCCCGCTCGATCGCTACGCCCGCCTCGAACACAACGGCGCGTTGCACCTGGTCGGATATGTCGAGGCCAGCCGCGGGTGCTTGCACCACTGCCTCCACTGCCCCATCGTCCCGGTATACGAGGGCCGGTTCTTCGTCTTCCCGGCAGAGGCCGTCCTGGAAGATATCCGGCGGCAGGTTCGGGCCGGTGCGACCCACATTACTTTCGGCGACCCCGACTTTCTGAACGGACCGGGACATTCACTCGGCGTCGTCCGGGCGATGCACGCCGAGTTCCCCGGGCTGACCTTCGACGTGACGGCGAAGATCGAGCACCTCCTGAAGCATCGGGCGCTCGTTCCCCAGCTGGGAGCCCTCGGCTGCCTCTTCGTGGTGTCGGCCGTAGAATCTTTCAGCGACACCGTGCTGGCGCATCTCCAGAAAGGGCACACGCGTGCCGATGTCGTGACCGCGCTCGAGATCGTCCGGTCCGCAGGAATCACCCTGCGCCCGTCGCTGGTGGCGTTCACCCCATGGACGACCCTCGAGGACTATCTCGACATGTTCGCCCTCGTCGAGTCCCACGACCTCATTGATGCGATAGACCCGGTGCAGTACACGATCCGCCTGTTGATCCCGCCTGGGTCGGCGCTGCTCGCCAAAGCCGGATCGCAGCCGGCCCCAATCCGGACCAATTTGGGCCCGCTGGACCAGGCAGGGTTCCAGCATCCGTGGGCCCACCCTGACCCCCGCATGGACAGGCTTCATGAAGCGGTCAGCATGTCGGTGGAGGAGGCGGCTCGAACGGGCGACGACCCGGCAGTCACATTCGACCGCCTGCGGGCGATTGCCTATGGCGTTGCCGGTCGCCAGCCCTTCGTCTCCGGCTCGTCCGGCGCGCGCCCGCGCAGGCGTCCCCGGCCCCCACGGCTCACCGAGCCCTGGTTTTGCTGCGCGGAGCCGACGAAGGGACAGTTCCGGCCGCTGCGCACGGGCACCTAAACGGGCGTCGAACGAACCACGGGAGGGATGAGCCGATGGAGCGGGCGACACAGAGCAGAGAGTTGCAAGGACTTCTCGGACTGGCCTTGCGGCCGGTCGCGATCGCTTTCCGGGACGCGGCTCCCCCGGGCGTGCCCCGGATCGACAGGCCCGCGCCGGCTGGATGCGGGTACTGGCGCCTCGCCGCGGAGGGGAACCTGTTCTACACCGAGGCGCCGGATCATTACTCCTGCCCGGTGGGCGCGCACACGCACGGCGTGGAACTTCCGCCCGAGACCGCGAAGGAACTCAACGCGATCGTGCAGACGATGGTGGGCCTGCAGTACATCAAGCCGGAGGAGATCCCCGCGATCCCACGTCGCCAGGGGGCGTTTGGTGTCGCGGTCTACGCCCCACTGGCCGACGCGCCGTGTGAGCCGGATGTCGTCCTGGTGCGCGGGACCGTCAAGCAACTCATGCTGCTGGCGGAAGCGGCGCAGGCCGCCGGCGTCGCCGGCGGGGGCGCGACGATGGGACGGCCCACCTGCGCGGTACTGCCGGAAGCCATGCAGTCCGGAAAGACGGCCACGAGTTTCGGCTGTATCGGCAACCGCGTGTACACCGGGCTGGGAGACGACGAGGGCTATTATGCCATCCCCGGAGCGAAGGTCGCCGAGGTGGTCAGCAAGCTGGCGGTGATCACGGAGGCGAACCGCCAATTGGAGGTCTTCCACCTCGCCCGCCGCGGCCAGAATCCTCGCGTTCCATGAGACACTGAGATGCCACGGGTGCTGCTCCTCCTCCCGGCCACGACCTACCGCGCGGAGTCGTTCCTCGAAGCAGCCCGACGGTTGCACCTGGACGTCACGGTGGCGTCCGAAGGAGTCGCCCCGCCTACGGGACCCTTCCCGACCGAGGGCCTGACGCTCGATTTCAAAGACCCTGAAGGCTCGGCCCGGACGGTGGTCGCGGTGGCCCGGCATCAGCCGATCGATGCGGTGGTCGGGGTGGACGACACGACAGCGGTCGTGGCGGCGGCGATCTCGGCCGCGCTGGGTCTGCCGCACAACTCCGTAGCCGCCACGTCCGCGGCGCGCAACAAGCATCGGATGCGGGAGCTCCTGCGCAAGCACGGCGTCCCCGTGCCGCGCTTTGCCCGCTTCTCCCTCCAGGAGGACCCGGCGGCCATCGCGGCGTCCGTGGCGTTCCCCTGTGTCCTGAAACCGCTTGCCCTCTCTTCGAGCTGCGGCGTGATCCGGGCCGACAACGCCGCAGAGTTTGGTGACGCCTTCCGGCGGGTGGCGGCGCTCCTGACACGATTGGGCGTGGCCTCTCGCCATCTCCTCGTGGAGGACTTCGTGCCGGGGACTGAAGTGGCGCTGGAAGGGCTGCTGACGCGCGGTGAGCTGCGCGTCCTCGCCCTCTTTGATAAACCCGACCCGCTCAATGGCCCGTTCTTCGAGGAAACGATCTATGTCACCCCGTCCCGGCTGCCGGCCGGCGTCCAAGCCGAGATTGCGTCCTGCGCCAGCCGAGCCACGCGGGCGCTCGGCCTGCAAGAGGGACCCGTGCACGGCGAGCTGCGGGTGAATGAGAGGGGCGTGTGGGTGATCGAGGTGGCCGCGCGCTCGATCGGCGGCCGGTGCGCAAGGACGCTTCGCTTCGGCGCCGACATGTCGCTGGAGGAACTGATCCTGCGGCACGCGCTGCGGATGGATCTGCCTTCGCTCGAGCGCGAGCGGAGACCGGCCGGGGTCATGATGCTCCCGATCCCGCGCGCCGGAATTCTCAGCCGGGTCCGCGGTCAAACGGAGGCGCTCAACGTTCCGGGGATCGAGGAACTGGCCATCACCGCGCAGCCGGGAGAGGAGCTGGTGCCGCTTCCGGAGGGGACCCGCTATCTTGGCTTTCTGATCGCGCGCGCGGATTCCGCCGAGCAGGTCGAAGCGTCGCTCCGCGAGGCGCATCGCAGGCTGGAATTTGAGATCCGCGCCACCCCTACGGGCGGAGCGGACAAGGAGGCCAGGCCCCGCATTCGGGCCTTCAGCGTCTGAGGCGAGGGAAGATGCTCTCGGCGTTCAGGAGGGCTTTTTCCGAACCTCTTGCGCCATTTTCTTCGTCCACTCTTCAAGACTCTTGCCTTGGGCGACGAGGTCGGGCATGCCCGTCATGTCATGCACCCGGAGACCCTGCACCTCCTCTCCACCGTCCTTGATCGTCTTTTGAATGGCCGCGATCTCCTTGTCAAACCTCTCCGGGACTTGTTCCAGAATGCGCCTGATACTCCACTTGGTGGTAGGCTTGCCATCCTCATCGAGATCGCAGCCGTAGTGGACCAGATCGATCTTGCCGGTCTTCAGCGATTTGGAGAGCATGCGATAGGTCGCTCCTTTGTTGGACTGTATGATCGCGGCCTTGAACAGGCGCTCTCCCTTCTCGGGATCAACCTCCATCGCGGTGAGATCCTCAACGGCCTTGGCAGCCACCTCAGGGGCGGTATTCACCTCTCCCATGGGATTTCGCCTCCTCGTGTGACATTCCGTGGGTTCTGCAAACAGGTGGAGTCTAGCAGAGTGGCCTTCTCAGGGGCAAGGGCCCTTGGGGAGCACCGGCGGCTGGTTATCGCGCAGGTCGTCGGGCAAGCAGGTTCAACCAGCGTCCTTTCCGCT
>WNEQ01001613.1_pt1 | contig 11894 bp, 10 predicted proteins | sample 5399971 | NCBI WGS metagenome assembly WNEQ01 (sample SAMN13153330, study PRJNA577476) | soil metagenome | isolation source: 20 cm grassland meadow soil 2 days after 1st rain plot 5 | place: USA:California | collected 2015-09-18
TACCTCGGTAAAAAGGAGCCGCGCTTTGAAGTGGTTTATCATCTCTATTCGCTTCTCCTAAAGCACCGGTTAAGAATCAAAGTCCCTGTCCCTGAGGAAGACCCGGTCGTAGAGTCGCTTACCCCGTTGTGGAGGGGGGCCGACTGGCTGGAGCGGGAGGTGTGGGATATGTTCGGTATTCGTTTCCACGGACATCCCGATCTTAGGAGAATTTTGCTTTACGAAGAATTCCAAGGCTATCCTCTGCGCAAGGACTATCCAGTGAATCAATGCCAGCCCTTGGTCCCCGAAAGAGAGGTTCAGGATACCTTCGTGGATCAGAGATCACACAACAAGCTGATGCAACTGCAGCACAACATTGGCGCCAAGAGCCGATCCTGACTCTCTTTCCATAGACGATGAAAGCCACCGTAAAAGAGCTTGCGGAGGAGACGATGGAGCTGCAGATGGGGCCTTCCCATCCCGCCACGCACGGCACGATCAAGTTCAATCTCAAACTTGAAGGCGAGAAGGTGTTGGATTGCGATGTAGAAGTGGGCTTCTTACATCGCGGGTTTGCCAAGAGCTGCGAGCAGGCGACCTGGACCCAGGTCATTCCTTACACGGATCGACTCAACTACGCCTCGCCGCTGATCAATAATGTCGGCTATGCGATGGCTGTAGAAAAGCTGCTGGGGATCGAGACGCCGCCGAGATGCCGGTTTATTCGGGTCATCGTGAGCGAGCTCTCCCGTATCTTCGACCACCTGACCTGCTGCGGGATGTCCGCGTCGGAACTCGGCGCGATTACGGTCGGCTTTTACATGATGGAGGCGCGGGAACTCATCATGCGGATCGTCGAGGCGGTGACCGGCGCCCGCTTGACCGTCACTTACGTCCGCATCGGTGGTTTGAAGCACGATCTCCCACACGACTTTGACGATCAGGTGGGACGGGCCTTCGAGAAAGTCCGGAGGATTCTGGCGGACTGTGATCGGCTGCTCTCTCGGAATCGCATCTTCATTGATCGCGTGTCCAACGTGGGAGTGATCTCCAAGGAGACCGCGTTGGCCTATGGGCTCACCGGTCCGCTGCTGCGCGCGACGGGGGTCTCGTATGACGTGCGCAAGGCCGATCCCTATCTGGTCTATAATCAGATGGAATTCGAAGTCCCTCTAGGAGTCAAGGGCGACAACTACGATCGCTTCGTCGTCCGCATCCAGGAGATCGAGCAGAGCATGCGGATCGTGGAGCAGGCATTGAAGAGACTGCCGCCTGGCCCGATCATGCTGGAGGATCCGCGCATCGCGCTCCCGGAGAAAGAGAAGGTCTATAACAGCATCGAAGGCTTGATGAACCATTTCAAGCTCATCATGGAGGGGATTAAAGTTCCTCCCGGAGAGGTTTATTTCGCAGTGGAGGGAGGCAACGGGGAGCTAGGATTTTATATTGTGAGCGATGGCGGTGGCCGGCCGTACCGGATCCGGGTCCGCCCCCCTTCATTCATCGGAATGTCTGCTTTTCATGAAATGATCAAGGGACACATGGTAGCGGACATCGTGCCGACCTTTGGTATGATCAACATGATCGGTGGAGAATGCGATAGATAGTTTCGCGTTTCGAGTATCGAGTTTCGAGTTAGACGAAGACCCGAAACCAGAAACCCGAAACTCGGAACAGAGAAGGTCAGATGGCCCTTGAGTTCTCACCAGAGACTTGGCGGAGGTTCGAAGAACTTGTCGGGCGCTATCCCAAGAAAGAAGCTGCCCTTATTCCGGTCCTTTCCATGGCGCAAAAGGAGTTCGGCTACTTAAGTCTTGAGGCGATGGAATACGTGGCCAAAATCATGGAGCTCCCTGCGGCGCGGGTCTACAGCGTGGTGAGCTTTTACACCATGCTTAACATGAAGCCCGTGGGAAAATATCACATCCAAGTCTGTCGCACGCTTCCGTGCGCCCTCATGGGAGCGGAAAGGATGACCGCCCGCCTCAAAAAGAAACTGGGCATTCAGGTGGGAGAGACGACGTCAGATGGAAACTTCACCTTGACCGAGGTTGAGTGTCTGGCCTCCTGTGGGACAGGTCCCATGATGCAGGTCAACGAAGACTACTATGAAAATCTGACGGAAGCGAAAGTAGATGATGTTCTCGAGAGTCTAAAATAGATGGAAAAAATTCTGCTGAGAAACATAGATATCCAGGACTCGCACACACTACAGGTCTATGAGTCCCGCGGCGGCTACCGCGCCTTAAGAAAAGCCTTAAAGGAAATGACTCCGGAGCGCGTGACCGAAGAGGTGAAAGCATCGGGGCTTCGAGGGCGAGGGGGCGCGGGCTTTCCGACAGGAATGAAGTGGAGTTTCGTTCCCAAGGACAGTCTGAAGCCTAAATATTTGATCTGCAACGCGGATGAGAGCGAGCCTGGCACTTTTAAGGACCGGCTGCTGATCGAGAAGGATCCCCACGCCATGGTCGAAGGAGTCATCCTCGCTTCCTACGCCATACAGTCCCACACCGCCTTCATCTATATTCGCGGCGAGCTTGCCTTCGGTGCGAAAGTTCTGGAAAGGGCAATCGCGGAAGCTTATCAGGCAGGCTACCTGGGTAAAAATATTTCGGGTTCGGGCTATGATCTCGAACTGATCTTGCACCGGGGCGCAGGCGCTTACATCTGCGGCGAGGAGACCGGTCTGCTCTCGTCTTTAGAAGGCGGAAGGGGCTGGCCTAAGGTGAAGCCACCTTTCCCGGCGACGCATGGCCTCTTCGGCTGTCCGACGATCGTCAACAACGTCGAGACCCTGGCCGTGGTTCCCTGGATCATCGATCAGGGGGCTGCTCGCTATGCCGCGATCGGGACCGAGAAGAGCAAAGGGACGAAACTCTTTTGCGTCAGCGGCCATATCCGTAACCCGGGAGTATATGAGGTAGAGATGGGCTACCCCTTCAGGCAGTTCTTGGAGGAAGATTGCGGCGGCGTTCCGGGAGGGAAAAAGCTCAAGGGGGTGATCCCCGGCGGCGCCTCGATGCCGGTGCTGCGCGCGGATGAGATTGAAGGGGTGCGGATGGACTACGAGTCGATGCAGACGGCGGGGACCTTGCTTGGCTCCGGTGGCGTGATTGTCATGGACGATTCGACCTGCATGGTCAAGGCCGCTTGGAACATCGCCCGCTTCTTTGCCCATGAGTCGTGCGGCCAGTGCAGCCCGTGCCGCGAGGGGTGTCATTGGATGGAGAAGATTTTTGCACGCATCGACAATGGGAGCGGAGAAAAGGCGGATCTGGATCTCATCTTAAATATCAGTGGCAACATTATCGGAAGAACGATCTGCCCCTTTGGGGACGCGGCAGCGATGCCCGCTGCAGCCTTCATCAAAAAATATCGCGACGAGTTTGGGGAACACATACGACAGAAGAGGTGCGTGCTCACTTGACGCACAAACACGAAACGCCAAACTCGAAACTAATCTGACAGCTGATAGCCCTTTGAGAACATGGATCCGGTGAAACTCACCATTGACGGGCGAGAGGTCGTAACGACCAAGGGTAAGAAGGTGATCCAGGCCGCCGCGGACGCGGGCATCGTGATTCCCTATTACTGCTATCATCCTAAGCTCTCCATCGCCGGCAACTGCCGGATGTGCCTCGTCGAGATTGAAAAGATGCCTCGGCTCCAGATCGCCTGCAATACGGACGTAAGCGAAGGGATGGTGGTGCTGACTCAGAGCCCCAAGGTGGTGGAGGCGAGAAAGTCGGTCATGGAGTTTCTCCTTGTCAATCACCCTCTGGACTGTCCAATCTGCGATCAGTCAGGGGAATGCTGGCTCCAGGACTACTACATGCAGCATGATCTTCAAGGAAGCCGGTTTGAAGAGAGGAAAGAGCATGACCGGAAGCGGGAAATCTTCGGACCGTATGTGGTCTTCGATGGGGAGCGCTGCATCAAGTGCACCCGTTGTGTGCGGTTTCTCCAGGAGGTGACGCGCACGGGGGAGCTGGAGGTGCTCAACAGAGGCGACCACTCCACGATCACACGCTTTCCGGGTAGGACTCTGGATAACCCGCTTTCAGTGAATGTCGTCGATATCTGTCCGGTCGGCGCACTGACCGACCGCGACTTTCGCTTCAAAGTAAGGGTCTGGTATCTCAAAAAGACGCCCTCTGTTTGTCCTGGTTGCAGTACTGGGTGCAATATTTCCGTCGAGACCTACCAGAACCGGATCGCGCGCTTCAAGCCGCGAGTCAATGAGGAGGTCAACAGCCATTGGCTCTGCGATGAGGGGAGATATTGTTTTCATGCCCTCACTGAAGTGGAACGGCTCACCTCTCCTTTGATTCGGCAAGAGGGAGGGCTCGTCCCTACGGACTGGGAGACCGCTCTCTGGGCTGCGCTCACCGGTCTCGGTAAAGCCGACCCCTTGGCCGGAGTTCTGTCAGGCAGAAACACGAATGAGGAAGCGTTTCTCTTTGGCAAGGTCATCGCGAAACTCTCTGCTCAACCAGCCCTGGAAGTCTTTTATCAGGAAAGAGAGCTCACGGAGACGGAAAAAGTTCTCAAGAGCCCCGACCGGTCGCCGAATTTCCAGGGCGCACGTGATATGGGAGTGAGTACCAATGGAGGCTTTGACTTGTTGCTCCGGGAGCTGATCGAGGGAAAGTTTCGCGGCGCCTATATAGTCGGCGAAGATTTGGTTTCTCTGCCTGGAAACGGAGAGAAGATCCGTCAGGCTCTCGAGAAACTTTCTTTTTTGGTCGTCCAGGACACGGAGCTCACCTCGACGGCGAAACTGGCCCATGTGGTGCTTCCCGCAACGAACTTTGCGGAAAAGGAGGGCACCTACACGAACCGCAAAGGTAGAGTACAGAAACTCAACGCGGCCTTGGTGCCCCCTGTCGGGGCTCTGCATGACTGGCAGATTTTCGCCCGCCTCCTGCCCGACGTCGGCGAAAAAATTTCAAGTCACACGCCCGCCGAGATCTTTCAGGAGATCTCTCGGCAGATTCCGCGATATGGCGGGCTGAGCTACGCGACGATTGGAGAGCTGGGGATTCAACTGAGCGATGAGACAAAGCAACTATGATAATTGACCTCGGGATCATCGCCGCTAAGGCTCTGCTCGTCCTCTTCATGGTGCTCAATCTCGCCGGTCTCTTGGGCTGGATCGAGCGCAAAGGGAGCGCGCTGATCCAGGACCGGATCGGCGCCAACCGAGCCTCCGTCTTTGGCTTTGCCGGCTTGGGGCTCGTCAATACCCTTATTGCCGATCCGGTCAAATTTCTCACGAAAGAAGATTTTATCCCTCCACGGGGAGACAAATTGTTGCACACGCTGGCTCCCTGTCTCGCCTTCTTTCCAGCTCTCGTGACCTTTGCGGTGATTCCCTTCGGGGATGTTCTTATCCTGGGGAATCGGGTGATCAACCTGCAGGTCGCGGATCTCAACGTTGGCATCCTTTATGTCTTTGCCATGACTTCGTTGAGCGTTTATGGAATCGTGATCGGCGCCTGGGCCTCGGACAATAAGTTCTCGCTGCTCGGAGGAGTGAGAGGCACGGCGCAAATGATCTCCTATGAAGTCGCCATGGGCCTTTCGGTGATAGGCGTTCTTATGATCTATGAGACACTCGAATTGCAGGGAATCGCGCGCGCTCAGGGGAGCCTTCTCTGGGGCTGGCTGCCGGCTTGGGGAATTTTTCTCCAGCCCGTGGCCTTCTTGCTGTTCTTCACCGCGGCCATCGCGGAAACCAAGCGGATACCTTTTGATGTGCCGGAGGCGGAATCAGAATTAGTCGCCGGCTATCATGTGGAGTACTCCGGGGGAAAATTTCTCATGTTTTTTGCCGGCGAGTTTGCCGAGATCGTCACCGCAGCGGGTCTCACGACCACGCTTTTTTTTGGCGGTTGGCAGGTTCCCTTCCTCATGCGCGACGGCTTTCACTTTCCGTGGGGTGGAAGCCTTCTTCTGCCGCACTTGGCAGTGACGATTCTTCAGGTGGGCGCCTTTACCCTAAAGGTCATCTTTTTCTGTTGGTTGCAGATCCTGCTGCGCTGGAGCCTGCCGCGATTTCGTTACGATCAGGTGATGCGCTTGGGCTGGAAGATGCTCCTGCCCTTGGCCCTCGCCAACGTTGCGGTCACGGCGGTTTTGATCATCGCCCTGCAGAAAAATCCGTAAGGCCATGACAGGAGACCAATTCCTCTTTCTCATTCTGGCCGCTCTATCCACAGTCTCGTCGCTGCTGGTGATCTTTCAAAGAAACATTGTGCGCAGCGCGATGGCTCTTGTGGCCACGCTCTTTCTTGTCGCCGTTCTCTTTCTCACGCTGGACGCGCCGATGGTGGGATTCCTGCAGATCCTGGTCTATGCCGGCGCGATCATGGTCCTGTTCCTTTTTGTCATCATGCTGTTGAACTCGGCTCTCTTGGAACAGCGGCAGAACTTCTGGTGGGGCTTTGGCTCGCTCACCGCATTGCTTCTAGTCATCGAGATTCTGTTCTTGGTTTCCAAATCTTCCGAGCTGGATGGCCGAAGCCCCTCCCTAAGCGGATCCTTCGGCAGCCCCGAGCTGCTGGCGCAGACTCTCTTTACGGATTTTGTCCTCCCGTTCGAGATCGCCTCGCTGCTGCTCCTCGTGGCGATCATCGGCGCGGTTGTCCTCGCGAAAAGAGGGGCATGAATCGGTCATGGTGCCGCTCGACTATTATCTTGTTTTAAGCGCCGTCCTGTTCGCGATCGGCGTCGCCGGCGTCATTATCCGGCGGAATCTTATCGTGATCCTGATGTCGATCGAGCTTATGCTTAACGCGGTCAATCTGACCTTTGTCGCCTTCTCCCGCTCTATCGGCTCTATGGAGGGTCAGGTCATCGTCTTCTTTGTCATGACGGTCGCCGCGGCCGAGGCGGTCATAGGGTTGGCGATCATCATCTCCGTTTTCCGCCACCGCCAGACCCTAGATCCGAGCGAGATGCAGATTCTCAAGTGGTAGGATGCCTAGTTTAGACGAAATCCCGTCCTTTCTTCGTTTCATTCCCCTGATCCCTCTCTTCGGAGCAGGTGTCAATGTATTTATAGGTCTCCGGTTAGGGCGAAAAGCCGCCGGTTTCTTCGCGTGCGCAGCCGTGGCAATCTCCTTCCTCCTTTCTCTCTGGGTCTGCTGGCTTCTTCCAGCGGGCGGAATCCTGAGGGATACTCTCTTTCCCTGGATCGAATCCGGTTCCTTTCACGCGCAGCTCTCCTTTCAGGTCGATGCCCTGGCCGCAGTGATGCTGCTGGTGATTACTGGCATCGGTCTTTTGATCCACGTCTATTCCCTCGGCTACATGGGGCATGACGACGGCATGGTTCGCTATTTCGCATATCTCAATCTTTTCGTCTTTTTCATGCTCCTTCTGGTCATGGCGGATAATCTCGTCCTTCTGTTCGTAGGCTGGGAGGGTGTGGGCCTCTGCTCATACCTCTTGATCGGATTCTGGTACGAGAACCACACCAATACGATAGCCGGAAACAAGGCCTTCATTGTCAATCGGATCGGCGACTTCGGCTTTCTGCTGGGAATTCTGCTTCTGTTCTGGGAGATGGGCCGTCACGGCGTTTGGAGCATCGATTTTCCGGAGCTTCAGCGCAGCGCGCATCTCCTCGCTCCTGAAACCGTGACGCTGATCACTTTGCTTCTCTTCGCCGGCGCCACGGGAAAATCGGCGCAGATTCCACTGTACGTCTGGCTGCCGGACGCGATGCAGGGGCCGACGCCCGTGAGCGCGCTGATCCACGCGGCCACAATGGTCACGGCCGGAGTCTATATGACGGCGCGGCTTTACTTTCTCTTCTCTTTGGCTCCCGACACTCTTGCGGTGATCGCTTTGATCGGTACCCTCACCGCTTTTTTTGCCGCAACCGTCGGCCTTGTGCAAAACGACATCAAGAGGGTCTTGGCATATTCCACAGTGAGCCAACTCGGTTACATGTTTCTAGCCGTGGGCGTTGGGGCCTTTTCCGCTGCGATCTTTCACCTCTTTACCCACGCCTTCTTCAAGGCCTGCCTGTTTTTATGCGCTGGAAGCGTCATTCACGGCCTTGGGGGAGAGCAGGATATGAGGAAGATGGGAGGGCTTAAGTCCTATTTTCCCATCACCTATTGGACTTACCTCGTTGCCGCCTTGTCGATTGCCGGCGCACCGCTCACCGCCGGCTTCTTTTCTAAGGATCAGATTCTCTGGCAAGCCTACGCGAGCCCGACAGGCTCACTTGGGCTGTGGCTTTTCGCCTGGCTCACTGCTGGGCTCACCGCGTTTTATATGTTCCGTCAGTTCTTTATGGTCTTTCACGGAAAGTGCAGAGTGGATGAGCACCTCAAAGCTCACATCGACGAGTCGCCGTGGATGATGACGGTGCCATTGATCCTGTTGGCCGTCGGCTCGATCTTTGCCGGATGGCTCGGAACGCCCGAATTTATATGGGGGAGTCCATGGGACCGATGGTTAGAGCCGGTCTTCGGTGTGGCGAAGGCTGACGCACACGGGCCAATGGCCGAAGGGCTGTTGATGGCTTTAACTCTCGGGCTTGCGGGATTGGGAATTTTTCTCGCCTATCTTTTCTACTCTCGTGAGAGCGACATCCCGGAAAAGATCTCCTCGTGGGCCAAGGGAATGCCTTATCGATGGTTTCTCAACAAATATTACGTCGATGAGACCTACGATTTTTTGTTTGTGCGCCCATTCACCTTCTGGGCCATCTGGTTTGCTCGCATCTTCGATCTGCGCTTCATTGACGGAATCGTCAACGGTTTGGCTAACAGGGTGCGAGGCGCGAGCCTTTTTTGGCGTCAGCTTCAGACCGGCAAGGTCCAACATTATCTTTACGGCTTCCTCGCGGGAACGTTGCTAATTCTCGCCTACTACCTCAACTTGTAAAATCCATGATCGAGCCCTTTGTCGGAGATCTAAGCCTGGTCGTTTTTCTTCCACTCCTGGGCGCCATGGTGCTTCTGTTCATCCCACGCAGCATGAATCGGGTCCTCTTTACCACCGCAATCCTTTTTACCTCCTTGACATTTTTTTGGTCGTTGCGCGTTCTTTGGCGCTTTCAATCCGATTCGGGAGAGATGCAGTTGGTGGAGCGCGTTTCATGGATTCCTGCTTACGGGATCGACTATTTCATCGGGATCGATGGGCTCAGTCTCTTTCTTGTCCTGCTCACAGCTTTCCTTGGGCCGATCGTGATCTTGGCCTCGTGGACCATCAGCGAAAGGGTTAAAGAGTATCTCTTCTTCATGCTGGTTCTGGAGACCGGCATGATCGGGGCGTTCGTCGCGCTCGATCTCTTTCTCTTCTACGTCTTTTGGGAGGTCATGCTGGTGCCGATGTACTTCATCATCGGCGTGTGGGGAGGCCCGCGCCGCATCTACGCCGCGCTTAAATTCGTTCTCTACACGATGAGTGGAAGCCTGCTCATGCTGGTTGCGATTATTTATTTGGCCGCGCGCAATGCCCAGGTCACGCAGGTCTTGAGCTTTGATCTGCTGCGCCTCTATAACCTGCATCTCCCCTACGAAGAACAGTTTTGGCTCTTTTTGGCCTTTGCTCTCTCTTTTGCCATCAAGGTCCCTCTCTTCCCCTTCCATACATGGCTTCCCGACGCTCATGTCGAAGCGCCCACAGCCGGCTCGGTCCTACTTGCCGCCATTCTGCTCAAGATGGGGACGTATGGTTTCCTTCGCTTTGCGATCCCCTTGTTTCCCGAGGCGGCGCTGGCGGTTCAGCCTTTCATCGTTGCGCTGGCGGTGATCGGAATCATCTACGGGGCGCTCGTCGCCATGGTGCAGCCCGACCTCAAAAAGCTCGTCGCCTACTCATCGGTCAGCCATCTCGGTTTTGTGATGTTGGGGCTATTCGCTTTTAATCTTCAGGGCATGCAGGGAGCGCTCTATCAGATGCTCAATCACGGGCTATCGACCGGCGCGCTCTTCCTCATTGTCGGGATGATCTACGAGCGCCGGCATACGCGCATGATCGATGACTTCGGCGGCCTGTGGAAGCAGATGCCGCTCTTTTCGGCTCTCTTTCTCGTGGTTACTTTCTCCTCCATCGGCCTTCCTGGACTCAACGGCTTTGTCGGAGAGTTTCTCATTCTCTTGGGTGCCTTCCAAGCGACTCCGTTCTGGGCCGCCGGCGCCGCGACCGGCATGATCCTCGGGGCCATCTATATGCTCTGGATGTTTCGCCGGGTCAATTTCGGACCTCTGAGCCGGCCGGAGAATCAGAAACTCCAAGATATCGGGGCGCGGGAGATCGTCATACTGGCTCCCATTCTCGCCTTAATCGTTTTTATGGGCGTTTATCCCCGGCCCTTCCTGAGTCGGATGCGGTTTTCAGCGGAGCCTATTATTCAAAGAGTCGAGAGCAAAAAAGAAGCGACGCCGTTAATCTTTGAAGGAGGAAGGAGCCGGGAGAGTCAGTCGCATGGAAACTAATCTGACCCCTCTTCTCCCGGCAGCAGAGGTGACCCTCACAGCCTTGACGGTGCTGCTCTTAGATCTCTTCCTTAGAGAGGAAGAGAAAGGCTTCCTGGCTTGGATCAGCGTCACGGGCCTAGCTTTGGCAGCGGGCATGGCTTTTTTCCTCTGGGGGAGTCAGGAGGGCGCTTTTCGGAACACATTACTCTTAGATGATTTCGCTCTCTTCTTTACCGAGATCTTTCTTGGGACGGCACTCCTCACGATCCTCTCTTCGATCCATTACCTTCGGGAGACCAACATCAGAAGCGGAGAGTATTACGCCCTCATTCTCTTTAGCACAACGGGGATGATCCTTATGGCCGCTGCCAATGACCTGATTCTCTTCTTCTTGGGCCTCGAAACGATGTCTGTCGGCGTCTATATCCTGACCGGCATGTGGCGCGAGCGGGTTGAGGCGAGCGAGGCGGCCATGAAGTATTTTCTCATAGGGGCCTTTGCGACCGGATTTCTCCTTTACGGCATCGCCCTCATTTTTGGCGCGACCGGTTCGACGAATCTTACTCGCATCTCTTTTTTCCTATCGCTGTCGTTCCATCAGTGGCCGCTTCTTGTTATTGCGGGAGTCTACCTTGTCTTCATCGGCTTGGCCTTCAAAATAGGGGCCTTTCCTTTCCACTTTTGGGTGCCCGATGTTTACGAAGGCGCTCCGACGCCGATTACGGGCTTCATGTCCGTAGCGGTGAAGGCGGCCGCCTTTGCGGGCTGGGCACGGATCTTCGTGCACCAGTTTTCCGTTGTCGAACACGAGTGGGGAGTTCCGCTGCACGCCTTGGCGATCCTGACGATGACCGTCGGCAATCTCCTCGCTATCGCACAGTCGAGCGTAAAGCGGATGCTCGCCTATTCGAGCATCGCCCATGCAGGATATCTGCTGATCGGCGTGGTCGCTGGAAAAGAGCCCGGAGGCTCGGCGCTGCTCTTCTATCTTTTGGCTTACGCGCCTATGACCCTGGGCGCCTTTGCGGTGCTCTTGGCGTTGAAGGATGGCGAAAAAGATAACGAGTCTTACGACGACTTCGCCGGAGTCGGATTGAAGCGTCCTTTCTTGGGCATGGCGATGTCGATCTTCATGCTTTCTCTTGCCGGATTTCCACCTCTCTCAGGCTTTACGGGGAAGTTCTACCTCTTTCGCTCCGCGATTGTCTCCGGCTACACGGACCTTGCCATCATCGGCGCCCTGAACAGTCTGCTCTCTGTGATCTACTACCTCAGGGTGATTGTGAAGATGTATATGGAGCAGGGCGGAGTGGAAGCACAGCCGTTTGCGAAGGCTCCCTGTCTTTATGTCGCCATTGTCATCGCCGTTCTGGGTACGGTGGGTTTAGGGCTGCTGCCCGCTCGAGCTCTGAGTTTAAGCGGCGTCTCTTATCTCTCTCTGCGCTGAATAATAGTCTTCAGCCGTCA
>WNEQ01001620.1_pt1 | contig 11885 bp, 11 predicted proteins | sample 5399971 | NCBI WGS metagenome assembly WNEQ01 (sample SAMN13153330, study PRJNA577476) | soil metagenome | isolation source: 20 cm grassland meadow soil 2 days after 1st rain plot 5 | place: USA:California | collected 2015-09-18
CCGATTGAGGCGCTCCAGGCGCTCGACGTCCGCCTCCAGCGCGTCGAGAAAGATCGAGTGCAGCAACAGTCCTCCCACCTCCGCCAGGGTCGGATAGTTGCCGAGCCGTGGCACAACTGAGCGTTGCTCGGGATCGGCGCGCTGGGTGATGACCAAGAGCGCTCCGGCCCCCAGATGGATAGCGGGGGCGAGTGGCGCGGTCTGCCGAACGCTCCCGTCGCCGTAGAAAGCGTCGCCCACACGGACCGCGGAAAACAGAATCGGCAACGCCGCGGATGCCATCACATGGTCTATCGTCAACCGCACCCGGACCGCGTAGCGGAGGGCACGCCGCCAGGTGGGGACGTCTGGGGACCCGTGCACGAACGTCACCGTGTCGCCTGACGCGTACGACGTCGCGCTCAAGGCCGCGGCCCGGAGCCGCCCGGCGGCGATGTTCAGGTCGATGCCGGCGAGGTCGATCCCGGCCGCGAGGAACTCTCGCAGCGGTTGCATGTCGAGGATGCCGTGGAGTGCCGCGGCCCCACTGCGGCGGCCGAGCGCCATCTGCGCAAGACTGCGGAGCAGCGCGCGTCCGATGCCGATCGGCCGGATGCGATACACGCGTTCCACTGTCAGGCGGCTCCACTCGGTGCGCAGCGTGGCCGCGGCCGCGGCAAGCGGGCCGCGGTGGGCGGCGAGGTAGACGGCGTTGATCGCCCCCGCCGACACCCCCGTTAGGATCGGAAACTCGAGCGCGGGCGCGCGCTCGGCGATCGCGCACAGCACGCCAACTTGGTAGGCGGCCCGCGCGCCGCCGCCCGTGAGCACCAGCGCCAGCGCGGTGTGTATCTAGCCCCCGTCAGTCGCGGTGCTCGCGTAGGAGTCCCAGGAGGTCTTCCCCGTCGAGCAGTTCGAACTCGTCCCGTCGATTGCTTGCCCACGCCGCTGCGTTGTGTCGCCGATCAATGGGCTGTCCGACGCGGCGGAGGCCGCTCAACGCCGCCGTGAGGCGGCTGCGCGAGGCGCACGGGCAGGCTGTACGGCGGGCGGCCGCGGGGAACGGGGGAGCCCCAAAGTGAAGAAGAAACGTGTGCCCCAGCCGCGGCGCGCCTCGACCTTCAGCTCGGACCCCATCGCCGCGACCAGTGCTCGGCACATGGTGAGCCCGAGCCCGGTCCGCGAGAAAGTGTGGCCTATCCGCCCCGCGGCGCGCCGCAGCGGTTGGTAGAGCGTCCTGACGATCGTGGGACTCATGCCCTTGCCGTGGTCGCGCACGACGAATTCGACTCGGTCCGGGCCCCGCTCTTCCGTCTCAATCTCGACCGACCCTCGATCGCTGAACTTGAGCGCATTCGTCGTGAGGTTCAGCAGGACGCGACTCAACGGCACCGGGTGACCGAGACGACTGTCGTGCTCGGGCGGGAGGAGTCGTATGGCCGTGCGCCTTTGTTCGGCCATCGGCTCGACGATGTCGCGCACCGACTGCAGAACGGTAGTCACCGAGAATGGCACACGGCGCTTTTCAGCGAGTTGGTCACCGCCCCGCGCCAGATCGACGATGTCACTTGCTGCCGAGCTCAGCCCGAGCGCGGCGCCGTAGATCAGCCCAAGGTGCCGCCGCTGCAGCTCGTTCACCGGCCCGCTCCGGCCACGCTGGACCTCCTCCGCCAGAAAGAGAATAGCTGTGAGCGGAGAGCGCAGGTCGTGGACGATCGCCACCAGCAGTTCCAGGCCGTCGGGGCCCGAGAGCTGAGACGTGAAGTAGCGTCCGCCATCGCGGCCCATGGCCTCGCGAACCCGCTCGATCGCGGTCAGGGTCGCGAGCGCCTCCCCATACCTGCTCACCTTCTCAGACCACGCGCGCACGACCTCGGCACGCAGCATGTCGAGCAGGAGCCGGCCGAGCGCGCTGCCGGCCCGCGGATCGATGGGCCGTTGCCCGTCTGCTTCCGGAACGCACACGGCAGTCGTAAGCAGCGTGAGGAGGTCGAGCACCTGCGCCACCTCTGCGTCGTCGCCCTGCTGGCTCCAAGCGGTTACGACCCGCCGAGCCGCAGCCCGTACCATTGGAACGGGCACGGACGCGAAGGGCTCGGCCTCATCCAGCTGCCGGCGAACCATTCGGCCCGAACGAGTCCCGGGGGGGGAGCTGATGCGTCCTGAACTGGGGTGGGTGATGCGCATGCGCGACACTTGCAAGGGCACGGCGAATATGGCACTGCGGGGACTAACCCGCTAGGTGTGGCAAGACCCCGCCCAGGCGCCTTCGCGCAGCACCACTACGATCCGCTCGGCCGCTCTACCGTCCCAGCGCTCGATGACTGGAGCGGGATCGCAGCGCCGCCCCCATACCTCGTGCGCTGCGTCCCGGATGGCTGCGCGCTGGGCCGCGACGAGCCGATTGGTGCCCACCTTGCAGGTGATCGGCCGCTCAGTGTTCGGACGTACGGTCAGGCAAGGGATGCCGAGAAACGAGGATTCCTCCTGGAGGCCACCTGAGTCAGTGATTACCAGTTCGCTTCCCATGACAAGACTGAGCATGTCGATATAGGACACTGGCTCAAGGAGCACGAGAGCGTTGTTGGGAGGCTGCCAATTCAGACCGTGCAGGCGCGCCCGGGTCCGTGGATGGACCGGGAACAGTACCTGCCGCTCTTCGGATAGCTCCGACAGTGTCACGAGTAGTTCCTGCAGCGTGGCGGGGTCGTCTACATTCGCAGGCCGGTGCAACGTCACAACGATGTAGGGTCCGTCTCCGAGGGCATGTCGGTTGCGTCCGTTACGACGGCGTACCGCAGGCAACAGCGCCACCAGGGAGTCGATCATGACGTTCCCAACGAAGTGAACGCGCTCGGATGGTACGCCCTCTGCGCACAGGTTGTCTCCCGCATCACGCGACGGTATGAATAGCAGATCAGACAGGCGGTCGGTCACGACGCGATTGATCTCCTCGGGCATCGACCAATCTCTGCTCCGCAGGCCGGCCTCGACGTGACCCACGCTGATGCCGAGTTTCGCCGCGACCAGCGCCGCCGCCAACGTCGAATTCACGTCGCCGTAGACCAGCACGATATCCGGCTGCACGCGCACGCAGATCGGCTCCAACCGCTGCATGATGGCGGCGGTCTGCTGCGCGTGTGATGCCGACCCGACGGCGAGGTTATAGTCTGGGCGGGGCATGCCAAGGTCCTGGAGAAAGGCCTCTGACATTTCCCAGTCGTAGTGCTGCCCCGTGTGAACGATGACGTGCTCGGCTCCGCGCCACTGGGCCAGTTGGCGGGCCAGCGGCGCTAGCTTCATGAAGTTGGGACGCGCTCCCACGACCGAGAGAACCACGCGCGAGCGACCGCGCTCGTCCATCAATAGATCCGGGTCAGGGTGTACACCGCGGCGGGGATGGCGACGAGGATGCCCAGGATCCGGACGGTGCGCTCGACGTCGCCCGAGCTGGGCACGTACACCCGGTCGCCCGCGCGCAGGCTCAGCTGGTCGAGCGTGGCCCCGCTGCCCAGCGCCTGCTCCAACAGCTCCCCACTCCAGATCTCTTGCCGCGCCCGTTCGACCCGCATCCCGGCTACCTTAGCGTGCGGCGTCAGCCCGCCTGCGGCGGTGACCAGGTCCGCGAGCGGTAGCTCTGGGGGCACCGCGTAGAAGCCGGCCTTGGCCACGTTGCCCTCCACCAAGACCCGAAACAGCGAGCGGGCCTGGACGATCGGGTGGCGGAGGACGCGGGCGAGCTGCTGTTGCAGCCGGCCCTGCAGCTCGGAGCGTAGGACGCCGTCGAGCGGCACGGCGCCAACCTCTGGGAGTACCACGGCCGGTCCGGGCCCCACCGTGAACGTATCGGAGAGCTGCTGCTCGCCTTCGACCCTGAGGAAGATGCGGTCGCCAGGCTGGAAGTCCCCGTTCGCGAGCCTGCTGCGGATCAACCTCGCTTCCCGATCCTCCCGGTGTCGCTCGAGCTGGGCCAGCGCCTCCTGCAGGTATGGACGCGTAGCTAGGGCCGAGCCGACATCTCGCGCGGACAGCTGCTGGGCTGGCGCAGGGCGTGGCAGCCAAAGCAACGCGAACGAGAATCCGAACCAAAGAGCGACCGCTCTCACATCACGCATGGAGGACTCCTAGAGTAGCGGGGGCCCGAAACCGATGAGACCGAAGCGAGAGAGCTGCTCCTGCTTCTGGAGCAACCGCTGCGCAACATCTTCCCCATTGAGGAGGGTACCGCACCGGTCACACACCATTGCGAGCTCCTCGAGGCCCGCCGGGCGTACAGCCAACGGCGCGCTGAGCCGGGGCCGGCGTCGCCTCCCTGACCGGAAGAGGGCTTCACAGCGGCGACATAGCATCCGGTCGCCTCGGTGCTCGCCTGCGCGCGGCTGGCATTGGCACGCGGCGACAGCGCCTCAAGTTCCGGGCCGCGCGCGGCGCGCCAGAGGCACTCGCTCGAATCGAGTACTGTACCTCGACTTACCCCCACGAACTCGCGCGGTGCAGAGCGCCCGCACCTCGACGCCAAGCCGTCGGCGCGCCGCCGGTGGTGTCGTCGCTTTGCATCACTAAAGCACGCCTCGCACGCGCGGCGGGCCCATGGCGTATTCCGCTTCGTCCGCTGTGCCGTATCCGGACAGGTAACTGTGGTAACGGTAGACGCCTCGGGGCCGCACGTCGTTCACGACTACACCCAGGAGGCGGATCGGCAGGCGGTCCAGCACGCGGAGCTTGGTGCGGGCAAGCTCGAGGCTCGTGGCCCCTGTACGGAGCACGAGCAGCAGGCTGCCGGTAACCATTCCGAGCGTGTAGGGGTCCACGCCCGAGGCGAGCGGTGGGCTGTCGACGAGAATCACGCCATAGGAGCCGCGCAGGCGCGTCACGAGCTCCACCATGGCGTCCGAGCCCAACAGCTCGGGCGCGTCGCGGAAGTGTGTGCCGGCACTGATGAACTCGAGAGCTGTGTAGCTGGTGGCTTGAGTGACGCGCTCGAGCGGGGCACGCTTGGCCAGGACGTCGGTGAGGCCGGGCGTGCGCTGCGTCAGCATGGCGCGGTGCAACGACCCGCGCCGCACGTCGCCGTCGATGAGCAGGGTGCGCTGACCGGCCCCGGAATACGCGAGCGCGAGGTTCGCCGACACGAAGGACTTGCCATCGCCGATCCCGGGGCTCGACACGGTGACCAGCATCGGACCGCTGCCACCATGAGTCTGGGACAGACTGAGACGGACGCTGCGCATGGCCTCGATCACCTGCGCGACGTGCTCGTCCTCAGGCCCAGCGCCGCGAACCTTGACGTGCGGCAGGACGCCGAGGATGGGAAGCCCTATGTCGTGCGTGACCTGCTCGGGGCAGCGCACGCGTGGGTCCGCCCGGTCACGCCGCACCACCCCCACGAGGCCGAGGGCCATGCTGCCCAGGAACGCCCCGAGGATCACTCCCGGTGCCGTGTTCCGCACGGGAACGAGCGGCGGTGTCGCAACGTCCAGGACACGGACATCCGGGATACTGCTCGCCTCGGCGAGGCGGGCTTCCTCGTAGCGCTGCTGCAGGGTGGTGAACAGGTTTTCAGCGACCGCCACCTCGCGCCGCAGCCGCCCTTCCTGGATCGCCCGGGGGGGGATCTGGCGCAAGTCCTGCGACGCCAGGCGAATACGAGCGTCCCCCACGCTCTCCCGGATGGCGAGCTCGCGAATCAGGGCACGCGCCAAGCCGGGAATCGTCTTGCGTTCCAAGGTATCGACTTGCTCGCGCACGTAGCCGACTCGGGAGAAGTCGGCCGTGTAGCGGTAGCCCAGCGCCCGCTGCTCGGCCTGCTTGTCCGTCAACTCCTTCAACGCCTGCATCAGTCCGGGCGACTGTTGTACCGACCCTATGACGCTCAGCGCGTCCCAAGACCCCGCCGAGTCGGCCGCCTGGGCCAGCGCCAGCTCGATCGCCTCGCGGTCGCGCCGCAGCTGCTCGCGCTCGACCTTCATGTTGAAGAATGCCGCGACGCCGGGATCGCGCGTGAGCTCGAGGCCTGGCGCGACAGGCGTCACCCGGTCTGCTGGCAGCGTGATCGTTTGCACGCGGAAGTCCTCGAACACCTCCTCGGCGCCGCGCAGGTTGTGCTCCGCATACTGGAGCTGTTGCTGCAGGATCTTCGACAACTCGGTGAGCTTGTCTCGCTTGAGATCGGCGGCCACCGCCACGTAGCGCTGCACGACGGCGTTGAGAACCGCGGTCACGTGCCGAGCATCGTTCCCCGTCAGCTGGACGCTCAGGAAGTTGCCCGCTTCGTCGGTCTTGGCACGCAACCGCCGCGCCAACTGCTCGGCGGCGCCCCGCGGCGTCCCAACGGTGAAGTCGACCACGCGCCCGGGAAGCAACGCTCCGGCGCGCGCTGTCCAGCGGAAACCGAGCCCGTTCCCGATCGAATCACTCACGGCGGCGTGCTGCAGGCTGTCGCCCGCCGTGGTGAAGAGCGTGAACGCCCGCCCGCTCTCGTCCACGGCGAGGCGATATGCTCCCGGGCGGAAGGGAGCAGCGACTTCGAACGACTGGAACAGGTCGGAGTCGGCGGGTAACGCTGGCGTGACGTACAACCGCAGGTCACGCACCACGTGGTCCAGGACGACGAAGGATCTGAGGAGCTGCAGCCAGGAGGACGCTTGGAGCAGCTGGTCGCCCCGGATCGGGCCCCGGTCCTCGGTCCGCGGGTCGTGTGACTCGATCCAAATCGTGGCCTGGACTTCGTACTCGGGCCGGAGGAACCGCGTGGCTGCCACGCCAATCAGGGTGCCGACGGTGCTGACCAGGACGACCACCCATTTGTACCGGGCCACCGCGCCGCGGTATTGCTGCCAATCATGGACACCGTCGTTCTCGGGACGAAATGCGCTCGGCACCGGCTGCGCGCCCCGAAACGGGCTGCCCGACCAAACCTCGGGGAAGCCGTCCGGCGGTGGCTGCGGTGGCTCGATGCTCGACACGGGGTCCTTGCTCCGAGGGGACGGCCGCGGGGGCGGCCGGCAGGCTATACCGCAATCCTGGTACCGCCCTGCGCCCCGGCGTGAGCGCGAGGTTATGCAGTCCGCACGGCTGCCCACGCACGCGGCAGTCACTTGCCGCGCTCTTTGGAGCGGCTGTTGCGCGAGTGGTACACAAGGAAAGCCTGTATCATTCGCGCAACAGTCGCCCTTGACAGCCTCGCCGGACAGGTGTAACTGCAGTGGTCGGACTGGCCCGGACTCTGCGTCGGCGTGCGGTAAATCACAGACGGCGCGGCCACCAGCCCCGCCCGGGGAGTCATCTGCATGCCTCCATCCTGGTCTAAAGCGCAGACGCGCGAGCCTTCCACGCGCGTCGCGCCGAATCTCCCTGAGCAGATGTCGCACCTGCTCGCAATCGAGGCCGGGGCGAGGGCCAACATCAGGGTGCTCATCGTGGACGACGAGCACTCGTTGCGTGAGAGCTGCGCCAGCGTGCTGGGAGCGGAGGGTTACGCCGTTACGGCCTGCGGGCGGGGCCGCGAGGCGCTCGACCTGCTGGCGCGGCAGGCGTTCGACATCGTGCTGGTAGATCTCTTGATGTCGCAGGTGCCGGGGATGGAGTTGCTGCAGGCGGCGCTCGACACCAATCGCGACGCTGTGGTCATAATCATGACGGGCGACCCAACCCTCGCCTCGAGCATTGCAGCGCTCCAGGCGGGCGCCTGGGATTACCTGCCGAAGCCCTTTTCGGGAACACAATTGCAGCTTCTGGTGGGACGGGCCAGCCACTCCATCCTGATCGCCCGCGACAAGGGCGACGTGCAGACTGCGCAGCGCGGGCGACATGGCGTTAGCGACAAGGTCACCGTGCTGGGCGCATCGCCCGCGTTCCGCCAGGTGATGCAACTGGCGCACCGAGTAGCTGCGACGGATGCGTCGGTCTTCATCACGGGCGAGAGCGGCTCGGGAAAGGAGTTGATCGCGCAGTTCATTCACTACAACAGCCGCCGCAGCGCTCGTTCCCTGGTCGCCATCAACTGCGCGGCGCTGCCCGAGGCGCTGCTCGAGTCGGAGATGTTCGGCCACTGTAAGGGCGCGTTCACGGGAGCGGTACGGGACAAGCCGGGGCTGCTCGAAACCGCCAACGGCGGTACACTCTTCCTCGACGAGCTGATCGACATGTCCAAGGCCACGCAGGCGAAGCTGCTGCGCGTGATCCAGGACGGCGTCGTCAGGCGGGTGGGCAATGAGACGACCGACGCGGTGGTGGACGTGCGGTTTATCGCGGCGACCAACCGAGACGCCGAAGAAGCCGTCAGCTCGGGTGGCCTGAGGGAGGACCTATATTTTCGGCTGCGCGTGGTCCCGATTCACGTGCCGCCGCTGCGCGAGCGCAGAGACGACATTCCCGTCCTGGCCAATCACTTCCTCGCGACCTACTGGAGTCGCCATCGCGGCACGAGGGCCGCCCTGCCCAGGTTCAGCCCGGCAGCAGTACGGGCGCTCCGGGCCCATGCGTGGCGGGGCAACGTGCGCGAGCTTCAGAATCTCGTCGAACATACGGTGGTGTTGGTCGAACCCGGCGCCGAGATCCAGCGTGAGGACATGCCGTTCCTCGAGGAGCGGCAAGTGATCGGCGGGGAGCGGCAGTCGCCTCGCAGGGAGCGGCGACCGACCCGCGGCGACCGGCGCCCCATCAGCGTAACTGCTGCGCCGCCCGGCGATGTGGGAACGGGAGAGAACTTTTACGTCGGACGCGAGCGGCTGGTTGCAGACTGGGAGCGGCGGTATCTCCTCTGGCTCGTGAAGCGAGCCGATGGCAACATGTGCCGGGCGGCGCGGATCGCGAGCATCAATCGGACGACGCTCTATCGCTTGCTCGAGCGTTACGGCGTGCACCGAGAATTGGCGACGGCGGAAAGCGAGTAGGTTCTGAGCGACGCTGTTGTCGCGGCGCGTGTACAGTGGCGACGCGGTGCGACAATGCGCGCCAGGTCCATTCCGAGCAGCGTTTCCCTAACAAGCTGGCACAACGGTAGTTGCGACCGGACGCTCAGGCCGACGGTCAGCATGCCGCTTGCGCTTTGCCGCTCGCAACCGAGCAGCCCGAGTCGAACGCAGTGGGCCCATCGAGCGAGCGAGGAGCGTGACCTCTACCCAGCTGTTGCGCAGGCGAGCCGCGGCGGAGCGGCATCGGGTTGCGCTGCCGTGGGCTCCCCAGGCGGGCCCCGAGCGGGCGCGCCGCGCGCTGAACCTCGTGATCGCTGGAGCCGGCCTGCTGCTCATGACGCCGGTGCTGCTCGCGATCGCCGCTCTCATCAAGCTGACCTGTGGCGGGCCGGTGTTTTACAAGCAGACCCGAATCGGGCTCGACCGCCGCGTCCGCGGCGACCGCCAGGGCGGTGATCGCCGACGCCGGGTCGACCACGGCGGGCAACCCTTCACCATCTACAAGCTGTGTTCCATGGATCCGGCGCGGTCGCAGCCGGACGTGCAGGTGTGGGCCACGCCGGAGGATCCGCGTGTCACCCCGATCGGCCGGGTGCTGCGGACATACCGACTGGATGAGGTGCCGCAGCTGTGGAACGTCTTGCGAGGTGACATGAACGTCGTAGGGCCGCGGCCGGAGCAACCTCAGATCTTCGCCCATTTGCGCACGCAAATCGAACACTACGCCGACCGGCAGCGGGTGCGGCCCGGGATCACGGGCTGGGCACAGATCAACCACTGCTACGACCGCTCCGTGGGGGACGTGCGTAGGAAGGTTGCCTACGACCTGGAGTACCTCGCGCGCCACTCCGTGCTGGAGGATCTCAAGATCATGGTGCGAACCGTGCCCGTGGTGGTGTTCAAACGGGGCGCCTGGTGATGTGTCGCGCGTCGTGACGGCATCCTCACCCCTCGCCCCAACCGCCGGCGTGAATGCGACCATGGCGTGGCTGGCCGCGGCGGTGGGATTTGTGATGCTGTTCTGGCAGCCACTCGCCACCCTGGGTCGCGACTGGTGGACCGATCCCGAGTCCACGCACGGCCTGCTGCTCTTCCCTCTAGCGCTCTACCTGGCCTGGCGGGCCGGGCTACGCGTCGACGTAGCCGCCCAGCCGGGAGCGGGAGCGGCGCTGCTTGTGGCGGCGGTGGGCGTGCGGTGGCTCTCAGGTCTGGCCGCCGAGCTCTTCACCTTGCGGCTGTCGATGCTGGCTGCGCTCGCCGGGCTGGTCGTGTTCACCTGGGGCGCACGCCAGCTGCGTCATTGGTGGCTTCCTGTTTCGCTGCTCGTTTTGTCGATCCCAATTCCGGCGGTGCTGCTCGGCTCCCTGGCTCTGCCGCTCCAGCTCGAAGCCTCGCGGCTAGGTGCCTGGCTATTGGCGGCACGCCAGGTACCGGTGCAGCTCGCTGGCAACGTGATCCAACTCCCGGGACACTCCTTGTTTGTGACCGAGGCGTGCAGCGGACTCCGCTCGCTGACCGCTCTCATCGCGCTCAGTCTCCTGCTCGGAGGCTTGGGACTGCGCACCGTTTGGCTACGGGTGTTGCTGGTGGCGACCGCGATCCCCGTCGCGCTGGCGCTCAACGCTTGCAGGATTTTTGGGACGGGCTTCCTCGTGTATTTCGTTGACGGTCGCTTTGGGGACGGGTTCTTGCACGTCACACAGGGATGGGCGCTCTTCGTCCCGGCGTTCGTAATCCTGGCGACGCTGGCTCGCGGGCTGGAGCGTCTCGAGCGGTGATGGAGCGGACTCGCGTGAGGGCTGCCATGCTCCCCTGGGTGCCTGCGACGCTGCTCGCGGGTGGCGTCTGGTTCACGGGTGGCTGGGACGGACAGCACAGCCTTGCGCTACGGAAGTCTTTGGCCGCGGCGATCCCGCTGCAGATCGCGGGGCTCACGGGACGGGAGCTGACCCTGCCGGAGCCGGATCGGCGCGTCGCAGGTGTCAGCGCTTACCTGCTGCGCAGTTATGCGCCGGTCGGTGCCGCATCACAGGTGCCGCCGGTCTCGCTGTATGTAGGCTTCTACGAGCGGCAGGGCCAGGGCAAGACGATCCACTCTCCCAAGAACTGCCTCCCCGGCGCGGGTTGGGAGCCGCTCTCGTCGCGCACCGCGACGCTCGCGACGGCGCGCGGCGTGGCTCGCGTGAACCGCTACGTGCTGCAGCACGGGACGCAGCGAGTGCTGGTGCTGTACTGGTACCAGGGTCGGGGCCGGGTCGAGGCGAATGAGTACGTGGTGAAGTGGAATCTCCTCCAGGACGCGGTGCTGCGGGGGCGCACCGACGAAGCCCTGGTGCGCGTGGTCGTGCCGATCGACGAGTCCGAGGAGCAGTCGTTTGCCGTGGCAGCGCAGGCTGCGACCGCGGTGATGGGAAGCCTGGATGCCGCGCTACCTGAAGCGGCGCACGGCGGCTGACATGGTCTGGGTCACGATCCGACTGGTCCCGTCGCACGCGTCGCGACGGGGATTGGGGGCATTTCTGGAGGGCGCGCGCGAAGCAGAGGGCGGTGACTAACTATTAGCTCTGCCAGTCGTGCCGGTGCTTCCTGGTGGTCGAGGACCACGCTAAGCTCAAGCCGCGAAATGGCGTGGGCGTGGGACCTCTTCCGGTTCGGGCTTGCCATGGGCCTCCGCGCCCTGCCAGTCGCGCCGCGCTCAGCCTTTAAGCGGCTGATCCTACCGCTCGAGTACGTCCGTTACGCGGAGGACGGGTATGTGCTCGAGCACCTCGAGGTGAGGCCGGGTCACCTAGTGCTCGACGTAGGCAGTCCGAAGCTCCTATCCCTGTTCCTGGCGGCACGCGTCGGCTCCAAAGTCCACGCGACCGATCTCCTCGACTACTTCTTCGGCGAGTACGGCACCCACGCGGACCGGGTGCTCGGTGTCAATCGCGACCGTTACGCCATGCAGGCGATGGACGCCCGCGCCCTGACCTATCCAGAAGGAATGTT
>WNEQ01001622.1_pt1 | contig 11875 bp, 13 predicted proteins | sample 5399971 | NCBI WGS metagenome assembly WNEQ01 (sample SAMN13153330, study PRJNA577476) | soil metagenome | isolation source: 20 cm grassland meadow soil 2 days after 1st rain plot 5 | place: USA:California | collected 2015-09-18
CGCGAGGCCACAATCGGCTCAGGATCGATCTTCTCGCCGGGGGGGACCGCTATGTCGGTATCCCCGTGCTGCCGTGAACGGAGAGTATGATGCGCTGCCGCCGCACTCAGCCAAGTTCAACAGCGAGCGGGACAACCCCCTGGGGTGTCATCGGCGAGCTGCCGCTCCATTCGAAGCTTCGGCTCGTCGGCGAGGTCAATGGCGAGACCACCCAGGGCGAGCGGCCGAACAACTCGGCGCTGCTCGGCGTCATCTGGCAGCCGACATCCAAGAACCTGTTTCTGGACGCGGGCGTTCGACGCGGGATCAGCGATGCCGCGCCCGACTGGCAGTTCACGATTGGCCTGACGTTCGGCTTTTCGCTTCCGGCGCTCTCGCGGCAATAGCGCAAGCGTCAGTGACCGTCGGTCGTGGCGCCGCGCGACCGAGATGTCGTGTTCCTGCGGAAAAGAGCGGCAGCGCAACCGACACCCTGCGAACACCATCCCAAGAGTACCAGTGGCGAAGGCGCAGACTATTTCGGCACCGAGATTCTTCGAGGAGGTTCAGGATGAGAAGGGGCTGGTTGATGACAGTGTTTTCGGGCTTCATGCTTTCCATTGCTACGTCGGCATGTGCGCAGGAGAGCATCGAAGCCGGACTGGTCACGGGTGTTGATGTCGCGACGAGCACGTTGACGCTCGAAACACGAAGCGGATCTCAAGACGTCGTCGTTGCTCCGACGGCAGCGATTCGCGATGATCACGGTCGAGCGATGGCGCTCCGCGATATCAGCCCAGGAGACGCTGTCGCTTATCAAGGGGTCTCCGGCCCTGCGACGAGCCTCCACGTTGCACGGCAGTTCTGGGCCATACCAAGCGAATCGTGAGGATTCAGTCTCGTGCCGCGGCAAGTGACCGCAGGTATGCGATGACTTTCCAGAGATCGTCCTGACTCATCACGGTGCCGTACGCCGGCATGGGCGGAGCGCCTTTGGTAATCCGCTCGTACAGGTAATCGATCGGAAGATCGCGACCTCGTAACGAGGGTGCGCGCGCGACTTGGCCATCTTTGCCATGGCAGTAATGCGTGCAGTTCTGGCTGAAAACGCGCGCGCCGGCCTCGATGACCGCAGGATCTTGCAGATCGAAAGGCGGAGCGTGAGCGACCGGCGCCTGTGCAAGCAGCGTCGATGCCGCCGCGACGATCGTAGCCATGACAGTCGTCACGACGATGCTTCGCATCGCGCACCTCCGGGCAGCAGCGGGCGAGCCAACCCCGACGGGACGCTCGTTCGCACGAGACGCTTTTAAAGTGTAACGCTTGACCTTGCATGTATCCAGCGTTACCGTTCCGATCGTCATGCGCTTGGTGATCGCGGTGAAGGGCGCTGTACGGCGGCTGGCTCGTAATTCGGGCGGCGGACTTTCGACGACCACCGGAACGTTGTATCGAGAGCGGCGGGCCCTGTTGAAGATCGCGGTGGGTCTCGGTCTGGTCCTTGGCAGGCTACCGGCCGCCGCAGCCGAGGATCCAAAAAGCGCACGCCCGCAAAGCGGCGATCGCTTCGTGTTTCCGTTCGGTGATCGAGCTGGACAAATCATCAAGCCCGAGGATCTTTCGCTAGGCGGTCCTCAGCAGCTGGCGTACCCGATGGATCCCGAGACCAAGATCATCAGGGACGGATCGCTCCTCAATCAGGTCATTCTCATCCGGCTCGACCCCGCCCAGCTCACCGCAGAGACCCTCGAATATGCCGCCGACGGGGTTGTCGCCTACTCAGCGGTGTGCACGCATCAAGGATGCCCCGTGTCGATGTGGAAGACTGAAGCGAAAGCCCTTTTCTGCGCCTGTCACGCTGCGCAGTTCGATCCCAAGGATCGCGCCCGAGTCATCGATGGGCCGGCGCCTCGGCGGCTTCCGATGCTGCCCCTGCGCATCGTGGATGGCATCTTGACTGCCGCCGGCGGATTTGTGGGTAGCGTCGGCGGTCAGATACATTAGGTGTGATCAGCGCGGCTGCAGTCACGGACTCTTGGTCGCGGACTCCAGACGGATGGCGATGTATTTCTGACCGCCGGGCGCCATCGTCCCGATGGCGGCAAGGCGCTGCCCCTGGGCGATCGCGGCCGTCACACCACCGATCGCGGACACGTCGACCACGATTTGTCGGCCGGCGCGACTGAGCACAAAGTCGTTGGGATGCACCGCGTGGCGTCAGTCGTGCTCTTCCTGGTGGTACTGCGGGCCGTGGTTGTCTTGCTCGTTCCCGCTTACTCGGATTGAGCTGGACGGCGATGACGAATGGCTGATACGCCACACGGATCCCGCGTTGCCCTGGCGACAGCCGCGGCGACGTTCGCGACGTTCGGTGTCGCACTGTTTCTGGTCGCCGATATGGGCCGGCTCCGCATTCTCCGCTGGTCGGCCGGGGCCATGGTCGTCATCGCCGTCGGCATCGTGATCTATCTCGTGCGGCGGCATCACGGTCCTCAGCGATAGCATCACCGCCGACCGGATTGCGAATTATGTCTATCACTCAGTGGCACTTTGCAGAAGGCCGACGATCTGATACGAGAGTCTCTGATGGCAGCCATGCTCTGTCCGCGCTGCGGCCGCGAGAATCGCTCGGAGGCGCTGTTCTGCGATCAGTGTGGGACGCGCCTCGCCGCGGGCGCCGTCTCGCGGTTCGCCTCACCACAGGCGTATACCCCGAAGCATCTTGCCGAGCGGATTCTCACGTCGCGGTCGGCACTGGAGGGCGAACGCAAGCAGGTCACGATCCTGTTCGCCGATCTCAAGGGGTCGATGGAGTTGCTCGCGGACCGCGATCCGGAAGAGGCCAGGATGATCCTCGATCCGGTACTCGAGCACATGGTCGAAGCCGTTCATCGCTTCGAAGGCTTCGTGAATCAGGTCATGGGCGACGGCATCATGGCGCTCTTCGGAGCGCCACTGGCCCACGAGGATCACGCCGTTCGGGCATGCTACGCCGCGCTCAGGATGCAGGACAGCGTGAAGCGCTACGCCGAGGAGGTCCGTCGGGTCCATGCGGCTGTGGTGAAGATCAGAGTGGGGCTCAATTCCGGGGAGGTCGTGGTCCGGGCGCTCGGAAGTGACCTGCACGTCGACTACACCGCCGTTGGGCAGACAACCCATCTGGCGGGGCGCATGGAGCAGCTCGCCGAGCCGGGCGCCATCGTGATAGCGCCCGCCACGCTCACGCTCGTGGCCGACTACGTCGCGGTGAAGCCGCTGGGCCCTGTGCGAGTGAAGGGGCTCGCCGAACCCGTGGACGTATACGAATTGACGGGTCCAGAGCCCGGTCGCACGCGTCTGCAGGCCGCCGCTGCCAGGCGCGGCCTCACGCGCTTTGTGGGGCGCGACGCCGAGCTCGAGCAACTTCGGCGCGCGCAAACCGAGGCCGGCGACGGCCATGGGCACGTCGTGGCAATCGTCGGGGAAGCGGGGGTAGGCAAATCGCGACTCGTGTACGAGTTCAACCGCTCACATCATCGACAGAACTGGCTCATCATCGATAGCGCCGCGGTGTCGTACGGCAAGGCGACGAGCTACTTGCCGGTGATCGACCTCCTGAGGCGCTATTTCAAAATCGACGCGCGGGACGACATCCGCGCGATCCGCGAGAAGATCACGGGCAAGGTTCTGACGCTCGCCCGGGCGCTCGAGCCCACGCTCTCGCCGTTGCTGACTTTGCTCGACGTACCTGTGGACGAGCCTGGATGGCTCGCGCTCGACCCGGTCGAGCGTCGGCGGCGCACGCTCGACGCCGTGAAGATGTTGTGGTTCGAGCAGGCGCGCGAGCGACCGCTGCTTCTGATCGTAGAGGACCTTCACTGGGTCGACGGCGAGACACAAGCTCTGCTCGACGAACTCGTCGACGGCCTCGAATCGGAGCGTCTGCTGCTGCTCGTGAACTATCGGCCTGATTACCGGCACGCCTGGAAGAGCAGGCGTCATTACACGGAGATCCGTATTGACCCCCTGGCCAGCACGAATGTCGAGGAGCTTCTCCGAGCCCTTCTCGGCCCGGATCCGGCGCTGGACGAGCTCCAACGGCTGTTGATCCAGCGAACGGACGGCAATCCGTTCTTTCTCGAAGAGAGCGTGAGGATGCTGGTCGATACGAAGCGGCTCGTCGGCGAGCCAGGCGCGTATCGCCTCGCCGGGCCTGTCGCCACGCTGCAGATTCCGGCGAGCGTCCATGCACTCCTCGCCGCGCGGATCGATCGCCTGTCCCCTGCGGACAAGCGCCTGCTTCAGGCCGCGGCCGCCGTCGGCACTCACGTGCCGGTCGCTCTTCTTCGCGAAATTGCCGAGACCTCCGAGCCCGATCTGCGGCAGAGCCTCACCAATCTCATCGCCGCCGAATTCCTCTATGAAGTGAACCTCTTTCCCGAGTCCGAATACGCCTTCAAGCACGTCCTCACCCACGACGTCACGTACGGAACGCTTCTCCAGCAGCGTCGCCGCGAGCTTCACGCACGGATCGCCGACGCGATCGAGGGGATGTATGGCGACCGGCTTGCCGAGCATCTCGAGCGCCTTGCCGATCATGCCGTTCGAGGAGAGCTCTGGGATAAGGCGATTACGTACCTCCGCGGGGCCGGCATGAAGGCCGCGACGCGCTCGGCCTACGCCGAGGCGCTGACCTTCTTCGAGCAGGCGCTGCGTGCCGTCGCCCGCCTACCAGAAAGCCGCGACGCAAAAGTGCAGGCGATCGACGTGCGGCTCGAGTCACGGGCAGCCCTCGCGCCGCTCGGCCACTATGGCCGAATCTTGGAGCTCATGCGCGAAGCCGAGGCCATGGCGATGGAGATCGGCGACCGACGCCGGCTCGGACTCGTCCTGGCCGACCTTGGCGCTCGGCTGAGGAACGTCGGCGACCACTCCCGCGCATTCGAGGCGAACCGGCAAGCTCTCGACATTGCCACCGAGCTTGGAAACGCAGGCCTCGAAATCGAGGCGAAGTATCGGCTCGCCCAAACGCACTTCGCCCTTGGCGACCTGGTGCACGCGGGCGCGCTCTTCCTGGAAGCTGCGCAAGTGCTGGAGGACGAGGACGTCGCCCGACGAGCCGCGCTGCCGAGGTTCTTCGCGGCCTGGCCGCGCGCGTGGGTCGGGCTCGTGTTTGCCCATCTCGGCCGATTCGCCGAAGCGCTCGAACACGCAAAACAGGCCGTTACGATCGCCGAATCAACAGATCACGCCCACACGGTGATCGAGTCATATGGCGCGCTGGGGGCCGTCAGCCTCGAACAGGGCGATCTGCCGAATGCGCTCCGCGCGTTCGAGAACGCCATGACCTTGGTTCGCAGACGGAACGTCGCCGACCCGAACATCCTCTCAGGCTTGGGGTATGGGTACGCGCTCTCAGGGCGTCTCGGCGAAGCCCTTCCCTTGCTGGAGGCGTCCATCGCCGGCGAGGCGTCGATCAGTGCGATGGGGTTGGGTCTCGCCGTCCGTCTCAGTCGGTTGGCGGAGGCATATCTACTCGCCACCCGCACCGCGGAAGCCGCCGATCACGCGCGAAGGGCAGTGGACCTGGCGAGGAAGCACAAGGAACGCGCGAACGAGGCCTTGGCACTCCGAACGCTCGCCGAGGTGGTGGCGCGTAGCGACCAATCCGAGGCCGACGTCGCCCTGCAGCACTATGAAGCGAGCCTCGCGCTCGCCCAGGAAATCGGCATGCGACCGCTCATCGCGCACAGCCACTTCGGCCTCGGAAAGCTCTACGCGCGCGCGGGCAAACGCCAGCGAGCGACGGAGCAGTTGGCGCTAGCCGCGACGATGTATCGTGAGCTCGGCATGAGCGCCTGGGTCGGACGATTACAGGAAGCGCTACAGTAGTTGGGCCGAACACTACGATCACGGTCGGTCGAACAGGCCATCGTTCCAACCTCAGAGAGGAGAGTCACCAGTGTCGAATGCGATAATTAATCCCCTCTCGGCGGCCAAGCCACCCTCACACTGAACTCCCGAAGAATGCGCCTCGCGTGACGAGGCAAAGGGCGTATTTGTCGGCGGCACGGATTGGTTCCTATCCTCCAGTGTCGACCGCCGTACGGTCCTCAAGGGGGCGAGCAGCGTAGCGCTCGGACTACTCGCTTCGGCCTGCGGATCATCCCGTCCGGCGACGTCTCCTTCCGCTGGCAACTCGAGCGTCAGTGGCGGGAGTGCGTCGGGGACGAGTACGGCCCCCGTGCGATCGGCAGCAGCGGACGGCGCGGCAGAAAGCCGAGAGACCGTCTACGTGTTCAACGTCGGGTCGAAGGATGTCACGCTGATCGACGCCGCCAACCGCCAGGTGCGCGAAACTCGGCCGCTCGGCGCCTCGGTGCGCTGGTTGTCCAACGAGCAGACGTACTGGGACGGGGCACGGATCTGGACCTACGATTTTCCCAACGATCAAGTCCAGGCGATCGCTATCGATCCGAGGCAGGTGGCCATCACCAGGACGATCGCGGGGCTCGGCAAGGGGCCGGGCCACAGTCTGGTCGTTCTGCCCGATAAAAGGAAGGCCGCGGTCAACGTCGCGGGTGACAGCCTCATCGCGTTCCTCGACCTCGAGCACGGCAGCGTGGACGGGACGCTCCAGACCGGCGCGTTCCCCTGAGACCTCCACCTGACGCCGGACGGTCGGTTCGGCTTCACACCGGAACGCGAAGCGGACACGGTCTCGAAGATCGACATGACGGGCCGCCGGCTGGTCAAGACCGTCTCGTTCCCGGCCCGCAGCAAGCCGCACATGCTGCGCGTGTCTCCCGATGGGAAAGAGGTGTGGGTGCAGACCGCCGACGCGAACACGAACGTGGTTCTCGACGCCTCCGATCTGTCGGTGCTCTCCACGGAGCCGACCGGAAAACAGCCGGTGACCAACGCGTGGACCCGCGATCGGCGCTACGCGGTGGTGACCAACGGCCAGGACACGTTCGCGCAGATCTTCGACGCGCGGACCTTCAAAGAAGTGAAGCGCCTCACGATCGGCCAGGGCGGCGCCAACATCGGGTTCAGCAGGGACGGCAAGACGGCATTCATCGCGGTGCGTGGTGCGAACGACGTTGCCGTGATCGACATCGAGAAGCTCGTCCTAGCGAGCCGGATCAGGGCGGGAACGGAGCCTCAGGGCCTAATCGTTCGTTGAGCGACGGTGAAAAGGCGGGCGCGCCGCCTGGAGCGGCGTTATGGCAGCGCGGGACAGAAAATCCGCACCGATTTACGGGCCAGAGTTTTCGTCCCCTCCCGGTTGTCGACAGCTCATGCGCCACAAATGCGCGATTCGCTGACAAAAGCATGCGGCGGCATCAGAACACGGGTTCGAATCCCGTTGGGGCCACCATTAACTAACTCCACGGCTTGCTTGAGCGGCCGGGGCGGATCTGCGCGTAGAGCTGCGTCGTCGCGATGCGTGTGTCACCGAGCATTGGCAGACGTTCGCCGGCGGCGAGCGGCGGGGCAGCGCGGGCGATGTCGGCGAGGCCGTCGTCCCTGGACCAGATCGGGCGCGCCTTCTCGCGCCCTGAGTCGTTTTTTGGAGAAAGCCCGAGCTTTTCTCTAGAATGGAGGAAGTCGCACTGCATCCCTGATGGATGCGCGGCGGCGATGACCGCTTTGCCGCCGTTCCAACGGAGGTGTTCCGTGACCCGCGCCACGCTCTCCAGTCTCATGACGATCGTCGTCCTCGCAACGGGTTGCTCCACCAGCGTCGCCAGCCGCAACTCCGGCACGACGATCGATCGGGCGCAGAACGAGCCCGTGGACGGTCCGAAGAAGCGCGTCGCCGTCATGCCGTTCGACGTGAAGGTTCAGAAGGCCGGGGCGATCGGCAGCGGCATGTCGGACATGCTCGCGGACGCGCTCGTCAACACCAACCGCTTCATCGTCCTCGAGCGCCAGCACGTCAAGGACGTGATGGCCGAGCAGGACTTGGGCCGCTCCGGTCGCGTGAAGAAGGAGACTGCCCCCGCGGTCGGCGAGATCGAGGGCGCCCAGCTGCTGATCCGCGGCGCCGTCACCACGTTCGAGCCCGAGTGCTCGGCCGGCACGCTCGCCGTGGTCGGCCTCAAGCAAGCGTGCGTTTCGGTCAACATGCGCATCATCGACGCCAAGACCGGCCGAGTCCTCAACGCGACCACCGTCGACGGCAGCGCGATGACGGCCGGCGTCGGCCTCACCGCCAACGTCTCCACCATGCCGCTGCCCCTCGGCCTCGGCGGGTGGTCGAAGACTCCGATGGAACGCGCGATCCGCAACTGCATCGACTCGGCGGTGCAGCATATCGTCAAGACGAATTTGTGAGCCGCGTCCCGACCGCCGCAGGCACGCCATGACGGGGCGCCGCAGCCAGCGGGCGCTGTAGTGCTCGACGTATCGATGGAAGTGGTGTGAAAGCCGCTGACCACCGGGAGCCCGAGCGCGTTCGCGGTACGCACCGCCGAGAGGCCGAGGGGCCCCTCCGTTGCCACGTCGATGACGTCGGGACGGCGCTGACGCCACGTCGCGCGCAGCGCGCCGCCGGCGGGGAGCCCGCAGCGAACGGCCCGATAGCCGGGTAGAGCCAGCCCGGCCGCGAACGTGGTCTGCGCGTCGGCGGTGTCGCCGCGCCGGCGCGGCCGCACCAGCGACACAGTGTGTCCGCGCGCCCGCAAGCCGCTCGCCAGTCGCGCGATAGTCAGCGCCACGCCGTTGATTTCCGGGGGATACGTCTCGTTCACGAGCGCGATGTGCCCCCCACTCACCCGATCACCCCCCGCCGCCGTGACCATGGCGTCGTGCACGTCACCATCATTGTGGTGACAGCCCAACCAGGATCGCGCGTGAAGAATCTGCTACCGATGTGTATCGCGTGCGCTACGGAGTGCGCCCGCGATGTAACCCGGGCCGATGATTCGGCCTCTCAAGAGTCGACCGAGCCTGCCGACAGCGGCGGAGAGGGGGACGTATGTTCAAGCCGATCCTGCTCGTGATGGCGCTCGCCGCCGGGGTCGCGTCCGGCGCGGCCGCCGCCGACGTGTCCGTGTCCGAGCAAACCTTTGGGTGCATCCTGGACTGGCCGAAGGTTCGAAATACGCGCATCAATCACGCCGATCCGAAGCAGCTGGCCGAGGCCATGCGCATCTTCAGAGACAGCGTCCGGGACACGGAATATCCCGTCGGCACGATCCTGCAGCTGGTGCCTTTCGAGGCCATGGTGAAACATCCGCGCGAAAAATTCCCCAGGACGAACGGCTGGGAGTTTTTCGCGCTGGAGGTCTCCGAGGCGGGCACCAGGATCCGCGATCGCGGCGACGCCGTCGTCAATCTCTCGCAGGGGGTGACGTGCCTGAGCTGCCATCAACCGGCGGCGCGGTTCGACTTCGTGTGTGAAAAGGGCCACGGCTGCAAGCCGATCCCGTTCAACGATCAGGCGATCAACGCGCTCCAGCAGGCCGACGCACGTTGCGCCAAGAAGTAGGGGAGGCGCTGGCGCCGGCTCAGCGCGCGAGCTTGTTGTGGGCGTCGAGCGCCGCGACCTTGTAGCACTCGGCGAGCGTCGGATAGTTGAACACCGTCTCCAGGAAGCACGGATAGCATTTCCGGAGCGACTGATGCGCCTTCGAATGTCGCGGCTTATGCAGGTGAGATGCTGCCAGCGGAGTCCGAGCTCGCTCCGGTGCGCGACTCTGCTTCTGCCGCGATGCCACTCTCTGCTGAACGGGTATCGTCTTCGTCACGAGGGCCTCTTCTCTACGAAATCGACGAACGCGCGCCCGCAAGCCGCTCGCCAGTCGCGCGATCATGGAAGTGTCGCTGGAGCTTCAGCTTCTCGACCGCGACCACACGCAGTCGCCGCGCTCGTACCTCATCCTCGATGGCGTAGCGTGAGACGAACGCGATTCCCAACCCGGCCGTCACGGCACGCTTGATCGTCTCCGTATGGTCGAGCTCCATCGTCGGTCGAACGGTGATGCCCGCCTCACGCAGGGCACGTTCCGTGACCTGACGCGTCGCCGAGCCTTCTTCGCGGATCAGCAGAGGCTCATGTGACAGCTTCGTGCGCGAGACCTTCGCGCCGATTCGATGCTTCGCGCTCACGATCAGCTGCAGCTCGTCGACGATGCCGGCAGCCACACACCGCTCGCCCGGCCGCAGCATGTGACCGCCGATGACCGCCACGTCGACGTCGCCATCGCGAACGCGCTCTTCCACGATCCGAGAGTTCGCAATCCGGAGCGCGACGGTGATTCCCGGATAGCTGTCTCGAAAGCGCGCGATGAGCGCCGGCAAAACGTAGGTGCCCGGCGTCGTGCTGGCGCCGACGACCAGCGATCCACGCTGGAGACCGTCGAGCTCTGCGAGCGCCTACCTGCCGGCGGCGAGCGTTGCGACGACACGTGTCGCGTAATCGCCGAAAATTCGCCCGGCCTCGGTCAACGAAACGGATCTCGGGTGGTGGTGTGATCTCAGGAGACAGCGCGCCACGCGCCGACGACCACCGCCAGGACGGCCACGGCGAGCGCCCACTGCACCGGCGGGCGCAAAGGTCGCGGCAGCGTGGGCGCAGCAGCGACTCCCAGCGCGCTGCCGAGCAGGAGCCCGAACAGATGGGCGAGGAGATCGGAGCCCGGGCTTGTGCCGAGGAGCGCGAGCAGGGCGAGACTCGCCGCGATGACCATCCACAGCTTGCGCGCGGGTGCGCGGCGTCCGCGGGACATGACTCGCGTGGCGGCGAGGATTCCGATGGCGCCGAACAGCGCCGTCGAGGCGCCCACCGAGTCGTGGTGGGCACCGTGGGCGACGGCGGTGAGGGCGTTGCCGCCGGCGCCGGCGAGGAGGAGCACGCAGAGGCCCACACCCGGGCCGAGCTGCTGACTCACCGCTCCTACAAGCAGGACGCTCGCCCCAGCGTTGCCGATCACGTGGGGCGCGTCGGCGTGGAGCGTTAGCGCGGTGACGGTTCGCCACCACTCTCCGGCGACGATGCGCCCGGCGTCGGCGCTACCGCGTTCGAACCAGCTGCTGCGGCTGGCACGCGTGCCGGTGACGGCAAAGAACCCGATCAGCAAGAGGCCGACGGCGACGCCGACCACGGCCGCGCCACGAATGGGCGGCACGGCATCGGCGCCCACGTCCGCCGTATCGGCAATGTTCTCCCGATCATAGGCGTCGAGGGCCTCGCGGGCGGCCTCAGCGTCACGGGCGCCGACGATGAGCGCCCAGCCATCGAGCCTCGGGCTGAGGTGGTGCGGAATGTTGCCGGCAGCGAGCACCACGGCCCATTCGTCGGCCTGGCGGCGCTCGAGCGCCACACGGACAGCAGTTCCAGCGAGATCCTCCATCGGCTCCAGCCATAATATAGACGTCACTCACGGATCTGCCCGCCATGATCGAAGTCCGGTGCCCCCCGAAGGTGGAGCCACGGCGCTATCGCATCGCCTCTCGGAGAAACGCTTTGACGCCGTCGGGCCCAGTCAGCGAAAGCCAAACATCACTGTCATCCGTCAACTCCAGCTTGAAGTTCAGGAACGGGCAACAGCGATGCTCGAGGGGTGGCGGAAAGGCTCGAGCTCGCGGCGGAGCTGGTGCGCCTCGAGCCGGACGTCATGCAGCAATCCGGACCCGGTGCGATACTGCGGCGTGATAGAGGAGACATTCATGGCATTGCAGACCTTCCAGCCCGAAACCGCCGCCGACGCCTACCTCCAGCTCCTCAAAGACCGCGGGATCGACGTGTTCCTCGGCAACGCGGGGACCGACTTCGCCTCGCTCGTCGAAGCCTTCGCGCGATTCGACGGCGAGCCGGGGCGGGCGCCCAAGCCGATCGTGGTGCCGCACGAGTTCGTGGCGGTGTCGATGGCGCATGGGTATTACGCGGCAGGTGGGCGGCCGGCGGCGG
>WNEQ01001625.1_pt1 | contig 11867 bp, 10 predicted proteins | sample 5399971 | NCBI WGS metagenome assembly WNEQ01 (sample SAMN13153330, study PRJNA577476) | soil metagenome | isolation source: 20 cm grassland meadow soil 2 days after 1st rain plot 5 | place: USA:California | collected 2015-09-18
CGATAATTTCGACGTCGCCGGGTAAACCGATTTGCTCCAGCACCTTCTCGCTATCGGCCATTTGCGTAACGGCCTTGGGAGAGACAAAGCTCACAGCATCGATGTGTTTGAAGCCCGCCTCGATCAATGCGCGCAAGTAACGCGCCTTCAGTTCCGTGGGGATTTGCCGCTTGAGTCCCTGCCAGGCATCGCGCGGGCATTCGATCAGCTTGACGGGATTGTGAGCCACGGAAATTGAGCCGCTTATTTGAAAAATTCCTTGGCGCGCTCGAAGAAACTCTTACGCATCGGAGTGTTTTCCTCGCCGCAAAGCGCAGCGAATTCCTCCAGCTTGCGACGTTGCTCAGCATTTAAGCGCGATGGCACTTCGACAATTAGACGTGCGAATAAATCGCCGTGGCCGCGCCCGTTCACGTTCACGATTCCTTTGCCGCGCAGTTTGAACATCTGCGCGCTTTGCGTCCCGGCTGGCACTTTGAGATGCGCTTTGCCTTCCAGCGTCGGCACATCAATTTCGCCGCCCAAGGCCGCAATGGAGAACGGGATGGGCACCTCACAATACAAATCATCGCCTTCGCGCTGAAAGATTTTGTGTTCCTTGCTGTGGATGACCACATAAAGGTCGCCTGGTGGACCACCGCCGATGCCGGCTTCCCCGTTGCCTAACGAACGCAGCCGGGTCCCTTCCCTGATTCCAGCGGGAATCTTCAGCTTAACCCGGGTTAATTTTTCTACCCGCCCCTCGCCACGGCATTTCTGGCACGGTTTTTCAATAATCTCACCGGCGCCGTGACAGCGGGGACATGTCTGCGAAATGTGAAAAAATCCACGTGAACTGACTACCTGGCCGCGGCCGCCGCAGGTGGGACAGCTAATCTTGCGCGAACCGGGTTCCGCGCCGCTGCCCTGGCATTTGTCACACGTGTCGAGTTTCTCGATCTCAATCTGCTTATCGGCGCCAAAAGCTGCCTCCTCCAGTTTGATTTCCATGTCGTAACGCAGATCTGACCCGCGGCGCCGATCTTCTGTGCGCACGCCACCGCCCCCGCCAAAGAACGTCTCGAAAATTCCGCCGCCAAAACCGCCCCCGCCGAATACTTCGCGGAAGATCTCGAATGGATCATGGAACGCGCCGCGACCGAAACCGACGCCGCCCGGGGCGAACGCTGCGTGGCCGAACCGATCGTAGGCAGCGCGTTTGTCCGGGTCCATGAGGACATCGTACGCTTCGCCCAGTTCCTTGAACTTTTCCTCGGCGTGCGGATCGTCCGGATTTTTATCTGGATGAAACTGGACCGCGAGTTTGCGATACGCGCGCTTGACCTCCTCTTCGGTGGCGCTTCGTCCAACGCCCAGCACCTCGTAGTAATCGCGTTTGTTCGTGGTGGCCATATGGCTACAAGTCTATGTGACTAATGGGATTGATGGGACTGAGAGGCAAGAAGCCTCCGTCATTTTCCCGGTCCGCTGGAAACGACCACCTTTGCCGGCCGAAGCAATCGGTCTTTAAATCGATAGCCGCGGCGGGCCTGGCGCAGCACAAACCCTTCGGGAACTTGATCACTCGGCTCATGTGCAATTGCTTCATGCACGTTTGGATCAAACTTTTTGCCCTCGGCCTCGATCGGGTGCAGTCCATTTTCGGCCAGCAAATCGTTAAGTTGTTTTTGGACGAGAACCATTCCGGAATAAATCGGCGATTGTTCGCCCTGTTCTTTTGCAGCCGCGAGACCAAGCTCAAAATTATCGATAATTGCCACTAACCGCTCGAGCAACGCGCTGTTGGCGTACTTGATCGCCTCCTCCTTTTCGCGTGCAGAGCGTTTTTTATAATTCTCGAAATCAGCCTGACTTCGCAATGCCAGATCGCGGAACCGGTCGAGATCGGCTTGCAAGCCGGCCATTGGATCTTCTGGCTCCGCTGGCTCGCTGCCCGTTACAGGCGCACGCGCGGCAGATGAAGGCGTCGCTCCTACCGACGCCGATACCTTCGTTTGTTCGTTTTGTTTAGAAATAGGAGTTTTTTTCATGTTTTGCGGATCGCAATCAACGTGATGTCGTCGTTTTGAGGTGCCGAACCGGTAAAATCGCGTACGGCCTCGATGATTCTCTTTACGATTGCCTGTGCGCCATCGTTCGCGCTGGCGCGGACCGATTCCATCATGCGATCGAGACCGAACTCGTCTCCCTCAGTATTTAGCGTTTCGGTCACACCATCGGTGTAGAGGACGAGGCAATCATCGCGCTCGAGCGGGACGGCGAAGTCCACCGTTAGCCTATCAAACACGCTTCCGCTGTCAATTCCCACGACCATTCCCGGCGATTTTACCGGCGTAACAGTTTGCGATTGCCGCCGGTAAAGTAACGGCGCATCGTGTCCGGCGCGCGCGAGGGTAATGCCATTGCGCTGGTGGTCCAGAATGAGATAGGCCATGCTGATGAACATGTCTTCCTTGATATCGGGATAGAGCTGACGATTCACCTTTCGTAAAACATCCGCGGGAGACGGGTTCCGAGCCGCCTCAGCGCGCAAAACGCTGCGGCAAATCGCCATGATGAGCGACGCGGGCACGCCTTTTCCCGAAACGTCTGCGATGGCCACGCCGAGGCGCTCTTCATCGACCTGGATATAATCGAAATAATCGCCGCTCACCTGGCGGGCTGGCACATTGATGCCGCTGATCTGAAATCCATCAATGGCCGGCGCTTCCGACGGAAGCAAAATACGCTGAATGTCCCGGGCAATCTCAAGATCGTGATCCAGCCGCTTCTTTTCGTTCGCCATCGAGTAAATGATGGCGTTGTAGAGTGCAAAGGCAGATTGCTCAGCGATCGATTTAAAAACGACAAAATCAGCCTGCGAAAACGGCGCACCCATTGGACTGTTGGCGAGCACCAGCACACCCAGATCTTGATTTCCATAGCGCAGAGCCGCCGCCATGATCGACGAGATACCAAAAGCGCTGCCACGCAATTTCGCCAACTCCGGCGCTTCCGAGAACTCGTTTAAGCAAACGGATTGCCCCGTTTGCCAGACGCGCCCGATCAGTCCTTCACCCGGGCCGACCGTGTGCAGCCGGAGAAAGCTCTCAAGAGCGGTGGGATTGGCGGCCGCTTGTTGCAACATATTCGGCGGAATGTCCACCAGCGGCGGACATCCCTTCGAGATAAAAGCCGGCGTAAGTTTCGCGCCCGTGCGATCGGTCACATAAAGCGCTCCGCCGTGCGCGTCGAGAATGCGCGTAGCGCCCTCGACAATGAGCCGATGGAGTTCCTGGGGTCGAATGGTTTCCCGGAACGCTTCGCCGAGGCCGTGCAGGAAATCGAAAACGAGCGTTTCTTCGACTTGGATCTCCTCATGAGAACGCTCGAGCCTGCGAATCCGCCGTGCCTGGAGGTAGGTGGTAATAATCCACCCGGCAATAGACGCGACAAGCAGTCCGAGGAGAAGAGTCGGCCACATGACCAATGGCCAGCTTACTTCGAGGACGTCTCGTGATGAAGGTCTTGTCTTAAGAAATCGAGAACGTCCTTAAAGCGAAGGAGATTTTCCGGCGCTGCCTCGCAAAGCGCCTCGTGCGCTTCCAGCATCGTTTCTGCCTGCTCCTTTTTTTGGGTCGCTGGCGACTGGTCTTTGTGGGTTCGCTCGAGCGCTTCATAGTCAGGCGCCCTCGCGCCATTGCCGTGAATATCAAATATCTGATCGAGGCCGAGGCCGGAGAGAAGTTCCTGGCTGCGGTTCCCACAGTGAACGATGTGAAGATGACCCTGGCCGAGCTCCTTCAAGCGCAACGCCACGCTGGCCATCGTTCCCATGAACGTGGAATCCATCATGGCGCAATCCGCCAGGTCCAGCACAAATTCGCGATAGCCCCGGTCCAGCATCTGGCGGGCGAACTCCTTGAGGTTGCCACTATTGAGGAAACTACCTTTCCCCTCCACTCTCACCCATACGGTCGGGCCGCTTACCCCTACTTGAATAGATGAATCCACAGTTACTCCTTAAAAGGATACCAGCCCAAAAGGCATCCTGTCAAACCTCACAGGATGTCAGCAGCTCCCAAAATTTGATTCGAAACGCAGGCCACCAAGGGTCGCATTCAGCGAAGAGTGGCCTTTGCAACGCGCTCGACCGCAACCAAGACCAAGAAAGCGGCCGGCCTGACTACCGGCGCACCGCGCACACTACTCCCACATATAGGAGCGGTTTTCGGCCACGATCTGGCCGTTAGCGATTAACAGGCACCGCCACGCAATCACGCGGCCGTCATCGAAGTAATCGTCGCCAATGACCTTGAATTCCGTTTTACGGGTGCCACGCACGTTTCGATAGCTAATCTCCTGTGCTTGGACGTGTTCGTGTAATTTTTCCTGGCGATACTCCAGACGCACTGTGACGTCGGAGGGCCGCTTGGCCCGCCAAAAGAAATCGAAGTAATTGCCAAAACGCTGACGTTGGTCGAGCACCGTCACCGCCCCGAAGAGCCGGTATTGGCGCTCAAAAGTGATCGGAGCGTCCTGAAGCGTCGCGACTTTCTGGCTCGGCGACGTCGACTTCGCGCCAAGCGTGCTCGTCGTCTGCCGCGCGCGCTGACTTGCCGTTGGCGCTTTCTCACTCAGCAAGAAAAGCTTGATTTTTCGAAACTCGAAATCTTTGTCTAACGCAACCGGGAGCGGTGTCACTTTTTCGACGATTCTTGGTTCTTGACGAGGAACTCCCTCACTGGAAGCGCAGAGGGCAAGTAAGATCAGAGCGGCGGCAACCCTCATTTCCCTGTATCTCATAGGTCTTATAGGTCCTATGGAACTCCCTCGAATCCGAAAGTAAACTTCTTTTTAAATGATCGAAGTTCGTTACGAACGCGGTGTCTACTTGCCGGAACAAGATTTGTGGCTGGACCCGTGGGACGCAAAGCCCTTCGCTTTCATTTCGCACGCGCATAGCGACCACATAGCGCCTCACGAGGAGATCATCCTTTCCGAGCGGACGTCGCGTTTGCTTCAACACCGAATGCCGGGTCATCGCACCGAACACGTTCTGCCATTTGGCGAAAAGGGAACCGTGGATGGGCTGGATCTGATGCTGTTGCCCGCCGGCCATATCTTTGGCTCGGCGCAATGTTTCCTTTTTGCCGGCGACGAAACGCTCCTTTACACGGGAGATTTCAAGCTGCGTCCCGGAAAATCCGCCGAACGGGCGCAGTGGCGCCACGCCGATACACTCATAATGGAGACCACATTCGGTCTGCCGCGCTATCGATTTCCCCCAACGGAGCAAGTCATTGACGAAATAGTCGCGTTCTGCCGCGAAACAATCGAAGCCGCCCAAGTGCCGGTGCTTCTGGGCTACTCGTTAGGCAAAGCTCAGGAGATATTGTGTTCGCTTGATGGAGCGGGCCTAACGCCCATGCTGCACGGCTCGGTTTATCGGATGACGCGCATCTACGAGCAGTTCGGCCAGTCGTTTTGCAATTACGTGCGGTACAATGCGAATGAGGTTGCAGGAAAAGTTTTGATCTGCCCACCGAGCGCAAATCGTTCGCAGATGCTGGAAAAAATCCCGCACAGACGCGTGGCAATGATCAGCGGCTGGGCGGTCGATCCAAATGCGATCTATCGCTACGGAGTCGATGCCGCATTTCCTCTTTCGGATCACGCGGATTATGACGATTTGATTCGCTACGTGGGACTGGTACGGCCACGACGAGTGTTTACACTCCATGGTTTCGCCGCCGAGTTTGCCAGTGATCTCCGCATGCGCGGCACCGAAGCCTGGGCATTGACCGAGGAAAATCAAATGGAGTTGGATCTTGGAGGTAGGGACATCGCGCTGCGATGTCCGGACGGGGCAGCGCGCCGTCCTTACCGTTCGCCTCCGCAATCCGAGTTTCTCGCGTTTGCGAATATCGGTGAAGCGATCGCTGCGACTCCGGCAAAGCTGGAGAAAATTCGACTGCTTGCCGATTACTTGCGCGGCCTGACGAGCGAGCAGCTTCCGATCGCGACCCTCTACTTTACCGCAAGAGCATTTGCCCAAAGCGATTTGCGCACACTGCAGGTTGGCTGGGCAATAATTTTCCGCGCGCTGCAAGCCGCCACCCACATCGACGACACGGAACTTCATCGCATCGCCAGCGCCCACGGCGATGCTGGCAGGAGCGCGTTCGAAATCCTCGATGGGCGAACAGCGCCGCAACCATTCAGTATCCGTGACTCGCGCGAGTTGTTCGAAAATCTCCATCGCGCCCGCGGCCCCAACGCGAAGGCAAAACTGCTGCAAAATCGACTGTCGATCTTGTCCCCGCACGAGGGCGAGTACGTCGTTAAAATCTTGACCGGTGACCTGCGCATCGGATTGCGCGAGGGTTTGGTCGAGGAGGCGATTGCGAAGGCATTTGATGTTCCCCTCGAAGAAGTAAGAGAGGCCAACATGCTGTCAGGCGACATTGGCCAGACCGCGCTGCTCGCTTCACGAAAAGAACTGCATCGGGCGGAGCTGTCGCTCTTTCGTCCGATCAAGTGCATGCTTGCGACTCCTCAACCGACTGCTGAAGCCGTGTGGGAACGGTTTGCTGGCGCGACAGACACCGATCGGACGGCGGCCTTATCAATGCGCGCCACGGTTTATTTGGAAGACAAATTCGACGGCATTCGCGCGCAGCTTCATCGCGCCGCACAACGCGTTGAAATTTTCTCGCGCGATTTGCGGCGCATCACCAGTCAGTTTCCCGAGCTGGCCGATCAAGCCAGGAACTTCCAGGAAGAGCTGATTATCGACGGTGAAATTATCGCCTTCCAGGAAGATCGCAGGCTCACCTTTTTCGATCTGCAAAGGCGACTCGGCCGCACAAGCGACGGCACAGATCTATTCGCGCGCGCGGCGGCGGACGTGCCGGTCGCGTTTGTCATCTTTGATCTTCTTTGGCTGAACGGGCAGTCGTTGGTGAAAACTCCGTTGCGCGAGCGACGAAGACACCTCGATGGCCTGCGTTTACCTTCACAATTCCAAATTGCGAGAGTGATCCCCGCCCATTCTGCCGCCGAGATTGAACAAACGTTTCAACAGGCTCGCCAGCGTTTGAATGAAGGTCTGATGATCAAAGACCCGGAGAGCTTTTATTTACCCGGCACCCGGGGGATGTTCTGGTTTAAACTCAAAAAAGAGCTGGCGACACTGGATGTGGTGGTGGTCGCGGCAGAGCTTGGCCATGGCAAGCGCAATAATGTCCTGAGCGATTACACCTTCGCGGTGCGCGATGAAGTCACTGGCGACTTTTTGCCCATTGGCAAAGCTTACAGCGGATTGACCGATGCCGAGATTGCAGAATTAACCGAGCACTTCAAACAGAACACGATCGCCGATCATGGCCGGTATCGTACAGTGAAACCAGATGTCGTGCTCGAGGTCGCCTTCAATTCCATCCAGCCCAGCATGCGTCACGCCAGTGGACTAGCGCTGCGTTTCCCGAGAATCAAAGCTATCCGGCGCGACAAGAACATCGATTCCATCGACACGCTCCAATACGCTCGCGAGCTTGCCAGCCAAGGCGCAAGTTACCGGCCAGTTTTGGCCGAGGTGCGTAAATAACGGCTCGAATTTACTAGGGCGTAGGCGATGGAGACGGCGAAGTAGCCTCTACCGCAGGAGACGGAGTTGGCGAAGTGGCCTCCGCCTCAGGAGATGTCGCCGCAGAACGTTTTACCGCGCGAGACATCCTCGCTTTTTGTAATTCTTCCATCCGACGCTGTCTTTGAGCGAGTCTCTCTTGCATTCGGCTGTCTTTGTCAGCTTTGTCCCGCGAGGGGTCGGCAATCAGACCCTGCAACTGAAGCTCGGGTGGGAGCTGTTGTATTCTCTTGTCTCTTTCAGCTTTCACCTGCGCGGGGTCGCGAATCGTGCCCTGTGGCTGAACGTCCGCGGGCTTCACCCGGCGGCTGGCCATGGCTCTTTCTCTTTCGGCCAACGCTTTCTCTCGTTCATCTAATGTTTTTTCGCGTGCGTCCAGCTCTGCTTTCCGCTGAGCAAGTTGTTGTTCAACCGCCGAATCTTGTTTTTGGCAAGAGCAAACGATCGCAAAAGAGATGAGCATCGACAGGACAAAAAGTTTTTTCATATCAGGAGTAAACTGTAACTGGTCTTCTGTAATTCGGATGAAGAAAACGGACGGCCAAGAGCTAGTCAAAGGAAACTTAACGCGCCGGCGGCGGTGGTGAAGTTGCCGGTCTGACAACGACCGTCTCCACCTGCCCACGCCGAAAACGCTGGACATTGGCGAAGACAGCCAATGAGGCCAGTGCCCCAATAATGATGAGCATCACTACAACAACGCCCTTTGAGACCCGGGATGGCTGGGATTTTTCGAGAGGCGGCTTGTCTGAATTCACGCCTTAGTATCGAAGTCGATCCCACAAGCGCAAGGCCGCGTCAGTTCGGGCGCAGCGCCGCAATTGCATCCACAACGCGCTCGCTTAGTCGCCAATAGAGGCTCTTTCCCGGCGGCCCGACATCGGCTGCCGTAAAAAAAATCGGTTCTCCGATCACGATGGTAATTGGCACAAAGTGCAAACCGCCGCCGCCTCGGGGCAGGGCTTCGTGGGCGCCAAAGATCCGCATTGGCACGACTGGCGCGAGCGTTTTGGCAATCACGAGGCCCAATCCCGGTTCGGCTGGCTGCAACTTACCATCGAGCGTGCGCGAGCCTTCAGGGAAAACCAACACCCCGTTTCCTGCCTTCAGAACACGAATCAAAGCCTTAATGGCACCACGATCCACGCCTTCTTGATTAACTGGGATTACATTCAGCTTTGGCAACAGCCAGCCAAGCAGCGGCGCGTCCAAGAGTGTTCGCCGGGCCAGAAAGTATATCGCCCGATCGCACGTAGTCCCGGCGAGCGGCGGATCGAGGTAACTTTGATGGTTCATGGCGAGAATCACCGGCCCGCTCTGAATCATGCGTTCCCGATGAACTACGCGAAAACGAAAAAACAATCGGCCGACGAGACGAGAAAAGTGATAACCAAGCCAGTAGTAGAAATTCATCTAACGAGCTCGCGATTTAGTGACTGAGCGATTCCTCTTTATTCAATCTCTAAATCTGCAGACCCATTTGCTTAAGCCGTGCGATGATTTTGTTAACGACTCCCTCGATTGTAAGACGTGACGTGTCGATGACATGCGCGTCTTCGGCAATGACAAGTGGTGAAACAGGTCGTGAAAAATCGGCGTGATCGCGCAGCGTGATTTCGTCGCGTTCTCCTTGTGCGGCACGACGCCGGAGACGCACTTCGGGCGAAGCATCAACATAAAATTTGTAAGGGGTCTCGCGAAAAACCACGGAACCAATGTCCCGTCCTTCCACGACTAAGTCGTGGCTGCGCGCATATTCATGCAGTTTCTGCCCGACAATTTGGCGGACCAACGGCAGCCTGCTAACGCGAGCAACACTTTCGTTCACACGATCATCACGCAAATGGTCCGCGGGATCGACATTATCGATCAGGATCCGCGACTCGCTGTCCTGAAGACAGCAGGTAATCGCTGCTGATTCGAGAGCGTGGGCGATGCGGTCGCTATCTTCTGCATGGATGCCTTTTTGCAGCAGGTACCAGGTAATCGCTCGATAAATGGCACCGGAGTTGACGTAGATAAAGCCGAGCCGTCGGGAAAGCTCTCGCGCGACACTGCTTTTCCCAGAAGCAGCCGGACCGTCAATGGCAACTTGCCGATGGAAATCTCGTTGGAGAGGGCGCATAGAGTCGAGGGCCTAACTGTAGTCGTCCATCGCACAGCAACGCAACGCGCACTTCTGGTAGTGTCGGGCGCTGCGCCGCACAGCGCGGCGTCCCTACCATTTCAGCTTTCCTCAGGCGCAGTGGGACTGAGGGAACCGATCACCGGAGTGCTGATCTGCATCCGTTTCGGATTGGTGAACTCTTCAAGCACCGTTTCGAATCCGGGATAAGACTCCCGAATGCATTCGGCGTCCTGAACAATGGTTTCCCCATCAGCAAACAAACCCGCTATGGCAAACGCCATCGCGATACGATGATCACCGAAGCTCGCCACGCGCGCACCGTGCAGGGGTGCCGGCCCACTAATTTCGAGGCCATCATTCAGCTCAGCCACTTGCGCACCCATGGTGCGCAAATTGTGTGCGATTGCCGCAATGCGATCAGTTTCTTTAACGCGTAATTCCCCTGCCTGCCGAATAACCGTCCTGCCGTTTGCCAAAGCGCCTGCAACAGACAAAATCGGTAGCTCGTCAATAAGTCGTGGCACCTCCTTGCCTTGGATGACGGTTCCTTTAAGCGGAAAACCAGTGACTTCGACAATTCCGCGCGGCTCAAGCTGATCGACATCTTCAACAGCCTCGCGCACCTGCGCACCCATGCGGAGCAAAACACCAAGCAACGAGGTTCGTGTATCATTTAAACCAACGTCGCGGATAAGCAGATGTCCTCTTCGTTGCGCCGCGGCAGCAACCAGCCAAAAAGCCGCTGAAGAAATGTCGCCGGGAATGGCAAAGTCGCGCGACTCCGGCACCTGGTCGCCGAATACGGTGACACTGCCAGCCTCTTCAGTTGCAGTCCGCACCAGGAAATAATTGAACATCTTTTCCATGTGGTTTCGCGTCGGTAACGGCTCTTCGACAGTGGTCTTGCCCCTGCCAAAAAGACCTGCCAGCAGCAACGCACCTTTGACCTGTGCGCTTGCCACAGACGGGCGATAATGAATTCCACGAAGCGAGCCGCCGCGAACACGCAACGGCGCTGTTTGTTCCGGCCCTTCGGCAACGATGCTCGCGCCCATCTCACAGAGCGGCGCGATCACGCGATCCATCGGGCGTCGCGACAGTCCCGCGTCCCCGACCAGGCGACTTTCAAATGCTTGTCCTGCCAGCAGACCGGCGAGAAGCCGCATGGTCGTACCCGAATTACCGCAATTAATCTCGTTTTTAGGTGCAGTAAGGACTCGCTTTTTCCCGTGAACGATTAACGTGGTCGGCTCAGGCTGTTCGATCTTAATGCCCAAAGCGCGCATTGCGTTTACCGTGTGCATGCAATCTTCACTGGGAAGAAATCCCCGCAGAGTGCACACCCCATTCGAGAGGCCCGCGATGATTACTGCGCGATGCGAAATGCTTTTATCGCCCGGCACAGTAATTTCGAGATCAATTCGAGGCGCGCGTTTTACCCGTAACTCCATAGACGAAAGCAAACGAAACCGATGCTGGATGCCAAGTGCTTAAGTTCGCATCCAGTATCCAGAATCCAGCATCTGCGGCAACTTCCCGAACGCACTCGGGCCAGCAAATCTATTATGGCACAAGAAAGATCTTGTCCGTGTACGGATCCTTCACTTCCGTTCCCGGAGGGAATCCCTCCACATCGATATATTTGCCAGGCGAATAAGGGCTCTCCACCAGGTGCGGTTTACCAGGAACAGGAATTCCGTACGGATAATCGCCTTTTGCAATCTTCTTCGTCGGCGCAGCCGTGGGAGGAGGTGAAGCTGCTGTGGTCTCGGCCGGCGGCGCACCGGTGGGTTGAACCGGTCCGTTCGGATTGAACGGCTGTTGCGGCGGCGGGTATTCCTGTGTCTGGCCGGGAGGATAATTCGCCGTCCTATGTCGGGTGGTTGGCGGTGGTGGCTCTTCAGCGCATGAGGCAAGAAAGAAGGCCGCAAGAAGCGCAATCGGCAATGAAAATTTCATAGATGCAAGTGTTGCAATCGTATCCGCAGTCAGACTCGTTGCCAATCATTAAATCATTTTTTCTTCAACCCGCGCGGCGTTTGAGAAAGAGCGGCATAAATACAATGACGCAGCGCATTTCATCCGAATCCAAAGATGAGATGTCGGACTGTT
>WNEQ01005816.1_pt1 | contig 11856 bp, 13 predicted proteins | sample 5399971 | NCBI WGS metagenome assembly WNEQ01 (sample SAMN13153330, study PRJNA577476) | soil metagenome | isolation source: 20 cm grassland meadow soil 2 days after 1st rain plot 5 | place: USA:California | collected 2015-09-18
GGCTACTACGTCCAGGTCGTGTGGTCCATTGCCCACGGCCACGGCGCCTACGTGACGCTTCCGCCCATGCACGCCTGGGGCGACCACTTCTCCCCCGTCCTCTATCTGCTGGCGCCGCTCGGGCGGCTGACGGCCGGCGGAGGCGCCCTCGTCCTCGCGCAGACGGTCGTCCTTTGCGCCGGCGCCGTAGCGGTCTTCGCTTACGCCGCGCGGCGCCTGGGCCCGGCGCCCGACGCCGCGCGACCGGCTGCGGCCCTCGCGCTCCTGTACCTCGTCAACCCGTCGCTCCACGGGATCAACATCCGCGACATCCACCCCCAGGCGTTTGCGATTGCGTCCGTCGTGTGGGCCGCGTCGGCGTTCGACGCCCGGCGCTACGGATGGTCCGCGCTCGCCCTGCTGCTGACGCTCGGGGGGAGGGAGGACGCCGCGGTCGCGGTCGTCGGCTTCGGCCTCTGGCTCGCCCTGGCGCGCCGGCGCTGGGCCCTCGGCGTCGCGGTGGCCGCCGCGAGCGTCCTCGTCCTCCTCGTCGATCTCGCCTGGGTCATGCCGTACTTCCGCGGCGGTCCGTACCCGCACCTGCACCGCTACCGCCATCTCGGTGGGTCCGTCCCCGAGATTCTCGTGACGCTGGTGGCGCGGCCGTGGACGTGGGCGCTGGACGTGCTGACGCTGCCGAAGCTCGTGTATCTCGCGGCGATGCTGGCGCCGCTCGGGTTCCTACCGCTCCTGGCGCCGCGCGCGCTGGCCGCGGCGCTCCCCGGGCTTGCGATGAATCTCCTGAGCGTCGATCCGGTCCTGATCAACTACCGCGCGCAGTACCAGTCGTTCGTCCTGCCGTTCCTGATCCTCGCCGCTGTAGACGGCTACGCTCGACTACGAGAGGTGTCGGCGCTCGCGGGCGGGGCAGGGGGCGGGCCCCGAGTGAGTGTCGCTCCGAGCGGAGGGCCCCGCCCCCTCCCCTCGCGTCTTCTTACTCCGACTGCCGTAGTCGCGTTCGGCTTCTTCGCGAGCACGGTGCTCACGGCGCGCACCGTGAACGACTTCATGGTGACGCGCTGGTGGCCGAACGACGATCGGCGCGCCGCCCGGGCACTCATGCGCGAGATTCCGGCGGGCGTCGCCGTGAGCGTCAACGAGCGACTCGTCCCGCATCTCGCGACTCGCCGAGAGGTTTACGTCTTTCCGGCGGGCGTGGAGACGAGCCGCTTCATCCTCGACCGCGCGAACGAGGTGGCAAAGACCGGGCCCGCGAGGTTCAGCGTGCGCCGTCGCGAGGGAGGCTGGGTCCTGCTCCGGCGGAACGACTAGCGCGCGAAGGCGGTCGCGGCGAAACGCGGGTAGATCCGGGCCACGGCGTCCTTCACGCGCGTCCTGAGGAGATCGAGCGCCTCGCTCGTCGGCTCGGGCGTCACGCCGGCCGCCCCATCGTATGCCGGGGCGAAGCCGGTTCGTCGCCCGAGCTCCTCCCGGCTCACGCCCGGGTGGAGCGACTCGACGACGAGCCCCGCGCCGCCCGGGTCGTAGCGGAACACGCAGAGCGGCGTCACGACCTTCCACGGACCACCCGGGCGAACGACATCGGGAGGCGTCGATCCCGGGCTCGTCACCGTGTCCACGCGCTCGACGAAGATCCGGGGCGAGTGCTCGGCACGGAAGACGACCACGCGGCGGGGCATGTAGTAGAGCATCGCCGCGCCGGCGCCGCCGGGGAAGCGGACCCGAGGCCGCTCGTGGTCTCCGACGAACATGAGGTTCAGGTTGCCGCGCCGGTCGATCTCGCCGCCCGAGAGGAAGAAGAGGTCGATCTTCCCCCGCTGCGCGAAGTCGTAGAACTCCTTCGAGCCGCCGCGAAAGGGCCAGTAGTCCGGATGATTGATGATGATGACCGTCGCGCGCGGCGCGTGGGTGAAGTGGGCCAGCAAGGTACCGCACGCGGGGATCGCGGCGAGCGTGCCGACCGCCACCGTCTCGCCGTCGCGCACCTCGCGGGCGATGACGGACGCCATCAGCTCTTCCCGGGTGTATCGCGCGACGTCAGTCGTAGACGTAGCGGTCAAGGTAGCGCTTGAACGCCGCGTCGTCGACCGCGGCGGCGACGTACTCGCGGATCTGGTCGGCGTCGATGGGGGAGACGCCGCGGACGAGCGTCGGCCTGGCGCCGCCGGGAGCCTCGACGAGCGCCGTGACGTGGATCCCCTCGAGGATCACGCCGTCACCGGTGCGACGGAGCTCCTCCGACGCGACGATACGCTCCGCCGACGCGACGACCGTTCGCGACGCCTGGGCGAGGAGCGCGTCGTCCTCCATGTGGTCGAGCAGAAGCGTGCCGTCCCTTGTCGCCGCGATCGCGTGGATCAGCGCCACGTCGGGAACGATCGGGGGCACCAGCATGACGCGCTCGGTCGGTGCCCACGGGTTCGAGATGACGCGGAACTCGGGTCGCAATCGCTCGTAGTCGGAGCCGACGTGACCCCGTACCGGCATGAACGGGATCCCCTGGGCTCCCGCCTGGAGCCCCGCGAGGAGCCCGGGTCAGGTGTGGTCGAGGCACCGGAGCCGGCCGCTCTCCGCGTAGCGGCGGAAGTTCGGCGCCGGCCCGAACTCGTTGAGAGCGATCTGGGCGAACTCCACCGAGGCGACGGCCCCGGCGCCGATCATCAGGTCGATGCCGAAGCCTCCCGTCGAGGACGCGACCACGTGGAGGTCGCGCGCGCCGCTCCGGAGGACCTCACGGATCATCGCGATCGGCGTGATCATGACCGGCCCGCCGCCGATCCCGAGCGTGATCCCGCTCCGCACGTAACGCGGGACGTCACCGAGCGCGATGCGCCTGTCCGCCATCGTGCGGCTATTGTCGGCCCGTCGCCCGGGTCAAATCAAGTTGGGTCAGACCGCGTCCGGCCGAGCCCGCGGTCGGAGCGCGCGTTGACCTGCTCGACCTCGCGCGCGTCGCTCATGGGCAGGTCACGACGAGGGACGCGTCCTCCACCCGGAGCGGCAGGCGCGTCAGCCGGTCGCCCGCGCACGGGCCGCCGGTGCAGAACCCCGTGTCGGGCTCGAAGATCGCGCCGTGGGTCGAGCAGACGAGCGCCCGGCCGTCCTCGGTGAAAAACTCGTTGGGCCAGAGGTCGAGCGGCGTGCCGACGTGCGGGCACCGGTCGACGTACGCGTGATAGCCGCCTGCGAAGTTGACGACGAATCCGCTCACGCTGCGCCCGCCGCACTCGAGACGGAACGTCGCGGTGCGGCCGGGCGGCACGCTCGCCGCCGCGCAGCGCCACTCGCCGGGGGCCGTCATGCGCCGCATGTTACCATCGAGTCCGATGCTCGCGATCGACGCCCACGACGTGACGAAGACCTTCAAGTCGGGATGGCTCCGCCCGACGCGGACGGCCGCGCTGCGCGGTGTGTCGCTCACCGTGCCGCGCGGGACCATCGTCGGGCTGCTGGGCCCCAACGGCGCGGGAAAGACGACGCTCCTGTCGATCCTGGCGACCCTGCTGACGCCGGACTCAGGGAGCGTGCGCGTCCTGGGCCACGACGTCGTCCGCGATGCGGCGCGGCTCCGCCGGCGGCTCAACATGGCGAGCGGCCGACCGTCGTTTCTGTGGAGCCTGCGCGTCGGAGAGATCGTCGCGTTCTACGGTCGCCTCTACGGGCTCAGCGGGTCGAAGCTCCGACGGCGCGTCGACGAGCTGATCGAGCTCTGCGAGCTCGGGGCCAACCGGCGAACGCCCTACAGCGAGCTGTCGACGGGGCTCAAGCAGCGCGTCGCGCTCGCCAAGTCGCTCGTGAACGACCCCGAGCTGCTCTTCCTCGACGAGCCGACGCTCGGCCTCGACCCGGACGTGTCCGTGCGCGTGCGCCGCCACATCGCCGACCTCCGGTCGCAGCGGGGGATCACGATCGTCCTCACCACGCACTACATGCGAGAGGCGGACGAGCTGTGCGACGAGATCGCCTTCATCAAGGCGGGTCGGATCCTCGCCCGCGGCACGCCGGCCGAGCTCAAGCGCCGGATCCGCCTGGGCGACGTGATCGCGCTGAGGCTCGACCCTCCCGCCGTGCCCTGGCTCGGCGAAGCGCCGGGCGTGCTCCGCTGTAGAGCGGTGGACGGGTGGGTCGAGTGCACCGTGGACGGGGCCGAGAAGCGTCTGCCCGACCTTCTCCGTGCGCTCTCCGCTGAGGGCATCGCGGTGAGGAACGTGCGCGTGAGGGAGCCGGAGCTGGAGGACGTGTTCGTTGAGCTGGCGCGCTGAGCTGCTCGCGGTCTGGGCGGTGGTCGTGCGCAACGCGCTCATGGCCTCGCGCAACGTGTTCTTCTTCTTCGAGCTCCTCTTCTGGCCGATCGTGGGCGTGCTCTCCATTGGCCTCATGACCCGGTTCCTTCACCTCACGCCCGCGCAGGCCTCTTTCGTGCTGATCGGCACGATCGCGCTCTCGATCGTCAACGTCTGCCAGCTCGAGGTCGCGTACGCCGTCCTCCTGGACGTGTGGTCGAAGTCGCTGAAGCACCAGTTCCTCGCGCCCATCGGGATCCGGCACCTGACGCTGGGCTCCTGGCTGGTCGGGATGGCGCGGGGCGGGGTACTCTTCCTCCTGCTCGCGGCGCTCGGCTGGTGGGCCTTCGACTTCCGCGTGCTCGCGCCCGGGTGGCTACCGGTGGCGGTGTTCCTCCTGGGCTGCTTCCTGAACGCGTGGATCGTCGGTGTCTTCGTCTGCGCGCTGATCGCGCTCTTCGGCAACCGGGCGGAGGCCTTCGCGTGGGCGAGCGTGAACCTCGTCCTCGTGCTCGCCGGGCTCTACTACCCGGTCTCGGTCCTGCCGGAGCCCGTCGCGACCGTTGCCGCGGCGATCCCGCTCACATACTTCCTCGACGCGTACCGCGCGCACTTCGGCTTCGCGCCGGAGTTCCACGCCCCGATCGCCACCGGGCTCGCGCTCTCGGTCGTCTACGCGGCGCTCGCCCACTGGTGCTTCTTCGCCGCGATCCAGCGCGCGCGGCGCACCGGGCTCCTCCTCAAAATGTCGGAGTGACCGCATGGACATCGCCGCCTTCGCCAGGCTCTCGCCGACGACGCTCGCCGAAGTGGTCACGCGCGACCGCGTGATGGACCCGGGGATCCGGCCACTCTGGTCCCCGATGGAGCGCCTCGCGGGCCCCGCGTATCCGGTCGCGTGCCCCGCCGGCGACAACCTGATGCTCCACGTCGCGATCCACCGGGCGCCCGCCGGCTCGGTGCTCGTGTGCGCGGCGGGCGACTCGAACTGGGCGATGGCGGGGGGCAACGTGTGCGCCTACGCGCAGCAGCGCGGGATCGCGGGCTTCGTCGTGGACGGCCTGGTCCGCGACCTCGCCGAGACCCGCGAGCGCCGCTTTCCCGTCTTCGCGCGCGGCGTGATCCCGATCCCTGGCGTGCGGAAGACGCCGGGGCTCATCGACGTCCCCGTGGTGTGCGGTGGCGTGACCGTCGCGCCGGGCGACGTCGTCGTGGCCGACGAGGAGGGGATCGTCGTCCTGCCGAAGGCGCACGCCGAGGCGATCCTGGCCCAGGCGCTCCAGCGCGCGGACAAGGACGCGAAGACGACGCTCGCCGACTGGGTGAAGGCGCACAAGACGCGGATCGACGAGCTGACGCGAAGCCTCGGGATCTAGGCGTGTCATTTTGGCGTTTCACTGACGTGTAGGGGGTCTTTCTTCGTCTCTCGAGTCGGGGTTGTCGTGCGATTCGTGTCGCTCAAGTCCCTGTCGAACTAAGAGGTTTGTGTGCGACTCCCTCCCTCCGCTTTCGCCTCGAGGTTGGCTCGGCCCTTGCGAAGCGGACTCTTGGTCAAGCACGGAGACCCCTTCCCGACAACGGCAAACCTGTCGTAAGGCAGGGACGCAAAGCCACGGGTCAGGTAAGGCTGCCTGATAGCCGGGCTACCGAAGGAAGGGTGGACGAGGCTGGGCATGGGGTCTCCTGTAATGGAGGCACCCCATGCTCGCTGGGCTCCCGGGGCGCGCGAAGCACCTCCTCGGCGCTCCGATGCGCGCGCCCGCGTCGAGGCTCCGAGCCACCCGACCTTCGTCGAGTGGTCCCGAAGCGTCACCGGGACCCGCGGTACCTCGACCAACCACGACGACGGCTGCGGACACGCACCGCGAGATCAATCTCACGCGCGTTGGGATCGTTGCGACGCTGATCGCCGCCCTCCTCTCGATCGCCACCGTCGCTGTCCGCCTCTTTGGTCAGCGTGCTGTCGCGACGTCGCCGCATCTCCTCACGGGTCTCGTCTTTCTCCTCATCGTCGCCTATCTCATACCCTCCTCTCGACCGCCTTGCAAGGTTATCCGAAGCGTCGGATCGTGCTCCTCATCGACGACCCACCGCAACCCGCGAGCCCTCACGATCTCGCAAGTCTGTCGGCCTTGCGGCGCCTGCCCGAGGAGCTCGACGGGCTGCTCCGAGAACCCCGACGCCGGTGTACCGTGGCCTTCGCCGCCTTCTGTGAACGTCGGACCGGTCCCCCGCTCGACCTCCAGCAAGAACTGCGTCGACTGTCCCGGCTTCACCGCGACATCGGCGCCTGGTTCCGGACCCAGGCGGTCCGGCACCCGATCGCAGACCATGTCGATGCGCTCTTCGTTGACCTCGTCTATCGCCGCCAGGCGCGACGGTCCTTCAGGCGGAGCAAAGAGCTCGACCAGTGGCCGGCCTCACGTCACCTGGACGAAGAGGATCTCGTCTCCGCCTATCGATGGCTCGTGAGCCTGTTCGACGTCAGCGTGAGCAGCTTCGAACGAAAGCGGTACGCCAACCTTTCCCACGCACCCAACAAGGCGATGAACCTCAACAGCTACATCGGCCTCATGGGGCGGTCGTTTCGCGAAGGCGTGACCCGGGACGGGGGGTTGGTCCTCGAGGAGACCGACCAGGCGAGCGCGGAGCTCTCGGTGCCGGACGCCGACTACGTGTTGATGGTCGACGCCGACAGCATCCTCGACCCGGAGTATACGATCCGGCTCGTCTACTTTATGGAGCAGCCCGGGCACCAGCGGATTGCGGTGGCGCAGACGCCGTACAACGCCTTTCCGAAAGCGCCGGGTGTTCTCGAGCGGATCGCGGGTGCCACCACTGACATCCAGTACATCATCCACCAGGGGTTCACCCGTTATGGGGCGACGTTCTGGGTCGGGGCGAACGCGCTCGCCCGCAAGCGCGCGCTCGAAGACATCGCCGTCGTCGACGTCGAGCGGGGCTATCCGATTCGCAAGTTCATTCAGGACCGGACCCTGATCGAGGACACGGAATCCACCGTGGATCTGATCGATCACGGGTGGCAGTTGTACAATTACCAGGAGCGGCTGGCCTTCAGCGCGACGCCCCCGGACTTCGGTGCCCTGATCATCCAGCGACGGCGCTGGGCCAACGGCGGCCTCATCATCCTGCCAAAACTGATCGGCTCTATGGGGCGCCGATCGTCGCGAGGACGGTGGTTCGTGGAAGGGCTGATGCGCTGCCACTACCTCACTTCACTCGCGGTCGTGAACGTTGGCCTCCTCGTGGTGCTCGCATTTCCGATGGGCGAGGGTCTGCAGACGCTCTGGTTGCCGCTGACCGCCGTGCCGTACTACGCCCTCTACACGCGGGACCTTTTGCAGAGCGGCTATCGCGCCAGTGACGTGCTTCGGGTGTACGCGCTGAACTTGCTGCTGATCCCCATCCATCTGAGCGGTGCGTTCAAGTCTCTCCATCAGGCGTGGACCGGACGGAAGATCGCCTTCGGCCGGACACCGAAGACCGGAGAGGTCACACGGGTGCCGAGGGCCTACGTGGTCGCGGAGTACGTTCTCCTGGCCCAGTGGCTCCTGGGCACCGTCGTCGAGATGCTGCAGGGGCGCCAGCTCCAGGCGGCGGTGGTACTGGTGAACGCGGGATTCCTGGCGTACGCGATCGTCAACTTCATCGGACTGCCGGGTGTCAAATGGCTGGGACCGGGGTCGCCGGCGCAACGTTGAGGCGCACGCGCGCCCGCCTCATGGCAGTGGCGGCCGCGTCGACCGCTCTGGTCGTGACGACGCTCTCCGTCGAGGGCCTCGCGTACGTCAATCTCGACAGCTTGCTGCAAGGGGCGGCGAGGTTCTACGCGCTCCTCGTGCTCCCGGTGTCGCTGATCGTCGTCTGTCTCATCGTGGCCGCGCTGCCGCGGATCGTGACGATCAACCTGGCGGTCTTCGCCGGTCTGCTCGTCGTCGCCGAGGCCGGGGCGTGGATGCTGACCCCGGCGAGGCCGGTGATGCGTGGCGAGCCCCAGACGACGGGCGCCGCGTCGTTCTACGTGCGCGCTCCGGTCGTCGGCTACGTCATGGCCCCGTCGGCCGTCGCACGTCACCGCCGCACGGTGGGCGACACACAGATCTACGACGTCACCTACCGGACCGACGAGTGGGGGCGTCGCGAGACGCCCACGAAGACCGGCGCCGCGCGCGCGTCGTTCCTGCTCTTCTTCGGTGATTCGAATACCTTTGGCGAAGGATTGTCACAGACGGAGACCCTGCCATACTATGCAGGCGAGCGTGCCACGGCCTGGCGGCCCTACAACTACGGGGTGTCCGGCTACGGACCGGCGCAGCTCCTCGCGCTCGCCCGCTCGGGCCGCCTCAGGCAGGAGGTCCCCGAGCCGGACGGCTATGCGCTCTTCTTCCTCATTCCGGCTCACGTCGGCCGCGTGGTCGGATCGAGTACGGTCAGCACGGGGTGGGGGCGCCACTTTCCGTACTATGAGATGGACGACCGTGGAGACCTGCGCGCCAAGGGTGATTTCGCGCACGGACGCCCCCTCACGACGCTCGCCTACTTCTTCTGGACGAAGTCCAACCTGACGACATACTTCGGTGTGGAGCTGCCTTTGCGGGCGACCGCGCACGACTACTGGCTGACCGCTCGAATCTTCAAAGAGTCGGGCCGCTTGCTCGCCGAGCAGTTGCACCTCCGCGGCTTCGCCGTCATTCTCGGACAGGTGTACAACGATGCCCAGCTTCGCGTAATCCAGGAGCTCCGCGAAGCCCTCACGCGCGAAGGGGTCGCGTCCCTCGACTACACCCGACTCTTCGACGCGCGCGACCCTCGGTATCGCCTCTCCGAGTTCGACTACCACAACTCGGCCGAGGTGAAGCGGATCATCGCGACGCGACTCGTTACTGACCTGGGCATCGCGCGGTGAGATGGCGGAGCGTCGCCGCGCTGCTCCTGGTGCTCCCGACAGCCCTCGTCTCTCGAGCGATCGCCGCGACGGAGATGGCCGTGACGGTGGACGACCTTCCGGCTCACGGCGCCCTGCCCCGCGGGGCCACCCGCCTGGCCATCGCCGCACAGGTGATCCGGGCCCTGAGGCAGCACGCCGTGCCGGACGTGTACGGCTTTGCGAACGGTGGACCACTCCAGAGCAATCCTGAGCTTGAGGGCGTCTTGCGCGCCTGGCGTCAGGCCGGGTTCCTGCTCGGCAACCACACGTTCTCGCACTCGGATCTCACGCGAGTGAGCACCACCGACTACACCGTCGACATCGAACGAAACCAGGAGCTCCTGGCGCGCCTTCTTCCCCCTGGCTCGCCGAAGTACTTCCGATATCCCTACCTGCACGAGGGCAATACCCGAGAGAAGCGTGAAGCGATTCGGCGGTGGCTCGCGGCTCGAGGCTATACCATCGCGCAGGTCACGGTCACGGTGGAGGACGACTGGGCGTGGAACGACGTGTACGCCCGTTGCGTCGGGCTCGGTGACACGCCGGCCATCACCCGCCTGAAGAGCCTGTTCCTGGAGACGGCGATGTCACGACTGGCGGCGTTCGAGGACCTGTCCGTGCGCCTGTTCAGGCGGCCGATCAAGCACATTCTCGTGGCGCACATCAGCGCGTTCGAAGCCTTGATGCTTGGCGACCTGCTCGCCGCGTATCGCGTCGCCGGTATCCGATTCATCAGCCTCCAGGAAGCCGTTCAGGACTCCGCCTACACGATCGACCCGGGATTCGTCGGGGATGGGGGACGCACGTTCTTAGCGCAGGTCGCCCACACCAGACACGTCTCGGTCCCGGATGCCCTGTCCCGTGCACCGGAGGCGTTCGGAACGCTTTGTCGCTCGTGAGCGCTCCGAACAACTACCGGTTCAGGAACTTCCGGACGCTCGTGGCGATCCCGGCGGGGTCGAGGCCGTGCTTGGCGTAGAGGCCCTTCGGGTCGCCCGACTCGCCGAAGCCCTGGACGCCGAGGCGCCGCACCTCGATCGGCATCACCTCGCTCAACGTCTCGGCGACCGCGCCGCCGAGGCCGCCGTGGATCGCGTGGTCCTCGACCGTCACGACGTGACCGGTCTTGCCCGCGGAGCCAAGGAGCAACTCCTCGTCGAGCGGCTTGATGCACGCCGCGTTGATGACCTCCGCGGAGATCCCGTCGGCCTCCAGGAGCTTCGCCGCCTCCAGGCAGTTGGAGAGCGGGCCGCCCGTGCCGAGGAGCGTGACGTCGTGGCCTGGACGCAGGACGAGCCAGCGGCCCAGCTGGAAGCGGTAGTCGGCCGGGCACACGGGGTCGAGGCTCTGGCGCGTCAGCCGGAGGTAGAGGGGCCCCGCGTGCTCGACGGCGTAGGCGATGACCTGCTTGGTCTCGAGCTCGTCCGCGGGCTGGATCACCGGGATGTTGGGCAGCGCCCGGATGCACGCGATGTCCTCGATTCCCATCTGGCTGTAGCCGTCCTCGCCGATCGCGATGCCCGAGTGCGTCCCGACGATCTTCACGTTGGCGTTGGTGTACGCGACCGAGATACGGATCGTCTCGAAGCGGCCGACGACGAAGCAGGCGAAGGAGCAGACGAACGGGATCCGGCCGGTCAGCGCGAGCCCGGCGCCGATGCCGATCATGTTCGACTCCGCGATGCCGAGGTTGAACGCGCGGGCGGGATAGGTCTTGGCGAACTTGGCGGTCATCGTGGACTTCGAGAGGTCGGCGTCCAGGGTCACGATCCGCTCGTCCCGCGCGCCCAACTCGAGGAGAGTCTCGCCGAACGCGACGCGGCTGGCCTTGGCCGCCATCACTTCTTCTCCAGGGCGGCGAGCTCGTCGACGATCGCGCGCGTCGCCGGGTCGGTCTTGAGATAGTCGCCCCACGCGGCCTCGCCGACTCCGAGGATCTCGCGGATCGCGCGAATCGCCTCGGCGGGCTTCGGCGCCTTGCCGTGCCACTCGGGGTCGTTCTCCATGAACGAGACCCCCTTGCCCTTGACGGTGTGGGCCACGATGAACGTCGGCGTCCCCCGGGTCGCCTCGGCCGCATCGAGCGCCTTCCCGATCTGGTCCGTGTCGTGCCCGTCGATCTCGAGGACGGGCCACCCGAACGCCTGCCACTTCGCGACGACGGGCTCGAGGTCCATGATCTTCGCCACGAAATTGTCGAGCTGGATCTTGTTGTAGTCGAGGATGACGCAGAGGTTGTCGAGCGGGTGGTCGGGCCGGCCGAGCTTCGGCGCCGACATCGCCGCCTCCCACACCTGCCCCTCCTGGATCTCGCCGTCGCCGAGGATGCAGTAGACGCGCGCCGGAGCGGCGCGGAGCTTGAGCCCGAGCGCCATGCCGAGCGAGATCGACAGGCCCTGGCCGAGCGAGCCCGTCGCCGCCTCGATGCCGGGCAGGGCGGTCCGGTCGGGATGGCCCTGGAGCCGCGAGCCGAGCTTGCGGAGCGTGACGAGCTCGGATTCGTGGAAGTAGCCCGCCCGCGCCATGACCGCGTAGAGCGCGGGGACGGCGTGGCCCTTGGAGAGGACGACGCGGTCCCGATCGGGCCAGTCGGGGCGCTTCGCGTCGTAGCGCAGCCGACCGAAG
>WNEQ01001632.1_pt1 | contig 11853 bp, 9 predicted proteins | sample 5399971 | NCBI WGS metagenome assembly WNEQ01 (sample SAMN13153330, study PRJNA577476) | soil metagenome | isolation source: 20 cm grassland meadow soil 2 days after 1st rain plot 5 | place: USA:California | collected 2015-09-18
GACACGGTCGGTTTTTTCCATCAACAGCTGAAGCGCCTTCATGCCGGGCTGCAGTTTGCGATAGTCCAGTGTGCAGACATCGAAATAGAAATCTTCAAACGCCTCCGTGCTCATCCCGGCAAGCTGTGCCATTGACGGCGTCGGCCAACGTAAGACGACCCATTTTGTCTTTCTAACCCGCTGATCCTGCACTGGGCGCATCTTTTTGCCGATCAGTTTCATCTTCTCTGGCGGCACATCGGCTAATTCGGTGATGTTATGGCTGCCGCGTACGGCGATGTAGGCATTCATTTTTTTCATGCGCGCCAGCTCGTGGCTTGCCATCAGGTTTAGCTGCCGATCCGAGGCTTCGAGCGCGAGTGCGCGGTTTACGCGGGTTTGATAAGTCAGCGCAAACGGCACCCCGCCCGCTTTCCGCACGGCGCGTATCAGCGCGACGGTCATTTCGTCAGGAATATCGAATGCTTCAATCAGGACCGTTTCATTGCGCTTGAGACGGATGGAGTATTCCACCAGGAGTTTTGCGAGTCTGTCGAACCGGTCGTCGTGCATAGGCGCTTATCATTCCACCAGCCCGGCCGGATGCAACTGTAGCCGCTTCCCTGTGGGAAGCGCGGCGCTGACCTGCTTTACAGATACCCGGCGCGTCGCTCACAGAGCGGCGGCTACAGCATTACGTGCTTCGAACAAGTTTCGCCGCGAATGCGCCATCAAAACCGTCGCGAAAGGGCAGGGAATGTTTTTGCGCTTCCAAGCGCAGGGCTGGCGTTTCAGCGACGATGCGACGAACGACCTCTTCATTCTCTTCTGGCTCAAGGCTGCACGTGCTGTAAACAATGACACCGCCTGGCTTCAACAACCGAAGCACAGCGCGGAGGATCGCGATCTGCCGCTCTTGCATGCGTCCGAAGTCCGCCGGGGTTAATCTCCAACGCACATCGACACGGCGGCGCATCACGCCTGTGTTGCTGCATGGAGCGTCAACTAACACGCGATCAAACCCGCCATTAGCCGATTGAAGAATTGATTGCGATTGTCTTGTCCAATCGCACTGGTCAACCAATGCAATCTGAGCACCGAGTCGTTGAAAGTTAGCACGCATTGCCCGAACGCGACGCTGCTCGCGATCGCACGCCGCAATGAATGCTCGGTTTTTGACTTGTTCCGCGATAAGTGCGGTTTTCCCGCCCGGCGCTGCGCACGCATCGAGGATTCTTTCTCCGGGTTTTGGGTCTAGCAACTGGCAGGCAATCGTGGTGCTCGGATCCTGAACGTAACAATGACCTCGTTCCAAAGCGTCGGAGGGTAACGAATTGACTTTCACGAAGTTCGGGTTGTCAGGGACAGGGCGCGATTCGGGATAAGTCCGGAGGAATTCTGTTCGATCGATTCTCAATAAATTGATGCGCGCATAAACTGGCGCAGGAAGATTGTTCCATTCACACAGCTCTTGCGCGTGCTCGGCTCCAAAGTGCTGTTGCCAGCGTTCGACCAGAAATTGCGGATGCGACGTTCGAATGAACAAGGGCTGCGCTTCGGCGCGTGGGAGCAACTCGCTCCTCTGCCGGGTTGCAGCACGAAGCATGGCATTGATGATCGTTCGCTGCTTTTTCGACGCGAGCGATACGGTTTCATGGACCGCTGCGTGTTCGGCAGTTTCGAGAAAGAGAAGTTGATATAAGCCGAGTCGCAGAATGTCGCGAAGATCGCTCTCAACGCGGGAAGCGCGCAGGCAACGGATCCAAAAATCTAACAAGGTCAGATTGCGCAGGACGCCGTAAAACAACTCCAGCGCAAATGCGCGATCGGAAGGCTTAAGCTCGGTCTCCGCAAGAAGCTCTGAGATGATGGAATCGGCGAAGCGTTTCTCTTCCCGCCACAGCCGCAGGGCGGTCAATGCGATTTGGCGAGCAGAGAGCTGCGCCATATTTCCTGCGGTTACTGCGGCTTCACCCTCGCGCGCCCGATCGAATGATAATGGAATCCCAATCGCCTCATCGTTTCAGGGTCCAGGAGGTTTCGCCCATCGAACACAATCGGCGTCCTCATTTTTTCTTTCACCACCGCGAGGTCCACGTTGGCAAATTCATTCCATTCCGTGGCGATAATTAGCGCTTCGGCATCGCTCACCGCTTCGAGAGCCGACGAAGCAAATTCTGCGTCGGCGATCGCTTTTATAGTGCGTGCTTTTTGGATTCCTTTCGGGTCGTAGGCAACCACGTGCGCTCCTTCGCGCAGCAGGTTTGTCACCAGCTCGATTGCCACAGACGAACGAACGTCGTCTGTGTCCGGTTTGAATGTGAGGCCCCAGACTGCAATCCGCTTTTCCCTCAACACCCACAGCGTTTCCCGGATCGTCTTCAGAAAACGCTCTTTTTGAGCATTGTTTATGCGTTGCACTTCCTCAAGCAGATTGAACGGAGTGCCAAGTCGCTCGCTGATCGTAATGAACGCAGCGATGTCTTTGGGAAAACAGGAACCGCCGTATCCAATTCCCGCCTTAAGAAAATCGCGCCCGATCCGATGATCCATTCCAATTCCGTCAGCGACTTTTTCGACATCGGCGCCGCTGGCCTGGCAAATCGCCGAGACCGCGTTGATATAGGAAATTTTCAGGGCCAGAAATGAGTTCGCGCAATGTTTGATGAGCTCGGCGCTGTTAATATCAGTCACCAGTATCGGCGCCATGAATGGCTCATAAACTTTTTTCATGAGATCGGTGGCGTGTTCGCTTTGCGCTCCGATCACAATGCGATCTGGATGCATCAGGTCGGCTACCGCACAGCCTTCGCGCAGAAATTCCGGATTACTGACCACATCGAAGTTCGCGCCGTGGCGGTTATATCTTTTGATTGATTCCGCCACTTTTTCGCCCGTTTTCACTGGCACTGTGCTCTTGTCAACAATCACGCGATAACCGGTCAACACGCCTGCGATTTCCCGCGCAACTTTCTCCAGAAAACTGAGATCGACATCGCCATCTGGCAGCTGTGGAGTCGGAACGGCGATAAAGATAATTTGTGAGTTGTCCACTCCATCCTGAATACTGCCGGTGAAACGCAGCCGTCGCGCCGAGACATTCCGATGAATTATTTCCTCAAGTCCCGGCTCATAGATCGGCACTTCGCCGGATTGCAGTTGTTTGATTTTTTGCGCGTCGTTATCTACGCAAATAACATTATGGCCAACATCGGCGAAACAGGCGCCGGTCACGAGGCCAACGTAGCCGGAGCCGATGATTGCAAGATCCATGATTGGAGAATGCTGCGCGAATCAGCAGCAGCACAAGTGGGCCACCGCATCCTGCGGCCTCGAGATTATTCGCGCAATTTGGTTCATTCTCCTGAGGACGTAGGGTCAAAGTTCAAATCGAATCCAAACTTCGGGAATGCCTTCAGCGTTACGGTAAACAGAATGCCATACTCCTTCACCCCTTTATTGTCGCGTATGACGCCGCCGAAGGAGGCCACCCAGCTGGAGAGGTCCCGGTAAATGGAATAGCGTTGTTCCTCGAGCGTGCTTGTAGTGGCTTCATATTGCTCCTGGGCTCCAATACCCCAGTTATCGTTGATTCGATAATATCCACCAACGAGAAACAGGCTGCTGTTGAGAAAGAAAGGATTGTCATTCAAATAGCGATGCCCGATGGTCAATTGCAGATTGGCTAGCGGTTGCACGCTCGCGAGCGTATCCACTTCGGTAAAGCCCTTCGAGAAAGCCGGCACCTGTGAATTGACTGAAAGCGAGACCCACGGGAGAGGCGTAAACCGAATGTTGTTAAAGAAATTTGAGTAGTCGGTCCGGTCGTAGGGGTTGTCGAAGTTCACATCAAAGAAGGTGTCGAGTTCAAACCACGTCATCGTTCTGTCGTCGCGCCGCGTTTCCAGGCGGTTGCGAACGCCCACTCGCCACACCGTCCAATTATCGATCGAGTCGATGGTCGTAAATTGCGGGAAGTCAATCGCGCGGAGCTGGGTCGAAGGTTGATAGCGATCGAACCCCAAAATTGCCGTCGGATTAGCTCCGTTCTCATCCACGTACGAAAAGTTCGTGAACGGTTGAATAACGTGCATGAGTCCATCCAACCCAAACGCGCGGCTTTGAACATTCTCCCAAGTACGCGAGATCTTGAACGAAGCTTCTGCGCCGGTGTTAAAAACCGTGCGAAATGTGTCTCCATCGAACTGAACTGGGTTAGCCAAAGTTGGCGGCGGTAGAATAAAGTCAGGCACGAGCGGATTTGATGGCGGCACAAAGGTTGTCGATCCCAAGTCCCATGTCTTGCCATAATAGGTGCCGCGAAACCCAACCCGCGGCACGATGGAAAGCCATCCAAAGTATGTGTTCGGGTAAGTTAGTTGATGGAATGTATCAAAACGATAAGTGCCATAGTTCTCGAACCCTGAGCCTTCGGGGAATTGTAACCGCAAATTAGCAAAGCCGCTCTCGCCCTCGTAAAAAATGGGTCCACCGAAAAGTGCGTGGCGCTTAATGTCCAATACCACTTCCGGTGAACGTTCTGTTGTAGAGAAAAACTCGTTAGCCTGGAAACGCTCGATGCCCGTGATGGTGAAAAACGGATTCGCCTTCGTTAATGCGACTACATTGTCCGGAACAGGATCGATCCGAAACTCGCCCTGGTAAAAGTCCTGCATCACGTACTGGTCGCTTAGCTTCGTTGTGTTCGCGATACCGTAGATGTCATCAGTAAAGTTGGTCCGGTCTTCCAGGCTCAGCCGGTATCGCCCGGTAGGAACACCTTTCCGCGGCACGGCCGTTTGATTCAGGTTCGGGTTTTGATCCTGAATGTAAAAGGTCTTTACCCTCGCCTGACTGTTCTCGTCCTTCCCATAATCAATAACGGGATCGAAGCCGATGGCGGGCCCGCGACGGCCAAAGTAATCGAGCCGGACGCGCCCTTTGATATCGTCTGTGATTGGGAATGTCACCTGAGTGAGGAGCGACGGTCCCCATGAACTCAAGTACGCCGGTGAAACCGTAAAACTGAACGCCTCGTTGAGTGACTGGTACAGGTACGGCCACCAAAAAACCGGCACGTTTCCGATGTATGCCGTCACGTACTGCATGATCACGCGGTCCTTCTCGTAAATACGGATCTTTCGCGCGTGAAGGTGGAAATCAGGCTTCGCCGAATCGTGCGTGGTAAAAGTGCCGTCTCGTATCAGATACCCATTCTCGGAAATTGAGCTCACAGTCTGGCCCGCGAGAAAATAAGGTTGCGACTCGGTGCGGCCACTTATTGCCCGGATCTTTTTTGTTTCGGTGTTGTAAACGCCGCTGTCTGTGACGTAGAGGCTCGCATCACGATAGATTCGCACGTGGCCTCTCAACTCCACGTCGTGCGTGGTGGAATTGTATTGTGCGTAATCGGCGTAGATGTCTGTATTGCCAATGTGAATTGCGACATTATCGTGCGCCGTTGCCAGCCCATTTTCATACGTCGTCTCCCCGGTGGAAGTGATTTCAATCGGCGCATTCTCCGGAGTCTTTATTTCTCCGCAGATCAAACCGGCGCTCGCAAAAAGAGCGACAAGCAACAAGACCAGCGTTCGCATTGCGGACGCCAAAGGTACTGCACCAAAGGCTCCCTGCAAAGCCAAAACCGCTCTATGCGAAAAGATGAATATTGCGCCCCGGGCCGGTTACGAGCCGGCTTCAAACCGAAAGTCATCCGCGTTCTCTCTTGATTAACCTGGCAATCAACGGTTTTCTTCACCCGGGATGAGCAAATCTATTGACCAGGCCTTCGTCCACGCCAAGCAATGGCTGCTGTCGTCGCTGGCGGGATCGCCCGGTTGGGTGGTCCAGGTAGCGTCTATTCTGATCAATATTTTCATGCTACTCGCTGTGTTCCTCACGCTTTTCGCGCTCATTTCCGTGCTGGAGCGCAAAATTCTCGCAAGAATGCAGAACCGCTACGGACCGAATCGGGTCGGGCCGTTCGGTCTGTTCCAACCAATTGCCGATGGCATCAAAATGTTGATCAAGGAAGACATCGTGCCGGCGCGCGCGGACAAGATCGTGCACTTTCTGGCACCAGTTCTCATCGCCGCTGTGGCGATCCTCACCTTGGGCGTGATTCCGTATGGCCGAAACATGACACCGTTCACCATCGACGGTGGCATTCTCTTTTTCTTCGCCGTTGGATCGGCAACGGAACTCGCAGTCTTCATGGCTGGCTGGGGCAGCAACAATAAATTTTCCATGCTCGGCGCGATGCGCGCGATCGCGCAAATGTTCAGTTACGAGCTGCCGCTCATTATCAGTGTGCTTCCGGTGGTGATGGTCGTCGGTTCGCTTACACCCGACCGGATTGTCGCTGCGCAGGCTGGTTACACGTTTGGATTGGTACCGCGCTGGTTTGCTTTCACACCATGGGGCGCGGCGGCGTTCATTCTATTTTCTGTCTCTGGTCTGGTGGAATCCAACCGCACACCATTCGACGTCCCGGAAGGCGAATCTGAGATCGTCGCCGGACACATGACCGAGTATTCCGGATTCAAATACGCCACGTTTTTCATGGCTGAATACATCGGAATGTTCGCAGTCAGTGGGCTTGCGACGACCTTGTTTCTGGGCGGCTGGCACGCGCCCGCGCGCATACTTGAAATTATTCCATCCTACGTCTGGTTTTTCGTAAAGCTTGGCATGCTGCTTTTCGTTTACATCTGGGTCCGCGGCACGCTCCCGCGCACGCGCATCGATCAAATGATGAATTTCGCTTGGAAATTCATGTTGCCGATGGCGTTCACGTGCATTGTCGCCGCCGCCGTATGGCATTACGCCAGGCGCGGCCTGCGCGGATGGCTCTGGTCGCTGGTGGTTATTGCCGTCGTTTACACTGCGCTGTCGATCCTTCTCGACACGAAAAGGAAATTCGCGCCGCGCGTCTATCGCTTCGCCGAATGAGCAGCGCCGCCTTCGTGATCATTTCCATTTTCACCCTCGCAGCGGCGCTGGCGGCTGCAACGTTGCGAAAACTAATGCACGCTGCGCTTAGCTTCGCGGTGGCCCTTGTTGGTATCGCGGCATTCTTCTTTTTACTCGGCGCGGAGTTCGTCGGCCTGGCGTTGGTCTTCATTTACATCGGCGCGGTGGCGGTGTTGATTGTTTTCACTATTCTTTTGACGCGACGCCATGCTGGAAAAGATCGCGGATTTAATTGGAGCGGCGTTGCAATCGCCGTCGCTGTGTTTGGCGGCTTGACGTGGTCGATTGTGAAGACGCAATCGCTTTCCATTGTCGCTCCGCACGTTCCTGCGCTCACGGTCAAACGAATCGGCCAGGCGTTAATGACCAGTTACGTCTGGCCATTGCAATGCGTCGGGCTTCTGCTGACTGCCGCGCTGATCGGCGCGTTGGTTCTCGTTATGGAGGAGAAGCGATGAAGAGAGTTAAAAGAGTTACAAAGGTTACAACTTTGAATCGGCGCAGTCGCAAACTTCCTTTTTAACAATGTAAGTCGTCTAACTCTTGTAACGCCTTAACCATGACTCCCACGCTCCAGGTTTTCCTCATCGTTTCCGCGGCGTTGTTCTCCATCGGCCTCCTCGCCGCGCTCAGTCGGCGCCACGCCATTTTCATTCTCATCGGCATTGAAATGATGTTGACCGCGGCGAACTTGAATTTCATTGCTTTCTGGCGTTTCAGTCCGCCCGCGCAACAGCCAGTCGGCGTGATGATCGCAATTTTTTCCATTGCCATCGCCGCCGCCGAGGCCGCTGTTGGCCTTGCGATGGTGATTGCCGTTTACCGCCATTATCGCACGACCAACGTGGATCAACTCGACCAGCTAAAAGGATGAATTCTGAACTCGCGCTCGTGCTTGCAATCGTCGCATGAGCTGGATTATCGATCATCTTTGGCTGATCCCGGCGGTGCCCTTTGCGGCGTCGCTGGTGATTTTGAGTCTGTCGAAACTGCGGCGCAAAAGCGCAGTCGTGCTCGCGATCACGGGGCAAGTCGTCGCACTCGCAATGTCGGTCCTAGCATTCTTGTTGACACTGCAAACGCAGGGATTCCGCGTCATTCAGAATTTCACCTGGTTCACGTTCGGCGAACAAACGTTGCGTCTAGGATTTGTTCTCGATCCGCTTGCGGCGGCAATGCTGGTGATGATCTCGCTGGTAGGACTTTGCATTTTCGTCTTCAGCGTCGGTTACATGGCCGAGGACAAAAATTTCACACGTTTCTTCGCGTACATGTCGTTCTTCTCCGGGGCGATGCTTGGGCTGGTTATCGCAAACAGTTTGCTTCTGCTTTTCATTTTTTGGGAACTAGTGGGGCTCGCGTCGTATTTGCTCATTGGGTTCTGGATTGAGCGACCGAGCGCGGCAGGTGCCGCAAAAAAAGCATTCATAACCACGCGCATCGGTGACATGGGATTTTTTCTCGGGATGCTCTGGCTTTACAATCGCAGCGGCACGCTTCTCTTTTACGATGGCGGAAACGGTTGTCTTGAAAGCGCCGGTCTCGCGCTCCTGGGTGCGAGCGCCACGTTCATTGCGCTGCTGATTTTCTGCGGCGCCGTCGGCAAGTCAGGGCAATTCCCGCTGCATGTCTGGTTGCCGGACGCGATGGAAGGTCCCACACCGGTCAGCGCACTTATCCACGCGGCAACGATGGTTGCCGCCGGGGTGTTCCTTGTAGCACGCGTCTATCCGCTTTTCTCATTGGGCGCAATCAACGGCGTAACGTCGTCGCTCACGATCGTTGTTTGGATCGGAGTGACGACAGCGTTGATGGCAGCGCTCATCGCAATCGCCCAGGCGGACATCAAGCGCATTCTGGCTTACTCGACCGTCTCGCAACTTGGTTTGATGATGGTCTCGCTTGGGGTCGGCGGTGTTGCTGCTGGGATAATGCACTTGCTCGCGCACGGTTTTTTCAAAGCCCTCCTGTTCCTCGGTGCAGGCTCCGTGATTCACGGATGCCACGGCGAACAGGATATTCGCAAAATGGGGGGCCTGCAGCGCTTCATGCCAGTAACTTTCATGACGTACGCGGTCGGCATGATGGCGCTCAGCGGTGTGCCGTTCTTTTTCTGCGGCGGCTGGACCAAAGAGGAAATTCTTCATGCCACAGCGCATTGGCCGCCGTCGCATGTGCCTTATTACCTGATTCTGGTCGGAGTCGTTCTCACCGCGCTCTACATGACGCGACAAATCATCTACGTCTTCTTCGGCAACCCGCGCGCTGCTGCCGAGCGTGCACACGAGAGTCCACGTGTCATGACGATGCCTCTGATCGTGTTGGCGTTTGGCGCAATTTTGTTGAGCGCTGTGCTAACGCCTGCATGGCCGTGGCTGCACGGGTATCTAACCGGCGAACCTACGTACTTCGACGTCGCGCGTTTAATTCAGCCGATGCTGTTTGTTTCGCTCGCGCTCGTTAGCGCAGGTGTTGGCGTCGGTTTCTGGATTTATCGCAAGGCGGGTACACAAGATGGAGGTCGCCCAGCTGAGGTCGACCCGCTCGAATATGCGCAGCCCGCGTTATTTCGATTTCTCGCGAACAAAATGTGGATCGACGAACTTTATGCTCGCACGGTGATCTCCTTCAGTTGGATGGCCGCACGGTTTTCCGACTGGATGGATCGCTATTTTTGGGACGGGCTGGTGCGCGGCTTCGGCGCAATCGGTCAACTCTTTGGAATTTTTACAACGAGCGTCGATGAGTATGGGATCAACGCGGGAGTCGACGAGACGACCGCCGGTGCGCGCGGTCTGGGCCGCGTGATGTCCACAGCGCACTCAGGACAAATCCAAACTTACCTCGGCGCGATAGCGATCGGAATGCTCGCGCTGCTCCTTCTCTACGCATGGTTGGCGTGATTACCACAATTGTTCTTCTTCCTCTTATTGGAGCGCTTGCGGTGTGCCTGTGGCCGCAGAGGAACGGCCGTCCAATCGCTCTGATCTTCAATGCCACCTCCGCAGTATGCGCTTTAGGATTATGGCGGAATTTTGATACCACCGCGGCGGAGCTCCAGTTCGTCGAACGCCACGCATGGATCCCGGCCGTCGGCGCTGAATATCTGGTTGGCATCGATGGCCTGAGTCTGCTGCTCGTCCTGCTTACATCGTTGATTATTCCTTTCGCGTTTCTCGCTCAACCAGCCCCAGACGGCCGCGCGTTCTATGCGACCATGCTCGTAATGCAGTCTGCCCTATACGGCACGTTCACGGCGCAGAATTTCATTCTCTGGTTCCTGTTCTACGAAATGAGCCTGATCCCTGCGTTTCTGCTGATCAAAATTTGGGGCGGCCAAAACCGGGACCGCGCTGCGACTAAGTTTTTTCTTTACACATTTCTCGGCAGCGTGGCGATGTTGCTTTCGTTTCTCGGAATTTATCTGGCGAGAGGCACTTTCGATTTTGCCGCTCTTGCTGGCTTCGGCAAAAGCGGTCTGCTGACAGGTAAACTGGCGTGGCTTACGTTCGCCGGAATCTTTGTTGGTCTTGCAGTAAAGGTGCCGCTGTTTCCGTTTCACACCTGGCTGCCCGACGCCTATCAAACCGCGCCTACCGGCGTCTCGATGGTGCTCACGGGCCTCCTCTCGAAAATGGGCGTTTACGGTTTCGTGCGTCTGTTGCTTCCACTTTTCCCCAACGAAATCAAGGTCATCGGTCCTTGGCTCCTTGCGTTGGCGATCTGCTCGATTGTATTCGCTCCGCTGGCTGCATTGGCGCAGCGGGACTTGAAACGGATGATTGCGTATTTGTCGATCAATCATCTCGGTTACTGCATGCTTGCTCTTTTTGCAGTAGCTGCCTCGCCCGTCGTCGCCGCCAGGATCGACACGCACGCAGCATTGAGCGGCGTCTTCATGCAAATTTTCAACCACGGAATCACTGCAGCCACGCTTTTCTATTTTGCCGGTTTACTTGAACAGCGGCGGGGTTTGCGCGGCATCGATGATTTTGGCGGCCTAATGCAGCGAACGCCGCTGCTCTGCGGGTGGATGAGTGTCGCGATGTTCTCTTCGTTAGGTCTGCCGGGACTAAATGGATTCATCGGAGAATTTCTGATCTTTAAAGGCTCATTTGCTATCACGGCCGCGTTCACCGCCATCGCTGTCATCGGTCTTCTCGTGACGGCCATTGTCTTCGTACGCGCCATGCAATCCCTCTTCAGTGGGCCGCTCGCAGACAGTTGCAGCGCGTTTCCTGATCTTTTGCGAAGCGAAAAACTCGTCATTGCTCCTGTAACATTGCTGATGTTCGCCATCGGCATCGCACCGCAATTCATTTTCAACATTTTCAACACAACGGTCGTTCAAATGGCGCGACTGTTTGCATGAAACTCCGGGAAATGGGCAAAGAAATCATTCCAGTCGATCAGATCGCACGTCGGATTTGCCAGCTGCGCGGCGAGAACGTGCAGTTTTTGAAATGCCAATTTGGCATTTCAAAGCCAGGTCGAGGTGGGCGCCGGCGTTCCGAGCGTTTCGTGTTCACAGAGCAAGGCATCCCCATATTGTCGAGCATGCTAAACAACGAGCCGTCTGGGGAGCGCACGCGCCTCTCGTGCTGGCGATGGGGCCCTTGCCATCGCGAACTTTTTCTGCGACCCACGACCCACGTATTTGCAGTTTACTCACCCGAAGGGTTCTCGGCGAAGCGCCGAAAAGGACACGCGAGGCGCGTGCGCTCCGCGGCATGATCGCCTGGACGATTTACATCACGTTCGGCGGTGCAGTGCTATTGCTCCTTTTGCCGCGCACGTTTGCACGCTGGAGCGCGCTGCTTACGACAATCGCCGGTTTGGTTCTGGGTCTCATCGCATTGGTTCGCACGCCAATTGCCGATCTTGCGCATTTCACAACAATCG
>WNEQ01001635.1_pt1 | contig 11841 bp, 11 predicted proteins | sample 5399971 | NCBI WGS metagenome assembly WNEQ01 (sample SAMN13153330, study PRJNA577476) | soil metagenome | isolation source: 20 cm grassland meadow soil 2 days after 1st rain plot 5 | place: USA:California | collected 2015-09-18
CTAGTTCTCATGTCTCAGGGGACGTTCTCAAACGAGAGAGGCTGGCTAGCCTTTACTGCTATGGATCCAGCCGTATACTTGCGACATCTTCTTCTTTCCAGGGCCGTCTCGACCCTAGCAATAACAGGGCCGTTCGCCGTTGCCTTCATTGTCCTCGCACTTCGAAGGGTCCCCGCGGCGGCAAACTCTTCCATAGTGCTTCTCGTAACAGTCACTTCCGCATCCATACTAGCAACCTACGTAATAGCAAGACTGGGCGCGGTTCAGCAAGTCAAAGAAGAAGGCATGATGCCTGGACAGTTTGACCTGAAACAGTTTCTTGCTATCATTCCCACTTACATTGTGATCATACTCATAGTAGTCTCTGAGATATCATTTGTAGCCTCCATCATCATTGCTGGAGTTCTTGGGATCCTCGCACTGCTTATGGTGCTAAGCAAGAGCGTCTGGCGAGGAATCGCGTATCGTCTCACTGAGCGGGGATTTATCTGACCCTCCCCTTGGGATCTCTTCGGGTTAGTCCGTGAACTTGTAGTGTCGATAACCCTGCGGAGTTACGTCGATGAGAACAAACTCGTTTTCCGGTTCTGCCACAAACTTTCTACCATCTGGCAGGGGTCTTACTTCATGAAGTGCCTCATACTCGGTCAACGACACGGGTCTCCGGTGTTGAAGCTTCTCTGAATGACCAAATCTTTTGGCGACCGCATCCCATCCTTCCTGGAAGACCCAACTCGAAACTTTTGCCTTTGAGCCGCTACCATAGTTTCCAGAGCCTCCCCTTCTCCCCACTAGGTCAATGTTCTTCTTCGCCTTCGTCTCAAGAAGCATCGAGAGACAGCTCTTCTCAGATGCCGAGTAACTGTTCCCGCTTTCCCTTGCGTGAACGAGACCATCAGCCACCTTGTCCAAGTACTCGTTCTGAAACTGCGGCGTCTCCATGAAATGCCTCATGTAATCCGATTCGGCCCTCTCAAACTCCTCCCTTTTCTTGAAACTCGCAACCTTGGGCTCGTCTCCAATCTTCTGAGTGACCTCTGCCCAACGAGGAAGCCCTCGCCAGAAGTGCCTCAGAAGGTAAGCGAAGCCTTTCTCAGCCATCTTCGGATAAGGTACGTGAAACGACATTGGTCCAACATGGTCTACTAGAGATTCACCAAGTCCAGCTTTAATGAGGCCGGCAGTCTCTGCCTGCTCTGCCCAGTCATCAACAGCTCCCTCCATCGCTTTCAGATAGCATTTCTCCGAATGCTTGCCGTGAACCACGGCAGTGCTGGAGAATAATGGTCTCCAGAAATCATCTTCATCCTCCATGTAAATGCCTATTACTCTGTCAAAGTTCAGGAGTCTAGGTTCTTCCTTGACCAACAAAGCGACCGCTCCTGCTCCCTGAGTAGGCTCCCCCGGAGTGTTCAGAGGATACTTTGCAATATCGGTTGAGCAAACGATACTGGATCTGCCGTTGGCACGACCTGCCCATGCCCAGTCCAGTGAGCTCTCTAGGGCATCAGCCGTACTAACACAAGCAAACTTGTATTCAACCCCGGAAGTTTTCTTTAACGCACCCTTACCATACTTCTGTTCCAGCATTCCATGAACGTAGGCTGCGACAGGTTTCGACTCATCAACCCCTGTCTCAGTAGCGATGTCGATCCTAGCAATGCTCGCTGGAGAGAGATTGTTGCGCTCAATCAGTTCAAAGATCGCGTTTGCGGCCAAAACAGAGCTGTCCTGGTACGTGTCCGGAATCGACATCTTCGCAATCCCTATCCCATGCACGTACTTCGCAGGATCAGACTCTCTCTCGCGCGAAAACTCTGTAGGCTTTTCAGGGTGCTGCTCATCGGCTAATTCCAGATAAAGTCGAGGAACGTAGACTGCGATGTCGTCAATGCCAACATGTGTCTTCAATGGTCAATCTCCACAGCTTGATAGATAGCCAACGATTCGGTGTTTGCTTCTGATGAAGACATTCTTGACCGTGCGAGAAGATAGGCTCCATGTTCTCTGCGAAGGCTTGTTTTCAGTTACAACCCTCAATGCGGCCTTGATCCTAAAGCAAGAAGGGGATACTATCGGATTCTGTATCTGATACGATATAGTTTATATCCAGCCGGTTAAGCGTCTCTCAGAGTTAGTCATATGCCTGGAATCATCGACGTGTCTCAGCTCGTCAAAACATATGGCGACGGGACGAAGGCCGTGAAAGGAATCAGCTTCAGCGTTAACGAGGGAGAGTTCTTCGGCTTTCTAGGGCCGAACGGAGCTGGAAAGAGCACAACAATCAAGATACTCACTACCTTGCTTCAGAAGACATCTGGGTCTGCCTCAGTAGCAGGTCTAAGCGTGGACTCCGATGCTCCGAAGATAAGAAAGATCATAGGAGTTCAGAACCAGGATACGGTAGTTGACGAGGACCTCACCGGCCGTGAGAATCTTGTTCTTCAAGGACAGCTGCAGCAGATGCACGCGACTGCTATCAAAGAGAGAGTAGATGAACTTCTCAAGATTGTCGATCTTACAGACGCCGCAGACAAGCGCGCAGGCTTCTATTCGGGCGGGATGAAGAAGAGACTTGACCTCGCAACAACACTCGTTCACAACCCGAAGATTCTGTTTCTAGATGAGCCGACTACGGGACTGGATCCTCAGTCAAGAGCGGCAATCTGGGCTTATCTGAAAAAACTGAACGAACATGGAATCACGATATTCATCACTACGCAATACTTGGAGGAAGTCGATAGACTCTGTCGTCGACTAGCCATCGTTGACCTTGGAGAGATCGTTGCCCAAGGAACTCCAGGCGAGCTGAAACAGGAAATAGGTGCTGATTCGATTTCATTGGGATTCGAGAACTCAAGTATGAACGGGGGCGACACAAAAACGAAAGCCCGACAGGTCCTAGAGCAGAAGTTCGACAGAGTCTCAAACATTGTAGACTCGGACCTTGGCCTCACAGTGTATGCCAAGAACGGTAGCTACATGGTCCCCGAACTCGTGAGGGCCTTCGATGAAGCTCACATTAGACTCTCAACCATCGGAGTGTCCTCCCCAACCCTCGACGATGTCTTCCTCAAACACACGGGGAAGAGAATCAGAGTCGAAGAAGTAAGCAGCGCAAATTCGCGAGGCATGTTCGGGCGCAGGAGACGATAAGCAATGTCCTTCTTCTCCGATGCCTTTCACTTGTTTGTCCGATCGATGAAGAAGCTCGTACGCAACCCGATTCTGGTCTTCTTCTCACTATTTCAGCCAATAATTTTCCTTCTGCTGTTCACTCAGCTGTTCAGCAATCTCGGCCGATTCATCGGCTCAGGGACCCTCAGCTACACTACCTTCGCAACAGCGGGAATCGTGTTGCAGAACGCGTTTTCCAGCGCCTTCCAATCAGGGACCGCCGTCGTCGATGATATAAAATCCGGCTTCCTTGCAAAGATGCTTGCAACGCCAGTCAACCGATCTGCAATTCTGTTCGGAAGATTACTCAGCGATGTGTTCAGAGTCGTAGCACAGACGATAATCATACTAGTATTAGCTTTCGCTCTTGGGGTCTACCCTGCAACAGGTTTCATAGGCTACATCCTAGTCATCTTCACGGTTGCCTTCTTCGGCCTCGCCTGGTCAGGAATATCTCTCGCCCTAGGACTCAAGACGAAGAGTGCCGAGACGGTCTTTGGAATCGCGGGAGCTCTTACATTTCCACTCTTGTTCATGAGCACAGCACTCGTCTCACAAGGCTTCATGCCAAGCTGGATGCAAACCGTGTCCAACTACAATCCCATCAGCTATGCCGTCAACGCAATTCGAGTTCTGATTATCAGTGGATATGATTGGAGCATAATCCTGCAAGCCTATGGAGTAATCGCTGGCATTGGCATAGTCACACTGGGAGCTACACTGTACTTGTTCAGAAAGGTAGTCAGCTGATTTCTCGAAGTGCCAACAATGCGCGAAGACAGCAACGATAATCGGGATCTCCTCAATAGGTGAAAACGGACGGATAGTCCATCCATCGTAGCGGAGAATCTGACTAAACGTTACGGTTCGTTTACTGCATTAGCCAATCTCAACCTAAAGATCGAAGGCTCAAAGTGTGTTGGGTTTCTCGGTCCCAACGGGGCCGGAAAGACTACTACGCTGAAAATTTTCACGGATATGATCAGAGCTTCTGAAGGAAGGGCCCTAATCAATGGCGTGGATGTTCACCTTAACAAGAAAAAGGCTTTGGCCTCGACTGGAGCTTTGATCGAGAGCCCTGAGATCTATCCCGCCCTCACGCCTAGGGAGGCGTTGTCAATGGTCGCTGACATTCGGGGGCTTCCCCGTGCAGACGCAAGGCGGAAGATCGAGGAGATCGTTGCTGAGGTAAAGATGAGTGAGTGGTTAGACAAGAAGGTTGGAAAGTTTTCGAAGGGAATGAAACAGAGGATCAACATCGCCGCCGCATTACTCTCCGACCCAGAGGTGATAATGCTAGACGAACCAACAACGGGGCTTGACCCGAGAGGGCAGGCAGAAGTGCGAGATATTGTCAAGGATCTGAAGAAGAAGAACAGACTCGTCTTCATGAGTTCACATCTCTTGAACGAGGTTCAAGAAATATGCGATGAGGTCGCGATGATCGACCATGGCAAACTGATTGTCTATGACAGCCTATCCAATGTTACAACGAGGTTTTCGAGCGATGGTTCGAACACGGTGGAAATTGAACTTTCAAGAGACATCGACGAGCAGAACGTCAACAGGAACATCGCCTCGCTGACGGGCATAAGTTCGGTTGAGCGGATCGATTCGAGGAAGGTTCGAATACACTTCTCCGGTGGTATTCAGAACCAGGAGCGACTTCTCCAAGAATTAGCTTCGATGAAGATTGGCATGATAAGCTTCCGTCCTTCGGCGTCAGCGCTCGAAGACACATACCTGAACCTCATCAAGGATACTCTGTGACCCACCAATGACACAGCCGACCTCTCCATTGGTCCCAAACTCGAGAAGACGCGTTCTTCCGAGCAGTTTCTCTCAAATAGGAACTATCACGAAGTATGAATTAGTCAATTACTTCCGTTCCCGGAGATTCTTCGTCCTCCTAATCATAGGACTGATAATCAGTGCACTTCTAACAACACTGGTCGGGTTTTACAGGCCATCAGCCTTCCTGTCTTCAACTTTGAACTTCTACTCGAGCTGGTGGGCAGGCGCCATTACTTTCGTGATAATCCTATCAGGCATTTTCTATGGGGGAGACGCGATTTCGGGAGAGTTCCAGAACAAGACTGGTTACTTCCTGGTGGCGAATCCGCTTCGCCGTTCTTCGATTTACATCGGAAAATGGCTTGGTGCACTCATCGCTTCGATAATAATGCTCGGAGTCTTTGCGGCCATAGCGATAGGCAACGGAATCTATTACTTCGGCCCCAACATCCCCTATCAGCTTTGGGTATCGCTACTCTTCTCACTGCTGTATCTGATCGCCGTTCTTGGCTTCACCTTCTTCTTCAGTTCCTTGTTCAAGAGCACCTCAATGTCAATACTGGTGACAGCTATCCTCTTCCTCTTTGCGTTTAGTTTGATCCAATCGCTGGTGGAGGGCCTCGTCAAGATAGAACCTTGGTTCCTCATTACCTATGGGGCTCAGATCATCTCGAACGTACTGATTGACCCCTATCCCACAACTGCGACGCAGGGTTTTGGTCCCAACGCGTTCACTACATACGCTGCAACAATTCCGGAAGGAATAGCCATACTCTTGGCCTACTTTGTGGTTACCGCTGTGCTAGGTCTCTTTCTTTTCGAGCGAAAGGAGTTTACGTAGATTTCTTATTTTGCGATATGCGACTGGACGAGCTCGCGGAATTTGCCGTTCTTCGTCAATTCCTCCGCGATCGTTTCGTTCTCTCTCCCATTCCGATCCCAGACCAAGAACCTTGATTCACCGCCACGCGAGAATCTCGCAACGAAGTAGGGAATGTAGAACAAGCCTCCCTCAAGAAGCTCGAATTTTTCCAGATCTATCTTGGAGGGTAGTTTCAGTCCGTCTGCGAACATCTTCCATCGCGTCTCACGAGTCTTCTTCAGATGATCAATGTTTTCCTTAATCTCTTGTTTTGCACTGTCTCTCTTCGTCAGAGAATCACGTTGCTTCGACAACTCTCGCAACTGGTGGTCATAGTCAGACAGCATTCTCCTTAGCTCATCCAGTCTCTCGCTCACAAGAATCGTCGAGTCAACTCCCTGGACTACCGAACCAGACTCAGGCTCCATGTCTGCCAATTGAGGCACGATTGAGATTAGTTCGGGGTAGAATCCTAGGTTTACCTGTCGAAGGGCCATGACCACCGACCTTCCTTGAGCTAGAAGGCTCTGCTTTGAGAGGAAGCCCTTCTCAGTTGCATACTGGTAGGTAAACTCCAGATAGGGCAGATAGAGGATTTTCCCAAAGACAAATCTCTCCTCTGACCCGCCTAGCATTCCTCTCTTCACCCGTTTCTTCTCAGCATCCTGCTGGACGAGACTCTCTGGCACAAGCATTGGCAAAGCCCTGATAATGATCTGTCCTGGAAGGGAATCCTCGGTCAAGCTCTATTCCTTTCCTGCGCGCCCGGCTCAAACGTTTGCCCCCGACTACTCTTAATATTTGAAACCAGCTTTATCCACGTTGAATTGAGAGCCATCATCCTACGAAACGTTGTGAATAGTGCTGTCTGGATATTATCAGGCATAGTTGTTCTCATAGTTCGCGCCTTTACCACTCAAGGTGGGTCGATACTGGTATGGGAGATCATAGGCGGAGGAATGATCATCTTCGGAGCTGGACGACTCGTTTGGGTCTTAATCAAGACCTCGTCGACTGGTGCTACGCCTGCCTGACCGGTGTGCGCTCAATTCAAGATTTGGCTATTATCTAACCGGTGAATACCGCTCTAAGGCGTTCGAGAAGAACACTTGACTTAGTCTAGGTCCGGCACCATAGCACGTTTCGTTGGGCGTTATTGTTTCCCGGGTCGATTGACTAGGACAACGCCTGCTAGAATTAGTAGGAAGCTCACTCCGTGCCACGGGCTTGCGTTTTCTCCCAGCAGGAGTATGGAGGATATTACGCCGAAGACCGGGACTAGGTTGCTGAATATTGCTGCTCTGCTGGCTCCGATCTTGGAGACGCCTTCAACATAGAAGAAGTAGCCGACCACCGTGGAGAGCAGGGCCAAATACAGTATCCCTAACCACGACGTAGTCGTCCATGTGTAAGTCCAAGGAGACTCGAGAAGCGAGAAGGGTATCATGAAGATCCAGCCAAACAGCGAGATCCACGCAAGGATCGACAGCGAAGAAGGCGCCAATTCTGCGTGACTGACCCGGTTAGCTGAAACAAATCTTCTCAAAAGAACAGTATAGAGAGCGTACGCAGCGGCACCTCCGAAGACGAGAGTTACGCCGAGCAATCTGTTAGCGACATTAGTATTTGGGGAGAGCAGAGAGATTACAGCTATCCCAGACAATCCAGAAACTAGGCCCAAGACCTTGGTCCTGGTCAGAGACTCGTTGAGGACGAACGAGGCCAAGATCGCGATGAGCACAGGTCCTACACCGATTACCAGCGAGTCATCGCTGGCCGCGGCGTATTTGACTCCAAACAAGAAGAAGGCCTGGTAGAGGGTCGTAGAGAGCAGACCCATCGCCACCAGGTTAACGATCCACTCGCGTCTAATGCTCAACCGAGTTCTCCTCAGCCATAGGATGGCGAACAAGACTGGAACAACGATCGCATATCTTACAACTGCGATCGAGATCGGAGGAAGATCTGTCGCAAGAAGTCTTCCGACTGGCCACGCAAGCCCCCAAAGAAACATCGTGAGTACTAGCTGAGAGTATACGACCAATCTCCAATTGTCTTTTCGAGCTGTCATTTTTCCGGACAAGTGCAATCTGTCGTGAATCCGAAGTGCTTCCAACTGCGCTAGAACTCTTCGATCACGAAACGGTTTTGTGGAGCCTCGACCAAACTGGGCGCGCGGTGAGATCCACCAGGCTCTAGTCTCTATGGGGTCTAAATGCTATGATGTCCGTGAGGGCACCCGTGCGTTCTCTTTGGTCCTTTAGAATGGGAACTACCTTTGTCCCGAAACTCACAATATTCTGGTTGTCTACCTGAAGACGGTGGACTATTCCACCCTTTACTCCTTCGAACTTGATTAGAGCCACAGTCAATGGCTCTTCGATTGGTTCTCCGGTTCTGTTCCGGTTTACGGTCGTGTGGCTGTAGACATATCCCGGCTTCTCTAGCGGAGCATTTTCTTTGATCTCGACGAAGCATGACGGACAGAACATTCTAGCGGGAATGTAAGTGGTCTTGCATTTGGTGCATTTCGAAGATAGGAAGCGCCCGTTCTCTTTCAGTTCTCTCCGAAACTCTTCTCCTGCAACACCGGCGGTGTAGTGGTACTCTAACGGAATACTGTCAGTCCAGTGGCGCGCTTGTGATGGTTGAGTAATCTTCTCTAGAATTGGCATTACTCTAGCTCTCTATCGGTTTGAAATATCGGATGTCCGTGATAGCTCCTTGTCTCTCTTCCGGTCTCTTCCAGACTGCCTGGACCTTCATTCCTATCGAGATTCTTGACGGTTCTACTTCTCCTAAGTTGTGAAGTATTCCCATCCCAGGGCTCGCGCCATCAATATCGACGACTGCGACTAGGATTGGGGTTATGAGCCGTCGCGCGTCTGTGCCTACGTGGGAGATGGAGAAGGTATTGACCGTTCCAGTGTCTTTGATCTGGACCCATTCGTCTGTTGGACGGTAGCATTGTTCACAGTACATTCGTGGGGGAACAAGAATTCTCTCGCACTTGTAGCACTTCCTCGCAACTATTTTCCCATCCTTCAGCTCAGTGAGGAATCTGCTGATCGCCACTCCCGCGGCCCAGCTATACTTCGGTTCGAACTTGTAGACGATATCGAGATACTTGCCCTGCTTCACCTCGTCCGGAGTAATCTCGCGACCCTGGTAGTTCGTGATTTTCTGTGACATAGCCGTTCTCCTAGGACCTCATTACAGTGACAGTTCCTACTTGCATCAGGTCTCCCCACGCCTGAGCGAGGCCAGTTCGCGCATCCTTTTTCACCTGTCTCTTTCCGGCTTCTCCTCTCAGCTGCCAGAAGATCTCACAGATCTTCATCATGCCGGCCGCCGCTATCGGGTTGCCAACACCTAGGAGACCGCCTGACGGGCATACAGGCAGATCTCCGTCGCGCTGAGTCACGCCGTCAACAGTCATCTTAGGCGCCTCGCCTTTGCCCGCGAGTTGTAATCCTTCAAGGTGATGAAGCTCCTTGTAGTCGAAGGGATCGTAGGGTTCTGCGACGTCGATCTCCTTTCGCGGGTTCTTGATGCCGGCCATCTTGTAAGCCATCTTTGCTGCTTTCTCCACATATTCGGGATAGGCTAAGTCTCTGTTAGTCCAGTGAGTACTGTCCAGGGTCCAGCCAACACCGTCAAGCCAGACCGGCTGATCCGTCAGCTTCTTCGCAACCTTCTCGGAGGCAAGAATCACTGCGGCCGCTCCATCGCTTGGAGGGCTGACGTCCAGTCTCTTGACTGGCTCACAGATGGGTTCAGATCTCATCACATCGTCTACCGTAATCTTGGCTCCCAGCTGTGCGCATGGATGGTCGACTGCGTTGCCTTTGTTTTTCACCGCGACTTCGGCAATCTCTTCTTCTTTGACTCCGTACTTGTGCATGTACCTCCTCATTTCCAGCGAAAATATCCAAAGCAGAGTGGTCCCGAGTGGTCGTTCGAGTATCTGATCGAAGATGCTCCAGAAGGCATACTGAGGATGGGGATGCAAGGGCGACATTTTCTCTTCCGCGACACAGAGGCACGTATCGTACATTCCAGAGGCGACGTTCCACCAGCCGCCTATAGGGGTGAAGACTCCGGTTCCACCTCCAACGTAGACGCGCTCGTGGGGTTTTCCAATCGCTCCCATCCCATCAAGATAGTATTCCCCTTTCATGTGTACCCCGTCGAAAGCGTCCGGTGCCGAGCCTGAGACAACGGACTGTATGTCTTTCAGAGTCAGTCCTGCGGAGTCTAGGGCCATCTTTGATGCTTCGAAGGAGAGTTCCTTCGGGATTTCCAGCATCCGACGTCGGAATAGTGTGATTCCGGCACCAACAATTGCAACTCGTCTTCTCATTACGAATTCCTTCTAGTTTCCTAGCACCGCTACTGCTCCTGTGGCAGTAGGTATGCCCCTCCAACTCTGGACCAGAGCCTTCTTCGCTCTTGGAACCTGCAGTCGGCCAGCCTGCCCTCGAAGTTGCATAACTGCCTCCAGTGTCCGGTGTAGTCCCGTCGCCTCCAGCAAGTGTCCCACTCCGAGCGAGCCGCCTGATGCATTAACTGGCAATCGTCCGTCCTTGTCGAAAGCGCCCGTGTCAACCATCTTACCGGCTTTGCCTTTTGGCGCTAGTTTCAACGCTTCCAAGCTCTGCAACTCTTTGTAGCTGTAGGTATCATCAACCTCAGCCAAGTCAAAGTAACTTGCGGGACTCCTGACATTAGCCATCTTGTAGGCTCTAGCTGCTGCTTGTTCGACGTATTCCGCTCTCGCAAGATCTCGATCTTCAACCACCGGAGTATCGGAGCTCCATCCAATGCCCTTTATCCAAACTGTGCGGTCCCCGAGTTTTCGGGCCTTCTGGGCCGATGCTAGAACGAAGACGATGCTCGCGTCGATTCCCTTGCTCGACTCCAGTTCAGTTAAGGGAGATGCCGCGATCGATGAGTTCATCACCACTCCCTTGTCTATGTTGGCCCCGTGAACGCCACGTGAGTTGGATAGAGCATTCTTCTTGTTCTTGACCGCGACCTGGGCACAGTACTCTCTCTTCGTCCCGGTGTCTTTGAGGTATCGAGCCATCTCCATTCCTGCGAGAAATCTGGGATCTGCATCAAAGTGGTGATGAGTATAGATCGGGTCGTAGCCGAAACTGGCTATTTCGTCGGGGTTCACGACATCGGAAATTTTGCTGTGAGATTCTACGACGGCGACGTCAGCTATGCCGGACATGATGTGCATACAGGCTGTGGCTAGTCCGATTATTCCATCCGAGGAGATGGTGCAAAGTGGTCGTAGAACCGCGCCAAGCTGGTCGGGCATATACTCGTCTGTGATGCTGATTCCTTCCCAGAAATCCTCGGTGCAACAGACGAAACTCTGAACGTCCTTCCGAGGGTCTATTCCCGCGTCCTCATAGGCGCGGCTTGCAGCCTCAAACATCAACTCTCGGGTCGAGAGTCCGGGGGTCATTGAGTCGAAGCCGGCGTAGCCTATCCCCACGATTCCTATCTGGAAGGGCAAGAATCCATCGGGAAAATCGGCAATGATCTGTTTACTATAAGACTTCCGCGGGAAAAATAGTTACTGCGTCATTATTCGTGGCGTTCCGCAACTAGTGCAGAAATTCGCAGTGGGCGAGAGTGGTTGACCGCACGACCTACAGAAGCTCGCTCCGAAAGCCGGTGCTGGAGTCGGTTGTGCTTGAATCATCGCTTGCCGCTGTCTCTCCTTTCTCGCGACGGTTATTGCTACTATGATTGCGATTAGTATTGGCGGTATGACCAGTGTGATGAGTTCTGGCAGGCTGAAGACTCTGGCTATAATTGTCCCAGGATTGCTTATGGTTTGGGTAGCCGTCGAGGGGATGCCGTAAGGGACTGCGATGTGGAAAGTGTAAACCGCAACAGGCAACTGTGTGAACATTATTTGGCCATTATCATCAGTTTTTGACGTCGCATTGGTCGAGTCTGGCAAATACAGGATGACCGTCGTACCCTTG
>WNEQ01002468.1_pt1 | contig 11837 bp, 7 predicted proteins | sample 5399971 | NCBI WGS metagenome assembly WNEQ01 (sample SAMN13153330, study PRJNA577476) | soil metagenome | isolation source: 20 cm grassland meadow soil 2 days after 1st rain plot 5 | place: USA:California | collected 2015-09-18
CCGCCGCCGTCGCCCGCGAAGCCGAAGGTTTGATTGAATCGCTCCCGAAGGTCGGCGGGGCTGTGGACCATTACCTCTCGCCCGGGCTGAAGGAAGTCCTCGACCGAGCCTCCAAGGAGACCGAGCAATTCAAGGACGAATACGTCTCGACCGAGCACCTGCTGCTCGCGCTCACGAAGAAGCCCGCGGACTCGACGGGCCGTCTGCTCGCCCACCTGGGCGTCACTCACGAGGCCATCCTGAAAGCCCTGGTGGCCGTCCGCGGCACCCAGCGCGTCACCGACCCCAACCCCGAGGACAAGTTCCAGGCGCTCGAGCGGTACGCCCGCGATCTGACGGAGCTGGCGCGGCGCGGGAAGCTCGACCCTGTCATCGGCCGCGACGACGAGGTCCGCCGTGTCATCCAGGTGCTTTCCCGGCGCACGAAGAACAACCCGGTCTTGATCGGCGAGCCCGGCGTCGGCAAGACAGCGATTGTGGAAGGCATCGCGCAGCGCATCGTGGCCGGCGACGTGCCCGAGTCCCTCAAGCCAAAGCGCATCGTCGCCCTCGACCTCGGCGCGATGGTCGCGGGTTCGAAGTACCGCGGGGAATTTGAAGACCGCTTGAAAGCCGTCCTGAAAGAGATCGAGGAAGGCGGCGGGCAGATCATCCTCTTCATTGACGAGCTCCACACCCTGGTGGGGGCGGGCGCGGCCGAAGGCGCGATTGACGCCTCAAACATGCTGAAGCCGGCGCTCGCCCGCGGCGATCTGCGCTGCATCGGCGCCACGACGCTCAACGAGTACAAGAAGCACGTGGAAAAGGACGCCGCGCTCGAGCGCCGCTTCCAGCCGGTTTACGTCGGCCAGCCGACCGTCGAGGACACCATCGCCATCCTGCGCGGCCTCAAGGAGCGCTACGAAGTCCACCACGGCGTCCGCATCAAGGACTCGGCCATTGTGGCCGCCGCGGTCCTCTCGAACCGCTACATCGCGGACCGCTTCCTGCCCGACAAGGCGATTGACCTGATTGACGAGGCGGCTTCCAGCCTGCGCATCGAAATCGACTCCATGCCGTCCGAGATCGACCAGATCGAGCGCCGCCTGACGCAGCTCGAGATCGAGCGCCAGGCGCTGCGCAAAGAGGATGACGCGAACTCCCGCGAGCGACTGAAGGAGCTCGACAAAGAGCTGGCCGGGCTGCGCGAGAAAGCCGACCGACTCAAATTGCGCTGGAAGGCCGAGAAGGAGACCATCACGCGCATCCGCAAGCTGAAGAGCGACATTGAGCAGGCCAAAATTGACGAGCAGCGCGCCACGCGCGAGGGCGACCTGAACAAAGCGGCGGAAATCCACTACGGGAAGCTCGTGACGCTCGAAAAGCAGCTCGCCCAGGCCAACGCCGAGCTGGCGGAGAAGCAGAAGACCGGCAGGATGCTGAAAGAAGAAGTGGACGAAGAAGACGTGGCGCGGATCGTCTCGAGGTGGACCGGCATCCCGCTCTCGAAGATGCTCGAAGGCGAAGTGGCGAAGCTGGTGAAGATGGAAGACCGCTTGCGCCAGCGCGTGGTCGGCCAGGACGAGGCCCTGCGCCTGGTGGCGAACGCCGTCCGTCGCAGCCGCGCCGGCCTCTCTGACCCGAACCGCCCGATCGGCTCCTTCATCTTCCTCGGGCCGACCGGAGTGGGCAAGACGGAACTGGCGCGCGCGCTGGCCGAGTTCCTCTTCGACGAGGAGCGCGCCATGCTCCGCATCGACATGTCGGAATACATGGAAAAGCACGCCGTCGCACGCCTGATCGGCGCGCCCCCGGGCTACGTCGGCTACGAAGAAGGCGGGCAGCTCACCGAGCCCGTGCGGCGCCGCCCATACTCCGTCATCCTGTTCGACGAAATCGAGAAGGCCCACCCGGACGTCTTCAACGTCCTGCTGCAGATCCTTGAAGACGGCCGCCTGACCGACGGCAAGGGCCGCACCGTGGACTTCAAGAACTCGGTCATCATCATGACCTCGAACATCGCCAGCCACGCCATTTACGAAGCGATGGGCGAAAACGGCGGCGCCAGGGGCGGCGGCATCTCGGAAGAGGTCAGGAACCGGATCCATGAGGAGTTGCTCCAGCATTTCCGGCCCGAGTTCATCAACCGGGTGGATGAGATCGTCATCTTCAACCCGCTAGGCAAGGCCGAAATCGAGAAGATCATCGAGCTCCAACTCGTCAACCTGAAGAAACTCCTGGGCGAGCGGAAAGTTGAAATCGAACTGACGGAGAAGGCGCGAGAGCTGCTCTTCCGTAAAGGCTACGACCCGCAATTCGGCGCGCGAATCCTGTCCGGCGACCGCGTCGCGGTGGACGCGGACATGAAGAAAGAAGAGATGACGTTCGAGCGGGCGGCGGCGAAAGCGGCGAGGTAAGATCGCAGACATCCGAGAACGATGCGCCACCCGCCCATCTGCGTCAGGGCACGGTTTCAACCGTGCCGCAAGCGAGGCAAAGTCAATAATTCCTCGGCGGCTCCTTGTCCGGCACGCCTGAAGGCGTGCCCTTTCGCGGGAGGCGGGGAACAGACCGACTAGCCTATCGGAGTTGCCCCAACGAGCTGCGGCGACGACGGTGGCAATCTGAGGTGGCAATCTGAGGTTGAAGCGAGAGGGCAGCAGGCGTATGATTTCGCGCACGGCTCAGAGTTGAAAGGGGAAATTCCGGGTAGTGTTTTTGTGACCGGCGGCCAAGATGATCAGCCGAAAAATCCTCCTGTTCATGTGGCTCTTTTCTTCTGTAAGCCTGGCTCCCGGGCCAGCGAGGGCTCAGGCTCCAGCGGGGCCTGGTGCAGTCGGACAGCTAGGGACATCGCGCTCCCATGAGAAACAGGAGTGGCACATCTTCGGTCGAGTGACGACGCTGAACGGAGAGCCCGTGGCCGCAGCCAAGGTAAAGGTCGATATCGGCTCGGGAATGAATTCAGTGCAGACCCTCGAAACGAACCTGCGGGGCGAATTTCGCACCCAATATGATTTGAATGCAAATCTCTATAAGCGGCTCGCCGTGAATGTAACCGCCACCAAAGCGGGTTATCAGGAGGCTCGGGAGACCGTCGATTTCGGAAGCGGCGACCAGACTTGGGGTATTGACATGGTGATGGGCGAGATAGATAAAGACGCCGACCAACTGCCCTTGGCAACGCTCATTAGCGGTCTGGCCCCTGATCTTCGGAAGGCTGCCGCCGGGAATCCGGCACTCGACCGAGTGCGCCAAGACTTCGTCCGAGGTTCGGAGGAGTTTCTTGACCGGCGGAATCCTGTGAGAGCAGTGCCCTTACTTGCCAAGGTCGTGGAGCGCCGACCCGAATGCATTGAATGCCGCACGCTCCTGGGTTTGGCTTTGCTCGATGCGGGAAGCTACGCAAGTGCCAGGCGACATCTGACCGAAGCGGCCAAGCTCAGCGCGACTCAGCCGAAAGGCGCGAGATCACCCGATTCGGTGTTTGCCCTCGGCGTGCTCGAGTCCTGGGGAGGAGAAGACGAGGAGGCGGCCAAATTCATGATGCAAGCTCTTGACCTCGATCCGAACAACCCCCTGGTGCTCCAGGAACTCGGGCGCACGCTCATTTTCCAGAAGAACTGGGAAGCCGCGGACCAGTATCTGGAGCGGGCCATCAAGGCCGGGGCCTCACAGGGCGCACGCTTTCTGCGGGCGCGTGCACTCCTCGAGGAAGGTGACTCGGAAGAGGCGGACGCTGAGATGTCGAGATATCTCGGGGGGCGTGACATCAAAGACCTTCCCGTCAGTGCCCGAACATTTTACGGCCAGTTGCGCGCTCGCTTGGATCTGAGGTCGTACGCGAAAGTGAAGTCCCTGGTGGACGAACCTCTCCCCAAATTGATCGAGGCTCTGCCCGAGCTTGAGGGGCTGACCGCCGCGGCCAGCCAGGAGTCCCTCGCATCTATTCTGCGTGATGCAGGAGAGAACGTCGAATCCTTCTTGCAGAACTTCCCGAACACAATGTCGTCGGAGCAAATCCACCAGGAAAGAATTGGCAAGGACGGGAAGATCAAATCCTCACTCGATCAGAGTTTGCAGTACCTGTTCCTCGCCCGATCCGAGAAGTTGGGAATGGCTCTGGAAGAGTACCGAACTGATTCGCGGGGAGACCCCACGGGTCTCCGCGGCCTTGAGAGCGGGTTCATGCTGACCTCGGGCTTTGCTTCCGCATCGCTCCTTTTCCATCCCGCCTACCAGTCCGGCGCGAGCTTTCGATATCTGGGGCGACAGTTGATGGGGGGACACCATTGTCATGTAGTCGGGTTCGCCCAAAGGCCCGAAACGGCCCAGATCATCGAGCGCTTCAGCGCAGATGGGACCAGGGCGCTGGTCCTCCTCCAGGGCTTAGCGTGGATTGAGGAGGAGAGCCATCGTATCGTTCGCCTTCGAACCGACTTGCTGAAGCCACTGTCCAGTATTCGCTTGCAGAGGCAGACGACGGAAATCCAGTATGACCAGGTTCAATTCAAAGAGCTTGCTTCCGCCATGTGGTTGCCACGTGAAGTGGCTGTCACCGTGGAGTGGAAAGGAAGGACGTTCCACAACCTGCACCGGTACTCCGAGTTCAAGTTATTCCATGTCGAGACTCGCGAAAAGTTAAAAGATCGCAAGTCCCGAGCACACGTGTCTAACGGTCCGAACTGATGCGGGTGGTTGAGAGGGGAAGAGCAGCAACAACTCGGCGTTACCTGCCGCCCTCTACGACGCATGCGGGGTATGCGGATCGCATGCATGGCAAACGGCGCCATCGAAGCGCCACCCAGCGGGCGCTAACTCGGGCGCAGCCGCGCCTGTCTTGATACTATTGGGCTTCCGTGACGGCCGCGACCGATTCGACGTTGCGCCAGTCGAGTCGTGTGGAATCAAGAGCGCATCTAATTCTAGGGGGACACTAGGGACGGCAATCCGTGGGGGGGAACGATGTGGAACAACATGAAAACAACTTTGTTGCTGGCTGGGCTGACGGGGCTCTTGCTCGCCATTGGGCAGCTCTGGGCGGGCGAGCGAGGGCTGGTCTTCGCCCTGGCGCTCGCGGGGGTGATGAACCTCGGGAGTTATTTCTTCTCGGATAAGATCGCGCTGGCAATGAGCGGCGCGCAACCCGTCTCGCGTAACGAGGCCGCGCGCCTCTACGCAATTGTCGAGCGCCTGGCAGCCAAGGCCAATATCCCGGTCCCGAAGATTTACCAGATCCCCACCGACTCCCCCAACGCCTTTGCGACGGGCAGGAACCCGAACCACGCCTCGGTGGCCGTGACCCGCGGCATCCTGGACGTGTGCGACGACGAAGAGATCGAAGGGGTGCTCGCCCACGAGCTCGGCCACGTGAGGAACCGCGACATCCTGACGAGCGCCGTCGTCGCGACGATTGCCGGGGCGATCACTTTGATTGCCCGGATGGCCTACTGGGGAGAACTTTTCGGAGGGTTTGGAGGCGGTCGGGACGATGACCGTCGCGGGGGCGCGCTGTCGGCGCTGGCCATGATGATCCTGGCGCCATTCGCGGCCATGCTAATTCAGCTCGCCATTTCCCGCTCGCGCGAGTACCAGGCAGACGCCACGGGCGCCGACATCACCGGCAACCCTTATGGCCTGGCGCGCGCGCTCGACAAGATCGACAAGTGGTCGAAGCGGGTCCCCATGCGGGTCTCGCCCACGATGGCGCACATGTTCATCTGCCAGCCGTTGACCACAGGCGAGATCTTTACGAGCCTCTTTTCCACTCACCCGCCCATCCGCAAGCGGATCGAGCGGCTCATCGGCCGCGATTACGTGTGATTGTTCGTGGCCCGTTGTCCGATGACCGTTGGAATAAACCGCGGGAGCCACCATAAAAGCTTCGACAACTGACCACGGAGGCCTGCCAATGGGCAATCTTCAATGACCCAATCACTCCATGATCCGATTGCGTTTCACTCCGTCGCTCCGCTGACTACCCGGTAGGCTTTCTCGATGTTGGGAATGACGTCCTTGGGAAACGTCTCGGGAAATTTGCCCGAATACTTTGCCTGGAGCGCCGCGGCGACTCGTTTCCTTGCCTGGTCCAACGTCGCGCCCTGAGCGTAGGCATCCGCCGTCTCGTCCAGCAGGTCGCGGAAATATTGTCTCCAAAGTTCAAACGTCCCCTTGCCGTCCATCACGTCCCCGTGCCCGCCGATGACGTACTCAAAGTCCAGCCTCTCGGCCTCCTCGAGCGTGTGGATCCAGTCGTAGGGGTAGCTGTCACCCATATACGGCGTCCAGCCGTGCAGCGCGTCGCCCGAGGCGATAACTTTTTCCCTGGGGAGGTAAACGAACACGTCGCCGTCGGTGTGGGCTTTGCCGAGCCAGAGGACCGCCACGGTGCGCGACTTGCGGTGGATGATCAGGCTGCGGTCAAAAGTCAGCGAGGGCAGCGTCACCTGCATTGTCTTCAGCTCGGAAAAATACTCCTCAGCCTGGCGCAGGTTTTCCTGGAGGGTCGCTTTTTGCTTCGGGTCCGTCGCCTTGGCGAGATCCGCCTTCAGCTTCTCGATTTCCGTGGGCATGGTCAGGATTTCGTGCTTCACGCGAGGCACGCCGCGGCGCTCGATGCTCTCGCGCGTCGCCTCCGAGGAGATGATCTCAATGCCCGCCGGCCAGGAACCGGGGTAGGCCTGGTTGCCCTGGTAGTGGTCCCAGTGGAAGTGGCTGTTGACGACGAACTTGACGGGCTTGTCGGTGACCGTTTTGATCTGCTCGATCAAGGCGCGGGCCGCGGAAGGTTTCGAGTGGGTGTCCACGATCAGCACGCCGTCATCGAGCAGGACGATGGCCGCGTTGCAGTTCACCTTGTATTGCGGCCTTGCGATCGCCGCGTAGACTCCGGGCACAACTTCCTTCAGGTCGAAGAGCTGTTCGGCGGCAAGCGGCGCGGCCGAAAGAATGAGGACTGTGAGCAAAGCTCGAAGGCACTTCATGCGCGCTCCTCCTTGAATCTTTTCGGAAATAGGATCTGGAAAGAGCGCGCATTCTAACAGAGACCCTGAGCAGTCGCAACGATTGACCCAGCCGATTGACCCAGCCGTGTCGCCCAGCCGGAGCAACCCGTCGGCTGTAGCGGGTCGCCGCGGCGACTCCTCATCATCGCAATCGCCGGTGGGGACACCGGCGCTGCAAGCGCTGTCCGGGGCTGCCCTGCTTTTCGTATGCACTCTCGCGCCAACCCGTAATATATTCTTGGCGGAGGTCGTTAGCTCCTCGGGGGAAACAAGACAGGAATGCATCTTCTCAAGAGATTTTTCTGGGTCTTGATCGCACTCGTCGGCGCCGCGGCGCTCGGGATGATCGCTGCTTCGCGCGGCGAACCGCTCAACGCCGTGTGGCTGGTGGCGGCGGCGGCGTGCATCTACTTGCTCGGCTACCGGTTTTACAGCCGCTTTGTGGCCTTCCGCGTCCTCGAGCTCGACGACCGCCGCGCCACGCCTGCCGAGCGGCTCGATGACGGCCGGGACTTCGTCCCCACGAACAAGTGGGTGGTGTTCGGCCACCACTTCGCCGCTATCGCCGGCCCGGGGCCGCTCGTCGGCCCGATCCTGGCCGCGCAATTCGGGTACCTCCCCGGCACACTCTGGATCGTCATCGGAGGAGTGCTCGGCGGATGCGTTCAGGACTTCGTCACGCTGTTCTGTTCCATGCGGCGCAACGGGAAATCGCTCGGTCAGATGGCGAAGGAAGAAATCAGCGAGCTGGGCGGCTGGACGGCGCTCTTCGGCGTGCTGTTCATCATGATCATCCTGATCGCGGTCGTCGCGCTGGTCGTCGTCAATGCCCTCAAGTCGAGTCCCTGGGGCCTGTTTACCATCGCCATGACGATCCCCATTGCGCTTCTCCTCGGCGTGTACCTGCGCTCGCTGCGGCCGGGCCGGGTGATGGAGGCTTCCCTGCTCGGGTTCGTCCTGGTCATGGCAGCGGTGATGGGCTGGCGTTACGTGGCCGAATCGCCCATGATCTCGCACTACTTCACCTACGGCGGGACTGCGCTGGCCTGGATGATCATCGCCTACGGCTTTACGGCGTCCGTGCTGCCGGTGTGGCTGCTGCTCGCCCCGCGCGATTACCTGAGCACCTTCATCAAGCTGGGCACGATTCTGGCGCTCGCGCTCGGGATCCTCGCGGCGCGGCCCGCAATGCTTCTGCCTCCCATGACACGCTTTACGGACGGCACGGGCCCCATCTTCGCCGGCAAAATTTTTCCCTTCTGCTTCATCACCATCGCCTGCGGGGCCATCTCCGGATTCCATTCGCTGATCGCTTCCGGCACAACGCCGAAACTGATCATGAAGGAAACCCAGGCGCGGCTGGTGGGCTACGGGAGCATGGTGATGGAGTCCTTCGTGGGAGTGATGGCGATGGTTGCGGCTACGGTGCTCCAGCCGGGGGTATACTTTGCTATAAACAGCCCCGCGGGCATCGTGGGCGCGATGCCCGAGCAGGCGGCGAAAACAATTTCCGGCTGGGGCTTCCCGCTGACGCCGGAGGCGATGTCCGACCTCGCCAGACGGGTCGGCGAGATCACGCTCTTTAACCGCACGGGTGGCGCGCCGTCGCTAGCTGTCGGCATGGCCCACATCTTTTCGCGCACGCTCGGGATGGCCGGCCTCGAGGCCATCTGGTACCACTTCGCCATCATGTTTGAGGCGCTCTTCATTTTGACCGTGCTCGACGCCGGGACTCGCGTGGGCCGCTTCATGCTCCAGGACCTGCTCGGCCACTTCTGGAAGCCTTTGGGCAGGACGAGCTGGTACCCGAGCGTGGTCGTAACCAGCACCTTGATTGTGGGCGCGTGGGGCTACTTCCTGTTGCAGGGGGTCGCAGACCCGCTGGGAGGGATCAACAGCCTTTGGCCTCTTTTCGGGATCTCGAACCAGCTCCTCGCTACCATCGCGCTCTGCGTCTCGACAACCATCCTGATCAAGATGCGCAAGGGACGGTTCGTCTGGGTAACGATGGCTCCGCTCGGCTGGCTGGTGGCGGTCACGATGACGGCGGGCTGGCAGAAAATCTGGGACCCGAACCCGCGGATCGGGTTCCTCGCCCACGCGCGTTCGCTGGCCGACCAGCTTGCCCGGGGCGCAGTCCCCGCGGCCAAGGTGGTCGAGACCCAACGACTGATTTTCAACGACCGGCTGGACGCCGCCGTAACGATGGTTTTCGCGGGACTCGTGCTGGTTATTCTGCTCGAGTCCGGGCGGCATTGGTGGCTATACGCATTCGGGCGGAAACAGCCGGTGCTCAATGAGGCGCCGATGGAACTCTCGCGCCTGCCGGCATAACGAAACGTCCGGGCAAAGGAAGGGACTCGAGTCTGTGACTACGCACCTTGTCGCCCGTCTGGTGAATCCGAGGAATGGCATGGACCGTTTATTGAAGCTGGCGCGGGCCCTCTGGCAACAACTGCGCGAAGCGTGCGGTGAAAACGACTACTCGCGGCACAGGACTCGCCAGGAGATGGCCGGAGCTCAGCCGATGACGCCCGGAGATTTCTATCTCGAGCAGCTCACCCGCAAATATTCCCGCCCGAGTCGCTGCTGCTGAGGTTGCTCCCCGAGGTCCTCTCCTGACGGCTGCCGGGGTCGAGCGGGGCCAGCTTGACTTCCCTTACCCAAACTGTAAGCGCGCATTTCCGTTTTCAAATTCCAGGGTTAACCGTAGTCTGACCGCAGACGCCAGTATTCATGCGGGTTTCAGCGTCAAGGCGGTCCCGCAGGGCGGATGCGCGAGTTGGACGAACGTCTGGGCTTCAGTGGTAGCCACGGCAAGAGCTCTCCTTGCCGTGGGTTCTTTGATGGGCAAGCAATAATAGCCCACGGCACGAAGGCGGTGCCGTGGCTACCCACTGCCTGCGGTAGGCAGGGGAGGTAGAAACTCAGTGGGTGGGTGGGGCAGCGGAGAGCTTCGATTTGTTGAAACTCTGCGGTTCGTCCTAAGATGGCGTAGTCTCCCTTTCTCCCGCCCCAGACCCTGTTTTTTGCCCGTCACTGGTCACTTATTACTCGCGGGTGGCGCATACATGCTGCTGTTTGGCATGTGTGCGACCAGCGAACGCCCACCCGGAGCCGGGACCAGTGACAGGAATAGCCAAAGCCGGTGGCTCTTGAACGGCGCAAGAGGCCAAAGCGATTACTGTGGTGCTGTGCTGGCACCCCCGCATTTTACATCGCCCGCCTATCCTGGCAAGTTGACAAGTGTAACCTTACGGGCTACACTTGGAGAGTGAAGATACGGAACTTTGTCCATAAAGGCCTGAAACGGCTGTACGAGGAGAACAACCCCAAGGGCTTGCCGCCGGCCAGCGTGGACAAACTCCGGAAAATGGTTGCCTTCATGGACGCCATGGAAGACGGCGACGAACTGCGCTCAATCCCGATATGGAAGCCGCACCTTATGACCGGCGACCGGAAAGGCACATGGAGCCTACACGTAACGCGAAACTGGCGAATGACATTCCGGATCGACGCCGATGAAAAAGAAATATGCGACGTGACTTTTGGGGATTACCACTAGTACGAAGGAGGACCTGTTATGCCGATGTTGAACCCACCGCATCCGGGGGAATTTATCCGGACTGAAATCATAAAGCCGCTCGGCCTGTCGGTGACGGCCGCCGCTGAAGTCCTGGACGTTTCCCGGCCCGCGCTGTCCAGCCTGCTTAACGGCAAGGCTGATCTGTCCGGAGAAATGGCCCTTCGGATTGAAAAAGCTTTTGGCCCCAAGATGGACACACTCATGCGGATGCAGTCCGCCTATGACATTGCGCGCACCCGCAAAGGCGAGAGCAAAATCCGCGTTCGCCGCTATCACCCGAGAGAAGCGCTGGCATGACCGAGTCCGAGAACCCGCGGGTGGCGCCGACGTCGATATAGGATGCAGGCGATTCCGGAGATGATCTTGAGTAGGGCTTCCCGGGCCGGGCCCTGGGCTTTGATATTGGCACGAACGAGGATGTTCGTGTCGAGAACGATCCTCATTTCTGCTGGGAGCGCACGTGGTTCACAGCCTCATCGATTGCCGCCTCTTGCTCCTCTGTGGAAACGTCTCGCACGCGTTCAGCCGTCCTGGTGATCCGGTCTTCCAATTGACGGGCAAGGGCCTGGCGAGCCTCTCCGGTCGGCGCCTCATGAGGTGAAAAAGCCATGATGCTCACCTCTTCGTCGTGCTCAAGGGCGCGGCCCAGAATTTGTTCCACTGCCCGGCGAGCATCGGAGGGCAGTTCATTCGCCTTTTGAATAGCGATGTTTTCCATAGCAATATCCTACCGCGTTCGTGAAGGGTTGCAACCGATATGAACCTAGCCAGGCCGGACCCGCCCTTTGCATGGTGGTTCGGTGTATACTTTCAGTTACCCGGAAACCCAAAATGGAAATCCCGGGTAAGAGTGATGGCAGAAATCGCGCGAGGCGCGCGCGAACAGTCCAGGCGGCGCGACGCCTGGCCCGGGCGCAATGGCGACTCTCTCCTTCGAACAGTTCCTGGCAAATCACCGCAGACAAGTTGAGGCGATCTTTGATGAGTCCGGGGCCGGAAAGTGGTCGGTGGCGCTCGAAACTTTCGCGCAAGCTGTGTGGCATGCCGTCGCTTCAGCAGGCGCGGCCGAGTCTGGCGCGGCCAGCCGCCTGCTCGGGACGCTCCGCTCGGCAGACCTCGCCTTGGCCCTCGGCTGCGCCCAGGGGAACGAAAGCGCCTGGGACACTTTCTGCGCGGAATACCGCCCGGCCCTTTACGACGCCGCCCGAGCTTTTGTCCACGAAGAAAGTCAGGCCCGCGAGCTGGCGGACTCGCTTCTGGCGGAACTC
>WNEQ01001636.1_pt1 | contig 11836 bp, 8 predicted proteins | sample 5399971 | NCBI WGS metagenome assembly WNEQ01 (sample SAMN13153330, study PRJNA577476) | soil metagenome | isolation source: 20 cm grassland meadow soil 2 days after 1st rain plot 5 | place: USA:California | collected 2015-09-18
GGGGACAGATGCCGATCAGGTTGACCTCTGGACCGCGCCGGGGGCGAGCGCTTACGAAGACGGCTGGGCCATCCCGCTGGCCGGTTCGCGTCCCTCGTGGTTCACGGTGGCGCTCGAGGAGCAGGTGCTGGCCGCGGGCGGTACACCTGTGGCCGCGCCCACGGACGCGCCGCTGCCAAGCGAGGTCGGCATACGGCCCGGGTCGTGGATGATCGCGCCGTACGGCTGCACGATGAATTTCATTTTCACCAGGAGCGGAGCCTATGGCATCGGCACGGCCGGACACTGCGTGGACAAGACCGGCCAGCACGTGATTCTTCTGACGCTCGCCCCCGGAACGAGCAACCCCGTCCTCGTGGACATCGGCACGGTCGTCGTCCACCGAAACGCCGGGATCGGCAACGACTTCGCCCTCGTCTCGATCAACCCTGTGCTCTACCCCTGGGTCAGCGGAACGACCGCCCTCGTCGGCGGGCCGTGCGGGGCGTACGCCGGCGCGGGCCCCGAGACGGTCGCCCACTACGGTCACGGCCTGGCGCTCGGCACCGGTGGCACGCCGCGTGTGGGGGTGGCGCTGACCTGGAACGCCGACTCCTACGGCTGGGATGGCGCCGCAATCTTCGGAGACTCCGGGAGCCCGGTGCGCGTCACCGATCTCGAGGCCGCGGGCAACCTGACGCACCTGGTCGTGGACACGAAATGGCTCCCGAGCTTCATCGCCGGGACGCGCATCGGCAAGATACTCCAGATCGCCAGCGGCTGGTCCCTCGTGAACAGCCCCCTGTGCCCGTGAGGCTCCGGAGCCGGTGACGATCGCGGAATAGCCCTCACGATGATCGCCAGAGCCTCGGGCGACGTCGGTGACTTGACTCAGCGGCGCTCCGCGCAGGCATCGCCGAGATCGGGGAGCGGGGTCTCCGGAAGCCGGATCCGTTGCGGAATTTGGTACTCGTCCAGGATCTCCCGCGTCGCCTTCTCGAACGTCGCGGCCTCCAGCACGACCTCGGCGCGGACGGGATTCGGCTCGAAGACGATCCTGTGGAAGTCTCCGTCGGGATGCTGGAACGCCTCGTCGACGTCGGCGATCGAATCGACGTCGCGACCGTTGATGCGCGCGACCGGGAGGGTCTCGAGATTGCCGTACCCGAGGTTGTAGGCGGACGGGAGCACATAGGCGAGGAGGATGACCCGGCGCCTCCTGGGCGTCTGGGTCGTGCGGAACAGATCGTATCGCGTCATCAGAAACGGAGGAGCCTTCTTCTCCCAGTCTTTTCCCCAGGTCCGCAGGAAATCGCCGTCCAGCTCCCGGAACACGAGGCCACCGGCGATGACGTACGGTGGCGCCGCCCCGGAACTGCGCACCGGGATGAGGTCCTGCGCGGCGCGCGCCGGCCGGAGAGTGAGACGGACAGAGACCTTCTTGCCGTCGCGCCAGACCTCTCCGGGGATGACGTCGCCGGCGTGATGCCCCTCCACCGCGATCTGCGTGAACTTCAGGCGACCGTAGCGCCGGTGCTCGTAGTATCCCGCCGCGTCGATGGCGTGGCCGTCGAGGCCGAGCAGGATGTCGCGCGGGCGCAGAGCGCCGCACCCTGAGCTGCCCCACGGCACCTCTGTGACCAGCACACCCCGGGGCTCCCCTTCGAGACCCAGCGAACGGGTCAGCGCCTTATCCCTGTTGACCTGCCAGGACACGTCGAGGCTGGCGAACTCCCGGTAACTCCCCGGCGCCCGCGCCGCGTCGAGGTACGCCCGCAGGATGTCCACCGGCGTCACCGTGGAGCTCTGTCCGTCCTGGGCGTACGTGAGGCCGATGAGGCGGCCGTCCGCGAACAGCGGCTCGGACCAGCCGCCGCCGGAGAGATCGGTCTCGACGATCAGGGACGCGTGCTCGAGGGCGCCGAGATAGGTCGTGCCGACTTCGATCCGCGAGATCCGGCTCGCCGAGACCTCCAGCTGTCCCGAGCGCCAGCGGACGGTGCTCACCTGCCCCTCCGTCGGCATCGAAGGCGCAAGGACGGCGGGCCGCAGATCGCGGAAGAAGCCGGGGCTGTCGACGGTGAGGAGCGCGAGATTCGCGTCGGGGTCGACGTGAACGATCCGCGCCGGCTCGCGGAGCGGACGCCCGTGCTTCTCCACCAGGATCACCGTCGCGCCCTCGACGAGGTCCGCGGTCGTCGCGAGAAGGGACCCGTCCAGGACGACGGCCTGCACGATGCGCGTCTCGGGGGTCTTTTTCTCCCATGGCTTCCACGGGTCGTAATCCTGGGTCGTGACCACGAGCACGACGACCTGCGATTCGTAGGCGAGGCGCGGCGCGGGGGCGGCGAGCGCCACCACGGCCAGCGCGAAGAGCTGGAGTCGGATGAGCGTCTTCACAGGTTGCGATCTTTAGGAACGGCGTAGTCGCGCAGGATCTCCGCATTCGCCTTGTCCGCCGCCGCGCGGTCGAGCACGGCCACGCGCCCGAAGTAGGCGAATTCGAACATGTGGTAGGGACCCTGGTTCTCCTCGATGGCCCGAACCAGGTCCTGGAGGGACTCAATCGAGCGGTCGTTGACCCTGTCGACAAGGATGTTCCTGAAGAACGCGATATTCACGTTGACGGGGTGATCGAGACGGCGCAGCAGCACGATCCGCTCTTTCTTGAGGATTGCGGGATCTTCCTGCGGGCGGAAGAGAAGCTCGTAGACCAGCTCGGAGTCGGCGTTCGACATCCAATCATCGCCGAAGGTCTTGACCATCTCGCGATCCAGCGGGACGAACACCAGACCCGCATAGACGTAATAGCGCGGTCGCCGGTCGTACTGGTTCGACCAGCGCACGTTCCCCGGGTAGGTCTTGAGCGGGATCGACAGGTCCTTCCGGGCGCCGTCGCGCAGGATCCTGAGGGCGAGCGGTTCGCCGATCTGGTGCCGATCCACGAGGAGCCCGAACGGCAGGCGCAGATCGCCGGACGCGACGCTGCCGTCGTTCGCGATCGGCTCGCCTCCGATGCGGAGGAGGGCGTCGCCGGTTCGCAGCGATCCATCGGCGCTGCCTCCCGGCGCGATCCAGTCGACCCGCACTCCCGATTCACCCTCCTTCATTCCCGCGAGTCGCCGGGCGGCCCGGTTCTCGAGCGTAGAAGTCCGGATGGCAAGATCCGGGTAGCCGTCATACGTCCCGTCCTTCGCGTCGGCGAGGAAGTGACGGATGACCTCGGTCGGGATGAAGAACCCGACGCTCTCGAGCTGCTTGTTGTTCTGGAACGCGACGCCGACGATCCTGCCCTCCTGGACGACGGGACCGCCGCTGTTGCCCGGATTGATGGCCGCGTCGGTCTGCACCGCCAGATGCTGATCGGCGGCGGAGTGGGTATAGATCTGCCGGTCGATGCGCGACACGACGCCCTGCGTCGACGAGATTTGGTCGCCGCCGCTGGGGTAGCCATAGGTCTCGACCATGGAGCGCAGCGGCGGGAGACCGCCGATCGGGAGGGCCGGCACTCCGTCGAGAAGGTTCGGTTCGACCGGACGGATCAGCGCGAGGTCGCAGTCGTGGCCCTCGACGACGACGCGCCCCTCGTGCGGGTTCGGGTCACCGTAGAGGTACAGCGCGAGGAAGCGCGCGTCGCTGACGACATGCGCGTTCGTCATGATCATGCCGCCCTCGACGACGAACCCGCTCCCGGTCAGCCACTGCGTCGAGCCGGGGCTCCACGGCGAGTACCAGTTGGGGCGCTGCGCATGGTTGACGATGCGGACCACCGAGCGCTCGATTGCGGGCGCCGCTCCGCGCGGCGCGGCCGCGGCCAGCCAGACGGACGTCGCGACGAGGACGAAGAAGACTGTTCGGCTTCTCAAGGACCGGCTCCTTAGTGGGTGTGTGCACGTGACGATCGTCCATCCGCGTCCCGAACGTCCTGACGCGATTCATTCTAGCCCGAGGCCCGCGTTCGCGGGCGCGATTCCTGAAATCGGCGGGGCGGCGAGCCGGCGCGCTCCGTGTCGGTGATATCATCTCGCCGCCCGGCGAATCGCGAGAACACTCCCATGCACGATCTGACACGGGGATCCGTGACGCGGCACCTGTTCGCGCTCTCCGCCTTCATGGCGGTGAGCATGGTGTTCCAGACCTTGTATTATCTCGCGGACCTCTATTTCGTCGGCCGGCTGGGCAAGGAGGCGATCGCCGCCGTCGGTCTGGCGGGCAACCTGATGGTCGTGGTCCTGGCGATCACGCAGACTCTCAGTGTCGGCACCACGACGCTGATCTCGCACGCCGTGGGACAAAAAGACCACGCGCGCGCCAATCTGGTGTTCAACCAGGCGTTCGTGCTCTCGCTCCTGGTGGGCGCCGTGGTCGCGGTCCTGGGGTTCGGATTGCGCGAGCGGTACTGCCTTTGGCTGGGTGCCGACGCCGCCACCGCGCGACTGGGCGTGAACTATCTGAACTGGTTCATCCCCGCGATGCTGCTGCAGTTCGCGATCGTGGCCATGGGCGCGGCCCTGCGCGGCAGCGGAGTGGTGAAGCCGACCGTCGGCATCCAGATCCTGACCGTCCTCCTGAACATCGCGCTGGCGCCGGTGCTCATCCTTGGCTGGGGCACGGGACACCCGCTCGGCGTGACGGGTGCGGCGCTGGCGACGTTTCTCGCCATCCTGGCGGGGACGGCTGTCTTCTGGGTGTATTTTCTGCGTCCGCAGAACTATCTGAAATTTTCCCTGGCCGACTGGAAGCCCAGGCGCCCGCTCTGGTGGGGTATGACGCGCGTCGGCCTGCCGGCGGGAGGCGAATTCGCCCTGATGTCGGTCTACATGGTGCTGGTGTACTGGATCATCCGCAATTTTGGCGCGGCGGCGCAGGCCGGCTTCGGCATCGGCGCCCGGGTGATGCAGGCCATGCTGCTGCCGGTCATCGCCATCAGCTTCGCCGCCGCCCCGCTGGCGGGACAGAACTTCGGCGCGCGCGACGCCGGGCGGGTGCGGGAGACGTTCAGGTCGGCCTCCATGCTGGTCTCCGCGCTCATGATCCTGTTCACGGTCCTGAGCCACATCGCGCCCCAGGCCATGATTGGCACCTTTTCCGCCGAGCCCGAAGTGATCGCCTTCGGGGCCGAGTACCTGCGCGTCATCTCCTTCAACTTCCTGGCGATGGGGTTGATCTTCACCAGCTCCAGCATGTTTCAGGGGATGGGGAACACGCTGCCTCCCCTGGCCTGCTCGTCGCTTCGCCTGCTGTTGTTCGCCCTGCCGGCCTACGTGCTGTCCCAGCGGCCGGGATTCCAGATTCGCGAGGTCTGGTATCTCTCGGTCGCCTCGGTGGCGATCCAGGCGGTTGTGAATCTCGTCCTGGTGCAGCGCGAGTTCCGCCGCCGGCTGGCGTTCGCTCCGGCCCATGTCGCCGTTGCGGTCCCCGACCATCAATCGGCGGGGGCGGGTTAACGTTCGTCCTCCATCACAATCCTGTCATCGCCCAGCTTCCGAAACCGGCGTGAGCACATCGTAAGCTCGCGCGCTTTCTTGACTTGGCCGACGAGCTAAATACATTGGATCGCGGGCGGGTGCCCGCGAGGCTCGCGGGGCGTTCGGCCTCGGATGGGTGGCGCATGAGAGAGGCGACTCTCGGGTCTGACTCCCCGAAAAATCGACAGAGTCCGCTCCTTCGTTCCGGTCTGTTCCTGCCGGCCGCGCTCATGGCCGTGGCCGCCGGATTCAGCCAGCCGGCGCTGTGTCAGGACGCCGCCCCGGATCTCACCACGGTCGGGATCGAGGCCGTGATGAACATGGAGGTGACCTCGGTCTCGAAAACGCCGGAACGGTTCATGGAGGCCGCCGCGGCGGTCCAGGTCATCACGTCCGAGGACATCCGGCGCTCGGGGGCCACGACTCTCCCCGATCTTCTGCGCCTCGTCCCCGGTGTGCAGGTCGCCCGCGTCAACTCAAACACCTGGGCCGTCGGCGTGCGGGGCTTCACGAGCACGCTCTCCCGGTCGCTGCTCGTCCTCATCGACGGGCGGAGCGTCTATTCCCCGCTGTTCGCCGGTGTCTATTGGGACGTGCAGGACATCCTCCTGAACGACATCGACCGTATCGAAGTGATCCGGGGACCCGGGGCGACGCTGTGGGGGGCGAACGCCGTCAACGGTGTCATCAACATCATCACCAAGAGCGCCCAGGCGACGCAGGGCGCGTACACATCGATCCGCGGCGGGAACGAAGACCGGGTCCTGGCCACGGGGCGGTTCGGAGGCAAGACGTCGGGCGGCATGGCCTTCCGGGCCTACGGGAGATTCGCCGATCACGACCCGGAGTTCCACCAGAACGCGGACGACTACGACGGCTGGCACCTGGGGCACGTCGGATTCCGGGCGGACGCCGATCCGGGGGAGCGGGACCATGTCACGATCCAGGGAGATCACTACGACGGCAGGGCCGGACAACGCACGGTCATTTCCACCTACAGCGCGCCGTACAGCCAGACCGTGGAGGAGAACGCCGAGCTTTCGGGCGGAAATCTTCTCGGTCAGTGGAGGCGCCGGCTCGGTGAAGACTCGGACACCACGCTGCAGGTCTATTACGATCGCACGCACCGGAGCCAGACGAACTTTACGGAAGATCGGGACACGTTCGACGTCGAGTTCCGGCATCATCTGCGCCTGGCCTCACGCCACGAGCTTCTGTGGGGCGCCGGCTATCGCCTGACCTCCGGTGACACCGGGGGCGTGCCGACCATCCAGTTCCTCCCGGCCAGTCGGACCGACGACGTCTTGAGCGCGTTCGTGCAGGACGAGATCCGCCTCGTCCCGTCGAGGTGGACCCTGACTCTCGGCTCGAAATTCGAGCACAACGATTACAGCGGCTTCAATGCTCAGCCGAACGTGCGTGTCCTCTTCAGCCCCTCATCGCGGCAGGTGCTCTGGTCCGCGGCCTCACGCGCCCTGCGCGTTCCGTCGCGGGTCGAGAGCGACCTGCTGGCGACGGGGCTCATCGATCCGACCACGCCGACCTTCGTCCGGCTGCAGGGCACGAAGGACTTCGAGCCGGAGCGTCTGACGGCGTACGAGATCGGCTACCGGGTGCAGGCGACGGAGCGCCTGATCCTCGACCTGGCCCTGTTCTACAACGACTACATCCGCCTGCTGAGCCTGGAACCGGGCACGCCCTTCACCGAGACGTCGCCGCCACCGAGCCACACCATCGTGCCGCTCTTCCTCCGGAACAAGATGACGGCGGAGGTCCGCGGCGGCGAGCTGGCCTGGGAGTGGCGGCCGATCGCGAGGTGGCGGCTCACCGGTTCTTATTCCTACCTCGACATGAATCTCGCCGGGACCGCGGACAGTCTCGATACCACGACCGAGGTCACGACCGAGGGATCGAGTCCGCGGCACATGGCCTGGATCCGCTCGTCCCTGGACGTTGGCCGGAATCTCGGCCTGGACCTGACCCTCCGATACGTCGGCAGACTGCCGGCCCAGCAGATCGAGGACTACACGGAGATGGATGTGCTGATCAGCCGGCGTCTGCCCCAGGGCTTCGAGGTCGGTCTGGCGGGGCAGAACCTGCTTTCGCCCCATCACGCCGAGTTCGGCGGGGGAGGCGCCGGGCCGATCGAGGTCGAACGGAGCGTGTACGGAAGGATTGTGCGACGATGGTAAAGGGCGCCCGGCTGCGACGCGGCGCTCTGCTCCTGGCCGCGGTCCTGATCTCCGGCGGGGGCGGGGCGCGTGGAAACGAAGCGGTCCCGCGAGGTCTCTCCGAGTACCAGATCAAGGCCGCCTACCTCTACTACTTCACGACCTTCGTGGCCTGGCCTCCCGAGGCGTTCTCCCGGAGCGGCGAGGCGCTGGTCGTCGGGGTCCTCGGGGCGGACCCCTTCGGCCCCATCCTCGATGACACACTCCGCGGCAAGACCGTCGACAACCGACGGGTCGTCGTCAAGAGGTTCGGAAACATCCGGGACGCGCGCGCGAGCCACATCCTCTTCATCAGCGCCTCGGAGCGGGATCGCCTCGCCTCCATCCTGAAGGCCCTCGAGGGAGCGTCGGTCCTGACGGTCGGCGAGATCGATCACTTCGCGTCCCGCGGCGGACAGATCGCGTTCCGCATGGAGGACAAGAAGGTCCGCTTCGACATCAACGTCACGGCCGTGGAGCGAGCCCGGCTCAAGGTCAGCGCTCAGCTCATGAAACTCGGCAGGATTGTCGACGAATCGGACCGCCAGGGAGGCTAAATCGCATGGCATTCCTCGGCGACGCATCGGTCAAGACGAAACTGATCCTGACCAGCATCCTCAGCAAGGGCGTCGCTCTGCTCGTCGCCGGCGTGGTGATCACGAGCTTCGACCTGATGGCGCTGCGCGAGAAGCTGGTGCGGAGAACGTCGATCCAGGCCGACATCGTGGGAGCCAATTGCCTTTCGGCCCTTCTCTTCAGCGATCCGAAATCCGCCGAGACGACGCTCGCCGCCCTCAAGGCCGACCCGCGCATCCGCGCGGCCGGGCTGTATGCGGCGGACCGGCGATTGTTCGCGACCTACGTCCGAGATCCCTCCGGGGGAACGAGCCTTTTGGAGGACAGCCTCGGAGAGACCGGCCAGGGCCATCGTCTGGGGCACGACAGGTTGGTGCTGTGGAGGAGCGTTCTGTTCGATCAGAAAACGATCGGCGCCGTGGTCATCGTGTCGGATCTCAGCGAGGTTGGCGCCACGATGACGCGCGATGTCCTCGTCTTCGCGTGCGTGCTTCTGGTCTCGCTCCTGATTGCCCTCGCCGTCTCCTCGAGGCTCCAGCGGAGCATCTCGCAGCCGATCCTCGATCTCGCCGGGGTGGCCCGGAGGGTGACTCTCGAGAAGGACTATTCCGTCCGCGCCTCGGGCGGCAGCCGCGACGAGATCGGGTCGCTCGTCGTGGCCTTCAACGAGATGCTCGAGGAGATCCGGCAGCAGGAGGCCGAGCTCCGGGGGGCCCGCGACAGGCTGGAGCAGCGTGTCGCGGAGCGTACCGCCCAGCTCCAGGTCGCCAACAAGGAGCTGGAAGCCTTCTCCTACTCCGTGTCCCACGATCTGCGCGCTCCTCTGCGCAGCATCGAGGGCTTCAGCCGTGCGTTGATGGAGGATTGCGCCGACGGTCTCAGCGAGTCAGGTCGGGACTCGCTCCAGCGGATCGTCGGGTCCACCGTCAAGATGGGTCAGCTCATCGACGGACTCCTGAATCTCTCCCGCGTGACGCGCACGGAGGTGCGGGGCCGGAGCGTCGACCTCAGCTCTCTCGCGGGCGAGATATGGGCCGAGCTCAAGGACAGCGAGCGCGACCGTCCGGTGGAGTGCGTGATCGCCGCGGGCGCCATCGCCGAGGGGGATCCGGCGCTCCTGCGCGCCGTGCTCCAGAACCTGCTCGGGAACGCGTGGAAATTCACCCGGAAGCGCACGCCGGCCAGGATCGAATTCGGGTTCGCGGAGGAATCGGGTGAGAGGACGTATTTCGTCAAGGACAATGGCGCCGGCTTCGACATGTCGTATGCGGACAAGCTCTTCGGTGCGTTCCAGCGCCTGCACGGCCAGAATGAATTTCCCGGAATCGGCATCGGTCTGGCGACCGTTCAGCGGATCGTGAGCCGGCACGGGGGCCGCGTGTGGGCCATCGGCGCCCCCGACCAGGGGGCGTCCGTCTACTTCACTCTCGGCAGGGGAGGGGCCAATGGTGGATAAGAGGATCGTTCTGCTCGTGGAGGATAACCCTGATGACGAGGCCCTGACGCTGCGGGCGCTGAAGAAGAACAACATCCTCAACGAGGTGATCGTCGCCCGGGACGGCGCCGAGGCTCTCGAGTACCTTCTGGGCACCAACGGGAAGTCAGGGAAGATCCGGCTCGAACAGCTCGCGGTGGTCCTTCTGGACCTGAAACTGCCCAAGGTGAACGGCCTGGAGGTCCTGCGCCGCGTGCGGGCGGATCCGCGCACGAAGCTCCTTCCGATCGTCGTCCTGACATCGTCCAAGGAGGAGAAGGACCTGGTCAGCGCCTACGACTCCGGCGCCAACAGCTACGTCCAGAAGCCGGTGGAATTCGCGGATTTCGTCAAGGCCGCCGGGCACCTGGGTCTTTACTGGCTGGTGACCAACGCTCCGCCACCCGTGACGAGATAGGCCGCGATGACACAAACCCTTCGCGTCCTGATCCTCGAAGATTCCGACGACGACGCGGCGCTCCTCCTCCGTGAGCTCAGGCGCCAGAACTACGAGCCCGTCTACGCCCGCGCCGACACCGCGAAGGGTATGAACGAAGCCCTGGAACGCGAGACGTGGTCTCTCGTCATCTCCGATTACTCCATGCCGCCGTTCACGGCCATGCAGGCCCTCGAAATCCTCAAGCGGCGAAACCTTGACCTGCCGTTCATCATCGTGTCCGGCACCATCGGCGAGGAGACCGCGGCCATCGCCATGAAGAGCGGCGCGCACGATTTCCTGACCAAGGACAAGCTCACCCGTCTCGGGGCCGCGGTCGAGCGCGAGCTGCGCGACGCGGAGGAGCGCAGGGAGCGCAAGAAGGCCGAAGAGGCGCTACGCCGCAGCGAGGAGCAGCTGCGGCAGTCCCAGAAGGTCGAGGCGATCGGGAGACTGGCGGGGGGCATCGCCCACGACTTCAACAATCTGCTGACGATCATCAACGGCTACACCGAGCTCCTGCTGGCGCGTCTCCCCGGCAACGACAAGATGAGCAGGGACGTCAACGAGATCAGAAAGGCCGGACAACGGGCCGCCTCTCTGACCCGGCAGCTCCTGGCCTTCAGCCGGAAGCAGATCCTCGAGCCCAAGGTCCTGGATTTGAACGCGATCGTCGTGGAGCTTGAGAAGATGCTGCGACGCCTGATCGGCGAGGACATCAGGCTGACCATCGCGCCGGCGGCCGATCTGCGCCGCATCAAGACCGACCCCGGGCAGATCGAGCAGGTGATCATGAACCTGGTCGTCAACGCGCGCGACGCGATGCCCCAGGGCGGCAATCTGACTCTCGAGACGTCCAATGTCGTCCTGGACCAGGCCTACGCCGCCCGGCACGTCGGCGTCCGCCCGGGCGCCTACGTCATGCTGGCGGTGAGCGACACGGGGTGCGGGATGGACAAGGAGGCGATGGCCCACATCTTCGAGCCGTTCTTCACCACCAAGGCCCCCGGCAAGGGAACGGGTCTGGGGCTCTCGACCGTCTACGGGATCGTCAAGCAGAGCGGCGGCAATGTCTGGGCCTACAGCGAGCCGGGGCGCGGCACCACGTTCAAGATCTATCTGCCTCAGGTCGAAGGGGTCGTCGACAGACCACCGCGCGACGGCCCGCGTACGGGCATCCCCAGAGGCTCGGAGACCATCCTGCTCGCCGAGGACCAGAAGGAGCTCAGGGAGCTCATCCGCCAGATGCTCGAGATGAACGGCTACACCGTGATCGCGGCCTCTGACGGTCTCGAGGCCATCGAGATCTGCAAGCGGCACGAGGCTCCCATCCATCTGATGCTGAGCGACGTCGTGATGCCGCAGATGGGCGGCCGCGAGCTGGCCCAGCGTCTCGCGACCGTCCGCCCGGACATGAAGGTGCTGTACATGTCCGGCTACACGAGCAACGCGATCGTGCATCATGGGATTCTCGACCCCGGGACGCTTTTCATCCAGAAGCCGTTCACCCCCGACAGCCTGGCGCGCAAGGTGCGGGAAGTCCTGGATGCGCACGGGCAGGCCCAGGTCGAGGCGGACCCTACCCTCCGCACACAGCAGGGATGATGGTGATCGTGCCGCCGCGCAGAAGGAACGCCCCCTTGCGAGCGGCGCATTATCCTACAATCGGCCCTGCCCGAGCGGTCACCGCCGG
>WNEQ01001637.1_pt1 | contig 11830 bp, 5 predicted proteins | sample 5399971 | NCBI WGS metagenome assembly WNEQ01 (sample SAMN13153330, study PRJNA577476) | soil metagenome | isolation source: 20 cm grassland meadow soil 2 days after 1st rain plot 5 | place: USA:California | collected 2015-09-18
GCGGTTCTCGGTCGTGCGCGTGGACGAGGGGAAGCGGGCGTTCCGGCGCACCGCCGGCCTCCGCGACCTCGCGCCGCTGGGAGCGGGCCGTCATTTCATCCTGCCTTTCGTGCAACGGGTCCTGCGGATCCCGGAGGGGCCGTTTCGGGTCTCGACATCGGTCCAGGTGCGCACCCGGGAGGGGATCGATCTGGAGATCCCGTACGAGGTCGAGGCGCAAATGGATGCCGCCGCCCTCGCCGGGTTTCTCGCTCGGACGGGCTCTTCACGACCACTCGAGGGCGCGCTGGAGACCGCCGCATCCACGACGCTCGCCGAGTGGGGCGGCGGCGCTTCGGCCGAGTCGGTTGTCCTTCTGCAGGGGACATCGGAGGTCGAGGCGAAGCTGAAGGGCCGCCTGGAGGAGCAGGGGTTCACCTCGGTGGTCCTGAGTCTCCACCGGGTCCGGGGAGCGGGGGACACCGTAGCGGCGATCTCCGGGCGAGCCCTACGCGAGCGGATGGCCGACACGAAGCTCAAGGTCGCCATCCTGGGGCTCGACGGTGCTGACTGGGAAATCATCGACCCGATGATGGCGCGGGGGCAGCTCCCGAATCTGGCGCGCCTGAAGGCCCGGGGCGCCTGGGGCAACATGAAGACGATGATGCCCTGGCTGTCGCCCCTCTTGTGGACGAGCGTCGCCACCGGAAAACCCCCGGAGCAGCACGGCATCATTGACTTTCTGGCGAAGGACGCGAAGACCGGCCGGGTCGTGCCGGTGTCGAGCCAGTGGCGCAAGGTGAAGGCCCTGTGGAACATGTTCACGGACGCGGGAAAATCGTCCGCGTTCATCGCCTGGTGGGCGACGTGGCCCTCCGAGCCGGTCCAGGGCTTCATGGTCTCGGACCGCGCGGCGTATAGCCTGTTCGGATTCGTATCCAGCGAACCCGAGCGCACCGCCGTGACCTACCCCGAGAGCTACTTCCAAGAGATTCGCCCGAAGCTGACGAACGACACCTCGATCGGCCTCGGCGAGATTCGCCGCTTCGCGGACGTCACGCCTGCTGAATTCGCATCGTTGCGCCGGCAGGTCGAAGAGGATCCGAAGAACGCCTACCGCGCGCCGGTCAACCACCTGACGAAGATCCTGGCCAGTCAAAAATCGTATCAGGCGATCGCCCTCGACATCCTGGGACGAGGACAGCCGGACCTGTTTTCCATTTACTACCAGGGGATCGACGAGGTCTGTCACCGCTTCGCGCACTACATGCCACCGAAGATGGACATGGTCACGGCGGCGGAATACTCGAAATACAGGGACGTGGTCACAACGTACTACCGTTACCAGGATCGACTCCTGGGCGAGATTCTCTCGAAGTTGTCACCTGACACCGTCGTGGTCGTTCTCTCCGATCACGGGTTCCAGAACGGCGGCAGCCGACCCAAGGACGACCCGCCGTACATCGAGGGAAAGCCGGGCCTCTGGCACCGGCGCTATGGCATCCTGATCATCGCCGGACCGGGCATCAGGCCTGGACACCTCGACACGACGAGCCTCCTCGACGTCGCACCGACGGTCCTCTACCTCTCCGGCCTGCCGATCGCCGGGGACATGCCGGGCCGTGTCATCAAGGAGGCGATCGACGATGGGTTCCTCAAGCGCTTCGCCGTGAACAGCGTTCCTTCCTATGAGGACATCGGACGGCGGCTGGAGGACAACAGGACCATCGTCGAGCCCAGCAGCGTGGACCAGGAGATGGTCGAGAATCTAAAGAGACTGGGATATATCGGGGGGGGCGCCGATATCCCGGCGCCCGGCAAGGGAGCCGAAACGGGCGGCGCGGAGGCGGGCGGCGATGCGCCGGCGCAGGCGCTCGTCAGCGCCCATCTCAACGAGGCGGCCCTCTTCATGAAGACCAAGGACTACACGCGGGCCCAGGCTGCCCTGGACCAGGCCCTGAGAGAGCAGCCCGGTTACGTCTCGGCGCTCCAGCTTCAGATTGAACTCTCCGAAGCGCAGAAGGACTACGACCGCGCCATCCGGGTGGGGCGGTCGGTCATCGAGACGGACCCCGACCGGGACAAGAGCGTCTACATAAAGCTCGGCCGCATCTACCGTGACGCTGGAAGGGCGCGCGAGGGCATTCCCTACTTCGAGCGGCTGCGAGCCGAGCACCCCGATGTACCGGAGATCCGGGCTGCGCTCGGCTCGTTGCTTCTGAAGGACGGGAAAATGGCGGACGCCGAGACTGAGCTCCTGGAGGCCTTGAAGATGGACCCGGCCCTTTCGGACCCGCTCGCGGAGTTGCACACGCTGTACAAGAACACGCCTCGCATCCTGACGCTCGAGCCTATCGTGCGCAAAGGACTCGAGCTCGACGATAAATCGCTGGTCCACCTGAACTGGCTGGGCTTGATCTACGAGTGGAAGCGGGATGTCCCGCAGGCGGAGAAGACCTTCAAGCGGGCGCTCGATCTCGATCCCGACTACGCGCCGACGATGGCGAATCTCGGCGCCCTGTACGGGCGCAACGGACGGCTGCAGGATGCCGTGGACATCCTGAGCCGCGCGGTGGCGAAGGATCCGGACAACGTCGAGTCATGGGTGAACCTGGGCGCGGCCGAAGGACGGATGGGCCGATCGCGCGAGGCCATCCGAGCGCTGGAAACGGCGCGCGACAAAGGGGTACGGACGACGACGTTGTTCAATGCCCTGGCCCTGTCCTACCTCCAGGAGCACCAGAACGAGAAGGCGGTTCAATTCCTCAACGAATCGTTGACGATCGAACCAAACCAGAAGGACGTGGACGATCTGCTGCAGAAGGTCCGTCGGCGGTCTCGATGAGCCGGTCGGGTCGGCTCAGCAGCTCCGAGAGCCGGCTCCAGCGCTTCGGGTCGGCGTCCTTGAGCAGCGTCCGCAAGGCCGCGTAGTGCTCTCCCAGTCGATCGAGAGCCTCTCGGAACTCATCCTCGCGCAATCCCGTGTACTGCCCGGCGCGCGCCTCGGCCACGTTGAACCCCCAGGCAGCCGCTTCGTTGTAGTGCCTTTCCACCTCCAGTGAGTCGCCGCGCGCCACCGGTAGAAGCGTGGCGCCGGCCATGTGACGGGCGTGGAAATACTCGTGGTCCAGAAGCAGGCGGCTCCAGGCCACGCTGTGGCCCGAGGAGACCGCGGCCTCGTCGTACACGATGTCGTTCCGGGCGCCCCGGCCGGCGTACGGTGCGCTGCCGCGACCGCCCGGGTCGGTCGCCCCCGGTCGCACCAGAGCCATGTAGAGGCGCCGGCCAACACCCGGTGCGAGCGGCCGGACCGAGAAAATGTAGCGCATATAGTCCGGTCGCATGCTGGCCAGGGCACGGACGAGGGCGGGGGAATCGACGCGGGGCTCGCCTGCCGTGGGTGCAGTCGGAGTCTGCGCGGACAGGATCGAGGCGGCGCCTCCCGCGGCGAGGAAGCCGCATAGAAGCCCCGTCCAGAGGGTCGTTCCTCGATTTTGCATTGGACCATCCATGTACCGCGAAGTGACGCGACCTTCAAGGTCAAAGAAGAGACGACAGGTCGATGCGGAGCGGCCCATTTACAAAGTTGTAATGTGCTATATTGGTCCGACGATGAAACGAGTAGCCAGAGAGGGCGGGATATATACCACGAACGAACAGATCGCACGTCGTGTCTATCGCGCCTTGAAGACGCCCAGTGACAACGACCGCACCACCGATCCGATCGTCGCCTTCCACTTCAAGGGGAAGGATGACTACATTCTGATGCGCTGCAACAAGACGCCCGAGATCAGCATCAAGGGCAAGGACCAGATCGCCGGCGAAGTAAAATTCTTCGCCTACAGCGACTTCAAGGACTACGATGAGCGCTCCGTCCTGTTCAAGCTGAAGGATGACGTCAGCCTCATCGAGCTGTACAGCAAGGGCGCGATCAGGAAGCTGACCTGGGACTCATGGGACAAGTTTGGTCGCTGGCTGGAATCACTGGACGAGGATGGCGTCCAGATCTCCCTCAAGCTTCCCTGCCTGGTGTACGAATCGGTCAAGCACCAGAAACCGTCGATGCAGAATTACATCGTCGAGTCAGTGAAGGCCGCACTCAAAGGCAAGAACAGCAAGGAAAAGGAAGAGGAATGAGCCGTCCCGGGGCGGCGACCCCGGTCCCGAGCGGGACCTGTGGCGACGGCCGTCCGCGCCCCTGGAGTCTCGTGGCCATAACGGCGCTGGGCTTCGCGCTTCTCGGCGCGCTGGCGCCGGCGCTTGCGGCAACGGGGGATGCGGCGCCCTCCGGCACACCGGTCGCCTTCATGCCGATCGAGGAACTCCGGCCCGGGATGCAGGGGACCGCCCGCACGGTGTTCGAAGGAAACAATCTGGAGGAGTTCAAGGTCGAGATCGTGGGAGTCCTGAAGAGCGCCATCGGTCCGCAGCAGGATCTCATCATCGCCCGCCTGCGCGGGGACAAGGTCGAGTACACCGGCGTCGTCTCGGGCATGAGCGGCAGCCCGGTCTACGTCGACGGGAAGCTCGTCGGCGCCGTGTCGTATCGGCTTGGAACGTTCGCCAAGGAGGCGATCGCCGGCATCACCCCGATCGCCGACATGATCAAGCTCGCGGCGCCCGCGCGGGCCGCCGAGGGCGTGACGCGGGCGCCCGATCTGCTCGGTCACTTCCTGGCTTCGCGCGCCGGCGGGGAGGGACCGATCGCCGGAACGGACGGCGGCGCCCCGCGCGCGGCAGCGGAGGGACCGTCCATGGCGGCGGCCGGCGGGCCGCCGGCGGGACTGCAGCCGATCGGCATACCGCTCGTCTGCTCGGGGTGCGACCCCGGCGTCCTGCGCTATTACGCTCCGATCTTCGAGTCGTGCGGTCTGGAGCCCACGGCGGGGGGAGGGGTCGTGTCCCCATCCGGCCCGCTCCCGCTCACGCCAGGCACCGCGATCGGGGCGGCCCTCGCCACCGGTGACCTGAACTTCGTCGGTATCGGCACTCTCACTCATATCGATGGGAACCGGGTGTTCGCCTTCGGCCACCCCCTGCTCGGTGCCGGCGCCATGGAAATGCCGATGACGCAGGCGCAGGTTCTCCTGACCTTCGCGTCGACCGCCGCGTCCTTCAAGCTCGCCAACGCAACGCCACCTGTCGGGACCATCTTTCAGGACGGGCTCACGGCGATCGTCGGTGAGGTGGGTCGCGAGGCGCCGACCATTCCGGTCACGGTGCGCGTGACGTCGGGCGCCGGCCGGCGCGACTTCCACTACAACATTCTGAGAAACCGCGCCTGGTCCCCCGTCCTGCTGTCGGTCACGACCGCCAACAGTCTGGTGCGGACCACGGACTTCGACGCCTCCGCGACACTCGCGCTGCGCTACCGCATCGATGTCCGGGGGTTCCCGCCGGTCACGGTGGAGGACCTCTACTCGGGGACCAATCCGGCGCAGCCGGTCCACGTGGCGCTCGCGAATGACGCGGGGGGCCTGTTCAATCTCCTCTACAACAATCGGTTCGAGGAGCCGACGATCGCCGGCGTGGACGTCAGTGTCGAGATGCTGCAGGGCTCGCAAGTCGCGGTCGTTTCGTCGCTCCGAGCCTCGCGCACCGAGGTCCGGCCGGGCGAAAGCGTCACTGTCACCGCGGTGCTCGACCTGTACCGTGGTCGCGAGTGGGAGGAATCCTGGGTCGTGACGATTCCGGAGGACACCACACCCGGCGACGCCGAGATCGTCGTCGGCAGCGGCCCGGCCATCGACGGTCTGGATCGCCGGACGATCGAGCGTCAGGTGGCCCAGGCCGGAGGCCTCGGCGACCTCGTGCGCCTGGCGAGCCGCCAGAGACGCAGCCGTACGCTCTACCTGAGAATGACGCGGCGGGCGCCGACGGCGATCGTCCGCAGCGAGGTTCTGCCGGATCTCCCCCTGTCGATCTTCACCGTGTTCAACAATCCGCGGCTGAGCGCCGACACGACCCTGATGGGTGAAGCGCCAATCCTGGAACTCCCGAAGGATCTGGACGTCGTGGTCGTGGGCGGCCGCCGCATCTCCATAAGGGTGAAATGAAGCGCGCCGCCGGGATCGCCGCCGTCCTGTCCGCCCTCGCCGTCCTCCTGTTCCAGGCCACTTCGTCCCGGGCCGTCATCTCGCAGACGTGGCGCCAGAGGGAGAAGGATGATTTCGCCAAGGGGGAGCTGAAGGGCGTCTCCCTTCTGGCCGACGGTCTCCTCCGGCTGTCGCCGCGTCTCGACCTGGTGTACGAAGCCAAACAACCGTACCTCTGGGCCATCGCCCAGGACGCGGGCGGGAAGCTGTACACCTCGGGCGGGAACGACGGCGCCGTCCACCGCATCACCGGCTCGGGTGCCGAGACTTTCTTCAAGGCGGGCGAACCCGAGGTCCACGCGCTGGCACTCGACCGGTCGGGCAATGTCTTCGCCGGGTCTTCGCCGGGCGGCAAGATTTACAAGATCGCGCCCAACGGAAAAGCCGTCTGGACCTACGACAGCGGCGAGAAGTACATCTGGGCGCTCGTGCTCGACCGCGACGGGGCGCTGTACGCGGCCACCGGGATCGAGGGGCGAATCCTCAGGGTCGACCCGGAGGGGCACGGACGCATCTTCTTCGATTCGGCCGAAACGCACATACGCTCGCTCGTCCTCGACTCGAAAGGGAGCCTGATTGCGGGCACCGACGGGCACGGCCTTGTCTTCCGCATTTCGCCCAAAGGGGAAGGGTTCGTCCTGTACGATGCGCCGCTCGGCGAGGTCGTCTCACTGGCGCTGGCGCGGGACGGGACGATCTACGCGGCGGTCGCCGGTGAGTCGGGGCGCGCGGCTCGGCCCGCGCCGCTTCCGCCGGCCCCGCCCGCCTCCGCCCAGCCGTCTGCCCCCACGGACGGGGGCGCGCCCCAACCGACCCCGACGCCACCGCAGGAGCAACAGCCCGTCCCCGAGCAGCGAGTCCCGATCGGGATGGAGGGAAAGGTCCTGGCGATCTCCCCTGAAGGGTACGCGCGCGAGATGTGGTCGGGCAGCCAGGAGGCGATTCTCAGCCTTGCCGTGGCGTCCTCGGGGGATCTGCTCATGGGATCGAGCTCGCAGGGGCGGATCTACTCCCTCGATGCCGAAGGCGAAGTGCACGAGCTGGCGCGCCTGTCATCGGGGCAGGTGACGGCCCTTCTGCGGTTGGGCGCGGACGCCGGCGAATCGAAGACGCGGGAGACCTCGGCATCGCCGCCGAAACAGGGGGACATTGCGGTCGCAGGCAGCAACTTCGGAAGCCTGTCGCTCCTGCGCACAGGCTTCGCGCCGTCGGGAGCGTTCGAGTCGCGCGTGCTCGACGCCCGGTCGTTCGCCACCTGGGGGCGCGCCCACTGGCGCGTCGACGCGCCGAAGGGGACCTCGATCGTCCTGAACGTGAGGTGCGGCAACACCGAGGAGCCCGATCGGACGTGGTCGGACTGGAGGAGCGCGCCGTTCACCTCCGACGGGGCGCTCCTGAACTGCCCGGCCTCGCGTTTCCTGCAGTGGCGCGCCGAAATGAAAACAGAGGACCCGCAGCGCTCGCCGTCTCTGCGCGAGGTGGCGATCACCTACCTGCAGGCCAACCTGCCGCCCGAGATCCGCCGGGTCGAGGTGCAGGCACCGGGAGTGTCGTTCCAGAAGATCCCGGGCTCGCCATCCCCCGGAACGCAGGAGGCCAAGCCGGCCGGCCCCTCCGGGACCGACGTCGAGAGCGGTGGGCGCAGACGCCCGCGCCCGCAGTCGCGGCGCGGCTTCGAGGCCGGGGCACGGAGCGTCACCTGGCAGGCCAGCGATCCGAACGACGACGACCTGGTGTACGACGTCTACTACCGGGCGGCCGATGAGACGGCGTGGAAGCAGATGCGCCGCAAGATCGACGAGGACTTCGTCACCTGGGACAGCACCGCCATGCCGGATGGGACCTACGTGTTCCGGGTCGTCGCGAGCGACGCACCCTCCAATCCTGCCGGCCGCGCGCTTCAGGCCGAGAAGATCTCGGAACCCTTCGATGTCGACAACACACCGCCCCGCATCGAGGGGATCAAGGCCCAGGTGCAGCCATCCGGAGTCAAGGTCGCGTTCGTGGCCTCCGATTCGTTCAGCATCATCCGCGACACGGCCTACGCCATCGACGCGGGCGACTGGGAGTCGGTCCAGCCCACGGACGGACTGAACGATTCGCCGCTCGAGAGGTACGACCTGACATTGCCGCGCCCGGCTCCGGGCGAACACAGCATCGTTGTGCGCTCGACCGACGCGGCCGGCAACACGGGGTCCGGCAAGGTTGTGGTCGAGATCTCCGACGAAGCAGGAAGGCGCTAAGGAAGCGTCCATCGCGACCGGTCCACGTCTGATGGCCGGGCGCCGTCCTCAGTGGCGGAACCAGTTCATGATCCGCGTAGCCCAGGACTCGAAGCCGCCCTGGTGCTGGTCGCACTCCGGCGGCTCCGTGCCTTCGATGAAGATTTCGGGCGTGGAGTCGGGGCAGCGGGCGGTGGCGCGCAGGCCGGTGGTCGAGTCGACCTCCTCTTCCACGATTCCGCTGGGCATTTCCCAGCGCCGGCCCCGGTCGATGCCGGCGCCGCGCGCGACCTGGGCCCAGATCGGCAGAGCCAGGGCGGAGCCGCCCAGGCGCAGCGGACGGTTGTTGTCGAATCCGACCCAGGCCAGTCCGAGAAAGTCAGGCGTGAAGCCGACGAACCAGGCGTCGCGTCCCTCGTCGGTGGTCCCCGTCTTCCCCGCGAACTCGCCTTCGACGCCGTAGGACCAGATGGCGGCGCCGGTGCCGTAGCGGACCACATCGCGCATCAGGTCGAGGGTCAGGTAGGACGCCTGCGGCGTTGCCGCCTCCTGCGGCGGGTGGGTGGGGACTTCCATGACCTTCCCGCTGTCGTCCACGACGGCGATGATCGCCCGCGGCCATGCGCGTGTCCCGAGGGTGGCGATGGTCGTGAAGGCCGAGACCATCTCGAGCGGGACCACCTCGAACGTGCCGAGCGCGATCGAGGGGACGGGCTGCAGAGGGCTCTCGATGCCGCAGCGCCGCGCCATTCGCACGATGTCCCTGAGACCGATCGTCTCGGCCGCCCGGATGGTGGGCACGTTGAGGGAAAGCGCCAGCGCCTGGCGCGCGCTGACCGGGCCCCTGTACTCCTGGTCGAAGTTCTGCGGCGCCCAGGGCTGGCCGGAAACCTCCATCTCCAGGGGCGAGTCGTCCAGGACCGTCGCGGCGGTGAACAAGGGCATGCGCTCGTCCTGCGCCTTCTGGAAGCCCGCCAGGTAGACGAACGGCTTGAACGCGGATCCCGGCTGCCGGTGGGCCTGGGTAATCCGGTTGAACTGGCTGCGTCCGTAATTCCGGCCTCCGACCATCGCCAGGATCGAGCCGTCGGAGGGGTTGAGGGCGACGAACGCCCCCTGAATCTCGCCGCCGGGCAGAGGACGGAGCTGCGTGTAGGCGCGCTCGTATTGCTTCAGGCTCGCGTCGACCGCCTTGTCGGCGCGCGCCTGCAGCAGCGGATCCAGAGTGGTGAACACCCGAATCCCGAGGCGCGAGGCGGGGTCGCGCAGCCCCTGGTCCTGAAGCTGTTGCGCGACAAAATCGATGAAGTAGGGGGCCTGTCTGGCGTCGGCCGCCGGCTCCGGGCGCAGACTGAGCGGAGCCTCCCGCGCCTCGTCATACTGCGGCTCGGTGATGAACCCCTCGTCGCGCATCAACCGCAGAACCAGGTTGCGACGCTCAAGCGCCTCCCGCGGGTGCCGGTACGGGTGGTACCGCCCGGGTGACTGGATAAGCCCGGCGACGAGCGCCGCTTCCGGCAGGTCCAGGTAGCGGGCGTCCTTGCCGAAGTAGTGTCCCGAGGCGGCGCCCACCCCGATGATCGAAGTCGGCCCGCGCTGCGCCATGTAGATCTGATTCAGATAGCGCTCCAGGATCTCGCTCTTGCTGTGCAGAGCCTCGAGGCTCAGCGCCGCCAGGGTCTCCCACAGCTTGCGGGTCAGTGTTCTCTCGCCGCTCGGATACAGGTTCTTGGCGAGCTGCTGGGTGATGGTGCTGCCGCCCTGCACGACCTCGCCGCTTTTGACGTTGGCGAAAAGAGCGCGCGCGAGAGCGCGGGGGTCGATGCCGGAGTGCCGGTAGAAACGGCGGTCCTCGACCGCGACGACCGCGTCGAGCAGGTGCTTCGGCAGGTCGTCAATCGACACGGCGAGCCGCTCCTCCCGCACGCTTCCGGATAGGGTACCCAGCGGCTCGGGCTCGATGAGAGCGCGCTCGAGATCCTCCCCGCTCGAGAGATTCTCGATGCGACCGATGCGCCCGAATCCAATCTTCACGCGCACGGGCATGGCCTCGACCCTTCCGGTGGGGTAGTTGAAAGCGTTCAGGAAGATTTCGAGCGCCCGGAAACGGACAGAGTATTCGCCGGGCATGCTGGGGTGTCCGTCGATCTTGCGGTAGCCGAGGCGCGCCAGCCTCTCGAAAAGATCTTCGCGGACCACCGCCACCCTGTCGGAGAGGACGAACGGGGCGGAGAAGACCCGGGCCGGGGCCGCGGCCTCCAGGTGGGCGAATCGCCAATTGGCGTCGATGCTGGCCAGAGTCAGGAGTCCGGCCAGGACCAGGGCGACCGCGAGACCCGCCCTGAGAAGAAGGCGCACCGGGTCGAACCGCCACCATGCGCCCCGCTCCTTCCGAATCGAGGCCATGAATTTCCTTCGGACTCCTTTCCCGCGGACGGGATGGTCAACTAGGGTACCATGTCGCGCCCGCAGGGATATGATCCCGCGGCCTTCCATCGACCCGCGGCCGTCCACGGGGGCCGCCGGGGAGGGGGGAACTCGTGGCGCGTCTGGGGTGTCCGGAACGTCGCCGGCCATCGGCTTTCGTCTTCATAGTACTTGCGACGTCCCTGTCGGTATGGACGCGGTCCGGGGCCGACCAGCTCGAGGAGGCCAGGGCACTCGTGCGCGCCCTGGCGTCAGTCGGGGGCGTGGCTGGCCGTGAGGGACCGGTGCGCGCCGCGATTCGCCGGGCGGCGCCCTCCTGGGCCTCGTTCCAGGAGGACAATCTCGGCAACCTGACGGTGAGCGTCGGCTCGGGGAAGCCGGGACTTCTCCTCCTCGCCCACATGGATGAGCCCGGGTACGTCGTGACCGGGGTCACCGATCAGGGGTATCTGAAGCTGCAGCGCCTGACGCGGCTTTCCCTCTCGCCGCTGTTCGATCAGTTCCACATGGGCCAGCCGCTTTTGATCCAGGGACGGCGCGGCACGATCCCGGCCGTCTCGGTCGTCTACTCGACCCACCTGTGGCGCGGCAATGCCGCCCCACTCAACCGGCCGGTCGTCGACGAAGACCTTTTCGTCGACATTGGCGCACGGAGCGCCGCGGACGTCGAGGCGGCGGGTGTCGTGCTCCTCGACCCCGTCGTCATCGCCCGGCGCATCGTGGATTTGGCCGGCGGCAAGCTGGCCGGCCCGGCCATGGACGACCGGGCGGGGTGCGCGGCCCTCCTCCTGCTCTTGCAGGAGATCGAGCCCGCCAAGATCCATGGCACTCTGACCGTGGCCTTCTCAGCCCAGCAGCTCATGGGAGGACGTGGGGCTGCGCGTCTCGCCAACCGTGTCGAGGCCGATGACGTCCTGGTGGTCGACGCGCCGCTCCCGGGCGCGGCGCGAACGGCGCCTGGAAAAGGGCCGGTTGTCGCCGTTCCGGGCGGGACGGAAGGGTTCTCGCAGGAGATCTACAACCGCCTCGCCGAGCGCGCGGCGCGAACCCGGCTGCCCTTGCAGAACGCGACCTACGGGACCGCGGGGGATCAAAGCGCGTTCGTCG
>WNEQ01001639.1_pt1 | contig 11826 bp, 11 predicted proteins | sample 5399971 | NCBI WGS metagenome assembly WNEQ01 (sample SAMN13153330, study PRJNA577476) | soil metagenome | isolation source: 20 cm grassland meadow soil 2 days after 1st rain plot 5 | place: USA:California | collected 2015-09-18
GGACGCAGCCGAGGAAAACGATCAGAGCAACATAGAGCGTCGCCAGCAGCTTGAAAAGGTTGATAAGCACAGCCAGTCCCATGTGGCCGACCGTGTATGCGATCGCCGCGCCAACACCGATTGGCGCAAATCTCATCACGACATTGGTGAACTTGAACATCGTCTGCGAAAGACTCTCCACAAACGACAACATAGGCCGCTTCTGTTTTTCATCCAGGAGTGCCAGCGCAATGCCGAACAGGATGCTGAACACCACGATCTGCAGTACCTGCCCTTCGGCCACGGATTTGGCGATGTTTTCCGGGAATACGTGAAGAATGATTTCGCTCGCCGTCGGCTTAGCCGGCGTACCCAGTGTTTGACCGGGTGACGCCGTTGCGGGCACGTCCACGCCGACGCCGGCCTTGCTGATGTTAATAGCCGCCAAACCAATGAAAAGGGCGATTGTCGTTACTACTTCGAAATAAATGAGGGCTTTCACCCCCATTCTCCCGACTTGTTTGAGATTCGAGTGCCCGGCAATTCCGACAACAAGCGTCGAGAACAGCAGTGGCGCGATGATGGTTTTGATCAATGAAAGAAAGATCAGACTTAGTGTCCTCGCGTTCTGGCCCGCTGTTGGCCAGTCATGACCGATCTCGGCGCCGGCGATCATGCTGAAAAGAATCCAGGTCGTCAGCGACTGCCGTTCTTTCGCGCACACAGCCAGGCCGAAAATCGCTAGCCATCGGCTTGCCATCAGAATCCCGGCGGGGATCCCGATGCCGAAGTAATGCGATGCCGCCCACAGCAACGCAGCAGCAGTCACCAAAACCGCCGCTATCGCCGCACTCCGGGGTTTCATCATTTGCTGGTTTCTTGTGGAGGCGCCAGCCATGCCGCTAACTGGGACTGATCGTGTTTTCATCATAGGGTCCTCCTCTGAGAGAAGAGACGGCATCTCCGGTTCGGATGAACCGCACTCCATCACTCGGGGGCACGCTCAAACTTGTTCAATTGTTCTTGGTAGTACTTGTTGTTGGGTTCCAGCGCGATTGCCTTACGAATTCCTTCCTATTCCGCAGCCGGCGCGGAACGTCGATCCGCATTTTGGTCTATGACGGCCAGGGGTTTTGGCTGGCACAGAAGCGTTTGTCGAAGGGCCGGTTTCAGTGGTGGCCGACGGGAAAGCAGGCGGCGCGGGTATTGGAAGCGCATCAGGCGCAGTTGCTGCTGCAGGTGACGGCGAAAGAAACTGTCCCTCACGCCTAGAGGCAGCGAGCAAATGGAGAGCTATCTTTTTATACGTGTGCCATAGGTCGGATGAGAGTACATCCCTTTTTCCCACGCCGTCGCCCGTCAATATCCAGTAACCGTGTTTCTTGTCTACGTCTATTTCGAGGTTAGTAAGTACGGTGCGGGTCCCGGGAGCAGCCTGTACTGCGTTAGCTATAGATGCGTCTCGGCTTAGACGTTCGATGATCCCGAGGCCGAAGTCTTTTCCATTCCACCACACTTCTTTAACAGGTCCGAACCCCCAGACGTCTTTAACTCCGAACCCCCATTTCCTGCTCCGTACGAGCTTGAGACGCACGGGCGGAAAATCGCATGTTACCTTCACGTCTGGCATGGCGTACTCGAACCCGTACCAAACTTCTTGGTCCGCTCCGTACCTTTTGACGTTGACCCAACGGATCGGCCCACCGGTTATCTCTATCACACCTAGCGAATGGCCGCGTAACTCCCACCGTTCAGCTTTGCGGCTGATCTGCTCGGCTTGGTGGCCGCGCTCTTCGATACGCGCACTTACACCGAGGCTCTGCAGCTTGTTATAGAGATTCACACGTGTACGGTCTCGGTCTGGTAACGTGAAAAGCAACGCGAAAAACACGAGTACCAGACCCACGACAATCGCAGTTCCTGTCATTGGTTACACTCCTTCCTCGAGAGCACCGAATAACCCAATCCGCTTCGTCTACAGAGAAAGACGACAAAGCCCCAAAAGATAAACCGCTGGGAAGACAGGTGTGGGTAACGACTCTCAGAACGTGAGATTCGGAGTGAGGCAACAGCGCGACAGGACCAATGCAACGATGACGATGGCCGGGAGGATGACAACGGCGGTCCACACAGTCAGATCCCGGAAAGTCGAGGGATCCAATGCGTAGGAGCAATTAGCTGCCAGACTGAACTTCGGCGGGATGTGTGCCTAGGTAATCCCGAACTTTCAGATGCTCGCTCCAAAGTACGAAAGGACATTTACCGCCTCGCCGATTGAGTGATCATCCTCCAGCGTTCCCTCAATCTCGCACGTCGCACCGCCGACCTGACAATTTCGGGGTCATCGGGGGTACCTGATTAACGCCTCATAACGGGTGGTTGTGGTACGTCCGTCACCAACCGAAACAAATCCCCAATCGGTCAAAAGCTGGTTTTTTTGGACTCGGCTGTGCTCGTATGGGTCGCATTTCGCTTTTGAACTGGTACGGGATGGGCGATCCGGTTGTGTTGCCCAGAGTGATTTTTTGAACAGTCAGTGTTTTTCCAGTTCTGGCAAAATGCTTCTTGCGCGTTCAATGTTCGCTTTCCATTTGGGACTGCCTGTGGCAAGTCTCAGAAACTCGCGAAATTCGCGTGCAGACCCTGTCCGATTGCCTTGCTGTCGTAAAGCCCCTCCCAAAAGGTAGTGAGGTTCAGCTAGGTTTGGGTTAATGCGAATGGCCTCCCGAAGTTCCACTCTCGCATCGTCCAGCTTGTCTTGACGCTGAAACGTGAAGCCCAGATTGCTGTGGGCTAGAGCGTCGTTTGGGTTGATGCGGAGTGCCTCCCGATGGCCGGTCGTCACTGAGACAGAAATGGTCAGGACCAGAACTACAACGCGCAGAACCCTTTTCGCATGATTGATCTCCGTCTTGCGCAGATTCTTTAAATGATGGATCTTGTCGAGCGTTACCGAATTTTACTCGACTCGTCCGTATTACCGGCCATGATTCGATTTGTCTCGCAGTCTGATTCGCTGCGGGCAGATCGCCAGTGGGGCGTAAGAGATTCAAGCGGCGGGGATGAAAACCGCGTCGCCGATGCGCCGGATTGTACGAAAAATGAGAATCCCGGACCATTTGGAACGTCCGCTCGATGGAAGGGTTAGGCGCCCTCGAGCTCACACGCAACCCATGGCTCATTGCTTCGGCGAACACCACTGAATGCCCGGAAACTTCTCCTCGGCGTAAGCCACAGCTGACTCCACCGTGACAAAGTCCCACACCTGGTTGCAGAAGTTGCCCGGAGCTCCTGGCATTTCGTAGGCCAGGAAGTAGCACTCTACATCCTGATTCTGTTGGGCAGACTCTTCATCCTCGTAGTCGCCGGTGCCACAAGTTTCGCTACTCAAAAGGATGCGGACGGCGACAGGAGTTGTGCCTGCGTACAGCCAGACGCCTTCATGAACTACCGGCCAGTCGTCCGTGAGTGACATAGGGCGGGTTCTGGGCAGCTCAGTCCGGCAGTGGGAACAAAAAATCTTTGGTGCGTCAGCGCGATAATCACTGAGATTGTACGGCATGCCACAGGCTGGACAAGTCGTAGATCCCAACGGCTTGTAGACGTCGTCCTCAGGCTCTGAATCAATCTCGACGCTGTCTTGGTTACTCTCATGAAGATCTTCAAGCAAGGCTCTCGCATCCGCGACATCTTCTTCGTTGACTTGAAACTCTACAGGCCCGGCAACCACGCTGTAGCTGCCGGGCATTCGCCCCCAGCCGAAGAGGTCTTGGATACCTTCCCCTTTTGTCGTGAAGGGTATCTCCGCCGCGTCCAGGAGCGACCGGGCTAAGGCAATGAGCGCAGGGTCTCCCGACGCGAAGACCGTGGCAAGCTGAACGTCATGGTGGCCAGGTTGTGATGACGCAGGAACGGATTCCACCAAGGGTACAGCGCAATCCGCGCACTCCTGGAATCCAGCACGATACTCAGAACCGCATTTCGGACAGAACACGCGACCTCCTTCAAACTACGATGTTCGGCGCGTTTGAACGACGAAACCAGCGCCGCAGGACCCAGGCAACGATGACGACGGCCAGGAAGATGACGGCGGCGGTCCACACCGTCAGGTTCCAGAAGGTCGAGGGATCCACCGCGCGCGCCTCCTTATAGCTTTGCTGAACAACGACTACAAACCCGGTGTTCCCAACCGATGCAAACCCCGCAATCCAACGCCCTTGATATTCCTTCTGAATAGATCCAACAGGATCGGCATAGTCATCTCGCGCGGGAAGGAGAAGCTTGGAATCATTCAGTTCTTCAGCATGAATCCACTGTGTACCCGGCGGGATCGGACTAATAGTGGAAACCGTCATAAGGCCGGCCTTGTAGGCAGGATGAAAAGCGATCACAGCCTTGCCGGGTTGAGGTTGTCCCGCGCTTTCTTTGTCTTCGGGGCCGATGAGTGCCACTTTGCGGCGGGAATCTCCGGGGATCACAATCCCCAGTCTGGCATCCGTTGGTAGAGCAGTGCAGATGACGCCGAGGAATTTCCCATTGTCATCCAAGATCGGCGCCGAAATTACCAGTTTGTAGAGGGTATCGGTCAGACTGCGATAAACCTGAGCGATGTGGACCGAATGTCTGGCGTCGAGACCCGTGTGCGCCCTCGCGCCTTGAAAATAATCTCTCCAACTGAGATCACCTTCCGTCTTCTGATGAATGCCAACCATTTTCCCTGCCACAACGACGATCCGGTAATCTGCAACCTCATAGCCGGCCGCATTCAAGACAAAGCAACTTTGGAAAGGAAGGCCCGCATTGCAAATTCGTTCGACATACCGCTCCAAATCAGGCTCATTTTTGCTTGCGAGCAGTTTAGACAACGTTGCATCGCCAGCGGCTTTTTCTACGACGCTACTCAAATCCCGGAGCTGCAAAAGCGCAGTTTTGGCCAGGTCTCTCGCAGCAAAGCCGACGGCCTCTTGAATCAGAGCGACCTTTTGGGCCTGGGCAATTGAAAGAGCCATGACCACAGTCAGGATCGAGATGAGCGCCATTGCTGAGATCAGCCCTGCAACAAGAGGGTTTCGGCGGCACCACCGAATCGTGCGTTCCCTCCGGCCCCAAGGGCGGGCAGTGGTCTCTTGTCCCGCCTGGTAGCGGTCGAGGTCATTCCCTAGCCCGTAAGCCGAACCATAACGCTGATCCTTGTCTTTGCTGAGGCACTTCAGACAAATCGCTTCCAAATCTTTATCGACTTTCGGATTCCACTCGCTCGGAGGGGTAGGAGATTCCTCGCGCACCAGCTTCAACGTTTCGGCCAGCCTTCTACCTCGAAAAGGAGGCGACCCCGTTAGCAGCGCGTAGAGTATTCCTCCAAGCCCGTAAATATCGGTCGCTGTTGTCAACTCATCTCCGGTCACCTGCTCCGGGGCCATATACGCGGCCGTGCCGCGGAGAGCGCTTCGCGGCAAATACCGGCCGCTCTCCCCCATACGCTTGGCCAGCCCAAAGTCGCTGACGTAGAGTTTTCCCTCCTTGTCCAGCAGAATATTGGCGGGCTTGAGATCACAATGCAGAATCTGTCGTTGATGGGCGTGATGGATTGCATCCGCAATCGTTTTCACCCACTGTACGGCTCTAGCAGGGGGCAACGGACCTTTTCGAACGAGTTTGGCCAGACTGTAACCTTCGACGTATTCCATCACAAAGAAGTGTTGACCTTTGTGCTCCGCGACCTGGTGCACTGCGACGATATTGGTGTGTCGTAAGCCGGCCGCCCTCTGCGCCTCTTTATGGATTCTGTCGATATCGGGAGGTGTGACAGAGGAGCGGCCTATAATCGTTTTTATAGCAACAACTTTCTCCAGGCTCTTCTGATGACATTTGTATACAACGCCCATTCCTCCGCGGCCAATTTCTTTGAGCACCTCATAGTCGTTACCAAAGTACGGTCGACGGTCATCGGCGTCTAAAACAGAAGTGAAGAATCCTTCGTTTTCGAAAAAGTCTCGGAGCTCTTTTTCGAACTCCGGATAGCGGGCCACAATCTCCTCTAAACTCGAGTCAGCTCCCGCTTCACGAGCGTCGAGGCAGGCAGCGATGATTTCTTCTATCCGTTGTTTGCGGTCTGCACTTTCGTCATGGCTCGACACAATGGATCCACTCCCCGGACTTGGTCTTATGGTTCCGCCCTATGATGCACCACCGACGTCCACTGGCACAAATCGGGCAAGTTAAGTTCCTTGTCGGTCTCCATCATCTTTCAACACTCCGTTCTCAGGGTGAAAGACGATATTGGGGCAGCAACAGACCGCACACCAGGAAATTTCTTCAAAAAGAGAAACTGACGGATGCACGATTGAACGAAAGCTAAACCAGCCTCGTTGGATTTGAGATTGCCAACCGGCCCTGGCGCAATTCCTTTTCTTTATGTTTCAAATCTTCGCGCAACTGTTCCAAGCCGCGCCGGAGCAGACCTGCCACGCTTGCCATATTACTTGAAAAAGTGACGATAACTCTCCACTAGTCGCCAGCGTTTAGGAATCGCCTCCGAGCCAGTCATGTCTTGAGTCGGATCTTCACTACAGAAGCGCAGTCGGGAAAGGTATTACGACTTGTCGAACGAGGAATCTATGCGCATTGCGTTCGGTATCGCGGTTTTACCCAAATTTTTGCCCACGGCTTGGAAGGTTCCGCGCAGTTCCGTAAGTGGTTGATTAAAAGTGCCGAAAAGAGGACTCGAACCTCCACGCCCTTGCGGGCACTAGAACCTGAATCCCACGTCTGCGATTCGTGCCCGCTCCGAACGGCTATTAACCGTTTGAAATCCCTTGTAAATGGAAGCAAAAAACCCGATTAATCCTTGTGATCGTTTTGAGCTGTTTTGAACGTTTCTGAATGAGTTTTTACTAGATTTTTTACTAGGTGTCAGCAGTTCCGCTGCTTGCGCCCCGGCTCGGGCCCAACGATACGGTGAACGAACAGTGACTGCCCGATACAGCAGAGTGTAGAATGAGACGAGATGATCACACTTGAGACAACTCAGAACGTACCGCTGACCCTGACGGAGAACGGAACGATTCGAGTCACCGGTTCTCGTGTCAGCCTTGAGGCCGTCGTCTATCAATATGAGCAAGGGAATAGCGCTGAACAAATCCACGAAAGCTTTCCATCGCTAAGACTCGCCGACATTCATGCTGTCATCAGCTACTATCTCAATCACCGCGAGCAGGTGAATGAATACCTCCGTGATCAGGAGAAGAAAGCGCGCGCCGTTCGCGAAGACATCGAGTCTGATCCCGTGTACAAAGCCAGAGTCGATGAACTGCGGCAGCGGATCAAGTCTCGCTACAATTCACAACGCCCAGCCGAATAAACTTACCGGTGTTTCGTCTATTGGTCGATCACGATTTCAATGAACGAATTCTGCAAGGTGTGCAATCACGCGCTGAAATCAATGCAGTATTGGCACGCACAGTAGGTCTGGAAGATAAACCGGATGCAGCATTACTTGGTTGGGCCGCTGACGAAAATAGAATCGTGCTTAGTCACGACCTTCAGACGATGCCCGGTTTTGCAATCGCTCGTCTGCGCGGTGGGCAAACGATGCCTGGATTGATTCTCGTGCCGCAGGAACTTCGAATTGGCAAAGCAATCGAGGAATTGACGATGGTCGTGCTATGCAGTGATCAAACGGAATGGCGCGATATGATTATCTACATCCCGCTTTGAGCCGATATGCAATTGGACCTCTTTAGACACCTACGCCTGTGAACTAATCCCGTCCTTGAATCTCAGAGGTCTAAGTCTGTGGCTCGAAGAAAACCGAACAAGCGCTGGCGTGAAGGGATTCATTGCCATGACTGCAAACAAGCCATCGAGATCATCCAAAACGCTTACGAACGGCAACGGCCTGGTCTCTTCGAATAGTTCCGTCAGATCCGAATCCTTTCCCGAACGCTGCAAAACTTCGCACGCATCTTCGGGGAGAAGGCGGTGTCTTCAGCAAGAGTTTGCAGGCCTGCATTGACCAGATCAGCCGGAAGGACGGCAAGGGATCGGAGTACTCGGTCTAAGTATCGGGTCGCATTCGAACTCTTGACGCGCCGGATTTCTGCCAGCAGCGCGTTGGCCGACGAGGGGCAGTGGAAATGCGCAAGCTGTTCAACTATCACTTCGAGCCTCTGCAAATCCGAAGCGTAGTATCCGATCAGGCCAATCAGATAAAGCCCCGCTTCCAGACGTCCACCGCCAGCCATGCTACCGAGCACCGCACACCCGGAGCGAAACCGCTCGAAGTTGTCGAGATCTATTGTCTGTTTCAAAATGCCATCGATCGGCAGCTTGTCGAGATCGATCTCTCCATCAGCCGTGATCCATGGCGGAAATCCAGGAGGCGTGCTGTTCATGGTCACCTCTATCCCGTGTACCCGCACACGCCCATGCGCGGCGAATTCACGACGGGCAGCAACATCTCTTCTCCGCAATCGTGATCCTTCGCGTGCCGGACACAGCAGAAACCTCCTTCGTCGCACTCCACACATATGTTTGAGGCGGCCTCGCCACATTCGTCGCACGGCCAAATGGGCGGCTCATTACGCGCCGCCACGACTGGCTTCATGGTGGTTCCTTCGGTTAGGCCGGCGAAATAGACTCCTAATTCTGTGCTCGTACCGAAGTCGTACACGTGTTTGATACCGACGCCATAGCGGTAAAAGACTTCGCCCATCCGGTGGCCCATGCTGATCTTCTGCCGTCCGGTACAAAACTCGCTCATATGGCCACAGCACTCCAGCCAAATACGCCGCAGAAGATCGTCGAGTTGCTTTAGTTTCGCATCGGAGCCGGCGGCCACATACATCCAGTATGTCGGCGCGTAGCCCGATTGCACCCGAAGCAGCAGTAATGGAATTCGAGGGGAGCCGTTGCCGGCGCTTGGAAGGCACTGCTTGAGATGAGCAGCCATTGCACTCTTTCCTTTTCGAATCTCGCAAAGACCGCAGATTCCGAAAGAACCGTGGTTGTTCATCGAAAACTCCTGTCAAAAATTGTTCGCCCGTAGAGGACATGTTCGATGAGAGTCCGGCCGCAATAGGCCCCAGACCCTGAACATTCTTCAAGCGGTTGGATAAATCATGCCCCACAGCGCTTCTGAGTTTCTTGCCGCTGCCACATGGACAGGGATCATTCCGGCCGACTTTTTGCTGGCCGAGCGCGGCTTCGGAGGTATTACGCTGTGGAGATCCGTCGATGATGGGCTTCCCGACAGCATGGCTTACGAACGTGCCTTCGGTAACGCGATCATCCCGAAAGTCGTTGCGAGGTTTATAGCGGCCTTTACGGATTTCGCCCCCATGGCTCCCCGACAAATTCGCAGCCTTCGTAAACGCCTCCGTTTATCGCCAGACAAAATTCGCCGACCAACTCGGCTACACCCGTAAGAATCCTCGAATTTCAATTGGAGATTGGAGACCGGTAGAAGCAAGCCATTCCCGCGGACTCAGATGTTGATAAAGATTTTATGGGCGGAAAGGAAACGAACGAAAAGAAAATGCCATCGAGGAGAGTCGAACTCCTACTCCGGTGAAGGAACACGGACCTGAACCGTGCGCGTCTGCCAATTCCGCCACGATGGCTGATGGTTACGTTTTGATTACAATGCTCTATCTAACTCCTTGAGTTTGTTTGACAGGCATTATCACCTGAATCTAGCGCGTCTGCCAATTCCGCCATTTCGGCTAAAGATTTCAAATCTATGTTCTTCGAAGAATTTAGTCTACTACTATCGAGGTGGTCCTGACCCTGCATTGGTAAAAAACTTGGTAAAAACGCCGATGTCATTGCTTCGAGCACTCGTGTGTCAATCTGGGTCTCTTCCTTGGCCAAATGCGAATAGATCCGTGGTGGTGACGGAGTGATGCCCCATCAAAGCCTGGATCTTTCCCAGAGGCAAACCTCTAATGGCCAGGATGTTTCCTTTGGCGAAGAACCATGAGCGCAGTCAAAGCATCGGTATTCAATCCGATGTGGCGCTCTTGGTAGTTCTTAATCAAGAATCCAAGATCGGGTTTTTTGCGAACTGTGAGCTGCGGATTATCACCATCAAAATTCAATCGGTAGTGACTCATTTGCTTTCCCTGCTCTTTGGTTTCTGTGCCTGAGCGTCCAGGCATGCTATGATTACGATAGTCAAGGCAGCAGCTTGAAATGCTGAAACGAATTAATGGTCCAGCCTGCCTTTTGTTTGTATTCCTAATTGTTTACCTTATCTGGAATCTTGTTTGGAGACCATTCTTGGTGGGGAACACTGCGTGTGGCGTTGCCGCAATCTTTCTTACAGCTCTTGTGCTGTTCAGTCGGAAAAGGTCAGAAACAAATTCAAACTGACCCGCTACCCCGATTAAAAAATCTTAGTCTGCGTATCCTGCCGAAGAAGTCATTCTTGCCCTTTCGGATGTATAGGACTTTGCCTTATTGGTCTATCAGTTTCGCTCCTATAAGGATAGATAGACTCAACGCCAAGAGCAATGGAAAAAAGCTCATCAGTGGTAGCGAGTTTCAACACCCACGGCTGACCAAAAGCATTGAATCGCCAACCCGTCGCACGTTCACACACTCAATGAATACCGTATTGCGAGGCAGGCAGACGGCCCTGTTGTACCAGAGGAACTCACGGGGCTGGAAGTCTGAAGACCGCACCTGCAAGTCTGCACATACCACGTGCAACCAGGCATATCAGATTGCTAGGCATCACGTCCCAAGTACCTGCATACGAGTTGGTTATGGGAAGTGTGCACATCCCTTCCTGAACCCGCACTTGCGAGGTACAAGTCTGAACGTCGGGCTGCAAGCAGCCACATCGCTTTGCCACGTCTGCACATCCCACGTGCAGGGCGTGCGTGTAGCTGTGCAAGCCAGCACGGGGCAATGCACGCATGCTCACCGATGCGCATGCGAGCACGAGGCAAATGCGCGCATGCTCGTCGATGTGCATGCGTGTACAAGTAGCTGCGCGCATGCTCGCCGAGATGCATGCGAGCACGAGGCAGATGCGCGTATGCTCGCCGAGGTGCATGCGTGTACAAACGCAGCTGCGTGCAGACCGCGTGCATGGTGGCGTGCACACTGACGTGCTCGCTTGCAGACCCGCATGCCGGCAAGTTCTCTGTTTCAGCCAATGAACCCGGTAGGGAGTGCGCGGGCAACCCAGGCGACATTTATTACTGTGTTTTACCGAGTCAGGTTGCCGCCAGCCCAATCGTCCACGACTGGATGGCCTTTGAGGTTGTTGACGAGTTCAAAGCCGGGAGCGGCGCTCGTATCGAGAGGTCGGTCGCCGTAAGTCGAAGTACGCCATTGGTAGAACCGCAGGGAGGAGCCTTGAGTTACTCCAGCGGCAATGTATCGCCGGTCGATTAAGGAATTCAAATCTTTATTCTTCGCTTGGTGAACTCAATAGACTGGACATATGGGCGGGAAGAAGGCTCGTAAGCGTGGCGCCGGGCGAAACAGCAAAACGCACGTCGATAAAGAGGATCTGCTGCGATATGTCCGGAAGTCGGCCGATCGCGGGACAAATTTCCGGCACATTCTGGAGGATTTCAATGTCGCGCCGGCGGCGCGCAAGCAAATCAGAGACATCCTGAACCAGTTGGTTAAAGAGGGCAAACTGGCGAAGCATCGTGGTAGCCGGTATGAGGCCGCAGTCCGCAATCTGGTCGAAGGAACGATTCTCGTCCATCGCGATGGATATGGATTTGTCATTCCGAAGGAGAAAATTCAAGGCATCGAGAGCGACATTTATATACCGGCCGCTTTGATCGGACCCGCAATGAATGGAGACAGCGTCAAAGTCGAAATCAC
>WNEQ01001641.1_pt1 | contig 11823 bp, 10 predicted proteins | sample 5399971 | NCBI WGS metagenome assembly WNEQ01 (sample SAMN13153330, study PRJNA577476) | soil metagenome | isolation source: 20 cm grassland meadow soil 2 days after 1st rain plot 5 | place: USA:California | collected 2015-09-18
CCGCGCACGCCGGCCTCGGCGAGCTGCTTGTAGCGCCGCTCCATCTCGAGAACCGCCCAGCGCAGGGAGTTGGACGCCTTCTTGGCTTCGGTCACCAGGGGCGTCAACAAATGGGGGATGTTCTCGTACACGCCCAGCTCGAGACGCTTCGGGTCGATCATGATGAACTTCACTTCCTCGGGACTCGACTTGTACAGGAAGGACGTCAGGATGGTGTTCAGACAGACGCTCTTCCCCGAGCCGGTCGAGCCCGCGACCAGAAGGTGCGGCATGCGGGCCAGGTCGGCGTAGTAAGGCTCGCCGTTGATCTCCTTGCCGAGGGCGATGGTCAGGGGCGCCGTGGACTTCTGAAAGCGCTCGCTGGCCAGAAGCTCGCGCAGCGAGATGGTTTCGCGCTTCTTGTTCGGCACCTCGACACCGACGGTCGACTTGCCGGCGATGCGGTCGATGCGGACCGACTCCGCTTCGATCGCCAGGCACAGGTCGTCCGCCAGGGTCACGATCCGGCTGTACTTCACTCCGGCGTCCGGCTTGAACTCGAAGACCGTCACCACCGGACCCGGCTGGATGGCGATCACCTGTCCGGTCACGTCGAACTCGCGGCACTTCTCGGTGATGATGCGCGCCGTCTCGACCAGGTCCTTCTCATCCACCTGGACCTCGTGCTGCGGCGGGTTGAGGAGCGACAGGGGAGGGGGGATGTAGTGCTTCGGGGTCTCGCCGAAGTCGAACTGCGGTTGCCCCTCGGCGGGTCCGCCCTTCGCCTTCGCAGTGGCGCGGGAGGCCCTGCGGGCGGCCGCCGCGGCGGCCCGGGCCTCGGGCGGCACCGTCGCGGTGTCGCTTGCCGCCATCGGGATCGGCGCGGCCGCGTGCGGCTCGACCTCGGGCTCCGGCTCCCCCGGCCCGATTGCGGCCGCGGCGGCGCGGCGCTCGTGCTGACGCCGCGCCACTTCCAGGCGCAGCCTCTCCTTCCTGCGAGCCTCCCGGTGTCGCACCCACGCCATCCAGACGTTCCGGACGAGAAGGGCCAGGCGCGCCGAAATGAGACGCATCGCGTCGACAATCGAGGCGCGCGTCACCACCAGCAGACTGATGATGACCGCCGCCAGCGCCGCGATCAGGGCGCCCCAGCGGTTGAGCACACGCGCCAGCAGGTGCGCGAAGGCATAGCCGAACCAGCCGCCGGCGTCGCGCGCCGACGATCCCGTTTGCTCGTCGAGAACGAGGTGCAGGCTGGCGGCGGCCGAAAGCACGAAGAGCGCGCTGCCCGCAAAACGGCTGAAGGCCCGGCCGCTGCGCCGCCAGAACACTTCCCAGCCGAGCAGAAGCAAGAGCGGCGGCACGGCCCACGCGGCGTATCCGAGGAGCTGCAGCAGGAACTCGGCGCAGAGCGCCCCGGCGATGCCGACGACGTTGCGCACAGGCTCGTGTGTCCAGTGTCCCAGGGGCCAGGGCACCTGGTCGTCGGCGTGGTATGACACGAGGCTGGTGATCAGGAGAAGGGCGACCGTCATCAGGACGACGGCCATTGCCTCCGCCCAGAAGCCGCGGGCAGCGGCGGGCTCGCGGCGTGGTGAAACCGTCCTTCTCCGGACTCGCATGGTTGAATTCTACCACCTGCGCCGGACCCGGCGGTGATGGCGGGAAAGGTTGAGGTCGGCTGGTGGCGGGCGCGGACGCGCTGCCGGACGTAGAATGCGCCGGTCATAAGACGCACCCCGCTGGGCCATTCTTCCGGGGATCGCCGCCCTGTGCGCCTGGGGTCGACGACGCCTACATCGTCTACCGGTACGCCTCCGGACTTCACGCGGCGCTATCGGCTGGTGCTGGAGAGAAATCACCGCTTCAATTGGACGCCGCCCGGGTCGTACATTCTGCACCTTTTCGAGCGATTGGACGGCGGGGCAGCTTCCGCGGAGGGGCCGGCGTCGTCCGGGACCTAGGAGGCCGTCCGGACGATCGGGATGAACACTCTCTTCTGCACAGGACGCTTCGCGACCAGAAGCGTGCCGAGAGCCCCGAGCACGCCGAACAGGACGCTCACGTAACCGGACGAATCGGAAAATTCGAACTGGATGAAGTGCGGCAGGGCGCGAGACGCCAGGTCGAGGGTGAGCGGTTCGTTCAGCTCCTTCGCCACCGACAGACACATGAAGAAGAAGTCGCCCGCGAGGACCGAGGCCACCGTGAGAGGGACGGCGATCACCTTGCCGTAAAGATTGACCTTTCCCATGCCCTTGTGGACGGCCACGGCGATGGCCAGGCCTATCATGAAGGCGGCATACAGGAAGATCTTCTGCAGGGCGTAGGCCACGCCGCCCCACGCCAGCGCCGCCGCGATCGCAACACCGGCCCCTGCGGCCGTGCCCAAAAGGGGATTGGCGGGAAGCGCATCGTACGCCTCCGTCGCCCGGCGGTCCTCCTCACCCATGCGCTCGCGACAGCCGGAGCAGACCGAGATCAGGGCCTGGCCGACGCTGTGAAGCTCCCCCAGGCCCCGGCCGCCGCACACCTCGCAATCGTTCTGCACGGCCAGAGCCTGCCCCCTGACGAGGCCCAGCAGAAGGCGCAGGAGGGCGGCCGCGGCCTCGGGTTTCGGCGCGCGGAACGAGTAGTCCCAGTAGAAAAGGAGAGTGTCGGGCCCGGCCAGCAGCGCCTTGCTTTCAGCGCCGGACAACTTCTTGCGCTCCATCGCGCGGAGGATTTCTGCGGAGCCCGCGGCCTGGTCGCGCAGGGCGCCGGCGGGCACCTTCAGCGATCCCTTGCGGAAGCGGACGAGGAACGCCACGGTCGACTGTTTCAGGCGCTTTCCCCAGGAGACCGCCACAGGGTAGCCGTCGATCGCACCGGCGGCGCAGGAGCCGTGGAGCGGTCGTCCGCTCGGCACGACCGCGAGACTCAAAAGCTCCGCCAGCTGCCGCGCTTGATTCGATGCCATGCGATTCCTCCCGGGCGGGGCGCCCGGACGCACGCCGCCTCGCGAGATAAGTTAGGCCTGCGGGGCCGCCGCGCAAGAGCCCTGCCGCTCGATCACGGAATTGTGGCGCCTCGTCCTAGGTCTCGATGATGGCGGGAATGATCATGGGGCGGCGATCGAGGGCCTTGCGGAAATAGCGCTTCAGATCGCGCTGGATGAGAGCCTTCATGACACCCCGGTCGGCACGCTCCTCAGGCGAGGCGGCCTCGATGCAACGACGCACGGTCCGGGACGCCTCGCGCAGAAGGTCCCCGTCGCCCGATCCGACCGAAAAGCCGCGGCTGACGATCTCCGGCTCGCCATCCAGATGCCCGGTGTGCCGGTCGATGGCGACGACCACCAGGACGATCCCGCCCTCGGAGATGTGCCGCCGATCGCGCACGACGATTTCATCCACCTCCTCGCGGGTTCCGTCGATGAACACCCGCCCGACGGTCACCTTGCCGGCGAGCCGGGCTTCCTTCTCGCTCAACTCGAACACGTCCCCGCTCTCGCCCAGCAGGATCCGATCGCGCGGCAGGCCGGCCTGCTCCGCAAGCCGGGCGTGGCTGGTGAGCTGGCGCAGCTCGCCATGGATCGGGATGAAGAATCGCGGGCGCGTCAGGGTCAGCATGATCCTCAGCTCCTCCTCGCTGGCATGGCCGGAGACGTGGAGCGGAGGCCGGCCGCCCGCCACGACCTCGGCGCCGCGCCTGTAGAGGTGGTTGATGACGCGGCTCACCGATTTTTCATTGCCGGGGATGATGCGCGCCGACAGCACGACCACGTCGCCCGCCTCGATCGAGACTTCCTTGTGATCGTCGAGGGCGATGCGCGACAGCGCCGACATCGGTTCCCCCTGGCTGCCCGCCGCGATCAGGACCACACGATTGGCGGCCAGCCGGCCGGCCTCGCGGGCGTCGATCAGCGTGCCGGCGGGGGCCCTGAGGTATCCCAGCTCCGCCGCCACCTCGGACGTCGAGATCATGCTCGACCCGATGAGCGCCACCTTCCGGCGGTGTACGACGGCCAGATCGACAACCTGCTGGATGCGGTGCACGTTGCTCGAGAACGTGCTGACCACGATCCTCCCCGCGGCGCGGCGGAACAGTCCGTCGAGCGCCTCGCCGACCTGCCGCTCCGATCCGCTGAACCCCGCGACCTCCGCGTTGGTGCTGTCCGACAGCAGGGCGAGCACCCCCTGGTCGCCGTGGTAGGAAAAGGACTGGAAATCGAAGGTGCGGCCGTCGGTCGGGGTCTGATCCATTTTGAAATCGCCGGTGTGAATGACGGTTCCGACCGGCGTCCTGACGGCCAGCCCGAACGATCCAGGGATGCTGTGCGTCACCTGGATGAATTCGACGTCGAATGGACCGAGCGAGATTTCGTCACCCGCCGTGACGCGCTTGAGCTGTCTCTCGTGCGGCAGGCCGTGCTCGCGCAGCCTGCGGGCCGCGAGCCCCAGGGTGAAGTCACTGCCGTAAACCGGCGCCTTCACCTTCTGATAGAGCCAGGGGAGGGCGCCGACGTGGTCCTCATGCGCGTGCGTCAGGACGATTCCGCGCACCTCCCGGATGCGCTCCTCGAGGTACGTCATGTCCGGGATGACAAAATTCACGCCGAGGGACTGCTCTTCCGGAAACAGGAGTCCGGCGTCGATGACGATGAGGTCGGAGCCGTGCCGCAGAACGGTGCAGTTATTGCCGAATTCACCCAGGCCGCCCAGCGGCACGATCTGCAGGGGACCATGCGGGCGGGATCCGTGCTCCGCCCTGGCGCGCGTGGTCATGGCGCGATTATAGGGCTTCCAGGTGTCGCAGAAGCGCCAGGAAGCCGTGCACCGGCACGTCCTCCGGCCGGGCGCCCGGATCGAGGCCTGCGCGGTGGATGAGGACCGCGGCGGTCCGCGCCCCGATTGGGACGCCGCGCGACCCCGGAAGGTGCGCGAGATTGTTCAAAAGAGTCTTGCGTCGTTGTGCAAAGACCGTGCGCAGCAAGGCCTCCAGTGCGCCGGGGGCGACGGCGGTCCCGGCCGCCTCGTCTTCCTGCGTGCGCAGCCTGAGGCGCACCAGCACCGACTCGACCTTGGGAACCGGCCGGAACGATCCGGGCCGCAGGCGGAGAAGCGTCTCGACGTGCGCGCGCGCCTGGCAGAGGACCGACAGGCCGCCATAAGCCTTGTGACCTGGGGGCGAGGCGATCCGTTCGGCGACTTCCCGCTGGACCAGGACCAGGAGGTCGCTGAGAAGGGCGCGCTCCTCAATGAGCCTCAGGATGACGGTGGTGGCGATGGAGTAGGGGAGGTTGGCAATCACGCGCGCACGCCGCTCCGCCGTGGCCCCGAGGCCTTCGATCAGCGACCGTAGATCCAGTTCGAGCACGTCCGCCTCGACGATCTCGACGGACGGCGCCGCACGCAGCTCCTCGCGCAGGGCGGCGACCAGCGCGGAGTCGATCTCGACGGCCACGAGCTTCGAGACGCGGCCGGCGAGACGCCGCGTGAGAGCGGCGCGGCCGGGGCCGATCTCGAGCACCAGATCGGAGGGGAGGGGGCGGAAGGCGATGACGATGGTGTCGGCCGCCCCCTGGTTCACCAGGAAGTTTTGCCCCCAGCGCCGGGGGGCGCGTAACCGAATCGGGGTGTCACGCATCCAATGCTATTCCGGGGCGTTCATCGGACGTGCGCCGCGTTCCGGCGCTTTGACCGGTCGGGCGCGGGTTTCTTGGTGGCGGCCCGGAGGCTATGGTATAAGAACACGGCCGCAGCTGCCGGCAGAGGACTCTGGAGAGCCGATGAGCAAAAACATCATGACGCTGACGAACGGCAACTTCGAATCCGAGGTCAAGAAGGCCGGAGCACCCATCCTGGTCGATTTCTGGGCGGAGTGGTGCGGTCCCTGTCGCATGGTCGCCCCGGTCCTCGAGACGATCGCCGACGAGCTTCAGGGCAAGGTCCGCGTCGGCAAGGTGAACGTCGACGAGGAGAGTAGTCTCGCCGGGCGCTACGGCATCCAGAGCATCCCCACGCTGCTTCTGTTCAAGGAAGGCAAGGTCGTCGACCAGTATATCGGGGCGACGACGCGTGACGTCCTGGTCAAGATGCTGCAGAGGCACGGCGTCTGAGCCCCACCCCGTCGCCGTCCCGTTCGCTTACACCACCTTCGATTCGCCGCGCACCGTCAGGATCGTCAGGCTGCCGTCCTGGAGGTCCGCCACGACGGTGCGTCCATGATCGCCGCCCACGTCGGTGGCGATGATCGCGATGCCTGCTTCCTGCAGGGCCCGCTGCACCGCCTGGACATTCTTGTCGCCGACCGTCGGCCGGTCCTTCCCCGCGTCATAGGCGAACATGCGCGATCCCCCCGTCACCTTGGCGAGTAGCGCCGACGGGTTCGCGCCCAGACGGATCGATTCGGTCACCATGGCGGCCACCGCCGTCGTCGCATAACGTCCGACATGATCGGTGGGATGCCTCGGCGGGCCCGGCAGCAGGACGTGCGCCATGCCTCCGACGCGGTTCCCGGGGTCATAGACGAACACCGCGACGCACGATCCGAGCCCGTGGATGGCCAGCCGCGCCGGCGCCTCCGCGACCCGCAGCTCCCCGGCGCGCAGCGACTTCAACCGAATCATACTCCGCTCTCCAGTCTCACGGCCCCGCCCGGCGGGGCAGGCCCGGCCGGACGTGCGCGCCACCGAGGATGGCCAGGGCGGAAGGGTGAGGCAGGAAGAAGATCGAACCCTTGAGCCCGCTTTCAGGTTCCCGGACCTGGCTCGCCAGCACAACGGCGCTGTCCGAGACGGCCGCGAGCTCGATCAGCAGGTGGTCGGTCACGGCGCCGAGCATGTCCACGGCCAGGCCCGGGATGGACGGCAGGAGGCTGACGCCGAGAAGGTGGCTCATCGCGTTGAGATAGGCGCAGGCCAGGATGTTGCCGACCTCCATCAGCGCCGAGCGCTCCATGTCCGTCAGTCCGTGACCGTCGCTTCCTCCCGAGCGCGCGGCCCATGCGGCGGGCACCACCATGTCCAGCAGGATCGGAAGCTGCTCGCGCCCGAAAATCACCAGCAGGTTGCCGCGCGCCTCGCCGTAGACCTTGAGAGACAGCGCGCAGACGACGCGCGACTCGCCGCCGGCCATTTCCTTCACCTTCTCGAGGGGGAGCACCCTGGCCCACGGCACGGCCAGGCGCAGCGGCCGGCCGAGGATCTGGCTGAGGGCAGTTGCGGCATTCCTGGCGCCCGCTTCGCTCAGCGTGTAGAAGCGCGTCAGGTCCATCGTGGACCTTGGGTGCCGGCTTCCACGCCGCCCGTCGGGCGGGCGTCCGCTGCGGCCCTCCGCGCCCGGCCGGCGCGCCTTCGGCCGGCCGGCACGCCGCCCCCTCATGCCTGCCTCGCGGTGCGCGTCAGGTTGACCGGATCGACGATCAGGGCGATCTGGCCGTCGTTCAAGATGGCCGCACCGGCGTACTGAGGCAGCAGCTCGAGCGGGTGGCGGAGCGGCTTCACCACGATCGGCTCCTCGCCCAGGATCTCGTCCACCCCCAGGGCGTAGGCGCGGTGCCCGACGTGATACACGAGCGCCGGGAAGGTGTCGGGGAACGGCGCGGCCCGGTCGCCGGACAGGATACCGCCGAGTGGCAGGACCGTCACCAGGTCGTCGCCGCGCCGCAGCACCCGCTCGCCCTGGCTGGCCTGCACGCTGTCGCGGCGTACCTGGAACGTGGCCTGCACGGCGGAGACCGGCACGGCGAAGATCCCCCCGGCGGCGCGGCACAGGAAGGCGCGCGTCACGGTCACGGTCGGGGGCAGATCCATCTCCAGACGCGTGCCGACGCCGACCTGCGAGCGGATGATCAGGTGACCGCCCAGCTTCTGGACCCGCATTCTCACCACGTCCATCCCGACGCCCCTCCCCGAGATGTCGGTGGTGCGCGTGGCCGTGGAGAAGCCCGGGATGGTGACCAGCATCAACGCCTCCTCGTCCGACAGGCGCATCGCCGACTCGCGAGACAGCATGCGCCTCTCCACCGCCACGCGCCGCAGGGCCTGCGGATCCATGCCGCGCCCGTCGTCCGAGACCGCGAGGCAGACGCGCTCGTCGCGGCGCGACAGCTCGATCTCGATCCGGCCGCGGGCGGGCTTGCCGACGGTTCGGCGCTCTTCAACGGCCTCGAGTCCGTGATCGATGCTGTTGCGCAGGATGTGCTGCAGCGGATCGATCATCTCCTCGAGCGTTGAGCGATCGAGCGAGACCTCGGTTCCGCGCACGTCGAGATCCACGTCCTTGCCGAGCCTTCCCGCCAGGTCGCGCACGGCGCGCTCCAGGCGCGGCACGATCGACGAGAACGGCAGGAGGCGCATCGTCATCACCTCGTCGCGCAGCGCGTCGACGGTGCGGCCGAACCCTTCCAGGATCTCCGCTTCCCGCGACCCCGGCTCGGGGGCGAGAGCCCGCTTGAGGCGCTCGCGGTCCAGGATCAGCTCCCCGATGCCGTCGAGGAGGTGGTCCATTCTCTCGGTGGCGACGCGGATGGTGCTGATGGCCTCGGCGCGTCCCACGCCCTCGCCCGTGGACTCCGGGCCGGCGCCGCGACCCTCTTCGTTCGCGCGCCCGGGAACTCCGGCCTCGCTCGCGCGGCGATCGGGAGGAGCCCGCCTCTGCATCAGACGACGGTCGTCCTCCGCGGTCGCGTCATCCGGCGATGCGGCCGGCGCCACATGGCAGGCAGCGACGTCCGGCAGATCGCCGGCGATGGATCCCAGGCGGTCGGGGGCGACGCTGGACGCCAGTACGACACGCAGCCGTCCGCTGAAATGGCCGGTGGCCAGGACGTGCAGCGAGGGAGAGATCTCCAGGACCCGGCCGTGTTCTTCGAGGCGCTTCAGGATCACCACTGCGCGCGCGCCTGGCAGGGGTGCGCCGGGGCGGATCGCGATGTCCACCAGGAGTCGCGGCCGTGGATCGTCCGGCGTGGGCATTGGGTTTGCACCGGCCTCCCCCTGTCCGGCCGCCGACTCGCCGCGTCCGCCCGCCCGAGACTCCGGAGACCCCGCGCCGCCGGGCCAGGCGGTCGATGCGACCGGCGCATCGCCCATCGGGTCCGGACAGAGGGCGCGGATCTGCCGTTCGATCTCTTCGCCACCGGGGAGATCGGAGTGCGCCGCGATGGCATCGACCTGCGCCGACAACCGGTCGCTGGCCCGCGTCAGCAGCTCCAGGGTCTCGGGCGTCGGGGTGACCGCGCCGTCCCTCCACAGATGCAGGAGGTCTTCCATGGCGTGCGCCAGGGCCGACATCGGCGGGAAGCTCATGGCGGCCGCCATGCCCTTGATCGAGTGAGCGTGGCGGAACAAATCGTGGATTTCCTCGCGCTCGAGGGCCGATGCGCGGGCGCGCGCCAGGAGGGCGGCCTGTCCCTCGATGTGCTCGCGAGCTTCGGAAATGAATAGACCGAGGAAATCGGGGGATTCCACCGCCGTCTCCCTAGGAGCCTCGGAGCCGCCGGGCGCTTAAGGAGCGGCGGAGCCGCCGCCGGCGCCGGGCAGAATCTTCGCCAGGACCTGCAGGACCCTCTCCGAGGTGAAGGGCTTCACGATGAAGTCCTTGGCGCCGGCCGAGATCGATTCGACGACGAGCGCCTCCTGACCCATGGCGCTGCACATGACGATGACGGCCGCCGGATCGACCTTCAGGATCTCGCGCGTCGCCTCGATGCCGTCGAGCTGCGGCATCACGATATCCATGGTCACGAGCTGGGGGTTGAGCTCACGGAAGCGAGCGATGGCCTCGCGGCCGTTGGAGGCCTCGCCGACGATTTCATAGCGGCCGCCGGCGTTGACCAGGATGTCTTTGATCATGGAGCGCATGAACATCGCGTCGTCCACGACCAGCACGCGGATAGGCATCAGCTCTCCTCGTCGACAGCGCCCTGCGGGCCGGGGCGGAATCCCTTGCGGATCGTCTCTTCCACACGCAAGACGAGCGCCGGCAGCGAGAGCACGTTCAACAGCCGCTCGCCAATCGGCAGGCGGGCCTGCAGCCACGAGGCCGCGCCGCCCGGCGGCGTTTCGACGTCCTCGGTCGCGGCCGCCACGTCCACGTCGCTACGCACGAGGATACCGAGATGGTCGTAGGGAAGGGCCAGAACGACGCCGAATTCGTCGCGGTCACCGGTCGGGGAGGGGTGCGGCGGGTCCGGCGCCCCGGGAGCCTCGCCGGCCGGAAGCAGGCGATCCAGGTCGATGAGGGTGACCACCCGGCCATGAACTTCGGCCAGCCCGGCGATGACTTCCGGAGCTCGCGGCACCGGCCGCACGCCGCGCAGGCGCGCCACCTCGCGCACGTCGCGCGCCATGAGGCCGAACCATTCGGAGCGCGCTTCGAAGGTGATGATCGGCTCCAGCACGTCATTCTCCCTTGTGTCTCCGGGAACCCCACCGGGTCCCCATGCGGGATCCTATCCGACCTTGAACACCGCGATCAGGTCTTTCAGCGTGTCCGACGTTTTGGCCAGCTCCTGCGCCGAGGCCGACATCTCCTGCATGGACGCCGTCTGCTCCTCGGTGGCCGCGGAAGCCTCCTCGGTGCCGGCCGCATTGTCCTCCGCGATCTTGGCGATCTCCTCGATCGCCCGCACCAGGCTGTCGGCGCCCTTGGCCTGAGTCTCGGTCAGGGCCGAGATGGCCTCGATCCGCTCCATGCTGGTCAGGACCGTCTGCACCATCGACCCGATCGAGGTGCGCGCCTGCAGGAGGACCGCCTTGCCCTCGCGCGCGGACTGCGTGCTGTCGGTCATCGAGGCGATGACCTCGGTCGACTGCGAGTTGATCTCCTTCGCCAGGCGCGAAATTTGATCGGCGAACTTGCGGGAGGCGTCGGCCAGCTTGCGAATCTCCTCCGCGACCACCGAGAAGCCGCGACCGTGCTCTCCAGCGCGCGCCGCTTCGATGGTGGCGTTCAGGGCCAGGAGGTGCGTCTGCTGCGCGATATGGGTGATGAAGTCGACCGACTCGTTGATGCGCAGCGCGCGATCCTTGAAGCCTTCAACGGTCGAGGTGGCGCGTTCGATGCGCGACACGATCTCGGCCACCTTGTTCGAGGCCCCCTCCATCTGCTCGCCCGCCAATCGCGCGCGCTCGCCGGCCTCCTTGGAGTCCCGGGCGGCGGAGCGCGCCTTCTCCGAGATCTCCTCGATCGACACCGCCAGGTCACGGGTGATGGACGAGGTCTTGTTCACCATGTCGGCGGTGCCCTCGGCCCCCTTGGCGATATTCTGCATGGTCGAGGAGATCTCCTCGGTGGTGGCGTTCATCTCCTGGGCCGTGGCCGACAGGCTCTGGGCCGACTCGAAGATCTGCTCGCTGACGGAGCGCACCTCGGTGACGATGTTGTAGAGACTCTGCAGCATCGTGTTGAAGGAGCGTGCCACCTCGCCCACCTCGTCGCCCGTGCGCACATCGACCTTGTGGGTCAGATCGCCGTGGCTGATGACGGCGCTGACCGCAGCCAGCTCGCGCAGGTGCTTCGTGAAGTACCTGGACAGCACCACCGCGGCGATGAGTCCGATGAGGACCTCACCCGACACGTAGCCGACCAGGTCCCAGAACGCGTACACGTTCGGCGGGTTGAAAAAGAAGTTCGTGGTGATGAACAGGAAGGTCGTCACCATGAACGCCAGGGCGAGCTTCAGGCGCACGCGAAACCCTCCTTCAAGCGCGCCGCGCCCGGTCGTCCGCCGCCGGAGGCGTCGTCGTCGCCTGCCGCGGTCGCGGCGGCGTCCGCCGCGTCAGAGAGACGGCGGTACACGCGATCGCGAGCGCTCACCACGTCGAACAGGGCGCGCGCCTCGCCGAACAGGCGCTCG
>WNEQ01001642.1_pt1 | contig 11820 bp, 8 predicted proteins | sample 5399971 | NCBI WGS metagenome assembly WNEQ01 (sample SAMN13153330, study PRJNA577476) | soil metagenome | isolation source: 20 cm grassland meadow soil 2 days after 1st rain plot 5 | place: USA:California | collected 2015-09-18
GCAATCTACAAAGGCCTCGCGATCGCGACGACGGCCACGGGGCCGCAGCTCTACGCCACGGACTTCCACAACGCCCGGATCGATGTCGTTAACGCGACGTGGGTCGCCGTGACGCCCTCGGGCGGATTCGTCGATCCGAAGATCCCCGCAGGCTACGCGCCGTTCGGAATTCAGACGATCGGCGCGCGAATCTTCGTGACGTACGCGAAGCAGGGCCCGGGGGCGAAGGACGAGATCGACGGCCAAGGCCTCGGCTTCGTCGACGCCTTCGACACGGACGGGAATCTGCTCGCGCGTGTGGCACAACATGGCCAGTTGAATGCGCCGTGGGGCCTCGCGCTCGCCCCTGCGAGTTTCGGAACGTTCGGCGGTGACCTGCTCATAGGCAACTTCGGCGACGGACATGTGAACGCGTACCAGGAGCTGCCCGACGGGACGTTCGAGCTCATCGGGACGCTCCGGACCATGGACGGACGGAAGCTCGTCGTCGACGGGCTCTGGGCGTTGCAGTTCGGGCACGGGACGGTCAACAACGGCCCGATCGACACGCTGTTCTTCACGGCCGGCCCGAACGACGAGTCGGACGGACTCTTCGGCACGGTTACCGCGGCGTGACCTGCCGGGTCGGGCCCGGATGTCCTGTCGACCCAGACGATGATCACCGATAGCCCCGCCGGCGAGCGAACACCTCGCGCGCGATTATGCCGTGGGGCCGATGAACGTTGCCGCGCCGTTTCGGCGGAATTTCACGGAGAGCCGGACGGCGGTTTCAACAGGCGTGTTCGGCGGACTGCGTAGAGGGAGGCGCCCACGGCTCCCGCGACCACGATAATGAGGAGCGAAACCACGATCATATCATTCGGCAAGCCCGAGGCGGTGACGGAACTGGCGCCGACCGTGATGTCTTTCTCCAGCGTGGCGGACACCCCGAAGGGGTTCGTGACGTTCAGCGTGATGTGATAGGTCCCCGCCGTGCTGTATTGTTTCGTCGTCTGCCATCCTTCGCCGTACGTTCCATCGCCGAAGTCCCAATGGTACACGAGGGAGCCGGTCAGATCCCAGCTTCCGTTCGCGGTAAACGTGACGTCCTCCGATGCGTGGATTGTGGTCGGAGACACGCTGAAGGCCGCGACAGGTCGCGAGACGGCCGTGATTTCCGAGGAGGTCGACACGGCGATGCCATCTTCGTCGACGACCGTGAGGTGGACGGTGTAGGTTCCCGGATACGTGTATCGATGGGTCAACGTCGCCCCCTCTCCGACGGCCCCGTCTCCGAGTTGCCAGACATATCGCACAATCGACCCGTCGGGATCCGAGCTCAGACTGGCGTTGAAGGAGACCGCGTCCCCGACGAAAGGCCGCGACGGCGTGAAGGCCAGGATCGCGAACGGCGACTTCGGCGGGACAACCGAGATTGTCCTCTGGAAGTAGGCCGTGGCGTTGTGGTCGTCCCAGACCACCAACGTCACCGAATAGGTCCCAGTCGACCCGAAGACATGGCTCATGATTGCGCCGCCCTCCGTCGAGTTTCCGCCGTCCCCGAAATTCCATTCGTACCGGACGATCCGTCCGTCGGGATCGTTCGAAGCAGATGCGTCGAAGACGAGCGGCGTCCCGACCTTGCCAAAGGGCCGCGAGGTCGTGAAGGTCGCGGTGGGCGGGATGTCAACGTACAGGGAGGCGGATGAGCTGTTCATCCCGTTGAAGTTGTCCGTCACGGTGAGCGTGACGGTGTACTGTCCGCCCCGCGTGTAGTAGTGGTACATCTCCCCGTAGTAGTTCGACTGATTCGTCCCGTCTCCGAAGTCCCAGAACCACAGGGTGATGTATCCGTCCGGATCGTACGAGGTCCCGCCGTTGAAGTAGACGTATTGTCCGGCGATCGGATCGGATGGGTAGTACGTGAAGTGTGCGACCGGAAGCTGATTTACTTTCACGTACACAGACTGATTGAGAGTCACGACATTGCCGCCGTTGTCCGTCACCGTGAGGCGCACGGCGTAGCTCCCCGCGGTTGTGTACGCATAGGTCACGTACCTCCCGCTGGCCTGCCCTCCGTCCCCGAAGTCCCATACGGACGACACGATGTACCCGTCCGGGTCGTAGGAGCAATCCTGGAAGTTCGTCGCATATCCGACGACCGTCGGATTCGGATAGATGTAGGCGCAGACGTACGGCGGCTGGTCGACGACCTGCAGGAGCATCGAGGCGCTCGTCTCGAGGCCATCGTTGTCTCGGGCGGTCACCGTCACGTTATACGTCCCGAGGGCGTAGTAGTAATGGTACGCGTCGCCGTAGGACGAATCCCACGTGTACCCGTCGCCGAAATCCCAATGCCAGTTGACGATCGATCCGTCGGGGTCGTCACCGGTGGCGTAAAAGTACGTGTAGTGACCCACGTAGGTGGGGTTCGGGCTGATGCTCATCGACGTGATCACGGGCGGTCCGCCGAGGAGTACGTCCACGATCGAGTATGCGCGATTCCCAGCGCTGTCCTCGACCATCAGCTGGACGGGGTATCGGCCGCCCGCCGAATACGTGTGGGTCGGGGTCGCGTCCGTCGAGCTATTCGCATCTGCGAAGGACCAGCGATAGGTGTACGGCGGCGTCCCGCCACTTACGTTCGCGGAGAACGCGACGATCCGGTTGTGCGGATCCGTGATGGTCGCGTTCGCAAAGGCGGTCACGGGGGACGACGGGACGACGATCGCGCCGTACCAGGCCTGGTCCCGCGCCCCGACGCCGAAATCGTCGGTGGGAAAGTTCGGGTCCGTGAGGGTGCCCGAGACGTCTGACAACGAAAGGGACGTCGAATACCAACCGGCTGAATCGGAGACCCACGCGGCGCTGATCGCGAGAACCCGGGCATCGCCCACCGGCGTTCCGTCTCGGGGCGGAGATCGGAAACTGCTCCCGGAGAGCAGCACGGTGCCATCCGATCCAACCGCAAGGTCTTGAATCTGGAGGTAGGAGCCTCCGCGCCCCGAGGAAGGACGGAGCGCGCTGTCGACGATCGCCCCTGTCGAGTTGATTCGGTAGGTGACGCCGCCATTCTGGCCGACCGAATAGTTGTAGTAATTTCCCAGCGCGAAGAACGTCCCGTCTCCGTAGGAGACGAGCCGCCAGCAGTACTCGTAGAGGGACGGGCTCCCCCCGAACTCCGTCCACTGCGGATTGAGGCTCGTCGTGAAGCGAGCGAAGATCGGGTCGTAGGTCGGATACGAGAAGCCGAGATAGTAGAGATCGCCGTCGGGCCCGCGGGTTACGGACCATCCGTATTCATCGTCCGGCAGATTCAACCGTCTCTCTCCGAGGACGCCGCCCGACGCGTCAAAGGCGATGATCCCGGAGTCCGTTCGACCGTTGAGGAGCCGGGTCGTTGCGACAAAGGCCATGCCGTTGCCATCGAACGTCGCGGTGTACGGGACCACGGTCCCATTGACGAAGGCGGCCCAACGGACACTCCCGTTCGCGTCCACCGCGAAGATTCCGCCGGACGGAGGGGACCAACTCGTGGCGCCGGTGATGAGCGCACCGCCCGAGACGGGGTCGATCGCGATTCCCGTCGGGGTCACGAAGGCGGTGGTGAGCTTCGAGAAGCCGAGGCTCCCGTCGGGAAGGATCTTTCCCACGATCGTGCCCCCGGACAGGTTCCCTCCGAGCTGGCCCGTGAAATACACGGTCCCGTCCGGAGCGACGGCCATTCCGCCGGGCCCCAGCGTCCCGCCGAAGTTCAGGATGCGCTGCCACAGTACGTCCCCGCGGGAATCCCGCTTCGCGAGGAACGCGCCCGCCGGGTAGGCGCTCGTCGTCCCGAACTGATAGACGTTTCCAGACCCATCGACGCCGATGAGGCCGCCCGCCTCCGTGCCGGCACCACCCAACGTGTGGCCATATTGCACGGTGTCCGCCGACGCACTCGGGATGAACAGGATGCTAAGTAGTGCCACCGCTAGGAGAACGACACTGGCTCTTCGCAAGACTCCCCCTCCACCGGAAACGGATGGATTTCACAGGTATTTGTGGATTCGTGTGGTCCCAGGCGGCGAAGGCGGGAAACTTATCTCACTGCGCCGGCTCGTCTCGTATCGGCAGTCCCAATCGGCCGGCCTCGGGGGCAATCGCACATCCCCGTGCTTCTGCCTCCACCGCTCGTAATTTTCGTTTTCCCGCTGGTTTACAGCCTCGAGTCGGCTGGATCGAAAGCGTGCACGAGGTCACTGGTGAAATACCAATTGTCTTGGCGATAAATCAGCAGGAAAGGTCGGCTCGCGAACAGGTCACCGATTCTGATGCAAAGGAATTCTCAATGAGGTACGGGGCGCCATGCTTCTGTGCATCATCCGAGACTGGAGAAAATGTTGATGCCATTTTCAACCCGCTCGGGACGCGTGTCTTGGAGAATCGATTCGGCCACATGCGCGGTTCGACGGATTGAGATCTCCGCTGCGGGCAAAACGCCGATCTTAACTCGGATCACACTGGAGACCAGCTGTACGGCTCTCGCGACCACGCTTCATTTCGGCCGGCGGCGTCGCGAGCGACGGTAGTCCTGTTCCATTGCGGCGGCGAACCGCTTCCATGCGCGCATGGTGGAAGTTTCCCGTTCCGCCTTCGTGAGTTTTTTCGGCTCCGGGACTTTGGGTCGTCGGCTCCATCGGAGGTCGAACCGGGTCCGGCCGTCCGGGAGTGGCGACAGGACGTAGTCGGCCGTCACGTCGCGGCGGTTGCCGATCCCGTCCATGTGCCAGCGGTCCGGAGGGCGCAACGTGACGACGTCGCGCGACCAATTCCATCCGTCCTCGGCCTCCTCGAGGTCTTCGAAGACGACCCGATGCGGGGTGCGTTCGATGATCTTCCGCTGATACGACTCCCCTTCGAGGCTCGCATCCTCGGGCGTGTAATCCGTGCACCACGCGAACGCAAAGTCGAGCGGAACCCCGAACGAGACGCGGATGCGATATTCGGGACCGGTCCGGCCGCGGCGTGAGCTCTCTCGTTTCATGGTATCGATGCCTCGATCGGCCGAGGCGTCGGGGACCGTCGTGAGGCAAGATAAGACTTGCCGCGTCCTCGTCGACCGTGGGAATCCTTAAGCCGATGAACTCGTAGGACCCGCGATGCAAACCACGCACACGAAGAACCCCTTCGATTTTCTCGGCCTCGACCCGGTCCTGCTTCGAGCCGTGTATGGCCTGGGCTACGAGGCCCCCACGCCGATCCAGAAGGAGGCGATCCCCGCAATCCTATCGGGCCGCGACGTGATTGGCACCGCGCAGACAGGATCGGGGAAGACCGCCGCCTTTCTCCTTCCGATCCTTCAGCGACTCATGAAACAGTCGCCGGGCAGGACGCGCGCCCTCATCCTCTCGCCGACCCGCGAGCTCGCAGCTCAGATCGAGGTCGCCCTCCGCGGCCTCGCGAAAGGCACCCGCATCCGCGGCCATGCGGTCTACGGGGGCGTCGGCATGTCGCCGCAGGAGCACGCCCTCCGTGCCGGGGTCGACGTCGTCGTCGCGACACCCGGCCGGCTTCTGGATCACATGTCCCGGCGCAACGTGGACTTCCGCGGCCTCCAGGTCCTCGTCCTTGACGAGGCAGACCGGATGCTCGACATGGGCTTCCTCCCGGACGTCCGCAGGATCGTCGACGCCCTCCCGCGGGAGCGGCAGACCCTCCTCTTCTCCGCGACGATGGCGCCGGAGATCGAGGCGCTCTCGCGGACGATCATGCGCAATCCGGTCCGCATTTCGGTCTCGCCGCCGCACCGTCCTCCGTCGACCATCCGCCACGAGGTCTATCCCGTCCCGCAGCACCTGAAGACGTCGCTGCTCGTCCGTCTCCTCGGAAGAGAGGACATGCTGTCCGTCCTGGTTTTCGTCCGCACGAAGCGGCGCGCGGACCGCGTGGCCCGGCAGGTCGGCCAAGCGGGCTTCGACGTCGCGCGAATCCACGGGGACCGCAGTCAGAGTCAGCGAGAGACGGCTCTCGCAGGATTCCGGAGCGGGAGGCACCAAATCCTAGTCGCGACGGACGTCGCGGCGCGAGGAATCGACGTCGAAGGCATCTCTCACGTCATCAACTACGACGTGCCGACCGTGCCTACCGACTACGTGCACCGGGTCGGGAGGACCGCCCGGATGGAGGCGGCCGGCGAAGCGATCACGTTCATTACGCCCGAGGACGAAGGGGACGTCCGGGCCATCGAACGCGCGCTGGGCAAACCGATTCCCCGCGTGACCTTACCGGACTTCGATTACCGCGCACCCCTGCCGCCGAAGGTCCATGGGCATCCGAGCGGACGACCCTCGCGAGAGTCCCGGGGCGGGCGCGACCGAGAACGCTGGCGCCGGGGCCCCCGATCTCGCTGAAGAGATGCCTCTCTGATGGGAGACGTTCTCGCCGATCCGCCGTCGGCCCGGCGATCCCTAGGCCGTTTTCCGCCGTTCGCTCACCAAGAGCACTTCCCCGACATGCTGCGAGTCCTCCGCAAGGTCGACGAGGGTCGCGGCGAGGTCCGCGCGCGAGATGTAGTACGGACCGTGGGGGAGGTCCTTCCTCCCGGTCTGCGTTCGAACTCGGCCCGTCTTGGGCCCGTTCGAGAGATATGCAGGTCGCACGATGGTCCAATCGACTCCGCTGGACATGATCAAGCGCTCCATCCGAGCAAAGTCGGCATACGGCTTTCGCAGAATCCAGCGGACCAAATTGATGAGAATCCAAGGTCGCCGCCCTTCGATCGCCGAGACGCTCACGCTGACGAGCCTCCGGACACCGGCTTCGCGCATCGCGTCGAGTTCGGCGCGCGCGACGTCGCTCATCACGGTCGTCGGACCCCGGCCTTCGGAGACGACAATCGAGATGACCGCGTCTTGACCGCGCAATGCGCGTCGCATGTCTTCCAGGTGCCGCCCGTCCCCGCGAACCACCGATCTGAGTCCGTGAACGCCCGCCAGCGTCTCTGGGCGGCGGCTGAACGCCGTCATCGAATGACCGCGCCGCAAGCCCTCGTCGAGGACGAGTCTGCCGGTGCGACCCGTCGACCCAATCACGACGATGTTCCGACTCAATTTCTGCGAATCCGATTCGACTGCACTGAGCAAGCTCATGAGAGCGCTCACCGGCTCGCCCGGATTTGGGGTCGCGTTAGGCGCCGCTTTCGATTCGGGGAGTATTAGAACCCGGCCGTCATCGGCAATACGTGGACGCGAAAGACTTTCGCCTCCTCGTCGCGCTCGATGAGGACGCGCGGCAGAGCTTCCATGCACTCGGCCGCAAGGTCTCCTTGTCCGCGCCTGCGGTCCGCGACCGAATCCGCCGCCTCGAGGAACGTGGGATCATCCAAGGGTACTGGGTCTCGATCGTACCGGCGGTCTTCGGGAGACAGGACCTACTCGTCTCCTTCGACGGGGATTGGAGTCGAGACGAGGCTTCGAAGGCACTCGGCGCACCGGACGTCGCTTGGGTGGCCTGGAAGGTGGACGGCGGGCTGACGGTGGAAGTCTGGCCTCATGAGGTCAAGCGAGCGGTCGCGACTTTGCGGCGATTCCTCGGGCGCGATCCGAGCTGGCACGGTGTCGCCGACCCCGCCTGGCGCGGCGAATTGACGAGGCTCGATTGGCGGGTCCTCGACGTCTTGATCGACGACCCACGCGCGCCCATCGACCAACTCTCCTTGTCGACAGGTCTGAGTCCGAAGACGGTCCGCAAGCATCTCAACGGATTAGTGCGAACCGAAGCAGTCTACGTGGTCCCAAGGCTTGGCTTCCTCAAAGACTCCGGGGAAATCGTCTACCATCTCATCGTGGCGGGGGATGCATCGTTCGCGGACCTAAAGCGCGTACTTGGAGACGCGGAGTTGATTCACGAGACCCAGGACACGCCGAAGAAGTACCTGTTCTGCCGGGCCGACAGCCTGGTCGAGATGACATCGAAGAACCATGCGCTGGAGCATCTTCCCGGCGTGACTTCCGTGCAGGTCTCCCTGAATCGAGAAATGATGTTCGCAACGGAGTTTGTTCATCGCCTCGTCAGGGAGAGAATCAAGGAATAGGAACACACGACTGGTTGCTACACTTTGATCGCTCGGGTCGCCAAGAAGCCCTGATGGACGACGTTGCGGTCGAAATACTCCGATACGATTTCCTCGTACTCGCGGCGGAACTGGGCCAAGCGAACGGGGTCGTCCTTGAGGGTCTGCAGCAGGCGGACCATCGGCCCGCCGCTCTGCTCCAATTGATGACGATAATGCTGCGGGCTCAGTGCGGGCGTCACCTGGAGCCCGCGATCGAAGCTCACGTCGCGCACCGCGGTCCCGAGCCGCTGCAAGACGATCGTCGGATCGCCCCACTGGCTGGGGGGCGCCGGTTTTGGATCCGAGGCCGGCGGCATGTACCGCGAGACGACCGCGAAGACCCGGCCGAACAACAACTCCGGCGGCCAGGTGTGGAAGGCGAGGACCCCGCCCCGTTTCAGGACGCGGAGCATCTCCTGGATCGCCCGTTCCGGGCGTGGCGCGAAGATGTGCGCGAACTGGCTGAGCACCATCTCGAACTCGTCGTCCCGGAAAGGGAGGTTCTCCACGTCGCCCTCCTTCCAAACAATGTCGTCCACCTCGCAGATGGCCGCGTTCTCCCTCGCGACCGCGAGCAACTCCGGCGTGAGGTCGAGTCCGGTGACGACCGCGCCCGCGCGCCGCGCCGTAATGGCCACCACGCCAGTTCCGCACCCCACGTCGAGCACGATCTGCCCCGGACGCACGCCCGCGAAATGCACGAGCCTGGCGGCACTCGGAGTCGTCGCCTGTGATAGAGGCGCGAACCACTTCCAGGCCTCCCGCTGGCTCGCCTTGAACGCCTCGAAAGGATCCGAGGTCATGGTCGCCCGCGGAGAGCATTTCGTCGCGGATAACTGCTTTGTCGGCTACGGCCCGAATCGCCCACCGCGACCCGCGATGGCGGCGGCGATCGGACGGGGAGGCTTGCCGGACCTAACTCGAGGTCGTGCATCCAGCCGCGAGCGAAGCGTTAATGTGGTCTCGGTGATACCGGGCCGTCCCAATCGAGGGGAGGGTTCCGATGATCAATGAGAAAGTGGCGACAGAGCTCAAGGGATCGGCACGCGGAGAGGTCATCCTTCCGGATGACGGCCGCTACGAGGACGCACGCAAGGTCTACAACGCGATGATCGACAAGCGGCCCGCGGTGGTCGTGCGATGCACCGGGGTCGCGGACGTCATCGCCGCCGTCAAGGCGGCACGGGCCGCGGGCTTGTCCGTGGCGATCCGCGGGGGCGGCCACAGCGTCCCCGGCTTCGGCACCGCGGACGACGCGCTGGTGATCGACCTTGGACGGATGCGAGGCATCCGCGTCGATCCTGAATCCAAGACGGTCCGCGCGGAAGGCGGCGCGACGTGGGGCGACTTCAACCATGCGACGCACGCCTTCGGCCTGGCCACGACGGGCGGCATCATTTCCACGACCGGCATCGCCGGGCTCACCCTCGGCGGCGGCATCGGATACCTCACCCGTGGCATGGGCCTCTCGCTGGACAACCTGATCTCCGCGGATGTCGTCCTGGCGGACGGCTCCTTCGTCACGACCAACAAGACCGCGAACCCGGACCTCTTCTGGGCGTTGCGCGGCGGGGGCGGCAACTTCGGGGTGGTGACGAGCTTCCAGTACAAGCTACAGCCCGTGAAGAACATCACGGGTGGACCGATGTTCTTCGAGGTCGAAGACGCGGAGAAGGTGATGCGCACCTTCGACGAGTACATCTCTCGCGCGCCCCGCGAACTCGGCGCCTTCTTCGCATGGCAGATCGCACCGCCGCTTCCGTTCATCCCGGAGGACCGACACGGCGACACGTTCTGCGCCCTCGTCACGTGCTGGGCCGGCCCGCAGTCCGAGGCGGAGGCCGCCATCGCCCCCCTCCGAGAAGCGGCGGACGTCGTCGCAGCGCATGTCGGACCGATGCCGTACCCGGCGCTCAACAGCGCGTTCGACGGGCTGGTGCCGCCCGGCCTTCAGCACTACTGGAAGGCGGTCTTCGCGAAGGACCTCTCGGACGGCGCCATCGCGGCGCACCTGGAGAACGGGCCGAAAATCCCGGTTGTCAATTCGACGATGCACATCTACCCGATTAACGGCGCGGTCCACGACGTCGCGCCGGACGCCACGGCGTTCGGACACCGGAACGCGAAGTACGCGATGGTCATCGCCGGCATGTGGCCGGACCCCGCGCAGAACGACGCCAACACCCGATGGGTGAAGGATTACTACAAGGGCCTCTCGCCCCACGCCGAGGAAGGGGGGTACATCAACTTCGCAGCGGCAGACGACATGAATCGGGTCCGCGCGAACTTCGGCCAGAACTACGACCGACTCTGTGAGGTCAAGGCGAAGTACGATTCGGAGAACCTGTTCCGCTACAACCAGAACATCTCGCCGGCCTAGCCCGGGCCGGCGGAACCGACGGGCGCCGGACCGCGCTCACTCGGCCTTCAGGTACCGGCTCGCCACCGCGGTCCCGGCGACGAGCATCACGGTCGCGAAGATCGCGAGGTATCCGAGGTACGACCAGTCCGCGGTGTTGAAGACGACGATTCCGCGTCCCAGCAAGGCGGAGAAGGACACGGGATTGACGCTCGCGATCGCCTGCATCCAGGAGGGGAAGTTCGCCAGGGGAAGGAGCGCGCCACTTGCGAACATGAGCGGCATCGTGATGAAGTTCGAGATGACGCCGGGTGTCTGCCAGTCCGTGCTGGAGGCCGTCACGGCGAGGAAGAAGCACGACATGCCGAGGCCGAGGAGGAAGATCCCGAGGATCCAGCCCGCCCACATGAGCGGGTTCCCCGCGAAGCTCACGCCGAAGACGGCGGCTGCGGCGATCATCACCGGGATCTGCACCAGCCCGCGGGTCGTCGATCCGAGGACCTTCGACAGATAGACGGTCGCCTTCGTCGTCGGGGTGAGCAGGATTCGCTTCATGAATCCGAACCGCTTGTCCTGGATCGTGCTCATCGATCCGAACATCCCGACGGTCAGCATCGACGTCGCCAGGACCCCGGGGAGCAGGAACGCGATGTAGCTGCTCGTGTGGAAGATCTGCTGCACGAGGGCCGGCGAGGCGCCGCTGAAACTGCTGCCGAAGAACGCGAGCCACATGAACGGCTGGACGAACGTGATCACGAGGACCCAGGGATTGCGGAACGTCCGGAGGACTTCGCGGGCGTACAAACCGATGAACTGGCTCCGTTGGCTCACGCTTCGCGACGCGAAATCGAGATGTCGCGAGGCGATGCGGACGTGCTTCGTCTCGGTACTCATTGCCGCGCCCTCCGCATCGTTGCGTAGAACTTGCGGTAATCGGGAACGTCGGAACCGGCCTGGTCGATCCGCTTCCCGGTGATATCGAGGAACACGGTCTCGAGGCTCGGTTTCTCCACGTTGATCCGGCGGATCTCATCCGTCTTCAGAGTCGAGAAGATGTGGGGCAGGACCTCTTCGGCCGCGGAGACCTGCAGGATCCAGGTCTTCCCCTGGCTCCGGACGCCGGTCACGCCCGGGATCGAACGGAGCTTGGCTTCGTCGACCGGCTCGCTCGTCTCCAGCTCGACGAAGTCCGATTGGACCCGGGCCTTGAGGGCCGACGGAGAGCCGGACGCGACGATCTTGCCGTGATCGATGATCGAGATCTGCTGGCAGAGCGCGTCCGCCTCCTCGATGTAGTGGCTCGTCAGCAAGACGGTAATCCCGAATTCCCTGTTCACGCCGGTGATGAGGTCCCAGAGCATCCGCCGCGTGTTCGCATCGAGGCCGA
>WNEQ01001645.1_pt1 | contig 11806 bp, 6 predicted proteins | sample 5399971 | NCBI WGS metagenome assembly WNEQ01 (sample SAMN13153330, study PRJNA577476) | soil metagenome | isolation source: 20 cm grassland meadow soil 2 days after 1st rain plot 5 | place: USA:California | collected 2015-09-18
TCCTGGCGAAGTCGCGGATGCGCTGGAAGGCGGCCAGCGCGAGGCCCTCGATGAGGATCTGCATGCCGAGGTACGTCATATCCCAGCGCCGGTCGGTCAGGACCGTCTCGAGCAGCGCCTTGAGCCCCGGCGTGATCGGGTATGCGATGCCCAGCTTCTCGTTCAGGAGCCGCGCGTACGCCTCGACGTGCCGCGCCTCGTCCATCACCTGCGTGGCCGCGTAGAACTTCGCGTCGAGATCGGGAACGGTCTGCACGATCCGCGCGGCGGCCATGAGCGCGCCCTGCTCGCCGTGCATGAACTGCGAGAGCGTCTGCGCCTGCTGGTGGTGGCGCAGGTGCACCTTCTCCTTGTCCGTCAGCCCCTCCCAGAGCGGCGAGCCGAAGATCGGAATCAGCCGGTCGTCGATCTCCTGGGGATTCTCGGGATCGAGATCCTGCGACCAGTCGATGCGCGTGGCGGCGTCCCACTGCTGCTTCTTGCCCTTGTCGTAGAGCGACAGCAGCGAGGCGCGCTCGTCCTCGTATTCCCACGTGAACGACGTCTGGGTCTCGCCGGAGAGCGTCCAGCCGGTCTGCTCCACGGGCAGCTGGTAGCGATACATGGTCGCCATCGCAGGCCTCCTGATCGTGCGCGTAAGTCTACGACATCATGGGCTTTCACGTCGGAATTGACGCTGAGCCGCCGAACGCCCTAACGTGGGATCGTTGATGTCTGTTCCCGCGGCGTGGCCGCTCCTGGCGTTCATGCTCGTCCCCGGGGTGTTCGCCTGGTGGAGCGGGCACCGTCTCATCCGGCGTCAGCACGATCCGGCGCTGGCCGAGCGCCTGCTGGCGCGCGCCCGGCACACGCGGCGCGTGATGCTCGTGAGCTGCATCGCCCTCGCCTTCGCGGCCGGCCAGTACTACTGGTTCGCCGTGCTCGCGCTCGTGTTCGGCCTGTGGCTCGGTGACTACCGGTCGCGCCGCGTGCTGCTGGACGAGCGATGGGGACTGGGCACGTACCTCTCCTGGTTGCTTCGCTTGGGTATCGCGTGGCTGGGCTTCTGGTTCCTCCTGATGCTGGCGCAGACGCTCATCGCGGCGGCGGGCGACTGGCGCTGGCCCGTCGCCTGGACGCTCGCCGTGATCTTCGGCCTGTGGGCGGTGCGCGGCACGGAGACGTTTTTGTGGCTGGTTCAGGCACGCCCGCGCCTGTGGCGAGCCGAGTGGCAGCCGATCATCGATCGCTCGGGCGCCAAGCGTCCGCTCCTGTTCGAGATGCCGGTGCCCGGCGGTCGCTTCGTCAACGCCTTCGCGTTTGCCTCGCCGAAAGCGTCGAGCGTGGTGTTCACCGACTCCGCGGTACAGCTGCTGAGCGCGCGCGAGCAGGCGGCCGTCTTCGCCCACGAGGTGGCGCATCTGGAGCACTACGCGCGTCGCGGATCTCGCGTCGCCTGGGCGTTCACCTACGGCCTCGTGCTCACGGCGCCGCTCGGCGCCGCGGTCGCCCTCGATTGGCTGCCCGCCGGGCGAGTCATCGCCGCCTGGTCGGTGCTGCTCATCGTGGGCTTCGTCTGGAGCCTCTCGTTCCGGAAGGCGAACGAGACCGAGAGCGACCTCCGCGCGCTCGAGCTGTGCGAGGACCCCGAGGCGCTCGTCAGCGGGCTCACGAAGATGACGATCGCCGGGCGCATGCCACGCCGCTGGAGCGTCGAGCTCGAGCACGGCTCCTCGCACCCGAGCCTCGCCCGGCGGCTGCACGCCATTCGCCGCGTGGCCGCCATCCCCGTCATGCCGTTCGACGACACGCTGGTCGTGGCGACCACACGGCCGGGGGCGCTGGTCGTGCTCGACCACGAGGGCGTGTCGTGGGTCGAGGCCCGCGACCCGGCCGAGCGGAATCCCGAGATCCTGCGCGCGACGGCCAGGTCGCGGTGGTCGGTGCCGTACGACGAGCTGGTCGAGCTCCGCGTGCGCGCCGCCTGGTGGGGCGACGCCTCGCTGGTCGCGCGCGTCCGTAGCGGCGCGTCGCGCGCGGTGCAGATCGCCCCGGGCGAGGTGGAGGCGCTCCAGCGCAAGCTGGACGCCATCGAGCCGCGGCTCGCCCACGACGCCTTCGTGAGCGAGCCGCCGGCGGTGGTCGGGCGCTTCGCGGCGATGGCGCTGGCGTTCGGCGCGACGCTCGTCGAGGGCCTGCTGGCGCTCGGCCTGGTCACGGGGATCACCGCGCTCATTCGCCCGAGCCGCGCGGCGCTGGCGGCCGTCGCCGGGGTCGCGGGCGCCTGCCTGCTCGCCGTCGTCGCCGACCTCGGCGTGCGCAGCCCGACGTGGGCGACGCTCGCGTATGCGGCGGGCGCGGGGCTCGTGTGCGTCGTGGCCGTCTGGCTCGCCGTGCAGCCGCGCACCTTCGCGAGTCGCCCCGCCGACTACCTCCCCATCCTCGCCGTGCTGACCGTGGCCGTCGGGCTGACCTGGGGACCGCTGGTCGCGCACCTCACGCACACGACCAGACGCGCGGCGGTGACCGTTCACCTCCTCGGCGGCGCGCCGGTGCTGTGGGCGGCGGTGCTCGCGCTGGCGGCCGCGCTGTCGACCGTCCCGCGCCGCGTCGTGCGCTGCTCGGGCGCCGTCGTGCTCGTGGGCGCCGCGCTCGGCGGGCCCGGTGTCAAGCTCGTCGACACGCTCGTGACGTCGCGCCCGGGCGCCGTCGGCGAGCTCGAGCGCGGCACGCTCGAGCGCACGACCCAGCTCGAGCTGCCGTGGCGCGCCAGCGCGCTGCGCGTCTCGCCGTCCGGCGCCCGCACCGCGGTGATGACGCGCGACGCGCCGCGCGCGGCCGAGCACTTCCTCATTTTCTCGCCCGAGGGCGGACGCGCCGACATCGAGGCGCGCGACCTCCGCTTCGTCGACGACGGCAACGCGCTGATCCTGATCGAGTCGCCGACTCGCACGACGCTGCAGCATCTCGAGCTCGCCGAGTCCGGCGCGACGGCCGCCTGGAGCATCGCCCTGCCGGCGCTGAGCACGGCCAGGGTCACGTCCGTCGAGCGCTCGGGCTGGGCCGCGGTCGGCTACGACAGCGAGGCCGAGGAATTCGTCGGGCTCGCCGGCCGCATCGGCGCCCCGGCGATGAACCGCTACCGATGGCCCGTCGACAACACCGTGAGCATCGACGCCGAAGTGCTCGAGATCCTGCCGGACGGCCGCGGCTTCCGCGCCATCCGCGGCGTCACGGCGCTGGCGAGGCTGCCGTGGGGCGGCTGGATCTACGATCGGGGCGTCCCGCGGCAGACGCGGCTATGGCGCGTCAATGGCAACGAGCAGGAGCTCGTCGCCATCTGGCCCACGACGGCCGACTGCCACCTCGTCGCCCATCCCGACGCCGACGTCGTCTGCGTCGGCGACCGCAACGACCGGACGCTGATCTGGCGCTTCGCGCTGGACGCGGCGCCCACGCGTCCGCTCGCCGTGTCGGGACTGTCCCAGCGCACCGGCGTCAGTCCCGACGGCCGCTTCGTCGCGCTGTGGGGAAAGGACTCGCTGGTCGTCGTCGATCTCGATCGCGCCGCCGCGATGCGACGGCCGCTGCCGGCGGAGGCCGGCGTGCCCGCTTCGCTGGTGCCGCTGGCCGATCGTCTGGTCGGACTCTTCCGCCGCGCGCGCGCGGCGCCCGTCCTCGAGGTGTTCGACACGCGCTGGTGAGCCGCGGTGGTACACTCGGCGTCCTCACAAGGAGGTCGGGTGCGATGAAGATTCTCTTCGTCGGCGCGGGCGCGATCGGCAGCTACCTCGGCGCGTTCCTCACGCGCGCGGGACAGGACGTGACCCTCATCGATCCGTGGGCCGAGCAGGTGGAGACGGTGCGCGCCAAGGGCATCTCGGTCTCCGGGCCGCACGATCCGTTCGAGGCGCGGCCGGCGATCTATCATCTGCACGAGGCGCAGCGGCTGCCGCGTGACTTCGACGTCGCCTTCGTGGCGATGAAGATCTACGACACCGCGTGGGCGACCCAGCTCGCGCTGCGTCACCTCAAGCCCGAGGGCTTCGTCGTGGCCGCCGAGAACTGCTGGCCCGATCCGGTCGTCGCCTCGATCGCCGGCAAGGAGCGCTCGGTCGGCCTCATCATGTCGAAGATCGGGGTGGCGTCGTGGAAGGCCGGCCAGGTCGAGCGCGGCCACGAGCGCGGCGGCACCAGCGGCCACGACGTCTTCCGCGCCGGCGAGCACGACGGCACGATCACGGCGCGCACGCAGATGATCGCGGAGATGCTCAAGGTCGTCGACGGCTCGAAACCGACCGACAATCTCTGGGGCGAGCGCTGGTCCAAGCTCTGCACCAACGCCATGGGCAACCCCGTGCAGGCCATGTCGGGGCTCGGCTCGTTCGAGGTCGCCTCCAGCGAGGTCGGGCGAGCCATCACGATCCATCTCGCGTCGGAGTCGGCGCGCGTCGGGCTCGCGCTGGGCTACACGATTCCCAAGATCAACGGCACGACCGCCGAGCAGTGGGCCGACGCCGGCCGCCGCGAGAGCTGGCAGGCGCTCGACGAGATGCTGACGCCGAAGTCGGCGAGCGGGCGCAACTGGAAGGCGTCGATGGCCCAGGACGTCGCCAAGGGCCGGCCGACCGAGATCGACGGGATGAACGGGTACGTCGTGGAGAAGGGCCGCGAGCAGGGCGTCCCGACGCCGGTGTCGGCGGCCGTCGTCGAGACCGTGCGCGAGATCGACCGCGGCCGGCGCAAGCAGTCGCCCGAGAACATCGGGCAGACGCTCAAGCGCGCGGGCGTATGACCATGCGCTCGTTCGTCGGTGTCGCCGTCGTCGCGCTCGTCCTCGCCGGCTCGGTCGCGCCCGCGAACTCCGAAGGGGTCATCGATCTCTACGTCGGCAGCGCCATGACCCGCGACTCGGACGTCAAGGTCAGCACGCCCGCGTTCAGCGAGTCGCAGCGGATCGATTGGGACACCTCGATCACCGCGGGTGGGCGTTTCGGCGTCTGGTTCGAGAGCCTGGACTGGCTCGGGCTCGCGCTCGACGTATCGTTCTTCAAGCCCGACAAAGATGTGAAGGTGTTCCCCGTCTCCGCGCTGCTCATGCTGCGTCTGCCGCTGCTCCGAGACGAGAGCGTTCCGCACGGTCGCCTGCAGCCGTACATCGCAGCGGGGCCTGGACTCTTCGTCACATGGCTGGACGGCGATGTCGGCAACGTGGGCGTCAACGAGAGCGCCGCCTCGGTCGACGTGGGCGTCGACGTGCGCGGCGGACTGGCGTTGATGCTGACGAAGAACATCGGCATCTTCGGGGAGTACCGCTTCACACACGTCAAGCCGGACTTCGGCCTCGACATCGTCGATGTCAACTTCAAGGCGAAGACCACCTTCGACACCCACCATGTCGTCGGCGGGCTGAGCTTCCGCTTCTAGATGACATGGGGGGCCCGAAATGGCCCCCCCAAACCCCCCAACGCTCGCCGCGCCCCGGCAGAGCCGGGGCGCGCCTCGATCCCGACGCGCGTCGCGCCGCGGGAAACCCGTGGCGCTCCTCGATCACGCGACGCTCAACCGTACTGCACGCCGATGATCTCGGCCACGAGCGCGGGGCGCTCCTGGCCTTCGACCTCGACCGTCGCCTCCGAGGTCACGCGATAGCCGTTGCCGTCCATCGGCTCGACGCTCTTGAGCTTGAACGAGCGCAGGCGGATGCGCGAGCCGGCGGGCACGGCGTTGGTGAAGCGGACCTTGTTGCTGCCGTAGTTGAGCCCGCGCTTGCGCCCGGTCACCTTCACCAGCGTCTGCGCCATGCGCGGCACGAGCGCGAGCGTGAGATAGCCGTGCGCGATCGTCTTGCCGCCCGGCATCTCGCGCTTGGCGCGCTCCACGTCCACGTGGATCCACTGATGATCGCCGGTGGCGTCGGCGAACTTGTCGATGACGGCCTGGTCGACGGTCATCCAGTCCGACGGCCCCAGCTCGCGTCCGACGTGCTGCAGCAGCTCGGCGGGCTTGTCGACGGTCAGCGTCACGCCGGCAGCCGCTCGTACATCGCGTGCACGTCGCGGCCGTGGAAGCGCGCGACGTGGTTGGTCGGCGCCAGCGGCTCGTTGTAGAAGAACGCCGGCAGCTCGTCGTCCTGCTCGGTGAAGCCGGCCCGGCGATTGAACTCGCGCTCGAGCTTCAGCGTCTCACGCCCGAGCGCCGGGAAGAAGTCCTTGGTCAGGCTGGTGCCGAGCGCGCTGTTGATCGCGTTGGCGATGAACTCCGTGTTGGGCTCGGTCACGCTGCGCCCGAAGATGCACAGGCCGAGCGAGTCGGTGGCCGCGCAGTTGATCTGCGCGGTGAGGCTCTGCTCGAGCAGCGCGTTGAGGTCCATCTCGCGCGTCTTCAGGCGCGGCAGGTTGCCGGCGGTGTGATCGGCGCCCTGCGCGGTGGCCATCATCGAGATGCCGGTCGCCTCGACCACGCGCGGGTCGTACGCGCTGATCGCCTGCTTCTTGATGACGGGCACGCGCCGCACCTTGTAGTGCTCGCCCACCCGCGCGGTGCCCTGCGCCCAGATGCGCCCCTGCGGCGTGCCGCGCATGATCTCGCGCAGGGTGTCGGCCATGAACTTCGCGTCGCCGAAGCGGCCGAGCCCGGCCTCCATGAGCACGGCGAGCGTGGCGCCCGTCTCGATGGTGTCCACGCCCATGTCGTTGCAGATCTCGTTCAGCCCCGCGAGGTCGTCCGGCTCGGTGAGCCCGCAGTTGGAGCCGAGCAGGCCGAGCGTCTCGTACTCCACCGGCGAGACGACCTCCTTGCCGCTCGCGTCCACGTAGACGTTGCTGCACTGGATCACGCAGCCCGGCATGCACGCGTGGGTCTGCTCGCCGCCGCGCCCGGTGTTGAGCGGCGCGATGAACTGGCCGCCCATCTTGAACGTCGCGCCCGCCTTCACATCGGCCAGCTGGCCGGCGCTGAAGTTGCGCACGGGCAGCCCGCCCATCTGGTTCTGAACGTCGGCCATGCCCATCGTCCCGAGCGGCTGGTAGAAGTTGGTGACGATGCCGTCGGCGAGCAGCATCTTGCTGTAGTCCTTGATCGACGCGTTGGTCTTCTTGGGATCCGCGAACGGCGGGATCTTGTCGAGGTCCAGCACGATCGCCTTCACCTTCTTGCTGCCCAGCACCGCCCCCACACCGCCGCGCGCGGCCAGCCGCGAGGGCCGCAGGTCCTTGTCGGTGAACGCGATGCCGGCGATGAGCCCCTGGTATTCGCCCACCGGCCCGCACAGCGCCGTCGCGACCTTCTTGCCGTACTTCGCCAGCAGCATGCGGTTCACCTCGAAGTTGCCCTTGCCCACGTAGGGGCGGCCGTCGTCGAAGTCGATCGTGCCGTCCTTCTTGAAGTGCAGCACCACCCAGTCGGGCGAGGCGCCGTGCAGCGTCATGCCGGCGATCTTGAGCTGGCCCATCGCGTAGCCGAAGGTCCCGCCGCCGTTGGCTTCCTTCACGCCGCCGGTGAGCGGGCTCTTGCAGCCGACGCTCGTGCGGTTGGCGTTGGAGAACGACGAGCCGGCGAACGGGCCCGCCGAGAAGATCAGCGGGTTGGCCGGCGAGAGCGGGTCCACGGTGGCCGCGCCCAGCTCCAGCAGGGTCCTGGCGATGTGGTACCGGCCGACCTTGACGAGGTCCTCGCCGGCCAGCTCGCGCCTGGTGAGGGTTCGATCGCCCAACCGGATGTCGTAGTAGGTGCGCATGCGTGTCCTCCGCCCGGAATCCTACCAAATTCTTTACAGCCGGCGGGGGCCGGGCAGATACTGAGTCATGGCGGACCTTCGCGTCGACCCGGCGGTCGCCGACCAGATCCTCGCCTGCGCGCGACGTCTCACCGCGCGGGGCTACGTCGCCAATCAGCTCGGCAACGTCGCCGTGCGCGTGCCCCACCCCGCGCACGAGCACGGCATCATCTATACCAAGCACGCCGGGGTGTCGCTCGAAGACGCGACCGCGGACAACATCGTGATCACCGACGTGCCGACCGGCGCCCTCCTCTATGGTCGGCTGCCGACCAGCATCGGACACCAGCTCAACCGCGAAATACTGAGGTTGCGGCCGGACGTGGGCGCCGTGATCCACGTCCACCACGACGACACCATCGCGCTGTTCGCCTCGCGCGTGGTCAAGGAGCTGCGCGTGCTGTCGCTGGAGTTCCCGCTGATCATGGGCCGGCCGCCCGTCGTCCTGCCCTCCCACGTCGACGTCGAGCAGGACGTCGGCCCCGTGGGTGGTTTCATCCAAGAAACGAACGCGATCATCATGGAGAACCACGGCGTGACGACGCTGGGGGCCACGCTGGCCGAGGCCTACTACCGCCTCAACACGCTGGCGGCGGAGGTGCGGCGCGTCGCGCAGGCCGAGACGCTGGCCGCGGCGGCCGGGACCGAGGTCGCCTACCTGGCGCCCGACGCGGTGGACTTCATGTATCGCAACGCGCGCGATCTACAGTTCGCCGCGCGCGATCGGAGCACGCAGCCGATGTAAGAACGAAGCCTCGCATCTGGAAGAAATCCAGAGCGCCCCGGACGACCCGGGGCGCTCCGTGCTTCTGGCCAGGCTCGCGCTCAGTTCGCCACGTTCACCACCCGCACTGCCTGACCGGTGCCGCCGGCCGAATCCCGCACGCTGAGCGAGTGGCCCCGGTCTCGGGACAAAGCAAGCCAATTGCCGAACGCGAATTCGGTCGAAATCGCGCCATTTCCGGCCGCTTCTGCGCGGGTCGACCGGGGCGGCCGCTGCGACATATGCAGCGCGCTGCGGTATGCTTCTGGCCTGATGCGCGCCTCGACCAGGACGTGGATCGTCGTCGTGATCGGCGGCTGCGTCCTGGCAGGCGGCGCGTACGCGCTGACCCGATCCGGCAAGGGCCAGCCCGGCAAGACCTCCGGCGGCGCGTCGGCCGCCGCCGTGCCCCGCGCCACGCCGGTCGTCACGGCCGTCGCGCGCGCCGGCGACCTTCCGGTTTCCATCACCGCGCTCGGCTCCGTGACCGCGCTCAACACGGTTACCGTCCGGAGCCGCGTCGACGGCCAGCTGATGAAGGTCCACTTCAGCGAGGGGCAGCTCGTTCGCGCCGGCGAGCCGCTCGCGGAGATCGACCCGAGCCCGTTCCAGGCCCAGCTCACCCAGGCCGAAGGCCAGCTGGCGCGCGACATGGCCGCGCTGCAGAACGCGCGCCTGGACCTCGAGCGCTATCGCACGCTCGTGGACAGGGAGATGATCGCCCGCCAGCAGTACGACACCCAGGCGGCGACGGTGCGTCAGGCCGAAGGCGCTGTGAAGGCCGACCAGGGACAGGTCGATCTCATCAAAGTGCAGATCTCGTACACGCGCATCACCGCGCCCTTGAGCGGCCGGGTCGGCCTGCGGCTCGTCGATCCGGGCAACATGGTCAAGGCCAACGACCCCGGCGGCCTGGTCGTCATCGCGCAGGTCGAGCCGATCGCGGTCGTCTTCGCCATTCCCGAGGACAGCCTGCAGCCGGTGCTGCGCCAGTACCGCGGCGGCAAGTCGGTGCCCGTCGAGGCGCTCGACCGCGAGGGTAAGAGAAAGCTCGCGGCGGGCACGCTGGCCGCGGTCGACAACCAGATCGATCCCGCCACCGGCACCGTGAAGCTCAAGGCCTCGTTCGGCAACCAGGACGGCGCGCTGTTCCCCAACCAGTTCGTCAACGCCCGGGTGCTGCTCGACGTGCTGCCCAACGTCGTGCTCGCCCCGAGCGAGGCGATCCAGCGGGGGCCGCAGGGCGCCTTCGTCTACGTCGTCAAGCCGGACGGCACGGCGCAGATGCGCCGGCTCGAGCTCGGGCCGAGTGATGGCGGCGTCGTGGTGGTCAAGCAGGGGCTGACCGCCGGCGAGGCCGTCGTGGTGGACGGCGCCGAGAAGCTGCAGGATGGCGCCAGGGTCGAGCCCCGGGAGCGGGCGCCCGCGCGGACCCGGTCGTGAACCTGTCGCGGCAGTTCATCCTGCGGCCGGTGGCGACCTCGCTGCTGACGGCGGCCATCGTGCTCGCCGGCGCGATCGCCTATCGCCAGCTGCCCGTGTCGGCGCTGCCGCAGGTCGACTACCCGACGATTCAGACCGTCACCTTCTATCCGGGGGCGAGCCCCGACGTCATGGCCTCGGCGGTGACGGCGCCGCTCGAGCGGCAGTTCGGCCAGCTGCCCGGCCTCAAGCAGATGACGTCGACCAGCTCGGCGGGCTCGAGCGTCATCACGCTGCAGTTCGACTTGGCGCTGGCGCTGGACATCGCCGAGCAGCAGGTGCAGGCGGCCATCAACGCGGCCTCGTCGTTCCTGCCCAAGGACCTGCCGAACCCGCCCGTGTACAGCAAGGTCAACCCCGCCGACGCGCCGGTGCTGACGCTCGCGCTCACCTCGAACGCGCTGCCGCTCACGGCCGTGCAGGACCTCGCCGACACGCGGCTCGTGCAGAAGATCGCGCAGCTGCCCGGCGTCGGCCTCGTCTCGCTCTCCGGCGGCCAGAAGCCGGCCGTGCGCATCCAGGTGAACCCGGCGCTGCTGGCGGGCTACGGGCTCACGCTGGACGACGTGCGCAACGCGGTGTCCGCCGCCAACGTCAACCAGGCCAAGGGCAGCCTCGACGGACCCTACCAGGCCTACACCATCGGCGCCAACGACCAGCTGCACCAGAGCGCGCAGTACCGCACGCTCGTCGTCGCCTACCGCAACAACGCGCCGGTGCATCTCGCCGACGTCGCCGACGTCATCGACGGCGCCGAGAACGTCCGGCAGGCGGCGTGGATGAACGACCGGCCGGCCATCGTGGTGAACATCCAGCGCCAGCCGGGCGCCAACATCATCGAGGTCGTCGACCGCGTGAAGCGGCTGCTGCCGCAGCTGGCCGCGGGCCTGCCCGCCTCGGTCAAGGTGGACGTGCTGACCGACCGCACCACGACCATCCGCGCCTCCGTGCACGACGTGCAGTTCGAGCTGATCCTGGCCGTGGTGCTCGTCGTACTGGTGATCTTCGTCTTTCTGCGCAGCGCGGCGGCGACGTTCATCCCCGGCGTGACGGTCCCGGTGTCCATCGTCGGCACATTCGCCGTCATGTACGCGCTCGGCTATTCGCTGAACAATCTGTCGCTCATGGCGCTCACCATCGCCACCGGCTTCGTGGTCGACGACGCGGTGGTGATGATCGAGAACATCGCCCGCTACATCGAGGAAGGCGAGGCCCCGATGGCGGCGGCCTTCAAGGGCGCCGGCCAGATCGGCTTCACGATCCTGTCGCTGACGGTGTCGCTCATCGCGGTTCTGATTCCCCTGCTCTTCATGGGCGACATCGTGGGCCGGCTCTTCCGCGAGTTCGCGATGACGCTGGCGGGCGCCATCCTGGTCTCGGCCGTCGTCGCGCTCACCCTGACGCCGATGATGTGCGCCAAGCTCCTCAAGCGGCCCGAGGAGCGCAAGGAAGGGCGCTTCGCGCGCGCGGCCGCGCGCGCCTTCGACCGCGTCGTGGCCGCGTACATGACCTCGCTCCGGCGGATCCTCGCGCACCAGCCCGCCGTGCTGGCCGTCGCCGGCATCACGCTGCTGGTCACGATCGGGCTCTACGTCTTCATCCCCAAGGGCCTGTTTCCCCTGCAGGACACGGGGGTGATCCTCGGGATCTCGGAGGCGCCGCAGAACGTCTCGTTCCCGGCCATGGCCGAGCGCCAGCAGGCGGTGGCGCGCGTCATCCTCAAGGACCCGGCGGTGGTGGGGCTGTCGTCGTTCATCGGCGTGGACGGCACCAACGTCACGCTCAACAGCGGGCGCATCCAGATC
>WNEQ01010376.1_pt1 | contig 11798 bp, 10 predicted proteins | sample 5399971 | NCBI WGS metagenome assembly WNEQ01 (sample SAMN13153330, study PRJNA577476) | soil metagenome | isolation source: 20 cm grassland meadow soil 2 days after 1st rain plot 5 | place: USA:California | collected 2015-09-18
CTGGCCACCTTATCCCAGAAGGCTTCGGGGTCCGCGATGGATCGCCGGTACTCGGATTCGTAGTCCTGAATGTACGAGCGGGATTTGGTCTCAGGGGTGGGATACACGACTCGGTCCACCCGGAGGAGGTTCTCGATGTTCTCGTCAGGGGCTTTCATCACCATGCTCCTTGGGCGATCCCTCGTCTCTGGACGATCCTCCTCCGCTGGCGCGGGTGCGACACATTATGCGCAAGCGGGCCGGCATGTTCAAGCCCAGAAGGGACCGGCAAGAACGAGAGCGTGGAGTGGGCCGGCTGGTCGGCGCGACCCGGCACGTTCTTGACAGCAAAAAGACGTGAAGAGTAGCATGCAGACGCACGCCGAGAGCGCTGTAGGGACGGGTCAGGGAGATGGAGATCCGGCTCACGGCGATCCTGTCGCGGAATGAGGCAGCGATGGAACGACTTGCACGGTGGCAGATCCGGGTCATGGTCCTCGCGCTTGTCCTGATGGCTGCGTCGACCACCTCCGGACAGGTCGGTCGGCCAGAAGGGTTAAAGGTGGTGGCCGACGCGCTCCGGGACTTGAAATTCGAGGAAGTCATCGAATTGAACGACAAGGACGCCAGCTTGCGGCGGCTGAACACCGTCCTCGATGACTATCTGCCGCGCAAAGTGGGACGCCAGGACCGCGTGGTGATTTTCTTTGCGGGCCATGCCGGCGCCACGCAAGATATGCATTCCAAAGAGCTGGGGTATTTGGTGCCCTGGGATGCCCAGGTGACGAATGCGTCCAAGGCGGTCACGATGGATCATTTGAAGGACTTCTCCCGGCGGGTGATGTCCAAGCACGTCCTCTTTTTTCTCGAAGCCGGTGTCTCGGGATGGGAGGTCACGCCTCCCCAGCAACTGTCGCTCGAAGGGCGGCTGTCGCCGGAGGATGAAACCGACAAGCGCGCGGTTCAGGTCTTGACGGCCGCTCGCAAGGGCGAGGCGGTGACACGGAAGGAGGGGCGGGGAATCTTCGTGCAGGCGCTCCTGGCCGGCTTGAAGGGCGCCGCGGACGCGGACAAGAACGGATGGCTCATGGCCAGCGAACTCGGCGCGTATGTGACGCAGCAGGTGACGGAGTTGACCGGCGGCGCTCAGCACCCGCAGTTCGCTCGGCTGGACGGGGATGGCGATACGGTCTTGATCGAGGGGAAAAAGACCTCGTTTCGGGCGGGGCTGCCGCCCAAGACCGAGGCCGAACGCACCGCGGCGGCGAAGGAAGAGTATGACCGGGCGTTTTCGCTGTTACAGCAGCAGCGTTCCGTGCAGGAGGCTCTGGAACGACTGGACAAGGCGCTCGAGTACAACCCCGCATACGGGGATGCGTACGTTCTGAAGAGCTACCTCTATCTGGAGATGCTGCCCAATCTGGATCAAGCGTTGATCGCCGCCGAGCAGGCGGTGAAGTATGCGCCGGCCAATCCAGACTCGCACTACACGTTAGGGCTGATCCTGCAGAAGAAGGGTCGATTCCCGGAGTCGGAGCGGGCCCTGCTCCAAGCCGTTGCCGTCAACCCGACGTATACCGACGTGTACCTCTCCTTGGGGGATCTCTACGCCGAAGATTTAAAGGATCAGAAGAAATCGATCGACGCCTATCAGCGCTACCTTGAAACCGGCGGAACCGAGAATCGGGTGACAGAATATCTGAGCAAGACGGGGGCGGCGCCGCCGGCCACTCTGCAATAGCAAACAACTCCAGACTGCAGTCTGCCAGCGTCTAGTCCTGGGCTCCGCCCTTCAGATACCCCAACCCGATCTTGATGGCGCGCCGCGTCACCTCCGCCCAACGAGCCTCGGGATATTCTAAGAGCACCGCTGCGGCCCTCGGATCCTGGATATCCAAGTCGAGGACCTTGATCACTCCATCTTGAATCTTGACGTCAGCCATCGGTCTCCCTCGCATGGTCATCCTGCCACGCCGGTACGCGACCCGGCTTGGCACAACCCGTCAAGGAGCCGTTGTGCCCTCCACGGCTGCGTTGACAGCTTCGGGAACGCATGTTAGCATGAAAATCAGAGCTTCGCGGATGTTCCTGGATGGCCAGCGTTAGGAGGATTTCTCGCGCACGGAACAGTCACGTGTGTCTCCGAGCGAGCATGATACAAGATGAAGCCGCAAGGCGTCATGGCCCAAGAAGGAGGTGCTCCATGATCTCGAGGAGAAGCGCTCTGACGCAGCTGATGGGCAGTGGGTTAGCCGTCACGATGCTGGTGGCAATGACTGCCTGTGGAGGACCGCCAACCTGGGTCAAGAAGGGGTCAGGCCCGTACAACGACAAAGATGCCAGGGTGTTCTATGGGGTCGGGTCGATCATCGGCATCAAGAATGAGCCGCTGGCATGGGATGCAGCGGAGAATCGGGCGCGAGCCGAGTTGGCCAAAAACTTCGAGACCTATACCTCGTATCTGATGCGGGACTACGCGGCCTCCACCAACGCAGGTGATTTCACCAAGTCGACCGAGGAGCAGAATGTCGAACGGGCGATCAAGACCTTTACCGCCGTCACCCTGAATGGCGTGAGGCCGGTGGATCGTTACAAGGACGAAAACACAGGCACCTATTACGTGCTGTCGAAGATGTCTCTGAAGGACATGCAGGATGCGGTCGAGCAGTCCAAAGAATTGAACAGCCAGGTCCGAGACTTCGTTCGCAAGAACGGCGACCGGCTCTTCGATCGCCTCGAAAAAGAAGAACAGCAGCGGGCTCCGAGTAAACAATAAATAGCCACGAGGTCAGGCGCACACTTAGCGCGGGGGGACGGTGATGCAGACTCTTGGGGGACGGGGGAAGAGTGTGGTTCGTACGGTATTGCTGGTGGGGTGTGCGCTGGTGATGCTGGGCGGCTGCTCGAGCGGCACGAAGGTCACGCGGGTGGACGAAGGACTGGTCACGGACCTCAGCGGGCGCTGGAACGATACCGATTCGAGAATGGTGGCCGAGACGATGGTCAAGGAGGCGCTCGTCAGTCCCTGGCTGGAGAACTACGTCCGGGCCAAGAGCCGACAGCCTGTGGTGGTGGTCGGGACGATCCTGAACCGGAGTTCCGAGCACATCAACGTGCAGACCTTCGTGACGGATCTCTCGCGAGAGCTCACGAATTCGCAGAAAGTGACCTTTGTCGCCGGCAAGGGGGAGCGGGAGGAAGTCCGCGAGGAACGGCGCGAGCAGGCCGCGCATGCCCGCGAGGAGACCCAGAAGGCACCGGGGAAGGAAATCGGAGCCGATTACATGCTGAAAGGCGACATCTCCTCGATCCTGGATGAGTCTGAGGGTGTGAAAGCGGTCTTTTACCAGGTGGACCTCGAGCTGATTGATCTGGAGAACAACGTGAAGTCTTGGTTCGGCCAAAAAAAGATCAAGAAAGTGGTCGAGCGCAAACGCATGCTCTTTTAGATCCTGCGCACTCTGTTGAGCCTATCCACCTCATTCTTCTCACACGTGGTGATCCCGCTCCGTCTAGCCGTTGTGCCTGCCTCCCTGCTGCTGACCGCGCCTATCCTGGTCACGGTGGAAGGATGCGGTTCCGCGACGAACCGCTACCTCCTCGTGGATGAGAGTCTTCGCGTCGGGGATGCCAAACGCGCCGATCTGATCCTCGAACAGGCCGAACATGAATATGGAGCAAAGAGCCGGGTCTTGTACAAGATGGACCGAGGCATGACGCTCCACCTGGCAGGGCGGTACCAGGAGAGCAACGCGCTGCTGGACCAGGCGGAGGAGGAGATGGAGCAGCTGTACACCCGCCGGATCCGTACCGAAACCAAGGCCTTTCTGGTCAATGATACGGAACTGCCCTTTGAAGGGGAGCCGTATGAGCAAGTGATGCTGAACGTGCTGAAGTCGATCAACTATGCGGTGCTTGGAAGCTGGAATGAGGCGCTGGTGGAGGCGAGACGGATCGACCACCGGCTGAACGTCCTCTCCGACCGGGTCGGGGAGAAAGACGGCTATCGAGATGATGCGTTCGCCCGGTACCTCAGCGGGATCCTCTACGAGGTGGCCGGGGATGTGAACAATGCCTTCATCGCGTACCGGAAAGCGTATGAGGCCTATCGCGCTGACGCCTCCTGGTTACGCACACCGGTCCCTCCCATGCTCCGGGACGACTTGTTGCGGACGACCGACGCCCTGCATCTGAACGAGGAGCACGAAGAGTACCGTCGGGCGTTCGCCGACCTCTCCTGGCGGACACTCTCGGAGACCCAGCGCCTCGCCCATCTGGTCGTGATCAGCTATAATGGCGAGGCGCCGCGAAAAGAAGATCAGTTCATCGATCTTCCCATCAGTCTCGATGCGCTGAACCTCGTCCTCTTGACCAAACAGGCCTTCGGTTCCAATAAGCCGGAAAGCCGGGCAGCGGAGAGTCTCCTCTATGGTCTCAACGGGCATGTGGTGCGCGTGGCGCTGCCGCGTCTGGTGCCTCAGAAGACCCAGGTAGCGGCCGGAGAGGTGAAGTTGACCGGCAAGAGCGAGGCGTTTACCGCCAGGACGGAACTGGTTCAAAATCTGACCGCGCTTGCCGAGAAGAACCTCGCCGAACAGTTTCCCTCGATTGCGGTCAAGGCGGTCGCGAGAGCGGCGGTGAAGCAGACCATGGCCGTGGGCGTCGGCCGGGGCGCGCAGGCGGCAGCCGGGAAGGACGCTGGCCCATTGGTGGGAGTGCTCGTTGGCGTCTTGGCGAGGTCCTTGGCCATCGCGTCGGAAGAGGCACCGGGGCGGCAGCCTGATGGGCCAGGAATCCGTCCAGGCCGTGACGGTCCACGCCGGCGAGAGCAGGTTCTATACCGTCCGGGTCCTGCCGTGATACAAAGGGTGCGGATGCTGCGAACGCGCGCGATACCGATCCTGCTGCTTGGGGTCCTGGCCGGTTTGCTCAACGGGTGTGTCCGGTTCGGACACAGCGCGGAACCGTCTTGGATCGATGGCGTCAGCCGTGACTATCCGCCCGATCAATACCTCCTCGGTGTCGGGCAAGCCGAGTCGCGGCCTGCCGCTGACGAGCGCGCCTATGCCGCGGTCGCCAAAATCTTCAAGGCGCAAGTCAACGCCCAGTCCCGGGATTGGGAATCCTATTTGGTGCTGGAGAACCGGGGAAAGGCCAGCGCGGAACGCCGCGTCACGCTCGATCAACTCACCAGCGTATCCACCGACAAGATCCTGGAGAACGTCCGAATCATGGACACCTGGTTCGACCCCCGCAGCGGGCAACATTACGCGATGGCGGGGATGGACAGAGCACAAGCCGCGACCGCGGTGCTCGAGCGGATCGCTGAATTGGACGGAATCGTCGACACCCAACTCAAAGAGTCCCGGCAGACCGAGGACAAGCTGGCGAGTGTGCGAAACCTCAGACGCGCGGTGAAGAACCTCGTGGTGCGGGAAGCCTACAATGCCGATCTGCGGGTGATCAGACCGACGGGCCGGGGCGTCGATCCGGCCTACCGCGTCGGCGAGTTGACGGCCGAGCTGGAACAGTTGTTGACGTCGAGCCTGGTGATCGGCGTCGAAGTCTCCGGTGAACAGACGGAAGCCGTCCGGCGTGCGGTGATCGAAGGGCTGGTGCGCGAGGGGTTGCCGGTGACGGCCCGACGGGTTGGCTCCGAGGCTGCGCCGGGTGGCGTGGCAAGCGGGAAGGTGACCGAGTTACTCGTGAAGGGGAGGGTGCGGCTGTGGGATGCGGACGTGCCGGATCCGCAGTTCAAGTATGTCCGGTGGTGCAGCGATTTTGTGATCGTGGACATCGGAACCCAGCGAATGGTCGGCGCGGTCTCACGTGGTGGGCGTGAAGGTCATCTGACCGGGGGGGAGGCCGCGGCGAAAGCGCTCAGGGTCATGCAGCAGGAACTGACCTCTGAGCTTGCCAGGACCCTTGCCGGCTATGTCTACGGCGACATGGAACCACCTGCCAACGTTCCTCCGGCCGCCTGCCCACGTGCGGACGGGCAGGCAGGCTAGGCGATTGACCCAACCATCTCTGTGAGGCCCATCCCATGCGGCAAGCAAGGCGGAAAGGCGTGAAACACCGATCTTCCTCCAAACGACCTGCAAAAGCGCGTGCGCCGCGAGCCGCCTCCTCCGCGAAGCACCCTCGAGGCAGCCGAACTCCCAGCCGGCTCGCGAAGGCGCGTGTAGTAGAGCGGATTCACCGGGAGACCCAGGAGGTGAACGGCGGAAGCCTGCTGACCACGCTTCGGAGACAAGGGTATGAAGAACTGCCGCTGGAGGAGATCCAGGATCGGCTGTCGAAGCTGAGGACTGCGCTCGGCGAATTCATCGTTTCCCGACGGGGGTGACCGATGCCATTTTATTATTTTGACACGTCGGGGCTGGTCAAACGGTACAGCCGTGAACGCGGAACCAGAAAAGTGAACGCCCTGCTGGCCAAACGCGGCAAGACCGCGATCATTGGAACCATCTCGATCGCGGAATTCTACTCGATCTTCGCGCTCAAGGCCCGGGAGGGGGAACTCACCAGGGACGATTGGTATTCAGTCATCTACAAGTTTGAAGCGGAATCAGACCGCGGACTGTTTCACTTTGTGTCTCCATCCGGCCGGACGTTCGTGACGACGAAGCGGCTGATCCTGGAGTACCCTTATCTGCGTGCCTCCCAGGCCATCAATCTGGCCCTGGCGATGGAATTGAAGCCGCTCAGGCTGTCACTGGTGAGCTCGGATCGTCAATTGCTTGAATTGTGCCGGCCTCACGGAATTACGCCGATCAACCCGGAGGACGGCTAGTTGGATCAAGCTGAGGTTCTGTCGGAGTCCTCAGTGCTGAGTTAAACTCAGTTGAGACCCGTGCGCGATGGTTTCCCAGGCGAGTGTGCGGTCACGTGATCGTGGCTTGCTACTGGATGTATTCCCAGGTGTCGATTTGCTTGAGGCTGTAGTTCACCGCCTCCTTCAACTTTTTCACCTTGGGATCGGGATCGGTTCCACTGTGGGTGTACAACGACTGCTGGAGGGCGCGGAGCGGTTCATAGGCTCTCTTGTCCGGCAGCTTGCCCAGGGCCCAGACGACCTCGGTCTTGACCGTGAGGTCGTCGGTGTTCAGCGCCTCGAGTAGCGGCGGGATGATCGAAAAGTCGCTGTGCAGCGCGCCTAAGAGGCCGAGTCCTTTTGCCGCGGCGGCTTGGAGATCCGGCTTCCCGGTTTTCAGGGCATCGAGCAACGCCGGGATGCTCTCCTTCCTGCCGATGTTCCCCAGCGCGATCGCGGACGCCTTCGCGATCTCGATGTCGGGATCCTTCAGTAAGACCACCAGACGTGGGGCCGCTTCGGCTGCGAAGATTTCTCCGAGCTGGGAGATGATCTTTGCCTTGCGCGCCGGCGCCGTTGTCGGGTCATCAAGCACCTTGAGCAAGCGGTCCTGTTGTCCCCAATCGGCGGTCACCAGCGCCGGAAAGTAATACTGCTCCAGGCGTTCCTTCAGCTTGGCCATCGCGTAGATGCCCGGGTCGCCGGCTTTGGCTTGTGCCGCGGCTTGGATAGCGTCCTGAAAGTCCGTGCGAACCTCCTTGTGCCATCCCATCTTTTTCCCGTCGAGCAGATAGGTCAGCTGACAGGCGGGGCCTTTCCACACGCGTGAGGGGGAATCGGGCAGATCCGCATCGCCACCCGACGCGCTGGTGCCCTCCCACACCTTTCGCTGCTCGCATTTGACTCGGAACACGACGTCATGAGGTTGAGCCGGATCGGTCACGACGGTATAGCCGATGTCTCGTAGGCGACGGGTCACCACTTCGTCGAGCGGCCCCGGATCGATCGTGCCCTCGTCGGTGATGGCCACCGTCTCGACCAACACGCGCTGAACTTTCTTGAGGAGCTCCTTCTGCTCTTGGGAGAGAACTTCCCGGCGAGCGGAGCTGTCGGTCCCGATCAGACTGACGAGGAGCAGCGTCAATATCCAGGTCGCCTTTTTCATCTTCGTCTCCTGCAATGTCGCGGGGATGACACCAGCGGATCTGGTGGAGAAACCACTGTACCCAAGGTCCGGGCTCCTGCGCAAGTTGAGACCGTTGCATAACCCCAGGAGCCCGGGGACCACGTAGCCACACTCAGGATGACGACCGGGCGCGGTGTGGAACCCAGAGGATGCTGAAAAAGCCCGCTCAGCCAGGCCGCAGCGAGTGAAAGGCCGAGGCGTACTCCTTTCTGTACGTTGAGGCCTTGAGCGATGCGAGAACGCCGCTGGAGGGCTTTTGCAACATCCTCAAGTTGAAGGAAACCGGGGCCGTCGGTATAATCGTGCCATGTTGCTGGGGAAGCAGATCGCTCTGATCGGGGCCGGCAATATGACCGAGTCGCTGGTCTGCGGCATGTTGCAGGCCGGCGTGGCGCACGCCGACCAATTACATGCCACCGATCTCCTTCCGGAGCGACGGGCCCATCTCCAGGGCCGATACAAGATCAGGGTCGGCAGTGAGAGCAAGGAAGCGGCCGAATCCTCCCAGATCATAATCTTGTCCGTTGAACCTCAAGTTCTCGATGAGGTCTTGAATGAGATCAGGCCCGCTCTGGCGGTGGAGGCCCTCATCATCTCCGTGGCCGCAGGGTACCCGATCTCTCGCGTCGCGGCTCACCTGAAGCCGGCATCTCGGGTCGTGCGCGCAATGCCCAATACCCCTTCCAGCGTGATGGCGGGAGTCTCCGCACTGGCCTTCGGTGCTCGTGTCTCGGATGACGACCGACGGGTGGCGCGAACCATTTTTGAGTCGGTGGGAAAAGTCGTCGAGGTGGAAGAGCGGCTGATGGACGCCGTGACCGGCCTCAGCGGAAGCGGCCCCGCGTATGTCTACCTGATGATCGAGGCCCTCGCCGATGGGGGCGTGAAGATGGGGCTCTCGCGCTCGGTGGCCGAGCTCCTGGCTGCCCAGACCGTCCTCGGGGCGGCTCGGATGATGCTTGAGAGCGGAGAGCACCCCGGGCGGTTGAAGGACCGCGTCGCGTCGCCTGGTGGCACCACGATTGCCGGCATTCACAAGCTGGAGGAAGGCCGGCTGAGGGCCACGCTGATGGCCGCGGTCGAAGCCGCCACCAAGCGGTCGCAGGAATTGGGACAGGGTGTGGAAGACGTGAGGCGTGAGGTGTAAGGAGTGAGGAGCAGGATCCCCTCCGTACTCAGAACTCAGCACTCAGTACTCAAAACTAAGCCGGAGGCAACCCGTGGTCTATTGGGTCAAAGTAGTCTTTACCGACAATCAGGAACTGCTCGTCAGGGATGCGATCCGGCATACCATCAGTGAGGACATGGAGGTGCTGGAGGTGGACTCCGCCAAAGAAGTCATCATCATTCCGATGAAACAGATCAAGTACATCTCCTGCGACGCCACGGTCTTTGTGACAGCAAAGCCAAGACCGGCTAGGCATGCCGAACCCTCAGGGCGGAACCGGCCGAGGTCCTGTCATTCCCGCAGAGGTGTCGCTGCCGGAAATCACGTTCAAAGGCGTGGTGCTCTCGATTGTCCTGGCCGCCGTCCTGGCCGGCGCGAATGCCTACCTCGGGCTCTTCGCCGGGATGACCGTGTCGGCCTCGATCCCGGCCGCCGTGGCCTCGATGGCCATCCTGCGCCTCTTTCGCCGCTCCAATATCCTGGAAAATAACATCGTCCAAACCGCTGCGTCGTCGGGCGAGGCGCTCGCCGCAGGGGTGATCTTCACGATCCCGGCGTTGCTGCTGGTCGGACATTGGACCGCGTTCGAGTACTGGCCGACGACCGCCATCGCCTTGGTGGGAGGGGTGCTGGGGGTCTTGTTCACGATCCCGTTGCGGCGGGCGCTGATCGTCCAGGCACGCCTCCGATTTCCGGAAGGGGTCGCCACGGCGGAGGTCTTGAAAGTGGGGTCGAAGGCCGAGCCGGGGCCAGGACCAGCACGAGGGATGGCCGCAGCCCGAGCGAATCGGACGTCTGAAGCGGGCCGCGGTTTCCGGATCCTGCTCGCCGCCTCGTTGTTGGGGGGAATGGCCAAGGTGGCCGAGAGTGGTTGCCGGCTGTGGGCCGAGGCCCTGGAAGGTGCCACCGCCGTGGGGCGGTCCGTGATGTATCTCGGGATCAACCTCTCGCCGGCGCTCATCGCAGTCGGGTTCATCATCGGCCTCAATACGGCCTTTGTGGTGTTTCTTGGCGGGGTGCTGGGCTGGGTCGTGCTGATGCCGGCCTACGGGGCGCTGGTGGGCGTCCCCGACAACGTACCCGCGATCGTGGCGGCGAAGGACCTGTGGAGTCGTCATATCCGGTTTGTGGGCATCGGCGCCATGTTGGTCGGTGGACTCTGGACGGTGGCCCAACTCCGAGAGCCGGTGCTGATGAGCGTCCGCACCCTGATGGAGGCCTACCGGGACGAGACCGCACGAGCCGTCGGACCGCGTAGGAGCCTTCCTCTCCGTACGGAACGCGACGCGTCGCTGCCGTGGATCGTCGTGCCGTTTCTCCTCTCATTGATTCCGATGGCGCTGATCTATCGGGCGGTGGTCGGGAGCGCCGGCCTGGCGGTGGGCATGACGCTCATCATGGTCATCGCGGCGTTCCTGTTCTCCGCCGTGGCGGGGTACATGGCCGGTCTCGTAGGCAGCTCGAGCAATCCTGTCTCCGGGGTAACGATCGCCACGATCATGCTGGCAGCGCTCCTGCTGGTCCTGGTGATGGGGCGCGGCAACCCGGCCGGACCGGCGGCCGCCCTGTTCATCGGGGCGGTGGTCTGTTGTGCCGCGGCGATGGGCGGCGACAACCTGCAGGACCTCAAGACCGGGTACCTAGTCGGTGCGACGCCGTGGAAACAGCAAGTGATGCAAGTGGTCGGGGTCGCCACGGCCGCCGTGGTGATCACGCCCGTGCTGGCGCTGCTTCAAGCCAAGTACGGCATCGGCGAGGTGACGGCCGATCATCCATTTCCTCTGAGCGCCCCTCAAGCGACGCTGATGGCCAGCCTGGCGCGGGCCGTTTTCGGGGAGGGGTTACCCTGGCCTCTGGTGGGGCTGGGCGCTGCAATCGGTGTTGCGGTGATTCTGGTCGATCGCGGTCAGGAGGCCCGCGGGGCGTCCCTGCGCGTGCCGGTGCTCGCGGTGGCGCTGGGGATTTACTTGCCGCTCAAGCTGTCCGCGGCGATCCTGGCTGGTGGAGTCATCGCGGAGCTCGCGAACAGAAGCGCATCCGACTCAGCGGAGTCTGCGGCGCGCAGAGGCTTGCTGTTCGCCGCCGGACTCGTGACCGGCGAAGCCCTGATGGGAGTCCTGCTCGCGGTGCCGATCGCGCTGAGCGGGATCTGGCCGGGCCTGGATGCGGACCCGTTCAGACTCTTTGATACGCCGCCGCTGGGCGCCTGGCCCGGGGTGGTGGCCGTCGCGATGGTCGGGATACTGCTGTTTCTCACTGCGCGCGACAGGCCACGGGGTAGAGGTGTAGAGGGGTAACGGGCTAGCGGCGACACCCTCGCGACGTCTACCCCTCTACCCCGACTACCCCGGTATCCCGAGCCCTCAGTCGCTCGGTGGTTCGAAATGACCCGGCGGACGGGACTGCCAGGGGACGGACGCCTGTCTGGATTGCTTGACGAGACTGCGGAGACTGGCTTCAGCGGCCTTCACGAGTTTGGGCTCGCCGCTCTGGAGGAGAACGGTCAGGAGCACATACAACTCGCGTTCCTGGTGAGCGGCGAGCAGGATCCGTTCCATGACCGGATCCACTGCCTCTGTGCCGGGCGGGTCCGACACATCTCCGTCAGCATCGGCGGTGAGCAGATCGAGATGCTCGGGATCGCCAAA
>WNEQ01001652.1_pt1 | contig 11784 bp, 7 predicted proteins | sample 5399971 | NCBI WGS metagenome assembly WNEQ01 (sample SAMN13153330, study PRJNA577476) | soil metagenome | isolation source: 20 cm grassland meadow soil 2 days after 1st rain plot 5 | place: USA:California | collected 2015-09-18
CCGCGCCACCGAGCGAAAGGAGGAACGACATCTTGCTCTCCCTCCAGTTCTTCACCAGGAAGACGAGACCGACGGGCGCCAGGAACAGGACGCCCAGGCCCCACGCGACGCTGACCTTGAAGGCGTTGACGATGAACATGACGCTGCCCACCAGGAGCAGGACTCCCCCCAAAATCATCAGGATTGCTGTCAGCATGCCGATTCCCTCCGGTTGACGATCACCAGGCCTCCCGCGCGTCCCGGCGCGCTCGGCTTAAATGTTGTGAGAGGAGAGGGAGAAGGCAACCGGCTGACGTTTTTGTAATCCGCAGGGTGTCATGACGGCTCGCAGCGGCCGGAGGTGAATCAAATCCTTTCGAGCGGGGCGAAGCGGGGCAGGAACTTTTTGGAGCCGTAGATCGAGAACGAAACGGTCAGCTTCAACTTGTCACCGCTTCCCTCGACGCGGATGACGGTGCCGACGCCGTACTCGGGATGGTGCACCTTGCAGCCGAGGGTGAAGGGGGACGACGGGTCGGTGGGCGCCCGGGGTTCCGGGTCGTCGGCGTAGTCCTCGGAGGTCCCGGCGTCCCGGGCCATCCGGCGTCTTGCGATGGCCTCGGCGGCGCCGCGCAGGCGCATGGCGTCATCGCCGCCCTCCGTCGTTTCGGCGAAGTCGCTCTCCCGCAGCAGGCGCTCCGGAATCTCCTGCAGGAAACGCGACGGCCCGGCGGGCGTCGGGTCTCCGAAGAGGCGGCGCTGCAGCGCCCGCGTCAGGATCAGGCGCTCCCGGGCGCGTGTCATGCCGACGTAAAGAAGCCGGCGCTCCTCCTCGACGTCCTCGTGCTCTTCGGCGGAGCGGGAGTGCGGGAAGAGATTCTCCTCCAGCCCGGCGATGAACACGACGGGGAATTCCAGCCCCTTGGCGGAGTGCAGAGTCATCAGGCGGATGCCCGAGGTCCCCTGCACGTTCTCGGTCTCGGACAGGAGTGCGGCGCGGTCGAGGAAGGCCCGCAGGCCGTCCGGCGTACCGTCGTAAGCGGCGACGGCGCTGACCAGCTCCTCGAGGTTCTCAACCCGCGCGACGGCGTCGCCCGGCGCCGCCTTCTCGAGATGGGACTCGAAGCCGGTGCGCCCGATGATGGCCGCGACGAGCCGGCTGGCAGGCAGGGTCTTCAGCTCCGCGCGCAGGTCGGCCATGAGAGTCAGAAAGGCCGTGAGCGCCCGCGCGCCCCGCCCGCCGACGAGCCCCATGTCGACCGCCTTGCGCATCGCATCCTCGAGCGGAGACGTGTCCTTGCGGGCGATGTCCAGCACCGTGTCGAGGGTCATCCTGCCGATGTCGCGCGGTGGCGTGTTCACGATGCGCTTCAGGCTGACGTCGTCGCGCGGGTTGAGGAGGGCGCGCAAGTACGCAAGAACGTCCTTCACTTCCTTGCGGTCGTAAAAGCGCGTCCCACCCACCACGATGTACGGCAGCTCGTGGCGCGCCAGCGCCTCTTCGAGAGCCCGGGACTGGGCGTTGGTCCGGTACAGGATCGCAAAGTCCTCGAGCGCGTGGTCGCGCCGAAGGCCGCGGATTCGGGCGACGATCCGCTCCGCCTCGTGCCGCTCGTCCATGGCGACCAGAAGCTCGAGCGGGCCGCCCTCCGGCGCATCGCACCACAGCGACTTGTCGATGCGGTTCCGGTTGTTGCGGATGACGGCGGTGGCCGCCTGCAGGATGTTGCCGGTCGAGCGGTAGTTCTGCTCCAGCTTGATGATGCGCGTGCCGGGGAAGTCCTCCTCGTACGACAGGATGTTCCGGATGTCAGCGAAACGGAAACGGTAGATGGACTGGTCCGGGTCGCCGACGGCGCACACGTTGCCATACGCCGCGGCCAGGTGGCGAATGAGGCGGTATTGCGGCCGGTTCGTGTCCTGATACTCGTCGACCATCAGGTAGCGCACCTGCTCCGCGGCCGCCCGCGCCAGGTCCGCGCGCTCTTCGAACAGCGCCAGGGTCTGCCCGATCAGGTCGTCGAAGTCCATGGCGTTGCAATCCCGCAGCCGCTTCTGGTACAGGCCATAGACCCTCGAGACCAGGTCGTCCTGCAGCCCCTCCTTCGCCCGGTCGAGCTCCTCGATGCCGAGGCCCTGGTTCTTCGCGCTGCTGATGCGGTTCCGGAACAGCCTGGGCGGAAAGGACTGGTCGTCGATCGAAAGCTCCGCCAGGCACTCCTTGATGAGCGCGGATTGGTCGGCCTCGTCGTAGACCAGGAAATCGCGGGTGTAGCCGAGACGGTCGGCATGGCGCCGCAGATACCGCAGGCTCCAGGAGTGGAAGGTGGAGACCTGCGCGCCGCCGCGGTTGGCGCCCACCAGCCGCTCCACGCGCTCTTTCATTTCCCCGGCTGCCTTGTTCGTGAAGGTCACGGCCACGACCTGGTGCGGCGGCGCGAGCTCCCGCGCCAGGATGTACGCCAGGCGGTGCACGATGACGCGCGTCTTGCCTGACCCGGCTCCGGCCACGATGAGCAGCGGCCCCTCGGTGTGCTGCACCGCGTCCCGCTGCTGCGGGTTGAGCGGCTCCAGGAATGGATCCATGCGCCGGATTATCGCACGTCGCGCCGGGCGGCCGGGTCGTCGCGCCCGCCCGTTGACGCAGGCCGGCGCTGGGGGTACGCTCCGCCCGTCACGACGCCCCTGGATCGTGGTCAGCGTGTCGAAGGTGGACTACAGGCCGGAGGACGCCCCGGCCTTCGAGGCCGTCTTGAAGTCGATCCGGATCGAGCCGGGCGGATCTAGCCGGCCCTGACCGGTTCGACGACCGGTCCCGGGCGCCGGGCCAGAACCGCCAGCCCGCAGAGACCCAGGAAGGACACCAGAAGAGAGACCCGCAGCGGACGCCGATCGACCCACAGGTCGACGCGGTGGCGGCCCGCCGGCACGTCCACTCCGAAGCGGTGCAGGTTGGCGATCCGGAGGGTCGCCGGGACCCCGTCGACGGTCGCGCGGTAGATCGGCTGGAAGGCGCGCTGAACCACGAGCAGGCCGGCCGAGCCCGCGGTGACCTCGGCGGAGAGGTTCTCTGGGCCGCGCTCCAGGAGATGGACTTCTCCGCCCGAACCTTCGGTCGGCGGGCCGCTTCCCGGGACCACCGCGCCGGTGAGGGGATCGAACGATGGATCCTTCAGAAGACGCAGAGCGCCGAGAGGATCAGGAGCGCGCAGGACGCGCTTCGCGAGGTACACCTGGGGTGTCGCGCCGGGGATCTCGTACACGTACAGCGCTCCGCCGAAGCCCGGCAGGCGCCCCAGCAGGTGGACGCGATCGGCTGCCTCGGGATCGATCGGGCGATCGAGAAGCAGGCGGTCCACTCCCCAGGACGCCAGGAGCCGGACGCGCTCGCCGTCCGTCGCGAGGCGCGCCGCGTCCCGGGCCGCCGTGCTGAGGAACGAGTCCATTCCTTCGGACGAGACGTTGAGCTCGTAAGACCTCCCCCAGAGCGCGCCCGCAAAGGGATAGAGCTCGTGGAAGGCGCGCCGCTCGAACCAGAACCCGCGCCGATCGGGGAGCCCCTGGTCGGCCCGGCCCGGCTTGGCGAAGAGTCCCTCCGAGGCGCCATGGACGACCAGGGACGAGCTCGGAACCACATCGAGAGCCGGCGACGGCGCGCTGTAGGCGCCGACGGCATCGGACGCCAGGAGAGGGGACAGGAAGACGATCTGGGCGGCGGCGTGAGCGACCAGCAGGCAGGACCCGCCCTCTGCAGGGCGCCGCCTGGCGAGAAGGGCGCCCGTCGAGAGGACGGCGAGCGTTCCCAGGGACCCCGCGCACAAGCCGGCCCAGCGTTCGCGCACTCCCGCGATGTCCGCCGCGCCGAAAACCCGCGGCGTCACACGGAGCAGAAAGGCCTCCGCGGGCCCGGCCGGTGAAGAAAGCACCAGCCAGCCGGACGCGAACAGAAGCGCCATCCCCGCCAGCGCCAGCCAGAACGCCCGGGTGGCCTTCGTCTCTTTCCCTGCGACGACTTTCTCGAAGCCGATGCCCGTCAGGACGGAGCCTCCGATGGCGACGAGGATCCACAGCCTGACGGGAAACCGCAACAGGCCGCCGGTTCGCTCGAAAATCCATGTGGCGAGCGGGTTGAACCTGCCCAGCGCGAGAAACAGACCCAGGAGGAGAACCGTCTGGGCCCACCTCGTCACGCGGCCGCGCGCGAACAACGAAGCGCTCAGAAGAGCGAGTGCCAGAAGCCCCGGATAGAGCGACAGAAGGTACGGCGGTAGGTCCGTGTAGAAACGGTGGCCCCAGAATCCTCCGCTCCCCAAAAGATCGGGGCGGCCAAAGGCGAACGGCAGGAGCCAATCGATCGCCTGGCGGGGGTCCCAGCTCTCGGCAGTGAGGGCGGAGCCCGAATAGCCGTAGGTGCCCCGGTAGGATGTCCCGAGGACGCGCAGGAACTCGACGATCTGCGGCGCGGCCAGGAGCGTTCCGCAGGCGACCGCCGCCACGACGGCGCCGAACATCCGGATTTTCGGCCCTTCGCGCAGCGTCACCGCCGCGAGCGCAAGCCCCAGGTCGATCAGCGACCCCAGGGGATCCCCGGACAGAAGGAGCATCGCCCAGAGGATCGCAACCGCGATTGCCAGGAGGCCCGGCCGTCGGCCGGCCGCGAGCCGCAGGCAGGCGGCGGCGAAGGCGGGAGCCAGGGTCGCGCTGACGATCAGGTTATAGAAGACGAACAGGGACAGGTAATAGCCGGACAGGGCGTAAAAGACGCCGGCCGCCCACGATCCGGCGCGCCCCAGCCCCAGCTCGCGCGCCAGCCAGGAGAAGGCGAAGGGGGCGAGGAGGAAGTGGATCCAGAAGTGGGCGTTGAGCGCCCAGAACAGCGGAGCTGCGAGGTACAGCAGGGTGTCCGGATAAAGGGCCAGGGCGTTCGGATTGCCGAGGAGCGGCTGGCCTCCGGCGCGGTGGGGGTCGATGAGCGGCAGGTATCCCTGCCGCAGGGCCTCCGTCTCGGCCCACTTCATCCCCAGATGCGTGTTGAGGACGTCGCGCTGGTACAGCGTACGGGCCCCGCTCACGAGCGGCCACACGCTCCACAGGAGCAGGAGCAGGATCGGTGCGATGTACTGCAGGGGGAAGCGCTCGATGCCGTCCGTCGAAGGACGGTCCGCCACCTACTCGACCGTGACCGACTTGGCGAGATTGCGCGGCTGGTCGACGTCGCAGCCGCGGCGCAGGGCGATGTGGTAGGCGAGGAGCTGCAAGGGGACGATCGCCAGGATCGGCGTCAGCAGGTCGGAGGTTCGCGGCACCGCGATCGTCCGGTCGGCGCGGCGTGGCACGTCCTCGTTCCCTTCGTCGGTGACCGCGATGATAGCGCCGTCGCGTGCCCGGGCCTCCTCGATGTTCGCCATCATCTTTTCGTAGAGGGTGTCCCCGAACACCAGCGCGACCACAGGCAGGTTGCGGTCGATGAGCGCTATCGGGCCGTGCTTCATCTCGCCGGCGGGGTACCCCTCGGCGTGGATGTAGGAGATTTCCTTCAGCTTGAGGGCCCCCTCCAGGGCGATCGGATAGTTGATCCCCCGTCCCAGGTAGAGAAAGTCGGGGGCCCGGAAGAAATCCTTGGCGATCTCCTCGATCTGGGTGTCCTTCGCCAGCACCTGCTCGATCTGCGTCGGCACATGCAGCAGGTTCTTGAGGTGCTCCTTCGATTCTTCGCGGGTGAGCGCGCCGCGCAGGAGGCCGAGGTGCAGCGCCTGCAGGAACAGGACGACGATCTGGGCCGTGAACGCCTTCGTGGAGGCGACGCCGATCTCCGGGCCGGCGTGGGTGTAGATGACCCCCTGCGCCTCCCGGGTGATCATCGAGCCGACGACGTTGCAAACGGCGATCGTCTTGATGCCGCGGGCGCGCGCCTCGCGCTGCGCCGCGAGCGTGTCGGCCGTCTCTCCCGACTGGCTGATGACCTCGACCAGGTGATTCTTCTCGAGGATCGGGTTGCGGTAGCGGAACTCGGACGCGATGTCCACTTCGACGGGGAGCCGGGCCAGCCTCTCGATCATGAACTTGCCGACCAGCGCGGCGTGCCAGGAGGTGCCGCATGCCACGAGGTGGAGCTTTTGACACGCGCGGAACTCCTCGTCGGTGATCTCCATCTCGTCGAGGAAGATCTGACCGGTCTCCTGGGAGATGCGCCCAAGAAGGGTGTCGCGGATGGCGCGCGGCTGCTCGTAGATCTCCTTCAGCATGAAGTGCTTGAAGCCGGCCTTCTCGGCCATGATCGGGTCCCAGGTGATGCGCTGCACCTGCTTTTTGACCGGCCGGCCCTCGTGGTCGGTGGTGACCACGCCGCCTTCCGTGATCACGGAGATCTCGCGGTCATCCAGGAAGAAGACGTCGCGCGTGTGGTGCAGAATCGCGGGGATGTCGGAGGCCACGAAGTATTCGTCCTTGCCCAGGCCCACGACGAGCGGCGGGCCGTTGCGTGCCGCCACGATCTTCATCGGGTCCTTCGCCGAAACCGCGCAGAAAGCGTAGCTGCCCGATAGGCGCGGAACCACGCGCCGGACACCCTCCTCCAGCGGCGTGTCGGCGCCCTTCCGCGCCTCCTCGATGAGGTGAGCGATGACTTCGGTGTCTGTCTCGGTCTTGAACTGGTGCCCTTGCGCGGCCAGCTCGCGCTTCAGGTCCTTGTAGTTCTCGATGATGCCGTTGTGGACCACGACCAAAGTACCGGTGCAGTCGCGGTGCGGGTGGGCGTTCTCCTCGGTCGGCCGGCCATGAGTGGCCCAGCGCGTGTGACCGAGGCCGAAGGTTCCCTCGATCTTGGTCAGGCGGAGGTTTTCCTCGAGATCACGCAGTTTTCCGGCACTGCGCACGACCTGGATGGTGCCGCCGTTGATGACCGCGATGCCGGCCGAGTCGTAGCCGCGGTACTCGAGCCGCCGCAACCCGTCCAGGAGAACGGTGCTGACCCTCTTGTGCCCGATGTACCCGACGATGCCGCACATGCCGGTGTCCACTATAAGGCCAGGACACTCCCGCCGCAATTCAAGGCTTCACCCGACTGGCGTGCCGGGTGATTCCCGACTCTCTAGCCGCCCCCCCGGTTCTTCCCTTTATCCCGTTTCTTCTCCCGCGCCGCGGGGCTGAACCTCTTCGCCCAATCCTCCTTCACGACCTGCTGGGCCCGCGAGATGGCCAGGGAGTAGGGCGGAACGTCCTTGGTGATGGTGGAGCCGGCCCCGACGTAGGCGCCGCGCCTCACGCGCACGGGGGCTACGAGCTGGGTGTCGCTGCCGATGAACACCTCGTCCTCGATGATGGTGCGCAGCTTCTGCACGCCGTCGTAGTTGCAAGTGATCGTCCCGGCGCCGATGTTGGCGTGCTTACCGATCTCGGCGTCCCCGAGATAGGTCAGATGGTTCGCTTTGCTCCCCTGGCCCATGCGGATCTTCTTGGTCTCGACGAAATTCCCGATGCGGGCTTCCTCGTCGAGCTGGGTGTCCGGGCGCAGATGGGCGAAGGGGCCGATGCGACACGCCCGCCCGATGCGGGACGACGCGACGACACAGTAGGGGAGGAGGGCGGTCCCGTCCCCCACCACCGAGTCGGTGATGCGCGAGCCGGCGCCGATGGTCACCCCGCGGCCAATCTCGGTCGCGCCGAAGAGCATCACGCCGGGCTCGAGGATCGTGTCCTGGCCGACCTTCACGTCCACGTCGATGTAGGTGGTCTCGGGGTCCAGGATGGTGACGCCCGACACCATGAGGGCGTTCGCCTTGCGTCGATGCAGCGCCCGGGTCGCGGCGGCCAGCTCACGGCGATCATTGACCCCGAGCACTTCCTCGGCCTCGGGATGGCGGTAGGCGGCCACCTTGTGGCCGTCGCGCCGCAGGATCTCCACGAGGTCGGTGAGATATATTTCGCGCTGCGCGTTGTCGGCGCGCGCCCGCTTCAGCGGGTCCCAGAGCCAGGCCACATCGACGCAGTAGATGCCGCAGTTGATCTCCTTGATCGCCCTCTCCTCGGCGGTCGCGTCCGCTTCCTCGACGATGCGCGACACGTCACCGTTGTAAGTGCGGATGATGCGCCCGTACCCAGCCGGGGACTCGACAGCCGCGGTCACCAGGCTGAGCGGCGCGCCCGAGGAACGGTGGAAATCCGCGAACCTGGTGAGCGTATCCGGGCGCAGGACCGGCAGATCGCCGTTCAGGATGAGGACGTCTCCTTCGTACTCGGCGAGGTGCCGCTCGGCGGATAGGACCGCGTGGCCGGTGCCACGCTGCGCGTCCTGATAGGCGAATCCGATCCTCTTGTCGTTCTCGCCCACCGCCCGGCGCACGTCGTCGGCCTGGTTGCCGATGACGACGACCGTGCGCGCCACGCCGGCCGCCTTGGCCGCCTCGACCACATGTCGCACCATCGGCCGCCCGGCGACGTTGTGGACCAGCTTGGAGGACTGCGACAACATCCTCTTCCCTAGACCCGCCGCCAGGATCATGGCGCATACGTCCCGCTTGCGCGCCGCGAGAGCCGGTCGCCGCGCCGGGCGGCGGTCGAGGGTCGACGCCGGGGCGGTGGAGGAGGCGACGGGCCGGAACGGCTGCGGCACCGGGGCCGGCCGCGTGATAGCACCCGCCGGAGGCGCCGGTTGCGCGCGCGCGGGACCGATTCCCGGACGCGCGATGGCGGCGCCGGGACCATTGCCGAGGCTGGCCGGGATCGCCGGGTTCCTTTCGGACGCGCCCCGGTGCACGGGGACGAGACCGGGCCGCGTTGTGGTCTGGCGGCCGGACGTGACGACGATCGCGTTGCCGGCGCGCGGTAGGAACTGGACTGGAGGCGCCGGAAGTGGCCTCGCGCCGCCCGAACGGGCCGGCACCGGTCGGGAGCGCGACTTCGCCGGCGGGCGGCCGGGGGAGCGGGACGGAGAACGGCGAGCCGCGCGGGCGCGCACCCGCCGCGGCCGCTTGGAGGCGCCGCTTCTCTTGCCAGGGCGACCCTGCCCTCTCAAGGCCCGGAGCGCCCGCACGGCGCGGTTCGGCCTCTTCCCTTTCGATCGCCGGGGCCGCTGCGCCCTTCGACCGCCCTTCCTCCGCTTGGTGCTCATCACCTGCCGTCGCCGCCTTGGCGACAGTGACTACAACTCCTCCGGGTGGATCAGGTTCTGGAAGTTCTCGTCATCCCGGAGGGGCTCGAAGTCGGGATCGTTGCGGGCGTAGATTCGGTTGGTGGCGTTCAGCTCGATCGCCTCTCGCAGGTGCTCGAGCGCCTCTCTGCGGTCCCCTTTCGCGGCCAGGGTCGAGGCCAGGACGTAGTGCACCTTCTCGTCTTTCGGGTTCGCCTCAAGCGCCTTCTCGAGGTGCCGCACCGCCTCGTCGTAGTTCGCCTCGTTCGCCTTCATGACGCCGAAATAGAAGGAGTCCTCCGGCTTGCGAGGCTGCGGGTCTTTGCGCTCCAGCACGTTCTGGCAGATCCTGAGATAGACGTTGGCGCGGTCGGTGAGCTCTTTCTCCTGGGGGAAGGATCCGACGATCGTCTGGAAGCGCTCCATGGCCTCGGAATAGCTCTGCTTCTGCAGGAGGCCCACGCCGCGCTCGAACTCCTTCAGCGCCTTCTCGTGGATCATCCAGGTATTCGTGGGGGAGGCGGTAGCCGGTGTCTTGGCCGTCTTTCTGGCTGGTGCCTTCTTCATTTCGTTGGCCCGTCCTGCCGGGATCGTCCCGGGTGGATTGGCCGCGAACGCCGCGGCCTATCAATGGGTGTCATCAAGAGACGAGTATGATTTGCGAACCGACGATGCTAGCAAATGCTATCTTTAACTGTCAACGCGCGTTCGGAGCGCTCGCATGCCGGAGAGGCTCATCTTCATTGGACTGGGGTCGAACCAGGGCGACAGGGAGGGCAGTCTGTTCCGTGCGATCGAGGCCCTGATGCGGTCAGGGGTGGGCCCCGTCCTGCGTTCTTCGGTGTACCGCAGCGATCCGTTGGAAGTCATAGACCAGGAAGAGTTTCTGAACCAGGTCGTGGGTTGCCTGACCGCCCTCCCTCCGGAGGAGGTCTTGGGAATCTGCCTGGCCGTCGAACGATCGATGGGGCGCCAGAGAACGCGCGACAAGGGGCCCAGGGGTATCGACATCGACCTTCTCCTGTGCGGTGACGATGTTCGGGAAGACACCACGTTGAGGGTGCCGCATCCCAGGATGCACCTGCGGCGGTTCGTCCTGGTGCCCCTGGTCGAGATCGCACCCGAGGTCCGGCACCCGATTCTCATGAAGACGGCGTCGGAACTGCTTCGGTCCTGCCCCGATGGGTCGCGAGTGGAGCGGCTGGGGGTATAATGCGCGGCTCTCATCGGTCACAGGCGGATGAATTTCAAGTTCATCGCTGTCGAAGGTCCCATCGGCGTCGGCAAGACGAGCCTTGTCGGTCTTCTTGCGGAACGCTTCGAGGCCGCCAGGGTTCTCGAGAAGGTCGAGAACCCTTTCCTTCACGACTTCTACCAAGACCGCCCGGGCGCAGCGTTCCAGTGCCAGCTCTTCTTCCTCTTGAACCGGTTCAGGCAGCAGCAGGAGCTGGCGCAGGGACGCCTGTTCCAGAAGACGCTCATCTGCGATTACATCTTCGCCAAGGACAAGATCTTCGCGTACTTGAATCTGGACGATTCGGAGCTCATGCTCTACGAGAAACTGTACGGCGTCCTGGAGCCGCAGGTGCCGCACCCGGACCTGATCATCTACCTGCAGGCGAGCGACCTGGTGCTGATGGAGCGCATCCGTTCGCGCCAGCGGGACTACGAGCGTCAGATCTCCGAGGCGTATGTCTCCGAGCTGAATCGCGCCTACAATTATTTCTTCTTTCATTACAACCGGACGCCGCTCCTGGTCATCGACACATCGGAGATCGACTTCGTCAAGAGCCGCGACGACCTGGAGGAGCTGTTCCGGCAGATCGAAACGATGCAGCGAGGGGTGCAGTACTACATCCCGCTCGGATCCCAGAAGGGACCGGGACTCGCCCGCGCCTAGGGCGGCTCCTTCGCGCATCGCCGCGCGACGCCACGAACGATTCCCTCTACCGGCCGCTCTGAAGCCGGAGGGGAGAAGGAGGTTCCATGAACCGTCCCGCCGAAGGCCCGGGAGCCCCCGGAGAGTCCTCACCGTCCACGAGCAGGGTCACCGTTCCCGAGCTGCGCGCCGCCAGGGAACGCGGCCGGAAGATTGTCGTGTTGACCGTCTACGACTATCCGACGGCGCGCATCCTCGACGCCTCAGGGGTCGACGTCCTCCTGGTCGGCGACAGCCTGGGGAACAACGTGCTCGGCTATGAGAGCACCCTGCCGGTGACCATGGAGGAGATGCTCCACCATACGCGCGCGGTCGCGCGAGCGGCCCGTCACGCCCTGGTGGTCGGGGACATGCCCTACCTGTCGTTCCAGACCGGCCGGCGCGATGCGGTCAAGAACGCCGGCCGGTTCCTGAAGGAAGGGGGGGCCGCGGCGGTCAAGATCGAAGGAGGCCGCAAGCGCGCCGGGCTGGTGGAGGCGCTCCTGGACGCGGAGATTCCCGTCATGGGGCATATCGGCTTGACACCGCAGTCGGTGCACCTGATGGGCGGATACCGCGTGCAGGGCAAGAGGATCGATCAGGCCCGCGCCCTGGTCGAGGACGCCAAGGCGCTCGAGAAGGCCGGCGTGTTCTCCCTGGTCCTCGAAGGGATGCCCGAATCGGTCGGCCAGGCGATCACCGAGGCGGTCTCCATCCCGACTATCGGGATCGGGGCCGGCCGCTTCTGCGACGGGCAGGT
>WNEQ01001657.1_pt1 | contig 11770 bp, 10 predicted proteins | sample 5399971 | NCBI WGS metagenome assembly WNEQ01 (sample SAMN13153330, study PRJNA577476) | soil metagenome | isolation source: 20 cm grassland meadow soil 2 days after 1st rain plot 5 | place: USA:California | collected 2015-09-18
CACCGTGGGCCGCATCCTGACCCACCTGCGCCGGCGCGGAGTGCTGGTGGATCCCCCCACTCGTCGCAGGAAACGCTGGCGCCCGCTGCCTCGCCCCTAGCTAGGCCACCCTGTCCTGGCGGGCCTCCAACGCCGCGGGCCCCTGGCGACCTGGTGCAGCTCGATACTCTGCAGCTGCGCCCCGTTCAGGCCATCCGACTCTGGCAGTTCACAAGCCGTGACGTCGTTAGCCGCTGGGATGTCGTCGAGGTCCATTGGCGCGCCAGCTCCCTGGCCGCCGAGAAGTTTCTGCACACCCTGCGCATTCTCTGTCCCTTTCGTATCCGCGCCTTCCAGATCGACGGCGGCAGCGAGTTCCGGGCCCTCTTCGAGCGCGCTTGCCAGCGCCTCAACATCCTCTACCGTCTCCCGCCCCACTCTCCGAAGCTCAACGCCCACGTCGAGCGCGCCAACGGAACCCATCGACCTGAGTTCTACGGACTGGCCGACGACTGCCCCTGGACCGTCGTCGATCTCAACCGCCGCCTGCGTGCCTGGGAGTACACCTACAATCACATCCGCCCTCACCAATCCCTGGGCCAGTTGACCCCCGCGGAGTTCTTGCGCCAATATCGCCGCAAAGGCCCCAGTCACACATGTACTGAACTAGCAGGTAGTGGGTCAGTTGACCCACTACCAACTAGGACAATCTTGCCCACCCCCAGTTTCCCAGCTGACCGAAGGCGAGGGCGCGCGTGGAGAGATGGACCCGCGGCGTCTGCGTGGTTCGGCGGCGACGGATGGAGTGGTCGGCGGGGAAGTCCAGAGCGATCGCAGCGCCGCACCAGCCCAGACACCTGGGCTGGTGGCGCCGAGCAGCATGGCTGGGCGCAGCGCACTTCGGCGGCAGATCCCTATGCAGCCTCGATGGCGAGTTCGGGGAGGCGGGGCGGGCCGCGCTTGAGGACGCGGCGCCCTGCCGCCAGGTCGGCAGCGATGCGTTGCAGCCGCTGATAGGCCGGGCGTCTCCAGCGCGGGTGCGCCAGCATCTGCATCGCCAGGGAGAGCACGCTGAGAGTGCGGCAGGTGCCGTGGCGTGGCCGGTGACGGGGGATCTCCAGGTCACGCCGAGCCCGTTGCGCCTCAGGGGTCGCGCCCAGGACCAGAGCCAGGCAGTAGGCGATGCAGAAGGCCAGCAACAGGCGCCCGGTGCGTTCGGCGACCCTGACTTGAAGTTGCAGGCCGCGCAGCCCCAGGTGAGTCTTGAAGTCCCGGAAGCTGTGCTCGATCTGCATGCGCTCCCGGTACAGGGCCACCACGGTTTCGGTCGGCAGGATCGCTTCGCTGTTCGGCGGTACCACCAACCACCAGGGCTCCTGAAACGTCGGGTCGTGGAAAGCCACGATGTCCACCGGCACCCGGAGCGAGGCCTGATAGAGCACGCCACGATAGCGCCGGGGGCGGTCCCGCCCGCACCGCAGCTCTCCCAGCTTGCAGGTCCGGCCGGCATGCTCGACCCGGGTCCCAGAACGACCGCGGATGACAAACAGGCGGCCCTGCTGACCGCAGTGGCGGAACAGCGCGGCGCGTGCGTAGCCACGGTCGCCGATAAAGACTCCCCGGGCCCCCACTGGCAGGGCGCTCTCCACATCGAGCAGGAAGATCTCCTCCAGTCGGTTCTGGCTGCGCGCTGTCGCCTCCTGCCACGGGTAATCGAAGGTGTAAACCGCCAGCGGCAAGGCCCTGCCTTCAAAGGGCACCCCCGCCAGCAGCGCCTGCGTGGCTCCTGACTTGGTCTGGTCAAACAGGATGGGCCACAGTCCGCGGCCGCGCCGTCCGAAGATCAGACGGGCCAGTCCGTCGGTCACCCCGCGCGGATCCAGCCGGCGGTTCTCCAGGAACCGCCGCAGCCGCTTCTCCCGCGCATGCGCTGTCCCGGAGGTCGGCAGCACACGGAACAACATCCCCAGAGACAGTCGCCCATTCCCACCCCGCGCCGCTCCCAGGACCTGCAGGAAGGTCACCGTCAGGACCGCCAGGTTCTTCTGCACCGTGCGCCGCAGACACTGAAAGGACCCGCACAGCGCTGCGTCCATCATCCGCAGCAGGGCCGCCCCGTCAGCGTCGACGGGTACGCTCACGCTTCAGCGCCTGTGCGTAGCGCTGGCCCACCTCATAGAGCAGGGCCTGCAGACCCTGACCGTTGCTCAGGGCCCGCCGTACCTCCGCAGCCAGATCGTCTGGGATGTAGACCGAGGCGCGGCGTCCATTCCGCCGGCCGTAGAGCACGTAGCTGGGGTGTTGCTCGCCCGTCTCGCAGGCGTGGCATCTGCGGCGCACGCAGGGGCTGCGCCGCAGACTCAAAGACCCGAGGGCCAATGGCCACAGCCCGGCCAGGCGTTGACGGAACCAGCGCTCGACCTCAGCGGGCGACTCCGGAGGGCGACTCATACTGTCTATGTGCCATATGGCACACGCACATGTCAAGAAAAAAATCCGCCCCGAAGAGTGGCCCCTCTTGCGTCCTCGATGCCTCTTCGCCTCCCGTCAGCTGGGAAACTGGGGGTGGGCAAGCCGCTTCACCCGCTTGACAATGCGCGACGCCCGTCGCTACAGTGCCCCGGACCCAGATTTTCCGCGAACACCCGAGGAGAACCGGTCGCAACGGGGCCGCACGTCCGACCGGAGGAGATCCTCATTGAGCCCGACGGGCGCACACAAAGCCACGACACGCCTGACGCACGAGACGGGTCTGGGCCGCGTGGCCGTCGCCGCCGGGATGCTCGTCCTCGCCATGTCGTCCGGGTCCGGCTCGCGCGCAGGCGCGGGCCAGGAAACGCGCCGGACCGAGCCCCAGGCCGCGGGGAAGCGTTCCGACGTCTCGCCGGAAGTGCCGGAAGAGAAAACCGCGGCGAAGACCGGCCCCGGCACGCGACGCATGGCCGCGCGGCTCGACGAGCTGATCCGCAACCAGGATCCGATGCAGAACCCGTACCTCAGCGCCCAGACGGCAGAGCGCCTGCGTGAGCTCGCGAGCCAGGCGAAAACCGCCAAGGACAGGATGCGTCTGCTTTCCCAGTGCGCCAGCGAGCTCCTCAAGGCGGGCAAGACCGAGGAGGCGGTCGCGATCGCCGAGTCGCTTCTGCGGCCGAAACCCGAAGAGGCCGCCGACGCACCTCCCGCGGCGGTCATCCGGGCGTTTCTGGGTCTATGTTATCTGCGGCTGGGCGAGCAGGAGAACTGCATCGCGCACCACGGCATCGACTCGTGTCTGGCGCCCATCCGGGGCGCCGGGGTCCACACGCTGCAGCGCGGATCGCGGTCCGCGATCAGGGAGTTCACGGCGGCGCTCCAGGCCAACCCGGACGATCTGAGCTCGCGCTGGCTTCTCAACATCGCCTACATGACCGTCGGCGAGTACCCGGGCAAGGTGCCGCCGGCGCAGCTGATCCCGCCACGCGTCTTCGATTCCGAGTACGACATCAAGCGCTTCTTCGACGCCGCTCCGATGCTGGGGCTGGCCGCACGGGGGCACGCCGGCGGCGGCATCATGGAGGACTTCGACGGCGACGGCCTCCTGGACATCATGGCGTCCTCGGTGGGGTTGCGCGATCAGCTCCGGCTGTACCACAACAACGGCGCGGGCGCCTTCATCGATGTCACGGCGGCCGCCGGGCTCACGGGGGAGATAGGCGGGCTCAACATCGTGCACGCCGACTACGACAACGACGGGGACCTGGATGTCCTGGTGCTTCGGGGCGCCTGGGCGAAACGCGCCGGGCGGTTCCCGAACTCCCTCCTCAGGAACAACGGCGACGGCACCTTCGAGGACGTGACCGACGAGGCGGGCGTGCTGAGCTTCCACCCGACGCAGACGGCGGCCTGGGGCGACTACGACAACGACGGCTTCGTCGATCTCTTCATCGGCAATGAGTCCGAGCCGGGGGACCCCCATCCGTGCGAGCTGTACCACAACAACCGTGACGGAACCTTCACGAACAAGGCGGTCGACCTGGGAAACCCCGATCTCGGGTACGTCAAGGGGGTGGCCTGGGGTGATTACAACAACGACGGGCGGCAGGATCTTTACGTTTCCATCCTCGGCAGCGACAACATGCTGTTCCGCAACGACGGCAGGCGCGCCCCGGCCGGCCCGGCCGGGGAGGACTGGCGCTTCACCAATGTCGCCAGGGAGGCGGGGGTCGTGGAGCCGAGGAGCAGCTTTCCCACCTGGTTCTGGGATTACGACAACGATGGCTGGCTGGATATTTTCGTCGGCGGGTACGCGTTCACCGACGTGGGTGAGGTCGCCAAGATGTACCTGGGCGTGCCCAACCGCTGCGACATGCCACGGCTCTACCGCAATCGAGGGGACGGGACGTTCGCCGACGTGACCCACGCGGTGCACCTGGATCGCCTGGCGCTCCCGATGGGCGCCAACTTCGGTGACCTGGACAATGACGGCTATCCCGACTGCTATTTCGGAACCGGCGAGCCGAGGCTGCAGGTGCTCCTCCCGAACCGGATGTTCCGGAACGCGGAAGGAACCGTGTTCCAGGACGTGACGACCGCCGGCGGTTTCGGGCATCTTCAAAAGGGCCACGGCGTGGCGTTCGGCGACTTCGACAACGACGGAGACCAGGACATCTTCGAGGTGATCGGCGGCGCTTTCGACGCCGACGTGGGCGTGAGCGTGCTGTTCCTGAACCCCGGACATGGCAACCACTGGATCACGCTCAGGGTCGAAGGGCGCCGATCGAACCGCGCCGCGATCGGAACCCGGATCCGCGTGCGCGTGAGCACCGGGAAAGGGAGCCGCGACATTTACGCGGTGGTCGGGAGCGGCGGGAGCTTCGGCGGGAACAGCCTGCAGCAGGAGATCGGGCTCGGCCGCGCGACCGCCATCGAGACCATCGAGGTGATGTGGCCCGCGACGGGCGAGAAGCAGACGTTCCGCGACGCGGCCCTGGATCGCGTCTACAAGATCGTCGAAGGGGAGCCCGCCCTGATGCCCGTTCCCGTCAAGAGCTTCGACCCCTGAGACAAGGAGGACGACCATGCGTCCGCACGAGAAGCGCTCGCCTGATTCCCGGCTTCGGCTGTTCGCAGCCGCCGCGTCATTGATGATCCTCCTGCCGTCCGCATCGCCGGGCGCCTCGTCGGAGGGCGCGGGCGGCGACCCCGCGTGCGGGGCGATTCAGAAGCTGCCGGCGGCGGCGCAGGCGGAGGTCCTGGCGGTGGCGCGCCTCCTGGCGCTCAAGCCGGCCATGGCGATCGACTTCTCCTCCAAGACGGGCGAGATGTGCCTCAATACGGGCGGACCCGTGATGGCGCACTTCAGCACGCGGCCGGCGGAGACGGGAGAGGACATCGTCTACTTCATCGACGCCGCTCCCCTCGTGGAGAAGGGCCTGCGGCTCGCGGAATTTCCCGCCATCGACCCTCAGCAGGGCAAGATGCAGGCCGGCACCTGGTACCGCTACGAGGGCAAGGGAACCGAGCCGCACCACGGCATGGAGATGAAGGACCGCACCTGGCTCATCCTGGCGGTCGATGTGAAGTAGGGGGCTATTTGACCAGGCGGCGCTTCATCAGATAGATCCCGAGGACCCACAGCGGCACCGTCGCCGCGACCAGGTACACGAGATCCCACCACAGGTCGGCCGGCATGCGGCCCAGGCCCAGCTCGCGGATGACGTTCGCCACGTGAGTGAGAGGCAGGGACCACGCGATGTTCTGCGCCCAGCGCGGCAGCACATCCAGCGGGAAGAACGTGCCGGAGAACAGGAACATCGGCATGATGAACAGGAAGGTCGGGAAGTTGAACGAGTCGATCGCCGGCACCATTCCGGTGAAGCACAACCCGAGCCCGGCGAAGAACAGTCCGGCCAGAACGGAGAACGGCAGAATCAGAAGAGCGTGCGGGTAGTGCAGGAGGCCGAAGGCGCTGATGGCGACCATCATGAGCGCGCAGCCGATTGTCCCTTTCGTCGTCCCCCACAGAAGCTCCCCGGCCATCACGTCCTCGAGAGACAGAGGGGTCGTGATGATGGCGTCGAACGTCCTCTGATAGTGCATGCGCACGAAGGTGTTGTAAGTGGTCTCGAAGAACGCCTGGAACATCACCTGTGTGGCCAGAAGGCCGGGGCCGACACCGGTCGGCCTCCTTACGGCGGAAAGGGGGGCCCGGCGCCCCGCGGGGGCGCCGGGCCCGGCCGACTGGACGTTCTGTGAGGCGGGAAGAACTATGCGGGGAAACTCGACGGGGGCTCAACCGCAGGGCCCCGACAGGTCATCCTAGATGTCGCTCTCCAATCTGCCCAGCCCGGCCTGCATGGCGGCCCGCGCCGCGTCCAGCCTGCGTCTCACCGCGTCCATTTTCATCTGCATGCGGTCTTCGATGAGGTTCTGGTACCGCGACTCCTCGAGGTTCCCCTCCGCCGGCTCCTCGGCCTTCGGCAGCGTGACGCTGACCGACTGCTCGCGCCGGTCGCGCACGATCGTGAGGGGGAAGGTCTTGCCGCGGCGCTCCCGCAGGGCGCTGCGCAGATCGGCCGAATCGGAAACGGCCTCTCCTTCCACTTTGACGATGACGTCCCCGGCGCGAAGACCCGCGCCGTCGGCCGGGCTCCCTTTCTTGACCGAGCGCACGAGCACCCCCTCCCCGCCCTTCACACCAAAGTACTCCGCGAGCTGATCGCCGAGATTCTCGACCGACACGCCCAGGCGGAAGGAGGACGGGATCCTCTCCAGAAACGGAATCTCCGGCAGCTCGATGTCCGGCATTTCGATAGGGGGGATCTCGATTCGCCTGTGGAAGGTCCTCTCGTGCTCGTCCCCATCGTGCTCGGTCACCTTGACGCGCACCGCGCGGTTCTCGCCGTCGCGCAGCGTCCTGAGGGACACGGTTCGCCCCGGCGGCGTCTCGCGCACCATGCGGGTCAGCTGCATGGCGCCCTCCACGCGGGTCCCCTGGTATTCGAGGATGACGTCCCCCCTCTTCAAGCCGGCCTCTTCGGCGGGGCTGCCCGGCATCACCGCCTTGATCTCGGCGCCGGTCTCTTCCTTCATGTTCAGCTCTTTCGCCCGCTCGGACGTGACGTCGGCGATGCTCACGCCGAGCCACGAGCCGCCGGAGGAAAAGAAGATCGTGTGGTCGTGCGGGGGCCTCGGGGGCCGCGGAGCGGACGGCGCATCCGGCGGGGGCGCGGGGGCCGGGCGCGCGGCGGACGCCGGAGCGGCCGCGAGGAGGAGCAGGGTTGCCAGAACGACGACTGATCTCGACATGGATGGCACCTCCCGGGTCATTGGACGATTCTCTTCGGCTTCAGGATCACGATGTGTCCGTCGAGAGTGCGGATCTTCATGAGCGATCCTCCGCCGGCGATCGGGCCCTCGCCGATCTCGACCGTCCGGCCGGCGTCCTCCGCCTCGCGGTAGACGCGCAGCGGGTACTCGCTCTTGATGCGACCCCCCTGCGAGTTGTCGACCGTGGCGCGGATCGTCACCGGCAGAGACTCGGGGACCGCGAGGGTCACGTCCCCCTCCCAGGTCTGCAGCTCGGAGTCGAACAGAAGACGGCTCGTCGGCAGAAGCTCCGCCTGGATGCTGCCGGCCGAAGTCACCGCCCGGATCGGCCCTTCGATCCCCGTGAGGAAGATGGGGCCCGCGCCGCTCTCGCAGCGCACGCCCCCGCGAGCCGAGGCGATCCGGATGCTGCCGCCAGCGGTCGCCGCGGTCACCTCGCCGCGCGCCTTGCCGACGCGGATGCTGCCTCCCGAAGTCTGAGCCGAAACGTCCCCGCCGGCGGATTCGACGACCACGTTCCCGCCGCCGGTCTCGGCGCGGACCTGGTCGGAAGCGCTCTTGATGAGGATATCCCCTCCGGATGTCTTGGCCACGACCTCGCCTTGCGCCGATTCCAGGCGCACGCCGCCGCCGGCGGTGACCAGGCGGGCGGCCGACCCGACCGCGCCGACGTCGATGTTCCCGCCGCGCGTCTCGGCCCGCAGCGCCCCGCCCAGCCGGTCGACCGTGATGTTTCCACCGCGAGTGGCGAGAACCGCGCTGCCGCCGAGGCCGCGGGCCGCGACGTCGCCGGCGCCGGTCGCGACTTCCGTCTCTTCCGTCTTCGCCGGCACGTCGATTTCGAAATCGGCCGACAGATCGCGCGCCGCGCCCGGGGAGATCGCCTGGCCCCTGAACAGGAGGACGCCGCCGGTCATCGCGGCGCTGACCTGCATGTCCTCCAGCAGCCGACGTGTCGCCGCGTCGTCGCCTCCCCGCGCACGCACCCGGATCCGGTATCGCACCTCGGGACCGGTCGTGGCCCGGACCGTGACCGACCCCAGATCGGTCTCGACGCGGACGCGGGGGGTCGGCTCGTGGACGATACCGGTGATCTCGTGAACCAAGTGGCGACCCTCGCCGTAGTACCGGGCCTCCTGGGCAAAGAGTGGCGCGGCCGGGGAGCAGACGATCAAGGCGGTCAGGACGAGACCGGCGATAAGGTGGCGGTCCTTCATCGCACCGTCCCCTGCGGCAGCATTTCGCTCACCAGGGCCGCAGAACGCTGCCGCACGTACTCGTTCGGGTCCTGCTCCGCGAGGCGTCTCAGGACCGCGAGCGTCTCGGGGCCGCGCGTGTCCTTCAGGGCGTCGATCGCGCGCACGCGCACGCCGGGGTTGGGGTCCTTGAGCAGCGCCTGGACGATGGCGCCGCGCACCTCGGGATCGCCCGCGGCGCGCCCTGTCAGCGCCTCGAGCGCCTTGAGGCGGGCGCCGGCGTTCTCGTCCTCGCGGACGGCACGAAGCAGCGCCTGGCGTACGTCGCGGTCGTCGACGTGACGGCGCAGGACATCGAGGGCCTCAAGCCGGAGCCCGGCGTTCCGGTTGTCGCGCACCGTGTCGACCAGCACGCGGCGGATCCTTGGGTCGCTCGCGGTCCCGGAGAGCGAAGTCCGCAGGAGCGTGTCGTAGGTGAGACTGACGCGATCCGACAGGGGATCGTTCTCGTGGAAGTCGACGTTGGCGATCGTCGCCGCGCCTTCGGTGGCCGGTTCCGGACGGTGTCCGAGGGAAGGGAGCCCGGCCCCCGGGAAGGCGCGCCCCACGGCGAAGCCGGCCACGAGAAGGGCCGTGGCCCAGGCCGGAGACCACCAGAGCCGCCGCGACAGGGCTCCTGCCCGTGCGCCTTCGACCCGTCCCCTCGACCTGTTCTTCTCAAGCGCCCGGTGCAGACCGTCCCGGCAGCGCTGCAGAAGCGCCTCTGGCGGCCCGTCCATCGGAGCGGAGGCCAGGATGCCGGCGGTGCGGCGCTCGTCCTCGAAGACGGCGGCGCAGGCGGCGCAGGTGGCCAGGTGCGCTTCGAGATCGAGACGCGCCGACTCCTCCACCTCGCCGTAGATCATCAGGATGATTCGTTCCCGGTTGCTCTCGCAGCTCATCATTTCACCCCGTTCACCGGCTCTCGACGTCCCGGCGCGCGAAACTTGCGCTCCACCGCGGGCGCGGCGCGACCTGGGGCCGCCCCGGCCGCGGCCCAACGCAGGTCGGAAAGAGCCGCGCGCAACCGCTGGTGTGCTCGGTATAGGCAGTTGCGAACCGTCTCCCCGGACGCGTCCAGGATTTCCGCGATCGCCACCAGCCGCAATCCCTGATCGTGCCGCAGAGCGAACACCAGCCGCTCCCGTTCAGGCAGGCGCCGTACCGCCTCTTCGACGCGGCGGCGAACCTCGGTCGCCTCAAGCGCTCTCTCCGGGTCGCTCTCGGGCCGGCGATCGACGAGAAGCCGCGCTGCTTCCACCGTCCAGTCGTCGCCCCGATGGTCGCCCTGGGCCGGTAGCGGCTCGTCCCGCCTGCCGGCCTGCCGTCGCGCGTGGTCCAGACAGAGATTCGTGACGATGCGGAAGAGCCAGGTCTTGAAGGAAGACTCGCCCCGGAACTCGCGGATCGAGCGGTAGGCCTTGAGGAACGCTTCCTGGTAAACGTCACGAGCCTCCTCCTCGGACCGCACCATCCGCAGCGCCAGCCGGAGCACCTCCTTATCGTGGAGGCGCACGAGCTCCTCGAACGCCGCCGCGCTCCCCCGCTGCGCCTCGCCGATGAGTCCACCCTCGTCCTGTGGCGGCACGATCCTCGGTACCCCATGACGCCCCGCATCTCTCATAGACGCGCCAGGCGGTCGGGTGTGAGCAGGATAATCGCGGGATGGGACGGGGACCAGACGCAAGCTCCCCGAGCGATCGGGGAGGGGTTACGGCAGCTGGTCGAGGATCTCCCGCACCCGGCTGGCCAGGATATCGGGGGCGAAGGGCTTCTGCAGGAACGCCTTGCCCGGCGGGAGGACACCACGGTGGACGATCGCCTCGTGGGCGTAGCCGGACATGTAGAGGACTTTCATCCCGGAACGAACGCCGGCCAGCGATTGCAGCAGCTCGGGGCCGTTCATGACCGGCATGACCACATCGAGGAGGAGGAGGTGGATCGGTCCATCGTGCTCTTCGCACACCTTCCGCGCCTCGGCGCAGGTGCGCGCCTTGAGGACCGTGTACCCCAGCATTCTCAGCACGTCGCAGGCGAGGTCACGCACCACCTGCTCGTCCTCGACCACCAGGACCGTCTCGGCGCCGCGCGCGGGGCGCTCGACGGCCGCCTCCATCGTCTGGGTCTGGGGAAGCCGCGCCTCCAGGCCCATGCGGGCGGTGATGTCCCGCATGACCACGAGGACCGACGGCTGTCCCTGGTAGGCGACGCGACTGTCGGCGATCTCGACGTCCACGGACGCACCGTCGAGGCGCACGACCTTTTGTTGCGCCAGCTCGGTCACCTGTTGTCCTTCGTGGATGGCCCGCACCCGTTTCCCGGCCATCTCCCGGAAGTCCGGGTGGACGATGTCGAAGATCGGCCGGCCGACGAGATCGACCTCGCTTCTCGCCCCGAGGAGCCTGACGGCCGCACGGTTGGCGTAGACGAACCTGCCATCGGTGTGGATGAACACGGCATCCGGCAGGAGATCCACGAGCTGGCGGGAGCGTTCCTCGCTCTGGCGCAAATCCTCCTGCATTCGCCGGGCCTCCGTAACGTCCCGCTGCACGCCCCAGGCGCGCAGCAGGCGCCCGTTGTCGACGACCCCGAGGAAATTGGTGAGGAAGGTGCGCGGGCGCCCGGCCGTATCGAGCTCGCGCGACTCGGCGTCGCGCAGATGGTAGCCGGAACGAATGAAGGCCTTCAGGAAATCGATGTTGTGAGGGTCCGTCTGGACCAGGAAGTCTCCCAGCCGGGATCCGCGGGCCTGCGCGGCCGATGTCATCCCGTGCATTCTCGCCATCGCGTCGTTGCATTCTGCGAGGTAGGCGTGGCGGAACATCTGGCGGATCTGCTCGTCCTCCGGCAGCTCGACCTGGATGGGACGCTCCACCTCGACGCACCAGATCCCCTCGGTGCTCTGCTCGACGAAAGAGCGGTAGCGCTCCTCCCGCTTGCGCCGCTCCTCCGGTCCCGACCTGGTCTTTCCCGTCATCGACAGGTGCCCCCGCCAACTTAGGGCCCGGAGCGCGTGCGGTCAATCGCGAGAATTTGGATCAGGCGGCTTCGAACAGGCGGGCGTACACATCATGATCCGCGGGACCGAAGACCACGAACCGCACCTCGTCGAGGCGGTGGCGCCCCCTCAGGAAATCGACGACGGCGTCGTAGGCGATGCGGGCTGCGCGCTCGGCCGGAAAGCCGTAGATCCCCGTGCTGATGCAGGGAAAGGAAACCGAGCGGGCCCCGACGGCCAGGGCCCTGGT
>WNEQ01001666.1_pt1 | contig 11742 bp, 12 predicted proteins | sample 5399971 | NCBI WGS metagenome assembly WNEQ01 (sample SAMN13153330, study PRJNA577476) | soil metagenome | isolation source: 20 cm grassland meadow soil 2 days after 1st rain plot 5 | place: USA:California | collected 2015-09-18
GCCCCGACCGGAGGCGAACTCCGGTCAGAGAATCCGGTTCGCGGGCGGACGCCCATCCACACGCTTGTCGGGCATTTTCTTGATGATCCCATGCCGCTGTGCTAGGATGCCGCGTTTTTCGCTCGCCGCTCTCGGCCCGTCCGCGCCCAGTGCGGCTTTCAGATGGACCCCCGGCGTCACGTCCGCATGCTGAAGCCCGTGAGCACGCACCTCATCGACCGCATCGGAACGAGGGTTCTGGCGGCCACGCTGTTCGTCGTACCGCTCGCCTACTGCTCGAATCTGGCGGACCCGTTCGCTTTCGCGAAGCGCACCTTGATGATGGTGGCGGCCCTCGCTCTATGGGGGCTCGCCCTGGTCCCGACCGTAGAGGTTCGGCCGCGGCTGGTCTCCCCCGCGCGGACGCTGGCGCTCCTGCTGCTCGTCTTCGCCGCCGTCGCGTTCTGCGTTGCGGTCAACCGCGGCCTCGCCCTCTGGGGACTCCTGGACCTGGTGGTGGGAGTCGGCCTGTTCCTGGCTACGGCGCGCTTCGCGCGCGACCCGCGCCACGTCTCACTCCTCCTGCGCGCAACCCTGGTGGCGGCGGCTCTCGTCGCCCTGGGGTCGCTCCTTCAGGTCTTCATACCCGCCGCGAGCGGCGGACCGATCGCTCTCTTCCTGCCGCCGAATCGCGGCGGATCGACGCTCGGCGACCCGGGCCTGGTAGTTCAATTCCTGGTTCTCGCGCTTCCGATGGGCGTCGGCGCGGCGGCCTTGTCCGCGGACGCATGGCGCCAGGCGTGCGGCGGTCTTCTGGGGCTCGTCGCGGCCGCGCTCGTCTTCATCGGCCGGCCGGAGGGCTGGATGGCCGGTCTCGCCGCCCTCATCCTCGTCGTCCTGGCGCGCGTCGTCCAGGTGGCCGGGCACGGCGGCCGCTGGTCCGATCTCGCTCCCGATCCGGGGGGAGCGAGCCTGCGCGCTCTCCTCATCGCCGGGATCGTGATCTCGGCCGCGGTCTCGGTGTCGCGGCTGACCCTTCTGTACCCAACGCACAAGCCGGTCGAGCCGCTGGCGGGCACGGCGCTCCTGACCCCGACCACGGGGAACCCCGCCGCCGACCGGGCCTCCGCGATCCCGGGGACTTTGGCTCTCATCAAGCGTCATCCTCTGGGCGTGGGTCCCGCAAATTTCCGGCACGCCTTTCTGGAGGTCGCCTGGACGGAGGTCCCCGGTTCGCCTTTCTCGCTCAGCCACCAGGCTGTCCACGCGGGCAACGCGTTTCTGGAGATGACGGCCGAAGCGGGTGTTCCGGGAGGCCTCGTGCTTGTGTTCCTGGTCCTCGTGGTGCTGATCCAGGTGTTGCTCGTGACCGCTCGCGCGGTCGCGCCGTGGGACGGGGTCGGCGCCGCCGCCTGCGCCGCCGTGGGGACGATGGCGGCGGTCGCGCTCCTGGGAGCGCCGTTCCAGGAACCCGTCCCGGCGCTCCTGTTCTGGGTGACGGCGGGGATCGTCCAGACGGCCCTTCTGCGGGCCGAATCAGTCCCGGGGATCTTCCGCGTCCTTGTGCCCCGCGAGCGCGCGGCCTCCCCGGGCTTCATCCGGGGGCGGTCGGGCGTTTACGCCGGGGCCGCTCTCTGGCTTGCGGTCACGGTGGCGCTGGGTTTCGCCGTGTTCGACCGTGCGCGCTCGTCCCGGCTCACTCTCATCGGCCAGGGCGCCTTCTACGCCGGCCGGTACGAGGCGGCCCTTCAGGCCTTAGGGCAGCCACCGGCGCGTCGCTCACCCGATCACCTGCCGCACGTTCTTGCGGCAGGCTCCTACCTGCGCCTGGGGTTATACGACCCGGCGGCGCGCGAGTTCAGCGAAACGCTGCGGCGCTCGCCGCACTTCATCGCGGCTTTTCTGGGGAGGGCGGCGGCGATGCAGTCACAGGGATACTGGGACCTGGCCGATGCCGACTATCGTGCGGCGCTCAAGATCTGGCCGAACAATGCCGACGTCAATCTCGCGCTGGCGGACCTCGATACCACCCGCGGCCGCCTGGACGACGCGCTCGATGATTATCGGCGCGTCATGCAGATCAATCCGAACCTGGCGGACACCTACTTCAAGATGGGCGAAATCTTCATGCGTCGCAACCAGCTCGACGAGGCGATCGAGGCGTACCAGGTCTGCGGCATGAAGAACCCGAAGTACCCGCACATGCACCTCAGGCTCGGCGACGCCTTCTTCCAGAAGGGGCTGCAGGAGATGTCGCTGAACTATTACCAGGCCGCTGCGAACGACGACGACAAGGACGTCCAGGCTCGCCTGCGCATCGCCAACGCCTTCCACGTGCTGGGCCGGTCCTGCGAGGCCAAGGAGAGCCTCGAGGCCGCCCGCGACCTCGAAACCGACACCACCCACCGCGACACGATCCTCGATCTGATCAAGAAGGTCGAGCCCGACTGCAAGAAGCAGGGCAAGCCACCCTCCGCGAGACGAGCACCCGCGAAGAAGAGGTAACCAGGCCGCGCTGGCGCCTCACTCGATCCAGATTTCGATGTGGCTCCTGTCGTCGTCCACTTCCAGCAGCTTGCCGGCGCCGGCCTTCTCGATCGCGTCGAAGATGTCGTCGAGGTCGATCCCCTTCTGCCGCGCCTCTCGTTGCATTTCCTGCTTCTGATCCTCGCCCATCGCCTCGATCAACATGCGCGCGAAGGCGACCGGCAGATTGACCTTGAGCTCGTAGCTCTTCTCCTTCTTGTCATAGACCGTCATGCGGATCAGGCTCGGCGTTTTCTTGCCGACGGCCTTCCCGGGCGCCGGGGGCGGGGACGGCGAGCGGGACGCCTCCGTCGACGGCACCTGCTTCGGATCGATCTTCAGGATGGCGATCAGGATCTCGTTGCGGATCTCGGAATCGGTCTGGGTGTCGTACGCCTTTTTCAGCGTCGGGAGAGCCCGGCGGCGCAGGTTGGCGTCGGCCGAGTCGCTGGCGCGGATGGCGGCGAGGGTTGCGACATAACCCGACGCGCTGTCCAGCCCCTCCTTCAGGACGCCGGGACACTCGGGTCTCGAGGCGCCGCGCGGCTCGCAGGCCGCCGAGAAGACGGCCGCCCAGGCCTGCTCCACCATCACTCTGTCCCTGGGGTGGGCGGCGATGAAGTCCTTGAAGGCCAGAAGCCCCTCCGTCTCGCGCCCCGGGATGCGGGTCAGGGCGCGCGCCCTGTAGAAGGCGGCCTGGGATGCCGTCGGCCCTGAAGGATTCCGAACCAGGATCTCCTCGCAGCCGCGCAGGACCGCCGTCCAGTTCTGGTCGAAGACGTCCACCTTGACCTGGCGGAACAGCTCGTCCTCCGTGACCGCGGCCCCCAGAAGCGCAATCCCCAGGGAGAGCCACAGGGCCGCCGCGACGACCCCCGCCCGCGGGCGGCGGCGCGCCGTCGCGCCCGGACGGACGGTGTCAGACGACATCCGCCCTCCGCTGCATTTCGCGCGTGATCAGATCGATGCGCAGCAGGAACTGTCGGTTCTCGATCTGCTCGCGCAGATCGTGGATCTGGCGCGCCGAGGCACAGTCGTCGAGTGCTGTGACCTCCATGAGGACCGACTCGAGCTGCCGCACGAGCGTCGCCAGCCTCTGGTCCTCGAGCCCCTGGAGATCGCCCTCGTAGAGGTTCTGGCGCCTCAGGAGCTGGCGCGACTTCTCCTTCTCGAGAGCGATGTCGTACCGGCCATCCGTCTTGCGGCACGGGGCGGCCGCCCCGACGAGATTCAACAGGAGCGACCGGCTGTCGCTGAGGTAGCGGGCGGCACCCTGGCGCGCCAGGCGATCCTCCATGGCGTGAGCCGATTCCAGGAGGGACGCGAGGGGTGCGGAGCCGCCGCTCGTGCCCGGAAATGGCGGGACGCGCGCCACGCGCGGACCGGCCGGCCGGAGCCACGCGTTCAAGAGGACCACCGTCACGACAACGGCCGCCGCCAGGGCCGGGAGGCGCGCCGCGGCCGCGATGGCGACCGGCCACGATCGTGGCAGGCCGACGCGCAGAGGCTCTCTGTCCGTGCGTCGCCGCTCGTGCCCGGCGGCGCTTGCCCGGGCGACGGTCGTGCGCTTGAATTCCTGCCAGTCGACTCCCGCCTCGAGGGGGAAGACGGTCGCCGGGTCGGCGGCGTCGAGCGTCTGCCGCAGAGAGTCCCAGCCTCGCGCGCACGCCGGACACGAATCGAGGTGTCGCACGAGCGCGGCGTCCTCGCCGGGACCGAGCGCCGCGTAGTAGCGCAGCGCCATAAGGCGACGAGCAGCGCGGCAGTCGCGCGGCCCGCGGGAACCTCTCACGAGGCCTCCCCCTCCGGGGCACGCTCCCGGAACGCCGGGTCGGTGCGTACCAGGTGGTCGCGGATGGCGGCGGCGGCCCGGTGCAGAGTCGACTTGACGGTCCCCAGGGCGCAGCCGCGCGCCACCGCGATCTCCTCCAGGCGCATGTCCCCGAAGTGGCGCAGCATGAAGATCTCCCTCTGCCTCGGCGGCAGGGTGAAGATCGCCTCCCTCAGCCTGCGCCCGAGCTCGCGGCGCTGCTGGCGCTCCAGGGGGGCTTCGTCCGGCGAAACCAGTCGGCGAATGTCGCGCCCGGGCCGGTCCTCCGGTATCTCCTCGAGGGACTGCTCCGGCCGCACCCGCCGGCGGCGGATCTGGTCGATGCATTGATTGGCGAGGATTCGGGCCGCCCAGGTGAACGGGTGGCCGCTGGGACGGTAGCTCTGGCGCGCCAGGTGGATCTTCACGAGCGTCTCCTGCACCGCATCGAGGGCGTCCTCGTGGTTGCGTAGGTAGCCGAAGGCCAGGCGATACAGTCGTCGCTGGTAACGCTCGACGAGGGACTCGAAGGCTCCGGGTCGTCCACTTCTGACACCCGCCATGAGGGCGAAGTCATCCTCCTCCACACCCCCCTCCGCGTCTGATCCAACGGTCGCGGGCGTCCGGAGGTTTACCGCGCCCGGCGCGCCGCGATGAATTCTTCGATGACCCTGAGAGCCTCGGGAGGCGGATCCACGAACCGGATCCCGATCCCGGGCAGAAGCCGGCTCCCGGCGGCCTGCCGGATGATCCGCCTGACCTCCCCCTCGACAGGAAGAGGCGCCGGCTTCTCAGACGGCCGGCCGCCCCGTGGCCGGGGAAGATGCATGACCATCTGCAGTCGGGTGCCGACCGCGAACGGTCTCGGGCTCTTGAGGAACATGCCGTGGGCGCTCAGATCGCGTGTATAGGCCGTGTAGGATCCGATCCTCGCCCTGAACTCGACGCGGCAGCTCACCGGGATACGGCTCTCAAGCCGCTCCGCGAGCGGCACGAACCGCCGCACCCTTTCAAGGAAGGCGGTCGACTCGAACGGCTTGATCAGCACATCGTCGCAGCCGGCCCGCAGGCACTCCTCGCGTCGGTCCGCCGACGTGACGATGACGATCGGGATCCGCCCGAGGACCGGGTCGGCTTTCAGCGAGCGGCAGGCCGAGATACCGTCCATCTCCGGCATCGCCGCGTCGAGGAGCACGAGGTCCGGCGGATCCCGCCGGCACAATTGAAGGGCCTGGGAGCCGGTGCGCGCCGTCAGGATGCGGCAGGTCGTCCGTTTCAGGTAGTTCTTCTGCAGCTCGATGAGCGGCAGGACGTCATCGACCAGGAGGATGCGGACGACCCTCCCCTCATCGGGCGCGTCGCGCCGTGTCGCGGGGCCCCGCACTCACCGCCCCCTCTCGGATCGGCGCTCAAGCGCGCGCCCGACCAGGAACACCAGGCTGCCAAGGAGCAGCCACCCGAGCTCGGCGTTCATGTTGCCCTCCCCGATGCCGTAGACGATGAGCGCCGCGCCCAGGGTCAGCATCGCCACGACCTCGAGGATCTTCCCGGCCACGTACACGCGCGTCACTATAGTGGAAGGCCCGACCGGCTCACAACGGCGCGCCCGCTTCCTTCGGCGGCCGGCATCCGCTACGATGGGCGCCGGGACACCGCGGGAGGTGGGCATGCAGCCGGAACGGGAGCGCGCGGTTGCCGTCATCGGGGGCGGCCCGGGCGGCGCGCAGTGCGCGCTGCGTCTGGCGGATGCGGGCTTCCGGGTGACAGTCTTCGAGCCGCGCGCTCAGTTCGAAAAGGCCTGCGGCGGCGGAATCCCGATCCGCGGCATGCATCACTTTCCCTTCCTGGTCGACGCCCGGCTTCCCGGCAAGGAAATCCGGGAATGCCTGATCGTCTCCCCCTCCGGTCGCGAGGCGCGATTCCCCCTCATGGATCCTCTGTACGTCTTCAGCCGGGCCGATCTGCACTCGTTCATGCTGGCGCGCGCCACGACCGCAGGTGCCGTCTGGGCGCGGGCGCGAGTGGTCTCGTTTCAGCGCGCCGGAACCGAAAGCGGCGGTGGCCCGGGCGCGGGCGCCTGGAGCGTGCGCGCCTCCTCCCATCCGGGTGAAGACGCGTCGACCTTCGGCCCCTTCGATTTCCTGGTCGCGGCGGATGGTGCTTCGGGGAGCGCCCGGAGACGTCTTCTCCCCGGCGAAGAGCCGAAGAACGTGTCTCAGGGGATCGGCTACTACGTGCCGGGGGTGTCGGAGGAGTTCATCACCCTCAAGTTCTACCAGAGGCTTCACGGGTACCTGTGGGTCTTCCCACGGCCGGATCATTCGTCGGCCGGAATCTGCGCCAGTCTCGGCGACCCGCCGGCCGCCGCTCTGAAGAACCTCATGGACGGGTTCTTGAAAGAGCGCTATCCGGCCGCAGCCCTCGAGCGCGCGCAGCGCTACGCCGCTCTCATCCCGGGTGCGCCGAGCGACCCGCGGGCAAGGCGCGCGCAGGGAGACGGCTGGGCGCTCATCGGCGACGCCGCGGGCTTCGTCGATCCGCTCACGCGCGAGGGGATCTACTACGCGATGCTGTCGGGGGACCTTCTGGCGGAGGCCCTGATCGCCGGGAAGCCCGATCTCTATTCCGAGGCCTGGGCACGTCACTGCGCGCGCGAGCTGTCGTGGGCCGCGGCGCATGGCGATCGATTCTTCGACAGCCGCTTCATCGAGCGGATGGTGTCCCTGTGCGCCGCCTCCCCCGCCATCGCGCGCGTCCTTTCGGATCTGATCGCCGGCCGGCAAGGTTACAGGAGCTTGAAGCGGCTCCTTCTCCTTCTCACGCCCAGGGTCGGCGCTCACCTTCTCGGGCGCTTTGCCGGCTCATCCCTCAGGCGCTTTCGTGACAGTTGAAGCACTGGCTCTCGGCCGGCGGGTGGTTCGGCTTGCGCGGGCTCCTCTTGCCGGGGCCGTGGCACTCGAGGCAGTCACGGGGCTCCTGCGGTCTCAGGTGATCGGCGTCCGCCGGCAGACGGGGCGGCCGGTGCAGGACGGTATACACCACCAGCAGGACCGCCAGCGCCGTGCCGACGACCAGGAAAACAACCATCGGGGTCCGGCGCGGATTCGTCGTGGTCACGGCGGGCAGCTCGCCCTCATCCTCGATCGAGCCGCCGGGCGCGCGTGTTGGTGGAGATCTTTTCGGTCGCCAGGACCTTCCCCTGAAGGAAGCCCTCCTCGGCGATGGCCACGATCGAGGCGCGGATATCGCCCCGCATCCGCCCCGTCGGCCTGAGCTCGAACTTCCGCGCCACCACGACCTTCCCCTCGACCGTCCCCTCGACGATCAGATTGTCGGCGGTGATGTCGCCGCGAACCGACGCGTGCGGCTCGATGACGACCGATCCCGAGGTCACGACATTCCCCTCGATGCGGCCGCGCAGGCGGATGTTGTCCTCGGACACGATCTCGCCGACCAGCGTGACGTCCCGATCGATCAGGGTCGAGCCGCCGGCGTCATCATCCTCTGGCTGTATCTGTGAATCCTTGAAGAGGGGCATGGCCGTTCCCCCCGCGGGCACGTGATGATAACAGTCGCCGGGGGCGGGATCAAATCGCGTCGTCGAGATCCACGATGCGTGCGTCGCCGCGCGTCAGGGCCTGTAGATCATCCCGGAGCCGAGCGCGCGCCTCGAGAGGCATGGTGACGAACAGGACGCACCGCGCCGGGTCTTCATAAGAAAATGATTCGACGCGACCTCCGTGTCGCGCCACGAGGTGACGCGTCTCGCCGTCGAGCGACAGGGGCACGCCGACGAGGACGCGGCCGGTCGGGACGGCCGCCAGGGTGGGGGCGTCCCGGAGCGCCCGCGCCGCCCCGGCGCGGTAGGCGCGCGCCAGACCGCCCTTGCCCAGCTTCGTCCCGCCGAAGTAGCGCGTCACCACGACGACCACGTCCCGCAGCCCGGCACCCCGGATGGCCTGCAGGATGGAAGGCCCGGCCGTTCCCCCCGGCTCGCCCGCGTCGTGACAGCGCTCCACGGGCCCGGCACGCCCTCCGTGCAGGGCGTAGGCCCAGCAATGATGGGTGGCGTCCGGGAACTCCGACCGCATCTTCTCGATCGCGGCGCGGGCCTCCATCTCGTCCCGCGCCGGGATCGCGGTCGCGATGAATCGCGAGTTTTTCTCGCGAATCTCCGCGCGATGCTCTCGCGCCAGCGTGACGAAGGACGCGGCCATGCGGCGAGTCTATGCAGGCGGGGGTTTTCGGGTCAATGCCGCGGGGAGCGGGTCTACGACTGCGAGCCCTCGGGCCATTGGAAGAACCGGCCGCCCGAGAACAGGATGTCGCAGTTGAAATCGGTCGTCTGCCCGCCGCCTCGCGTGCTCAGGATGCCGTCCTTGCCGTAGCTGGCGAGCGTGTAGTTCGAGCCGTCGGCCGCCGTCGATGCATCCCAGGCATTGTTCCAGCCGTCGGCGTCCGGAGGCTGCTTGATGAAATACGGATCGATGATCGGCTTCAGCGCAGTCCAGTTTGCCATGGAGAGCGGGTAGACGGCGGTGTCGGTGGCATAGGCCTCGATCGCCGTGCCGATGGTCCTCAAATCGGACATCGATTTCTTCTGCTTGCCCTTGTCGATCGCGTTCAGGAGGTTCGGCAGGGCGATCGCGGAGATGATCCCGATGATCGCGACGACAATGAGCAGCTCGATCAACGTGAAACCGCTCGGTGTTTCTTCCCGGGTCCTGCGAACGCTCATCATTGGCGCGTTCCCCCTCACCGCTTCCAAAGGGCAAGGACGGTGCCAGACCCCTCGCCGTGCCCTTCGGGGACGTAACTGCCCTCATAACATAATGATGAATCCTGCGCGGGCAAGGATCGAACGCGATCTTCGAGTGCCAAAAAGTGGCGGGCCGCGGCGCCGCCTGCCATTCCGCGTCAGGTCGTCCGGCGCGGAGCCGCCGCGGCTTGCATCGGGGCTCCCTCCCGCTTAAACTACGGGCTCTTCGCGCCCTTGCTCGTGGCCGTGCAGGAACGACGATCGATTCGGGCGCCGACGTAGCTCAGTGGTAGAGCAACTGATTCGTAATCAGTAGGTCGCCGGTTCAACCCCGGCCGTCGGCTCCATACCTTCCGCGGCGCTCGCGCCGGCCGGCGGCCCGAAGACGCAGCCGATGCCCCTCAGGGACACTCCCTTCCTCGACGCCGTCGCCCGCGGCCCCCTCGTCTTCGACGGGGCGATGGGCTCGCAGCTGTACGAGCGTGGCTATTTCATCACCCGATCGTTCGACGAGGCCAATCTCGCCCGGCCCGACCTCGTCCTCGAGATCCACCGGGACTACGTGGCGGTGGGAGCGCAGATCATCGAATCGAACACCTTCGGCGCGAACCGCGAGCTCCTGAGACGCTACGGCGCGCAGGACCGGCTGCGCGACATCAACCGCGCCGGCGTCCGTCTGGCGCGGCAGGCGGCCGGGAGCGCCGCCTTCGTCGCCGGGTCGGTCGGTCCCACCGGTACCATGGCCGCGAAAATCACCGAAGAGCGCCGCTCGGCGCTCGAGTCGGTCTTCAAGGAGCAGATCGAGGCGCTTCTGGAGGAAGGCGTCGATCTCCTCGTCCTGGAGACGTTCATCGGCGCCGGCGAGATGGAGGCGGCGCTGAAGGCGGCGCGGGCGCTCTATGCCGGACCGATCGTGGCGCAGATGTCGTTCAGCGAGGAGCGTCCCTCGATCGACGGCCTGCCGCCCGCACTGATCGCCGACTTTCTGCGCGACCGCGGCGCGGACGTCGTCGGGGTGAACTGCGCCGAAGGGCCGGCCTTCGTGTTCGAGGTGGCGCGCGAGATGCTGGGCCACGGCCGCCCGGTCAGCGCGCAGCCGAACGCCGGCCGCCCGCGCCGGCTGGACGAGCGGACGATCTATATGACCACGCCCGAGTACTTCGGGGTGTACGCCAGGCGGCTGTTCCAGAGCGGTGTTGCGCTCGTCGGCGGCTGCTGCGGCACCGGACCGGAGCACATCGCGCGGGTCGTGGACGCCGCCGCGATGCTCTCGGGCGGGCGGGTCAAGGTCGAGGAGGCCGCGAAGACGGCTTCGGTCCCGGAAGTGGGCCGGCTCCCGCCCGTGCCGATGGAGGATAAATCGGCTCTCGGCGCCAAGATCGCGCGCGTGTTCCGCGAACGGCTCGCCCCCGACGGTCCCCGTCTTCCCCTGACCGGCCCGGAGTCGTTCGTCGTCAGCGTCGAGGTCAACCCCGAGACGGGCCTCGACCCGGCGCGGTCCCTCGAGGCGGCGGCGATGCTGCGGCGCGCCGGCATCGATGTCGTGAACACGGCGGACGGGCCGCGCGCCGTGGCGCGCATGAGCAACCTGGCGCTGGCGCTCCTGATCCGGGACAGGCTCGGCCTCGACCCCCTGCTCCACGTCTGCTGCCGCGACCGCAACCTGCTCGGCCTGCATTCCGACCTCCTGGGCGCCTGGGTGCTCGGGATCCGCAACCTGGTGATCATCACCGGCGATCCGCCGAAGATGGGCGACTATCCGGCAGCCACGGCGGTGTTCGACCTCGATTCCATCGGCCTTCTGAGACTGCTCGACTCGCTGAACCACGGCGTCGATCCCGCCGGCAAAGCCATGCAGGAACGGACCTCGTTCCTCCTGGCCTGCGGCGCCGAGCCGGCGGCGCACGACTACGAGCGCGAGCTAAGGCGTCTGGAGGAGAAGAAGCGGGCGGGCGCGGAGTTTGTCATGACCCAGCCGGTGTACGACGGGAAGGTCCTTCGCCGCTTCCTCGCCGACACTCGTTCTCTCGGGCTTCCTGTTCTGGTGGGCCTGTGCCCTCTCGCGAGCGCGAGAAACGCCGAGTTCCTGCACAACGAGGTCCCCGGGATGCAGATCCCCGCCCCGATCCGCGAGCGCATGGCCAGGGCCGCGACACCGGAGGCCGGGCGGAAGGAAGGCATGCTGATCGCGCGCGACATGCTGATGCAGGTGAAGGACGACGTGGTCGGCGCCTACGTGATGCCGCAGTTCGGTCGTTTCCGCACGGCCGTGGAGGTCCTGCAGCCGCTGGGGTACGAGTTCGCCCCCGAGGACGCCACCGGTTCCTGAGGCGAGGCCGATCCGGCCGGCGTGTCCTTTGCGCCTCAGCGGATCGCGGCGAGCTCGTAGAGATAGTCGACGAACGAGGCGACGGCGCCGTCCCAGCCGGAGACCTTGGGGTTCGTCGACTCGATGACGTAGTACTCGTCCGGCGCGTGCGCGCCGCTGCCGTGGCCGAGACCGAAATGTCCGGCGGATAGGCGGAGCGGCTCGCCGGTGAACACGAAGCCCGGATACGAGCCGGCGTTGCGCGGCCACAGGATCGGGTCGAGCCCCGCCCGCGTGTAGACCTCCATCTGGGCGCGGATCAGGGGCGCGTCCGGGGAGGCGCTCGTTGGGTCATATCCA
>WNEQ01003967.1_pt1 | contig 11739 bp, 11 predicted proteins | sample 5399971 | NCBI WGS metagenome assembly WNEQ01 (sample SAMN13153330, study PRJNA577476) | soil metagenome | isolation source: 20 cm grassland meadow soil 2 days after 1st rain plot 5 | place: USA:California | collected 2015-09-18
CGGCTGCCGCCAGCCGGCGCACGGTCTCCCGCTTCTGCGCCTCCCGGGCCTCGCTGGCCTGATGCAGGCGATTCCGGAGGCGGCGGTGGTTGAGGGCAAATCCGTAGCCGAGGAGGTGAGCGTCAACCAGGCCGCGGCGTGGCTCGTCCTCGATCGACAACTCGACGCCGGCAATCAGCCGAACGCCGTGTCCATCGAGTCCACCGATGGCATCGATGCCGGCCAGCGTGTCATGGTCTGTCAGGGCAATCACCGTAAAGCCGGCGTCGGCGTGCGCTTTGACCACCTCCGCCGGCGGCAGCTCCCCATCGCTAAATATCGTGTGCAGGTGCAGGTTCGCCCGACCGTTGGATACCTCAGCCAATGGTCGCCCATTTTATGTGGTATCCGGCAGCCACCAGCCTGCCTTCCTCCGGAGAGAAATCAGGGCTGGCGTGATATAACCGTGGGCGCCCTCTCATGAGCTCCGACCGCCAGCCACCCCTCAGCCTGGTCCGCCACCTGGTGGTCGTCAATCTCGCCAGGCCGCTCCCCGAGCTGATCGACCAGGCGCTGACCTGTCTTAACCAGGCGCTCGATGCGCGAGCCGCCTTTTACGCCAGGATCGAGGGCCACTCGTTCGAGATCATTGCCGCATCCGTTCAGAGCGGGCCCCCCATCGACCCCGGACTTCGGATGGCGCTCGAGGACACGTTTGCGGCAGTCGACGAAGAAATGGAGGGCGGGGTGCTCAATATTCGCGACGCGAGCAAACGCCAGCCTTTCAAAAGCCTGGCGATGCGGCAGCAATTGGGGATCGTGAGTTACCTTGGAACGTCCTTCCCGGCGCGGGGAGAGGTGACCGGGACCCTGGGAGTCATCGGCAAGGGCCCGCGCAGCTTTAGCGAGATGGACCAGGACCTGCTGTTGATCGTGGCGGGATTGCTGGCGCCCCGCCTGCATTCGGAATCGCGGTCGACCAACGGCCAGCCGCGCACTCCAGTCTCCGTGGTGCGGCTGGCATCGGAAGAGGTCAAGGAACCGCTGGCGATCCTGCGTAACTACGCCGATATGCTCGCCAACGACGAGGTTCCGGCGGACCAGATGCCGCTAGTGGCGGAGCGCCTCGCCCTCCAGTCGGAGACCCTGATGCGCGTCGCCGACCAGGTCCTGCTCCTGTCGCGACTCCCGCTCGAGCTGGCCTTCACCGTCCGCGTCTCGCTGGGAGCGATCGCGCAATCAGCGGCGCAGCGGGTCCGCGACCGGATGGCTCGCGCCGGCATGGAGCTACGGCTGCAGCTCGATACCGAGGTCGATGTTTGGGGCGACGCCACCCTGATGGAGGCGGCGCTTGACGAGATGTTGCATAACGTCTTCAGGCACGCGCGCAGCGCGACCGTCGTCCAGCTTCGGCTGCGGCAGGCGAGCGCCAACCGTTACCAGCTGATCGTCAAGGATGACGGCCCGGGCATGTCGGCCGATCGGCTCGAAGACCTCTTCGGCCCGTTGGCGGAAGATCAGCCCGCCCGCGGCCAGGGGCTCGGCCTCTATTTGCTTCGCCGGGTGGCGGAGGCGCACGGTGGACGGGCCTGGGCCAACAGCCTGGAAGGCAAAGGCACAACCTTCTATCTGGAGCTGCCCGCGGCGTCGCCCGACGGCGACTCGGCCCGGGCGTCGACCGCAACCGGCGCCACGGCGTGAGCCTGCGGTTCAAGAAGACGGCACCGCGCCGCACCGGGCGCTGTGCTGATCCACCTCCGGCGGCGCTGCTGCGCGGCATCGAGGAGTTCAACCGTCAGGAGTTCTTTGAACAGCATGAGACGCTCGAAGGGATCTGGATCAAGGAGCCGGACGCGGTTCGCTACCTCTACCAGGGCATCCTGCAGGTGGGCGTTGGCTTCTACCACTGGCGCCGCGGCAACTGGCGCGGCGCGGTGGCGAAGCTCGGCCACGGGCTAGCCAAGCTGGAGCCCTATCGACCGGCCTGCATGACGATCGACGTCGAGCGGTTGGTCGTCGAGACGGCCGCGCTGCGCGAGCTGCTCGAGCGACGCGGCCCAACCGACCTGCCGCCCTTTCCGCCGCCGCGGTTACCACGCGTTCACCGCATCACCGAGACCGCGTAAGCGGGGCGTCACGCAGGCGCGACGACGGCAGCGAATAGCCGGCCGACGGCCTACGTATTAGAAGGCATACGCCGGAAATCGTGATCTCCCTCCCCCATTAAGAGAAAGGCGCTCGCCACCCGAGCGCCTTTTTCGTTTCCGGGGCCGGCATCCGGTCCGCCCCAAGCTGGAGACCGAGCACGTCGGCGGCGGCGCGCCAGTCACCCGCGCCCTCCTGGATGGCTTCCTCCAGAAGACGCAGGGCGCGTGGGGTATCGAGGTCATCATCGAGCGCGGCGAAGACCGGAGACGGCCGATCGGCGGTTGGGCTCGTCGAGCGACGGGCCGACGCCCGCAGCCGTCCCGTCCACGCCGCGGCGTCATCGAGCTGCTCCGCCGTGTACTCCCACGATTCGCGGTAATGGTGGCGGAGCAATAGCACCCGGATGCTGTCGGCGTTGTAGCGTCCCAGCAGGTCGCGGACCAGCACCAGGTTGTGCAGGGATTTGCTCATCTTCTGGCCGCCGTACCGAAGCATGCCCACGTGTGCCCAGATCCGGGCGAAGGGCCGTACTCCAGTGATCGACTCCGACTGCGCAATCTCGCTCTCGTGATGTGGATAGATCAGGTCGGAACCGCCGCCGTGAACGTCAACCTGGTCGCCCAGGTTGGCGAGCGCCATGGCCGAGCACTCGATGTGCCAGCCCGGGCGTCCTTCTCCCCAGGGACTGGGCCAGCGCGGTTCGTCGGGCGCACTTTCCTGCCAGAGCAGGAAATCGAGCGGGTCCTGCTTGCGCGCGTCGTTCGGGTCAGCGCCGCGCTCGGAGGAGAGCTTGATCATCTCATCGCGGCCCAGGCGGCTCAGACGTCCGTAGTCGGTGACGCTGCCCACCCGGAAGTACACGTTGCCACCTCGCCGGTAAGCGTGGCCCTGTGCCTCGAGCGTGCGCACCAGCGCGATGATCTTCGGGATCGTCTGACTCACCTTCGGAAACACATCGGGCGCTCGAACATTGAGGTCCGCCATGTCCGCCTCATACAGCGCCGTTTCCTTCTCGGCCAGCTTGTCCCAGGTGGTGCCGAGGTCGCGAGCCCGGCGGATGATGTCGTCGTCCACGTCGGTGACGTTCTGGACGTATCGCACAGCCTGGCCGGCAGCACGCAGGGCGCGGATCAGCACGTCAAAGACGACATAGGTAAGGGCATGCCCCAGATGGGTGGTGTCATACGGCGTGATCCCACACACATAGATACCGATTGGCCGGGCGGCGGGCTCGAGCGGCTGCACCGCGTTCGTTTCGGTATTCCGCAGCCGCATCGTGATGAATGTATACGAAACCGGCGCGACTCCAAGAAAGCCCGGCCATCCTCGTTTCAACACTGTGAGCCGCCTGCCCAAGAGCCGGCTGGAGCAACTGCTCGCCGCCCTCGTCATCAGCCTGGTCCTGGTCGGGGCCGCCGTCCTCATCCCCACGGCGGCCCAGCGCCTGATGGCGTTTCGTCCCAGCGCAACGCCGCCGCCGACCCCGACTCCAACTGCGCCGCCGGCCTCGGTGCTGCTACCTGACGAGCTCGATCGAGCCCTCGAGGGCGTGGTGACGATCGTCAACAGCCACACCTTCGGGACCGCATTTCTGATCGATCCGCAAGGCGATTTCCTCACGGCGGCGCGCCTGGTCAGCGGCGGCGAGAGTCTCCGGCTGGTGGACAACAGCGGCAGCATGCATACGGTTAACCTGGTGGGCATCGACCCCGCCCTGGGGATCGCCCAGGTGCGGGTAACCGCGCAGGGACGACCGATGCCGCTGGGTAATCCGGCCGTCTTGCTTCGTAACGACCCAGTCGTCCTGCTGTCGAACCCGCGGATCGAAAACCTCCCGGCCGCGACCTCTGCGTTCGTCAGCAGCACGACGGATACCCAATTGCGGCTGCAGGCGGAAGACCTCCCGGGTAATGTCGGCGGGCCGGTGGTCGGACCCGGCGGCAAGGTGCTCGGGATACTGACCGCCAGCGGAACCGCGCTTCCCATCAACCTGGCACAGCCCGACATCGCCCAATGGCACGGTCAACCCGGAACACCCGCAGCACTGGCGCCGTTTCCGGCATACCTGGTGCTTCGGACGAACGGGACCGCCAGCCCCCCGCCCAGCTCCGGACCGACCGTACAGGCGGTCAGCCCCTCGCGCGTCTCGACCGGGCAGGCCACCGTCGTGACCATCCAGGGCACCGGCTTCGTCGAGGGCCGGGCGCTTCGCATTCGCTTTGTTCCCGTTGCCAGCCCCAGCGGCGCCTTCACCGGCCTGGCGCCGACCCTGGTCAGTTCGTCGACGCTGACCGTCAAAGTGCCAGCCGGGCAGGTGGTCCAGGATTACGTGATCCAGCTGACAAACGGGGACGGCACGATCGTCAGTTCGTCCACGGCGCTCACCGTCACGCCCTGACGGTCGCGATGCGACCGTACACTAAGCGCCGTGCGATCGACCGCGCGGACCTCACCGCTGCTGCTCGCCCTCAGCGCGCTCTTCGTCACGGTTCTGCTGACATCAAACCTGATCGCCGTCAAGCTGATTGCCTTCGGGCCCATGATCCTTCCGGCCGCGGTCATCGTCTTCCCCCTCTCCTACCTATTTGGCGATGTCCTGACCGAGGTCTACGGCTACGCCGTCACCCGCCGCGTCATCTGGTTGGGCTTTGGGTGCAACCTCGTGTTCGTCCTCTTCATCCTGGCGGCCGGTGCGCTGCCCGGCGCTCCGGGGGCCTGGGATGCGAACGCCCAATCAGCGTTTGGGCGCATCCTCGGCTTCACGCCGCGCCTGCTGGTGGCGTCATTCGTCGCCTATCTGGCTGGTGAGTTCCTCAACTCATTCGTGATGGCACGACTGAAGATCGCCACCCAGGGCCGCTGGTTGTGGACCCGGACCATCAGCTCGACCTTGATCGGGCAGGGTATCGACTCGGCGATTTTCATCACTGGCGCCTTTGCCGGCGTTCTCCCGGCCCCGCTGCTGCTGCGCACCATCCTTTACCAGTGGGCGTTCAAGACCGCCTATGAAATCGTCGCCACCCCGCTGACCTATGCGGTGGTGCGGGTCCTCAAGCGGCGCGAGCACCAGGATCCGTTCGACATCGGGACCGACTTCAACCCATTTCGCCTGGCCGGCTGACGGTAGCATAGGGTGATGAAATACGGCGCGAAGATGATCGCGGAGTCGACGCTGCAGGCGGTGGAGAACGGCAACCCGGAACGTGACTACGAAATCGACTTCACGATTCCCGAGTTCACCTGTCTCTGCCCGCAGTCGAACTTCCCCGACTTCGCCACCATCCGGATTCACTACATCCCCGACCGTAAGCTGGTCGAGCTCAAGTCACTCAAGCTTTACATCAACAAGTTCCGGGACCAGGAAATGTTCCACGAGACCGCCGTCAACCGCATCCTGGATGACCTCGTCGCCCTGGTCAACCCTCGGTTCATAGAAGTGGTCGGTGACTTCAACGTCCGCGGAAACATCAAGACGGTCGTCACCGCGCGCCACGCGCAGAAGGGCTATTCACCGAACGGCATGAGCCGCGACGACCAGCCGCACTAACCGACTACCGACTAGGCGCGCCCCAACCGCAAGCCGTTCGTTGACCAGCTGGACGATCTGGGTGGCCGTGCCAAAGTCGTTGCTGAGCCGGTTCTTGGTCAGACCGAATGCAATCCCGCTGGCGGTGTCGCCGTAGGCGAAGCTGCCACCAGCCCCACCGACGCCGAACGCTGTCGATGACTCCTGCGGACTTGCTCCTAAGCGACCGATTGAGTACCCCAGCCCCCAGGTGGTCGGCATGCCAAAAACCTGGTCGGCGCCGCTCATCGAGACCGCCGTCGCCTCCCGCAGCCGCTCGGGCGAGATGAGCCGCACCCCATCCACTCGATCGAGCAACGCCGCATACATCCGGGCAATGGCCCGTGCCGACGTCTTGCCTCCAGCCGGGATATCGGCGGCGAGGATGTCGCTTCGATTGCCCAGCTGGGCCGTCGGCATCAGGGTCATCGGCGCAGCCTTGAACATCGGCAGGTCGGGCGGCATGGCTGCCATCTGGGCCGCCATCTGCGGATCGGGGGGCGCGTCCTCCAATCGCGCCAGCCGGGGCTGCTGCGATGCGGGCATCCCGAAGTAGATCTCATCAGCCACGCCCAACGGGCCAGCGACCTCATCCGCCAGAAGCTGGGAGATCCGCTTCCCGGTGGCGCGGCGAACGACCTCGCCCACGATGTAGCCGAAAGTGTAGGCGTGATAGCCGATCTTGGTCCCCGGCTCCCACCAGAGCTCCTCATCGGCGATGGCCGCGCACATCTTGTCCCAGTTGCAGAGGTCCTCTGGGGTCGTGTCCAGCGGAATCTGGGGCACGCCGGCCGAATGATTCAGCACCTGCCGAATCGTCACGGTCTGCTTGCCGCGGGCGCCGAACTCGGGCCAGATTTTGGCGACCGGCGTGTCGTAGCCGAACAGACCTCGATCGACAAGGATGTGGGCGATGGTTGCCGCGGCACCCTTGACGATCGAGTAGTTGTAAAACGGCGTGTCTGAGCCGACCGGGCGCCCCGTACTCGCGTCCGCGACGCCGGCGACTGCCTCGACCACTGGTTGACCGCGGTGGAAGACGGCGACCTGGATACCGCGTTCCTCTCCTGAGTCGACCAGCTTGTCGATCGCTGCCTGAACCTGCTGCTGAAGTTCGCTCATGTTCCTCTCCTGCCTTGGTGATCCTGCACAGTCATCTAGACGACGGTTTTGCCGAGAAATCATCGGCCGGCGCCGTTGGACTGGCCTCTACCTCGCGTATGTGTCTGACAATGCATTTTAGGAAGGGGAGGTTCGTCAGGCATCGCATCCTGCTCCTGCTAGGTGGCCTCGCCGTAGTCATCACCGCCGCTGTGGTTCTTGCACTGCAGCAGGCCGAGAGTCCAGGCAGCGGTATCTCGCGGTCGGATGCGATTCAGCTGGCATGGGGACTTTCCGGAACTGGTGCCGTTAGCGTAAAGTCGGCCGAAATCAAGCGTAATTTCGACACCGGCTTGGACCAACCAACGCACCGCTGGGCATGGGTCGTTACGTTCAATGGCCAGTGGCACTTACTCTGCTGATGGATCCTGCGACCCGACGTCCCAATGGGTAGCGATCGACTACTAGACCGGTCAGTGGATTGCCTCCCAATTCTCCTACCCGGCTCAGCGTTAGGGCACAGAACCAAGTCCGGCTAGGGCGCTGATCGGCCGCTGTTCGGGCTGGTGAGCCGTGCATCGGTAAGGACGGCGCGCAACCCGGCCGCCCGGGCGCGCGCGACCCCGAGCTCATCCAGGCCGATCAGCCCGGCGCCGACCACCGGCGGGGATTCAAGCCTGCGAAGCACTGCGCGTGGCGCCACCTCGCGGACTCCGCGCTCGATCCGCTTCAGAAACCCCTGGTCATCCGTGCGAAAGATTCCGCCACCCAGGATCACTTCGACATCGCGCGCCGTCAGGCGCAGCCGCCGGATGCTGGCCAGCGCGAACGCGACAATCTCATCGGCGACCCGATCGATGATCTGCTGCGCCACGGCGCGGGCACCAGCTCTTCGAGCACCGTGCGCGGTCCCCGGCCGTCCTGAGCCCGCATCGCATGGGCGATCGCTTGTGTGCCGATCCATCCACCTCCCGCCGCCAGGTCACCAGAGATTTCTCCGAGCGCGGGAAAGCGGACGACCCGCCCATCGGGGCCAACACCGGCGCAGTTCATCCCGGCGCCGCAGACGATCCCAACGCCCCAGCCCCGGTCGGTGCCGGCACGAAGCACGGCAAAGGTGTCGTTTCGCACCAGATTCTTTCGGGTCCACCCGCGGCCGGAAACATCGCGGCCGATACGGCGGTCATCGAGCGGCAGGTCGGCTCCGGCGAGGCAGTAGACCCCGACGTCCGCGACCGGCCGCCGATCCGGATCCGCGCCGATCTCATTACAGACCGAGCGGACGGCCCCATCGATCGTCTCGAGTGCCTCCAGCCGGCCGAGCCCGGCGTGACCGGAGCTCTTCCTCCGTCTCGCTCCCAGGATCCCGCCGCGCCGATCGAGCAGCACGACGTCGGTCTTGGAGTCCCCGCCATCAACCGCCAGGACCGCGGCGCGCACCGTTTCACTCATGCGTGACCTTCGAAGCGCGCGCGTCGGTACCTGGATCAGGAAACTTCTCTAACAATTTTTCACTCTTTCGCGTAACATCGCTCGAGGTGGGCGTCAAGATTGCGGTCGTCGGCGGGGGCAGCACCTACACGCCGGAACTGATCGAGGGCTTCGCCACTCATGCCGGGCGCCTGCCGATCGACGAGCTGGTCCTCCTGGACCTGAATCCCCAGCGACTCCAGGTCGTCGGTGGGTTTGCCCGCCGCATTCTGACAAAGCGGGGCTGGCCGGGCGTTCTGACGCTGACGGCTGACCGGAACCAGGCGTTGGAGGGCGCCGACTTCATCGTCATCCAGTTGCGCGTGGGCGGCCAGCAGGCCCGCCTGCTCGATGAGACCCTGCCACTCGAATTCTCGACCATCGGGCAGGAAACCACCGGCCCCGGCGGCTTCGCCAAGGCGCTGCGCACCGTGCCAGTGGTCCTCGACATCGCCGAGGAGGTGAGCCGCCGGTCCGCGAAGCACGCCTGGATCGTCGACTTCACCAACCCGGTGGGTATCGTGATGCAGGCGCTGCTCGACGAGGGCCACCGGGCGATCGGGCTCTGCAACTCGGCGATGGGGTTTCAGCGCATGGTCGCCCGCCTGCTGGGCGTCGCACCCAACGACGTCGCACTCGAGCACGTGGGCTTGAATCACCTGACGTGGGTGCGCGCCGCCGTGGTCGAGGGAAAGGATCGGCTGCCAGATCTGATCCATCGATCCGGTGCCGAGATTGCGGCCGAGATCAAAATTCCAGTCGACCTCATTCAACTGCTGGCTGCGATTCCGTCCTATTACCTCCGGTACTACTACTGCACCGGGGAGGTCCTGGCCGAGCAGCTGTCGGGTGGCAAGCGATCGCGAGCCGAGGAGGTCATGGCGATCGAGCGAACGCTGCTGCAGATGTATGAGGACCCGGCACTCGACGAGAAACCAGCCCTGCTCGAGCAGCGCGGCGGCGCCTACTACAGCGAGGCTGCCGCCCAGCTGATCGCCTCCCTCTACGCCGGCACTGGCGATCTCCAGGCCGTCGACGTGCGCAACGCCGGGGCGATACCCGACCTTCCCGACGACGCCGTCGTCGAGATCCCGGCGCGCATCGATCGGCAGGGCGCTCATCCGGCGCCGCTCGCTTCGCTGGCGCCCGAGTTGGCGGGCCTCGTCCAGCAGGTGAAGGCCTATGAGCGGCTGGCTGTCAAAGCCGCGATCAACGGCGATCGAGCCGCCGCCCTCAAGGCGCTGCTGGCCAACCCGCTGGTCCCCGGCTACAGCACGGCCGACGGTCTCCTGCACGCGCTCCTCGAGGCGAACCGCTCGCATCTGCCCCGCTTCTTTCCCGCCGACTGATCGAGCCATTTTCCCTCTTGACGAAGGCGCCACCGACGTCTATCGTTTCGTAAGGAATTCTTCCTAACTATGGATGCGCTGTCAAGAGGCTTGCTGGAGCGACCCTCCGTGGATGGAGGTGGACTGCGTGAGGTCAGCATCACGGCCGGCACACCAAGCCTGCTGCGCGCCATCAACGAGCGCTCCGTGCTGGAGCTGATCCATCGTCGCGGTCCCCTGTCTCGCGCCCAGGTGGCGCGAGTCAGCGGCCTTTCCAAACCCACGGTCTCTCTGGCCCTGTCCGGGTTGCTCGATGCCCGGCTGGTGCGTGAGGTTGGCCGTTCGCGCGGTGATCGCGGCCCCAGCGCGCTGCTCTACGAGCTGAACCCGGCCGCCGGCTGGGTGGTGGGAATCGACGTCGGCCGCAACTGGGTGCGGGCCGCCATCGCCGACATCGCGGGCCGCGTCGTTGCCCGTCGCGACGAGCGAGCCCGAGTCTCCAGCGCGCGCTCGCTGATCGGACAAATCGGATCGATCGCCCATCGGCTGGCCGGTGAGGCCGGCGTGGAGTGGTCGCAAGTCACGCACGCGGCGCTCGGGAGCCCGGGCGTCTTCGATCCGGTGCACGGCTATGTCGCCATGGCCCCCAATCTTCCCGGCTGGGGACGGCACGGCCTCGTGGAGGCGGTGCGCGAGCAATTGGGGACGAACGTCACGTTCGAGAACGATGTCAACCTGGCCGCGCTCGCCGAGCGCGCGCACGGCCTCGGCCGCAACCTGGCAAACTTCGCCTTCCTGTCGGTGGGCACCGGCATTGGCCTGGCGTTGGTGATCGACGGCCAACTCCGGCGCGGCGCCCACGGCGCCGCCGGCGAGATCGCCTATCTTCCGATCGGCCCGGCTGATCCCCGCGACCCCGCGAACCGGCGGCGCGGCGCCTTCGAGGAAACCGCAGCGGCGGCCGGCATCGTCCGCCAGGCGAAGGCGCTCGGAATGCGTAGCCCCCTCAGCGCGGAAACCATCTTTAGCGCCGCGCGCCGCGGGAACCGCACGGCCATGAAGGTGGTGCAGACCGAGGCGGCCCGGCTGGCGCTGGCGATCGCCACCATCACCCCGGTGCTCGACCCCGAGATCGTCATTCTCGGCGGGGGCGTCGGCCGCAACGGCGACCTGCTGTTGGAACCCATTGAGCGCGAGTTGCGCCAGCTGATGCCGTTCAAGCCGCGCGTCGCGGTGTCCGCGCTCGGCGACGACGCGGTCCTGCAAGGGGCGGTGGCAATCGCTCTAGAAGCGGCACGGGAGCGGGTGTTTGCACGGCGACCAGGACGACAGGTTCACGAGGCGGCGGAGTGAAGACAACGATATTGCCAAGCTAGGAGGGTTAGGAATGGGACGACGACGATACGCGATCATCGGCATGCTGGCGGCACTCGCAGTGCTTGTTGGCGCCTGCGGCAATCCGTCGGCGACGACATCCACGCCGTCCACGGGCGGGACGATCACGATCGACAACGAAAGCGGGACTCTATGGTCCTGCGGATTCAACCCGTTCAATGGCAACGTCAACTTCCTGGCCTTTGGCCCCATCTACGAGCCGCTGGTCTACGTCAATCTGCTCAACGGCAAGCCGACGCCGATGCTGGCCAGCGCCTACAAGTGGAGCAGCGACAGCAAGACGCTGACCTTCACGGTCCGTTCCGGCGTCAAGTGGAGTGACGGCCAGCCGTTCACGGCCAAGGACGTCGTTTACACCTTCAACCTGATCAAGACGAACAATGCCCTCGATCTGCAATCGGTCTGGTCAGTCCTTTCGGACGTCAAGCAGGAAGGGTCTGACCAGGTCGTGATGACATTTCAGTCGGCCGCGGTGCCCTACTTCTATTACATCGCCGGGCAGCAGCCGATCGTCCCGGAGCACATCTGGTCGAAGATCACCGACCCGGTCAGCGATAACAATCCGAAACCAATCGGCACCGGCCCGTTCACGATGGGCGATTGCACACCGCAGAACATCCCGTACGTCCGCAACGCCAGTTACTGGCAGTCCGGGAAGCCTTACCTCGATAAGGTCAACTACCCGGCCTTCCTCGACAACGACCCGGCGAATGCGTACCTCGCCAGCGGGCAAGCGCAATGGGGCGGCCAGTT
>WNEQ01001670.1_pt1 | contig 11726 bp, 11 predicted proteins | sample 5399971 | NCBI WGS metagenome assembly WNEQ01 (sample SAMN13153330, study PRJNA577476) | soil metagenome | isolation source: 20 cm grassland meadow soil 2 days after 1st rain plot 5 | place: USA:California | collected 2015-09-18
CGCGGATCGAGCCGCCCCTTTTGGAGGTGACCCCCGGCCACTGGGTGGCCTGTCATCTCCATCCGGGGCCCGAGGTCGGCCGGTAGCGCCGGTGGGACAGGGGGAGTCGCCCTGCCGCCTCAAGGCGGCCCGGGTGAAACTTCCCGGCGAGATTGAGCGTATAGACGTTCAAGCAGCGGGACGAGGACCGGCATTCGTGCTGGGGGAAGGAGTCCGTTCCTTCCCCCGTTTCGTACGCAGCAACGGACACCGAGGTGATCTGATGACACGACGTGTGGCGCGCCCGAGCTCGGCCCTTCTCATGATCCTGACGCTCCTCCCGTCGGTGGCCGCGCCGGGACCCCTGGCGCAGGAGAAGCCGGCTCCGCCGCCGGAGGGAAGCCCGGGCAGGACGGCGGAGCAGCCGTCGGCCACGCCGCCCTACGTCCTGTCGCTCCAGGACACCCTCAAGGCGGCGCTGGAAGGCAATCTTGACATCGTGGTTCGCAGTTTCGACCCACGACGCAGTGAAGAGCTGGTGACGGCCAGTCAGGCGCCGTTCGACCCGCAGATGACCGGTTCCGCCACGAGCAGCCTGGATGAGGAAACCTTCCACCGAGCCATCGACAAGCCCCCCACCAACCCACTCACGGATTTCGCCTTTCCCTCCTCCAACAAGCAGCACACCTATACCGCCGGATTCCAGGATCCCCTGAAGATCGGCGGCACATACAACATCGACATATCCGCGATCGATGCGATCTTCGCCGGATCGCAGTTCGACTTCCCCACCTTCAGTACTTTCCCCACTCTCTCGCAGGGGTATCAGGCTTCCTGGAAAGTGAGCTACACCCAGTCGCTGCTGCGAAACCTGGGGCCGAAGGCGAACGGCTGGCTGATCCTGGTGGCGAAGAACAACCTCGGGATCAGCGAGTCGCAGTTCCGCCAGACCGTGATCGACACGTTGGCCTCGGCGGAAAAGGCCTACTGGGACCTCAACTTCGCGCTGATGGATCTCAAGACCAAGCGGAGCTCCTTGCAGCTGGCCACGGACTTCATGGAGCAGAACCGCATCAAGGTCCGGGTCGGGACCCTTGCGCCCATCGAGATCACCCAGGCGGAGGCCGGTGTCGCCGACCGCGAAGAAGCGGTGATCATCGCAGAGAGCGCCGTGAAAACCGCCGAGGACGCCCTGCGCCAGGTCATGAACGTGCCGCGCGACTCTCCCATCTGGTCGCAGTCGATCACCCCTTCGGACCCGCCGCCCCTTAACGAGGTCGTCGTCAATGCCGAGGAGGCGGGCGCGACGGCGGAGACGAGCCGTCCCGACCTCGAACAGGCGCGCCTCAACGTCTCGAGCAAGGAGACCGAGCTGGTGTACCGGAGGAACCAGAGACGATGGGCCCTGGATTTCAACGGGTTCATCGGTCACGGGGGTGTCAGCGGCCTCCTTAGCGACACGGGCTACCCGGGCGCGATCAATAACCTGAGGTCCGATTTCCAGACCGACTGGAGCGCCTCTCTGAGCCTCGGCGTTCCGATCGGCAACCGGCAGGCCGTCGCCGCGTTCACCCGGGTGGAATACGAGGTCAGTCAGGCACGCTACGATCTAGAGCGTCTGACTCTGGCAGCGCGCATCGAGGTGCGCAGCGCCGTGCGTCAGGTCGAAACGAACCTGAAGCGCGTGCGCGCGGCGCAAGTCAATGTCCGCCTGCAGCGCGAGAAACTCTCGGCCGAGCAGAAGAAGTTCGAGAACGGCATGAGCACCTCGTTCCAGGTGCTGTCGTTCCAGAACGATCTCGCTTCGGCGGAGTCGCGTGAGAATCAGGCCATCGTCGATTACAACAAGTCCCTGGCCGAGCTCGAGAGGGTCAAGGGCACCCTCCTGCGGACGAAGAACATGGTCATGCCGTCAACGCCCGGACCGGGTGGCGCGGGCCGGACAGGAGCGCCTTCCCTGAGCGTCCTCTGGAAGGGAGCGCCGGAATCCGTGGAAAGCGGCGGAGCGCGGCGGAGCGCGGGAGAGTCGGGTCCGGCCAACGTTCGCCTGCCGGCGTACTTCGCCTTCGACGGCAAAAGGATCGTGCCGGGGAGGGAATCCGATACCGGGTCGGCCGGCGGACGATGACCGCCGGACGGCCGGCGCTTCCGGCCGTCGCGCTCGCCCTGGCCCTCGTGGGCTCGGCGTGTCCCGGAGGGTGCGGGTCGGCCGGTCGGCCGAACGTCCTCCTGGTGGTCATCGACACCGCCCGGGCCGACCGCTTCTCGTTCGACGGCTACGCGCGCCAGACCAGCCCTGAAATCGCCACGCTGGCCTCAGAGGGAACGATCTACGAGCAGGCCTACACACCTGCACCGTGGACCCTGCCTGCCCACGCCAGCCTTTTCACCGGCCTCTTCCCCTCGTCCCACGGCGCCGACTCGGGGCATCTGCGCCTCGAGGGAGAGTTCCGGACCCTGGCGGAGATCTTCCACGACGCCGGGTACCGCACGCTGGGGTACGCCGCCAATCCCTGGGTCGGACGGCAGTACGGCCTCGACCAGGGGTTCGACACCTACGAAGAAATCTGGAAGGACGTCCGGGGACAGCAGGAAGACGCCGGCGCCGGGGAGCTGAACGCGAGGCTCGTGCGGTTCCTGGAATGGCGGGCGGAGAACCGGGTGGCGCGCGAGCAGCCGTTCTTCATTTTCGTCAACTACCTCGAGCCCCACCTCCCCTACAACCCCCCCGAGCCCGCGAGGTCACGATTTCTTTCCCCCGGAACCGACCGGGCGGCGGTCGAGCGCCTGCGCCACTTCAGGCATCCCGACGAGGTCAGGTACGTCCTCGGCCTGGGCGGGCTTAAGGCCGGTGACACGCGGATCCTGTCCGACCTCTACGACGGAGAAATCTCCTATGTCGATGAGCGTGTGGGGGATCTCGCTGGATTCCTGCGCAGACGGGGCCTCCTGGACGAAACGGTCCTGGTGATCACCTCCGATCACGGCGAGGCGATCGGGGACCACGGCTTCCTGGACCACAAGATGAACGTCTTCGATGAGCTCCTGCGGATCCCCCTGGTCGTGCGCTTTCCCGCGGCCGTCCAGGCGGGGCAGCGCATCCGGGAGCCGGTGATGCTTCAGGACCTCTTTCCGACGCTCCTGGGGCTGGCGGGCATCCCGCCGGAGGGCGGGCGCGCCCGCGGGCCCGAGCCGCGCGAGTCGCTGGTCCTGCCGGGCATCGGCGCCCTCGCCCGCGATGCGGTCCGGGCCGCCCCCGGGTCCGGGAGCCCGGGCCCGGTCCTCGCGAGCGAGTTCGCCCGGCCGATCCAGTTCCTGGAGATCATCCAGGAGCGCTTTCCGACCGCAAGGATCGGGCCCTGGGATCGGGCCCTCGTGGCATATCGCCGCGGAAGCGAGAAGCTGCACTGGGCCTCGGACGGCCGGCACCTCCTGTTCGACCTGGCCAGCGACCCCGGTGAGACGGTCGACCTGGCCGCAAAACACCCCGACCGAGTCGCGGCGCTCGCGGCGGAAGTCGAATCCTGGCTCAAGAGACCCTCCGCGCGGCCGCCGCTCCGCCTGCCACCCCCCTGAGACGCTTGTCCCGCCGAACTCGCGCCGCCCCTTTCGGAGCGCAGGGCAGCCCCGGACCCCGCGCGAGCGCATGAGCCGCACCCCGCGGCGCCCTGCCTCTCACCCGACCCGCCCGCGTTGACACTTCGGGAAACGGGGTGCTAGCATCACGCCTTCCTTTCTGGCCACGATGCGTCGCCGCGGGCCGGTGCTTGTGAAAAACATCACGAAGTCCCGGGCCCTCGGTTTGGCAAAGGAAAGCGCGTGATCGACTACGTGCCGATCGGCCTTCAACTCGTCGCCGCCGCTGTGCTTGCGGGCGCGCTCCTCGGTCTTTCGACATGGCTCGGCAATCCCCGGAACAGCCGCACGGACCTCAGTCCCTACGAATGCGGAGTCGATCCCATCGAGCCGGCCGGCAAGCGTTACACCGTCCGCTTCTACATGGTGGCGATGCTGTTCATCCTGTTCGACATCGAGGCCGCTTTTCTGTATCCCTGGGCGACCATTTTCCGCGACCTGGGGCCGCGCGGCCTCTTCGAGATGGCGGTTTTCATCGGCGTGCTTCTGGTCGGCTTCCTGTACTGCTGGCGGCGCGGCGCCCTCGACTGGGATTGAGACGACGGGAGAACACGACGTGGAAGGTCCCTACATCGCGCCCGACCCGCCGCGCTTCGTCGTGGATCGCCTGAACGGAAGATTCCCCGGATCGGTTCTCGACGTCGCCGAGTTCCGCGGCGAGATCACCGTGGTGGTCGCGAAGGATGCGCTGCTCGACGTCACGCTGTTCCTGCGCGACGACCCCGAGACGGCGTTCGACATGCTGACGGTGGTCACGGGAACGCACTACCTGGACCGCGACTACGACTACGAGGTGCTCTACCACCTCTACTCGCTTCCGAAGAACCACCGGCTGCGCCTCAAAGTGCGTCTGCGCGAGGGCGACACCGTCTCGAGCGTCACGCCGGTCTGGCCCGGCGCGAACTGGCCGGAGCGCGAGGCGTACGACCTGGTCGGCGTGCGCTTCAGCGGGCATCCCGATTTGCGGCGCATCATCATGCCGGAGGACTACCCGGACCATCCCCTGCGCAAGGACTTCGACGTGGAAGGCGGGCCTTCCGACATCCGGCCCCGGGGGCGCCCCGCCTCGCCCGGGTTCCGCGACATGGAGAGCGTCTAGATGGAAGATTCGCGCGCCTCCTCCGGGCCGTCCATGCGGCCGGTGCCGGCCGAGGGCGAGGACTACCTGCACGGCGAGACCATGGTGGTCAACATGGGGCCCTCGCACCCGTCCACGCACGGTGTCCTGCGGCTGGTGCTGACGCTCGACGGCGAGGTCGTCAAGGCGGTGCAGCCGCACGTCGGCTACCTGCATCGCGGCATGGAGAAGATCGCCGAGGGGATGACCTACAACCAGTTCGTCCCCTACACCGACCGGCTCGACTACCTGGCCCCCCTGTCCAACAACGTCGGTTTCATCCTGGCGGTCGAGAAGCTCCTCGGAATCACCGTGCCGGCGCGCGCCCAGGTGATCCGCGTGATGGGCTGCGAGATCGCGCGCATCTCGGCGCACCTGCTGTGGCTCGGGACCGGGGCACTCGACCTGGGCGCCGCGACCGTGTTCTTTCACACCTTCCGCGAGCGCGAGACCCTGTACAACATCATCGAGGCCCTCACGGGCACGCGCATGACCACTTCGTACACCCGGGTCGGCGGGCTGGCGCGCGACCTGCCGCCGGGCTGGACCGAGCAGGTGCGCGCCTTCCTCGGCACGTTCCCCGCCGCCCTCGACGAGCTGGACGCGCTGTTGACCCGCAACACCATCTGGATGAAGCGCACCCAGGGCATCGGCCGGATCAGCGCCCGGGACGCCATCGCACTCGGCCTGACCGGTCCGAACCTGCGCGGCACCGGCGTGGCCTACGACGTGCGCAGGACCGAGCCGTACAGCGGCTACGAGACCTACGAGTTCGACGTGCCGGTGGGTGCTACGGGCGACGCGTACGATCGCTACCTGGTGCGGCTCGAGGAGATGCGCCAGAGCGTCAAGATCCTCGATCAGGCGCTTCGTCGGCTGCCGGACGGTCCGATCTCCGTGGACGATCCCAAGATCACGCTCCCGAAGAAAGAACGCGTCCTCACGAGCATGGAGGAGCTGATCGAGCAGTTCATGATCGTCACCGAAGGGATCAAGGGTCCCGTCGGCGAGGTGTACCACGCCATCGAAGCTCCCAAGGGAGAGCTCGGCTTCTACATCAAGAGCGAGGGCGACAAGTCCCCCTACCGCCTGCAGATCCGCTCGCCGTCGTTCATCAACCTGCAGGCCATCGAGACGATGGCGGTCGGGGGGCTTCTCTCCGACCTCATCGCCGTGGTCGCGAGCCTCGACCCGGTGATGGGAGAAGTGGACCGGTGACGATTCCCGTCCGCCCCGAGACCGACCGCAAGATCGACGAGCTTCTGAGCGTCTATCCTATGAAGGGCTCGGCGCTCCTGCCCGCCCTGTATCTCGTGCAGGAGGAGAAGGGGCACCTGTCGGAGGAGTCGATGGAATACGTCGCCTCCAAGATCGGTCTGTCCGCGGCTTTCGTCGCGGGGGTCGTGTCGTTCTACACGATGTTCCACCGGAAGCCGGTGGGCCGACATCACATCCAGGTCTGCCGCACGCTGCCGTGCGCCCTGAGCGGCTCGGACGATCTGATGGCGCACCTCAAGGGGCGCCTCGGCATCGTGGACGGCGAGACGCGATCGGACGGCGCGTACTCGCTGGTCTCGGTCGAGTGCCTCGGCGCCTGCGACAGGGCGCCGTTCATCCAGATCAACGACGAGGAGCACGGCCCCGTCGACCCGGCGAAGATGGACGAAATCCTGAAGCGCCTGGAGCCGAGGTGATGGCCTTCGAGCCGGTCTTGACGCGCAACATCCACAGGCCCGACTCCGGGACGATCGAAGGGTACCTCGCGGCCGGCGGCTACCAGGGACTGCGGCGGGCCCTGAAGGAGTTCAGCCCCGGGCAGCTGGTCGAGGAGGTGAAGAACTCGGGGCTGCGCGGCCGGGGCGGCGCCGGCTTTCCGACCGGAATGAAGTGGGGCTTCCTGCCGAAGACAAGGGACAAGCCGCGGTATCTCTGCGTCAACGCCGACGAGAGCGAGCCCGGGACGTTCAAGGACAGGCTCCTGATCGAGAAGGACCCGCACCTGGTCCTCGAAGGGATCATCCTCTCGGCCTACGCCATCGAGTCGAGCCTGGCCTTCTTCTACATCCGGGGCGAGTTCCACGAGGGGTACCGGATCTTCCAGAAGGCGGTTCTGGAGGCCCGCGCGAAGGGCTTCCTCGGCACGAACATCCTGGGGAGCGGCTTCAGCCTCGATATCATTATTTATAGGGGGGCCGGGGCGTACATCTGCGGCGAGGAGACGGCGCTGCTGGAATCTCTCGAAGGGAAGCGCGGCTATCCGCGCATCAAGCCGCCGTTCCCGGCGATCGTCGGGCTGTACGGCTGCCCGACCATCATCAACAACGTCGAGACGCTGGCCAACGTGACGCTGATCGCCGAGCGCGGCGCGGCCTGGTACGCCTCGATCGGCCGGCCCCCCAAGAACACCGGGCCGAAGCTCTTCTGCCTGTCCGGTCACGTCAAGCGGCCCGGCGTGTTCGAGGCGCCCCTGGGCGTGCCGTTCCTGGAGCTCCTGAACGAGCACGCCGGCGGCATGCAACACTCCGACCGGCCGCTGAAGGCGGCGGTGCCGGGGGGGTCGTCCATGAAGATCCTGCCGGCGTCGAAGTGCGATGTCCTGATGGATTTCGACTCGCTCGCCGCCGCCGGGACGTCCCTGGGGTCGGCCGGGGGCATCGTCATGGACACCAGCACCTGCATGGTCACAGCACTTCTGAACGTCGCGCGCTTCTACGCGCACGAATCGTGCGGACAATGCACGCCGTGCCGCGAGGGGACCGGATGGTTCGTGAAGATCCTGTCGCGCCTCGAGCGCGGCGACGGGCGCCCGGAGGACGTCGGCCTCTTGACCGGCATCGCCTCGAACATCGAGGGAAACACCGTGTGCCCCTTCGGTGAGGCCATTGCCTGGCCGGTGGAATCGTACGTCAGGGTGTTCCGGGAGGAGTTCGAGGAGCACGCGAAGCGCAAGGCCTGCCCGATGAAGACGACCGCCGTCCGCTGAGGAGAAGCATGCCGGAAACCAGCCCGCCGCCGCACCAGCCGAACGTGCCGGCCGTGGCCCCGCCGGCGCCTGTGCCCTCTGCGCCGATCGGTGCGGACGAGGTGACGCTCCTGATCGACGATCGTCCCGTGGTCGCGAAGAAGGGGACGACCGTGCTGCAGGCGGCGGAGAACGCGGGAGTCCTCGTGCCGCACTACTGCTACCACCCCGGCCTGAGCATCGCCGGCAACTGCCGCATGTGTCTGGTCGAGATCGAGAAGATGCCGAAGCTGCAGATCGCCTGCGCCACCCCGGTCGCCCAGGGGATGGTCGTGCGCACGGGCAACGACCGCGTCCGGGACGCGCGCGCCGGCATCCAGGAGTTCCTGCTGATCAACCACCCGCTCGACTGCCCGATCTGCGACCAGGCCGGCGAGTGCAGGTTGCAGGCCTACGAGGCGGCCTGCGGTCTCGGCTACAGCCGCTTCCACGAGGAGAAGGTCCACTTTCCCAAGCGCTACGACATCGGCGGTAAGGTGGTGTTCGACGCCGAGCGCTGCATCCGGTGCACGCGCTGCATCCGCTTCTGCGACGAGGTCAGCCAGAGCCACGAGCTGGCGCTGTTTCAGCGGGGCGACCACGCGATCATCGGCACGTTTCCCGGGAGGCCGCTGGACAACCCCTACTCCGGCTGCACCGTGGACGTCTGCCCCGTCGGAGCCCTGACCTGGAAACCGTTCCGCTTCAAGGCGCGCGTCTGGTTCCTCAAGAACGTCCCCTCGGTCTGCGTGGGGTGCGCGCGCGGCTGCAACGTCGACGTCGCGACCTTCCGCAACCGCATCCACCGCCTCACCCCGCGCGCCAACGTGGACGTGAACCGCTACTGGATGTGCGACGCCGGCCGTCAGTCCTATTCGCCGCTGTACGAGCGGCCGCGCTTCGAGAGACCGATCCTGCGTGGCGGTCCCGGTGCTGTGGGACCGGAAGAGGACACCTCGAGCATGGACACGGGGTCGCTGTGGGATCTGGCGCTCGACCGATCGGCCGATCTGCTGCGCGGTGTCGCGAAAGCGCACGGCCCGAAGGCGCTGGCCGCGATCGTCTCGGCGCGCCTCACGGTCGAGGATCTGTACCTCGCGAAGCGCGTCCTGGGGGAGCTTCTCGGAGTTCCGCGGATGGCCGTGCCGCCGCACGAGGAGGGCGAGGACGATCACCTCCTCGTGCGCCGCGACAAGACCCCGAACGCTCGCGGCGCCTCGGCACTCGGCATCGGCGCTCCGTCGGCCGGACGCGTGAAGGAGATCCTCGAGGACGCCGCCGCGGGCAACGTGCGAGGGCTGGTGGTCGTGGGGGAGGATCTGACGGGGTTCCCCGGTTTCTCGGAAGCCCTCTTCCAGAAGCTCGACGTCCTCGTGGTCATCGACTGGTGGCAGAGCCCCACCGCCGACCGCGCCCAGGTGGCGCTTCCGGCCTGCGGCTACGGCGAGTTCGAGGGGACCGTGGTCAATTTTCAGGAACGCGTTCAGCGCCTGCGCGTTGGTCTGGATCCGCGCGGCGAGGCCGACCCGACCTGGCGCATCCTGCGCGATCTGGGGCGGCGTTTCGGCCTGCCGAGCGAGTACGCCACGCCGCGGGCGGTCTTCGACGACGTGGCGGCGAAGGTCCCCGCCTTCGCGGGCCTGTCGTACCGGGCGCTGGGCGATCGTGGCGCGCCGATGCCGGCCGGGGCGGCGCGCGATGCGGGCGCTTCGCCGCCGGGGGCCTGAGATGGATCCCGTCATCGCGCGGGTCCTGGTCGAGTCCGCGGTGAAGATCGCGCTCTTTTTTTTCATCCTCCTCACAGTCGTCGCCTACATGACCCTGGTGGAGAGGCGTGTGTCGGCCTGGATCCAGGACCGCCAGGGGCCCAACCGGGTCGGGCCGCTCGGCCTGTTGCAGCCGCTGGCCGACGGGATCAAGTTCCTGTTCAAGGAAGAGGTCACGCCGCCGCACGTCTACCGCCCGGTCTACCTGCTCGCGCCGATGCTGATCTTCGTTCCCGCGCTCGTGACCTTCTCCGTCATCCCGATCGGCCCCGCGCTCGAGCTGTTCGGACAGAGAGTGCGGCTGCAGATCGCCGACGTCGACAACGGCGTCCTCGTCATCCTGGCGTTCGCCTCGATGGGGGTCTACGGCATCGCGCTGGCCGGCTGGTCGTCGAGCAACAAGTATTCGCTCATGGGAGCTCTGCGCTCGTCGGCCCAGCTCATCTCCTACGAGCTGGCCATGGGGCTGTCGATCGTCGGCGTGCTGATGGCCGCAGGATCCCTCCGCCTCAACGACATCGTCCAGCACCAGATCGAGCACGGCTGGAATCTGATCTGGCAGCTTCCGGGTTTCCTGATCTTCCTGACCGCCGCCTTCGCCGAGACGAACCGGCTGCCCTTCGACCTGCCGGAGGCCGAGACGGAGCTGGTCGCCGGGTACCACACCGAATACTCCGGCATGCGCTTCTCGATGTTCTACATGGCCGAGTACGCCAACATGGTCACCGCCTCGGCGCTGGCAGTGACGCTCTACTGCGGCGGGTACCACGTGCCGGGGTTGCACCTCCTGAGACTGCCGGAGCCCGCCGCGGCGCTGGTGCAGGTCCTGGCGTTCGGGCTCAAGGTCGGCTTCTTCCTGTTCCTGTACGTGTGGGTGCGCTGGACGCTGCCGCGCTTCCGCTACGACCAGCTCATGAACCTGGGCTGGAAGGTGCTGTTGCCGGTCGCTGTCCTGCACATCCTGTGGGTGTCATTCCTGGTCCTGATGAACTGGACCTGATCGCGGCCCTGTCCCGGAGTCGCCCGTGACGATTCACCTGCTGCTCGGACTGGTCCTGATCCTGTTCGTTTTCGCCGCGGTGCGGGCCCTCGCCCCGTCCCGGACGCTCCTGGCCGGCACGGTGCTGGGGATCGGGGCGCTGGCGCTGCTGGCGGTGAACTACCAGGCGCTCCTGAGCCCTGAGTTCTGGGCCGGCCTCATCGGCTTCGTCGCCATCCTGTCGGCGCTCATGGTCGTCATCCATCCGAACCCGATGGTGTCGATCCTTTTCCTGATCGTGAATCTGTTCTGCATCGCCCTGTTCTATTTGATCCTGCGGGCCGAGTTCCTGGCCGTCCTTCAGATCATCATCTACGCCGGCGCCATCATGGTGCTGTTCGTGTTCGTCGTCATGCTGCTCAATCTCAAGGCCGAGGAGGGGCTGCGTCTCGGCGGCGGCCCGCAGCGCTGGGGGGCGCTCCTGCTGGCGGTCGCGTTCGTTCTGCTGATGTTCCACGCTCTCCACGACCGCTCGGACCAGCCCTACGTCGAGCCGGGGGCGTTCGAATCAGGCTTTGGCTCGGCGCGCGCCCTCGGCGGTCTGCTGTTTTCGAGATACCTGGTCGCCTTCGAGGCGGCGTCGCTTCTGCTGATCGCCGGTATGGTCGGGGCCGTCGTCGTGGCCAAGCGCAAGGTGGGGTGATGCGCGTCGAGTTCTTCCTGCTGATCGGGGCGCTTCTGTTCGCCATCGGCTGCGCCGGGGTCCTGATCCGGCGCAACGCCATCGTCATCCTGATGTGCATCGAGTTGATGCTCAACGCCGTGAACCTGACGTTCGTCGCGTTCGCGCTCGAGAATCAGTCGATGACCGGGCACATCTTCGTGTTCTTCGTCATGACGGTGGCCGCGGCCGAGGCGGCCATCGGGCTGGCCATCGTCATCGCCCTGTTCCGGCGCCGCCGGACGACGGATGTCGAGGACGCCAGCCTGATGCGCTGGTGAGGTGATGCTGCAACTACTCTGGCTCATCCCGTTTCTGCCGCTCGCGGGCTTCGCCGTCAACGGCGTTCTCGGCGCGCGCTTTTTGCCGCGGCGGGCCGTCGCCCTGATCGGCTGCGCGGTCGTCCTGGCATCGTTCGTCATCTCGGTCGGGGCGATCGCGGAGCTGAATGGCATCGCTCGGAGCCCGGACGCTGTCGCGTCGGGTGCAGCGCCGCGCTACACCCAGGACCTGTTCGAGTGGATGCC
>WNEQ01001675.1_pt1 | contig 11716 bp, 17 predicted proteins | sample 5399971 | NCBI WGS metagenome assembly WNEQ01 (sample SAMN13153330, study PRJNA577476) | soil metagenome | isolation source: 20 cm grassland meadow soil 2 days after 1st rain plot 5 | place: USA:California | collected 2015-09-18
CGAAGGAGATCGTGTGGACCTCGGGGGCGACCGAGGGCAACAACCTCGCCATCAAGGGCGCGGCCCACTTCTACAAGACCAAGGGCAAGCACATCGTCACGCAGAAGACCGAGCACAAGGCGGTGCTCGACACGATCCGCGAGCTCGAGCGCCAGGGATTCGAGGCAACCTACCTCGAGGTCGAGGAAAACGGCATCGTCAGCCTGGAGAAATTCAAGGCGGCGATCCGGCCGGACACCATCCTGGCGTCGATCATGATGGTGAACAACGAAATCGGCGTCATTCACCCGGTGTGGGAGATCGCCGAGATCTGCCGCGGCAAGGGCATCATCTTTCATTGCGACGCGGTGCAGGGCGCGGGCCGGGTGGACATCGACCTGCAGAAGTTCAAGGCCGACCTGCTTACGATCACGGCGCACAAGATCTACGGCCCGAAAGGCATCGGCGCGCTCTATGTGCGCCGCAAGCCGCGCGTGCGCATCGAGCCGCAGATCCACGGCGGCGGCCACGAGCGCGGCTTTCGCTCAGGCACGCTGCCGACGCACCAGATCGTCGGCTTCGGCGAGGCGGCGCGCCTGGCGAAGCTCGAGATGGCGACCGACAACGAGCACGTCCGGGCGCTGCGCGACCGGCTGCTGAGCAGCATCAGGGACATCGAGGAGGTGTACGTCAACGGCGACCTCGAGCGGCGCATTCCGCACAACCTCAACGTCAGCTTCAACTTCGTCGAGGGCGAATCGCTGATCATGGCGGTGAAGGACATCGCGGTGTCCTCGGGCTCGGCTTGTACTTCGGCTTCGCTCGAGCCGTCGTACGTGCTGCGGGCGCTCGGGCGCTCCGACGAGCTCGCGCACAGCTCGATCCGGCTCACCCTCGGCCGCTTCACGACCCGGGAAGAAATCGATTACGCCGCGGACCTGATCAGGCGCAAAGTGGAAAAGCTGAGGCAGCTCTCGCCGCTTTGGGAAATGTATAAGGAAGGGATTGATCTAAACTCGGTGCAGTGGGCTGCACATTAGGAGCTGAACATGGCATACAGCGACAAGGTCATCGATCATTATGAGAACCCGCGCAACGTCGGCTCGTTCGACAAGTCGGACGAATCCGTCGGCACCGGCATGGTCGGCGCGCCGGCCTGCGGCGACGTGATGAAGCTGCAGATCCGGGTCGGAAGCGACGGCCGCATCGAGGACGCGCGCTTCAAGACCTACGGCTGCGGCTCGGCGATCGCGTCGAGCTCGCTGGTCACCGAATGGGTCAAGGGCAAGACGCTCGACCAGGCGGTCACGATCAAGAACACGCAGATCGCCGAGGAGCTGTCGCTCCCGCCGGTCAAGATTCACTGCTCGATCTTGGCGGAGGACGCAATCAAGGCCGCGGTGGAGGACTACCGCAAAAAGCACGGCCTTGCTGCAGAACAGGAGAAGAAAGTCGCGTGATTACACTGACCGAAAAGGCGGCCAGCCATGTGCGTTCGACCCTCGCCAAGCGCGGCAAGGGCGTCGGGCTGCGCGTGGGCGTGCGCACATCGGGCTGCTCGGGGCTCGCGTACAAGCTCGAGTTCGCCGACACGGTCAACCCCGAGGACCAGCAGTTCGAGAGCCACGGCGTGAAGCTGTTCGTCGACCCGAAGAGCCTGCAGTACATCGACGGCACCGAGCTCGACTATGCGCGCGAAGGCCTCAACGAGGGATTCAAGTTCCGCAACCCCAAGGTCAAGGATGAATGCGGTTGCGGGGAAAGCTTTAACGTCTAATCATTTCGAGTTGTTCGGGCTTGAGCCGGTCTTTGCGCTGAACGCCGATTCACTCGACTCTGCGTACCGCGATATCCAGGCGAAGGTCCACCCGGACCGCTTCGCGCACGCCGGCGACGCCGAGCGGCGCGCCTCTCTTCAGTGGACCACGCGCGTGAACGAGGCATACCGGACGCTCAAGGATCCCCTGCAGCGCGCCAGGCACCTGCTCGAGCTGCGCGGCGTCGACGTCGCCTTCGAGACCAACACCGCCATGCCCGCCGATTTCCTGGTGCAGCAGATGGCGCTGCGCGAATCGCTCGAGGAGGCGGTGGAAGCAAAGGATGCCGCTTCGCTCGACTCGCTGCGAAAGGGCCTGGTCGAGGAAAAAGGCAGGCTTGAAGTGCAAATCGGCGAAAGCATCGACGCAAGAAAGGACTATCGCGGCGCGGCTGAGCTGGTGCGCAAGCTGATGTTCCTCGACAGGCTCGACACCGAGGTCGATCTCGCATACGAGGCGCTGGAATAGTGGCGCTGCTGCAGATCTCCGAACCTGGCACTTCGCCTGCGCCGCACGAGCACCGCCTCGCGGTGGGCATCGACCTGGGCACGACCAACTCGCTGGTCGCGACCGTGCGCAGCGGCGCCCCGACCGTGCTCCCCGACGCGCACGGACGGCCGCTGCTGCCCTCGATCGTGCGTTTCCTGCCCGACGGGCGCGCCGAGGTGGGCTACGCGGCGCAGGCCCGGCAGGCCGACGATCCGAAAAACACCATCGTGTCGGTGAAGCGCTACATGGGCCGCGGCGTCAAGGACGTCACGCACATCGAGAACGCGCCCTACGACTTCATCGATGCTCCCGGCATGCTGCAGGTTCGCACCGCGGCGGGCGTCAAGAGCCCGGTCGAAGTCTCCGCCGAGATCCTGAAAGTGCTGCGCGAGCGTGCGGAGCTGTCCCTGCAAGGCGGCTTGAGCGGCGCCGTCGTAACCGTTCCTGCCTATTTCGACGACGCCCAGCGCCAGGCTACCAAGGACGCCGCGCGGCTGGCCGGCCTCAACGTGCTGCGCCTGCTCAACGAGCCGACCGCCGCGGCCATCGCCTACGGCCTGGAGAATGCCTCCGAAGGCGTCTACGCGGTCTACGACCTCGGCGGCGGCACCTTCGACCTGTCGATTCTCAAGCTCGCGCGCGGCGTGTTCGAGGTCGTCGCGACGAGCGGCGACTCGATGCTCGGCGGCGACGACTTCGACCAGCGCGTGTTCTGCTGGAGCGTCGAGCAGGCGAAGCTCGCGCCGCTCTCGCCCAGGGACATGCGCCTGCTGCTGGTCAAGGCCCGCGAGGCGAAGGAGTTCCTGACGTTTCATTCGGAAGCTAACATCACGGCAAAGCTCTCCTCGGGCGAGCTGGTCGATGTCACGCTCGACACCGAGACTTTCTGCCGCATCACCCAGACGCTGGTGCACAAGACGCTCGGCCCGGTACGCAAGGCGCTGCGCGATGCCGGCCTGACGGTGGACGAGATCAAGGGCGTGGTGATGGTCGGCGGCGCGACGCGCATGCCGCAGATCCAGCGCGCCGTCGGCGAGCTCTTCCGGCGCGACCCGCTCAACAATCTGGATCCCGACAAGGTGGTGGCGCTCGGCGCCGCGATGCAGGCGAACGTGCTCGCCGGCAACAGGCATCAGGGCGAGGACTGGCTGCTGCTCGACGTGATCCCGCTCTCGCTCGGCATCGAGACGATGGGCGGCCTGGTCGAGAAAATCATCCCGCGCAATACCACCATCCCGGCGGCGCGCGGGCAGGAGTTCACCACCTTCAAGGACGGGCAGAGCGCGATGAGCTTCCATGTCGTGCAGGGCGAGCGCGAGCTCGTTTCCGACTGCCGCTCGCTGGCGCGCTTCGAGCTGAAGGGCATCCCGCCGATGGTCGCCGGCGCGGCGCGGGTGAGGGTGACCTTCCAGGTCGACGCCGACGGCCTGCTTTCCGTCGCCGCAAAGGAAGCTACCACGGGTGCGGAGGCCTCCGTCACGGTCAAGCCTTCGTATGGGATCGCCGACGCCGACATCGAGCGCATGCTGCGGGACTCGTTCGAGCACGCGAGGGAGGACGTCCATGCGCGGGCGCTCGCCGAGCAGCGCGTCGAGGCTCGACGCCTGCTGGAAGCCACGCGCTCGGCGCTTCAGGCCGATGGGCATCTCCTGTCGGCGGAGGAAAAGTCCGTCATCGAGAGCGCCGCGCAATCGCTCGAGAAACTGGTGGAAAGCACGGATCACCGCGCGATCAAGCACGCCGCCGACGCGCTCAACCGCGCCACCGAGCAATTCGCCGGGCGGCGCATGGACGAGGGGATCCGCCGCGCGCTCGCGGGGCGCAAGATCGGCAGCCTCTGATGCCGAAGCTGAAGGTGCTGCCGCACGCCACGCTGTGCCCGCAGGGCGCCGAGATCGAGGCGCCGAGCGGCAAATCGATCTGCGATGCGCTGCTCGAGAGCCATATCGACATCGAGCACGCCTGCGAGAAATCCTGCGCGTGCACCACCTGCCACGTGGTCGTGCGCGAGGGCTACGAGTCGCTGGCCGAGGCGGAAGAAAAGGAAGAGGACCTGCTCGACAAGGCCTGGGGGCTGGAGGCCACCTCGCGGCTCTCGTGCCAGGCAAAGCTGGGCGCCGAGGACCTCACCATCGAGATCCCGAAGTACACCATCAACTACGAGCGCGAAGGAGGGGGGAAGAAATGAAGTGGACCGACAGCCTGGAGATCGCGATCGCGCTGGCGGATCAGCACCCCGGCGAGGATCCGAGGTCGGTGAACTTCGTCGACCTGTACAAATGGGTGCTCGCGCTGCCGGATTTCAGCGACGATCCGAAGCGTTGCGGCGAGAAGATCCTCGAGGCCATCCAGATGGCCTGGATCGACGAGGTGGAGTAGTTCGCGCTACTTCTTGCGCAGCGCGCCCCACAGCTGGTCGAGGCGATCGTAGCGGCCGCAGCCGGTGACGTAGAACCTGTAGCGCGCCGGATTCTTCTTGTAGTAATCCTGGTGATAGTCCTCGGCGGGCCAGAATTCGCCCGCCGGCACGATCGAGGTCAAGATCGGCTGCCTGAACGGCTTGTCTTTCTCCCACTTCGCCTTGGAAGCCTCGGCGAGGCGCTTTTGCTCGTCGCTGTGGTAGAAAATTGCCGGCCGGTACTGCGAGCCGGCGTCGCAGAACTGGCGGTTGGTCACCGTCGGATCATGGTTGAGCCAGAACTGCTCGAGCAGCCGCTCGTAGCTCAGCTTGGCCGGGTCGTAGACCACCTGCACCACCTCGGCGTGCCCGGTGATTCCCGCGGACACTTCCTCGTAGGTGGGGTGCTTCTTCTGTCCGCCCATGTATCCGGAAGTGGTCGAGAGCACGCCGGGCAGCTTGTCGAACGCTTCCTCCGTGCACCAGAAACAGCCCGCTGCGAACGTCGCCTTTTGCAGGTTCTGTCCGTACAAGAGAGTCGGGATCAACAGCAAGGCGGCAAGAAAGACCCTGATCATTTCCTAAGCTCCTTCATTACAGCGTCGATGACGGGTTGGTCGCGCAGGCACAGCCGGACATTACGCAGCGGCGAGCTCCGAACTGCCGCCAGGTAAGCCCTGGCGCAGATGTCGAGCGGCACGGCGAAGATGCCGCTGGAGACCGCCGGAAACGACACCGACTGCCAGCCGCGCTCCTCGGCGCAGCGCAATGCCGCGAGCAGCGCCTGCCGGAGCTTATCTTCCTCCTTGCCCTCGCCGAAACGCGGACCGACGGCGTGGATCACGCCCTTGAACGGCAGCTTTCCCGCGGTGGTGACCACCGCGCTGCCCGTCGGGATCGGGCCGCGGCTGCGGACGATGCGATCGGACTCCTCCTGCAGCGCCGCTCCCGCGGCGCGGGAGATGATCCCGGCGACGCCGCCGCCGTGCGCGAGCTGGCCGTTGGCGGCGTTGACGATGGCCTCGACCGGCTCTTCCAGCAGGTTGCCGCGGACGACCTCGAAGATCCGGTCAGGCGCTACTTCTTCCCGGAAGAGCGTTTCTTGCGTCGTGGCACCCTGCTACTCGATCTTCGCCTTTGCCCTGAGCTCCCGCACCAGCCCTTCGACCTTGCCCTGCACCAGTTGCTGCTGGATGCGCGGCCGCACCTCGGCGAGGGCCGGAAACTTCACCTGCCGCACGTCGTCGAGCTGGATGACATGGAAGCCAAAGCGCGTGCGCACCGGCGTCTCCGTGTACTTGCCTTTCTCGAGCTTCACCATGACGTCGGCGAACTGCGGGTCGAACACGCTCGGCACGTTCCAGTCGAGGTCGCCGCCGCGGTCCTTGGTGCCGTTGTCCTTCGAGTTCTTGGTCGCCAGCTCGTCGAACTTGCCGCCCTTCTTCAGCTCGGCGATCATGCCCTTCGCCTGGTCCTCGGTCTCGAGCAGGATGTGGCGCGCCTTGTACTCCTTGTCGCCGGTCTGGGCCTTCGCGCGGTCGTATTCCTTCTGCACGTCGTCGTCCGTGATCGGGTGCTTGCGCACCCAGTCGCGGATATACGCGCTCACCAGGATTTCCTGTCGCGCCAGGTCGAGCTGGGCCAGCACCTCGGGGGTCTTCGCCATCCCCGCGCGCTGCGCTTCCTGCGCCACGACCTCGCGGTTGACCAGCTCGTCGCGCACCATGGCGCGCGTCTGGTCGTTGTCCGCAGCGCCGCGCGCGGCCTGCTGCTGCATCATGAACTCCATCCGCGAGCGCGGCACCGCCACGCCGTTCACGGTGGCGACCGCCCCCGCTTTGGCGGCGGGCTTCGCCGCCGGCTTGGCGCCGTCTTTCGGCTCGGCCTGGGCGAGGGCAAGGGCAGGCGCCGCGAGCACGGCGACTGCGAGCATTCGAATCTTCATCGGGTTCCTTTCAGTTCTTCGGGACTGCGCGCCGTGATGGCGAGCGCGTGAATAGGATCCTGCATCAGCTCGCCCAAGGCATGGTACACCATCCGGTGACGCGCTACGGTCGGCTGGCCGCTGAAGCGCGGCGACACGATCTGGACTCGCCAGTGCGTGCCGCCGCCAGGGCGCGCACCGGCATGTCCGGCGTGCTGCGCGCTCTCGTCGACGAGATCGAGAGAGATCGGCTCGAGCGCCGCGAGGCGCTGCCGGATGCGCTCGGCAACGTTCATTGCTTCTCTTCGACGTACCTGGCGAGGAACAGCGCCTGCACGATGACGAAGACCAGCATCAGGCCCATCCCGCCGAACAGCTTGAAATTGACCCACAGGTCGGTGGAGTAGTTGTAGGCCACGTACAGGTTCGCGGCGCCCATGAAAGCGAAGAACCCGATCCAGCTCCAGTTGAGCCGCGACCACACCGTCTCGGGCAGCTGCATCTGCTCCGACAGCATCGAGCGGATCAGGTTGCGGCGGAACAGCAGCGCCGCGCCGGCAAGCACCGCGCCAAGCAGCCAGTAGAGCACCGTCGGCTTCCACTTGATGAAGGTCTCGTCCTGCAGCAGCAGGGTGGCGCCGCCGAACACCGCGATGATGCCCAGGCTCGCCCACAGCATGGGCTCGACGCGGCGCTTTGCCAGCTTCAGCCAGCCGACCTGCACGAACGTCGCCGCGATCGCGACCGCGGTGGCGACGTAGATGTCCCACAGCTTGAACGCGGCGAAGAAAAGCACGACCGGAAGGAGGTCGAAAAGAAACTTCATGTGGCGCGGGATTCTACCAGCGGCTAGCGCCAGTCGCTCACCGCGCGGCGCGCGGCGCTGTTCTCCGGCCGCACTACCAGCCCGAAAGCCGATACCGAGACGGCGTAGCTGGCGTCTTGCGCGAGCGGCACGTAGGCGGCGCTGCCGTAGAGGGCGTCGGCAAAGGGCACGAAGCGGTGGTACCGCCTGAGGACGGTCCACAGGTCGAGCCCGGGCTCGGGCGAGAGCGCATAGACGGTGCGAGGAGCGCTGCGCTCCTGCGCGGTGTCGGCATAGCGCCCCGAAAGGCGGTCCAGCCGATAGACGGTATCGAAGCCGGCCAGCGTCGCGAGGCCGCGCCATTTGAGCACGCGCGCGTCGATCTGCCACTCGTCGCCGCGCACTTCGAACTGGCGCGGCGTCTCCGCGGGCGGTTGCAGGGTCAGCGCGAAGTGGCGCTCGCCGAGCTGGCGGATCGAGACCCTGGCGGCTAGCTGCTCGTGGGTCAGGCGCTGATAGGTGCGCAGGGACGCCGCCGTCAGACCGGCCGCGACGCCGAGCAGGACTACGCAGGCGCCGAGCAGGAGGTAGAACGTGCCGGTGGCGAGGCGCAGCCGCCGCAGGCGGCCGAGCGCGACGACCATGAGCGGCAGCGCGAGCCCAATGCCGAGGACGGCAAAGCCCAGCAGCAGGACCTGGGGATCAAGACCGGCCAGCCATTCGATCACATTGCTAATATAGCCAAAACGCATGGAGGGCAACGTGTCGCTGGTCACACTCATCGAATACGCCGACGCCAGCGCCGAGGTGAAGGCGGTGTACGACGACATCATGCGCACGCGCGGCGTCGACTGGGTCAACAATTTCTGGAAAGCGCTGGCGAACGACCCGGCGCAGCTCAGGCGCATCTGGGACAACGTCAAGCAGGTGATGGCGCCCGGAGCGCTCGACCCGCTGGTGAAGGAGATGGTTTACGTAGCGGTGAGCGCCACCAATGGCTGCGAATACTGCACGTACTCGCACACCGCGGCCGCGCGCAAGAAAGGCATGACCGATGCAATGCTCATGGAGCTGCTGGCGGTAGCCGGCCTGGCGAACGAAACGAACCGGCTGGCCAACGGATTGCGCGTCCCGGTCGACCGGCAGTTCATTTCCTGAGCAGCTTCTTGCCGTCCGGGCTGACGTAGAAAGTCCGCCAGGTCTTTCCGTCGGCCCTCACCTCGATGGTCCAGTAGCAGCGCCCCCCGGACTGCCGCGTCTGCTCGAGCAGCAGCGCGTATTGCACTGCGGCACCGGCTTTCTGCGCAGCGGCACTCCAAGCTTCGATCTCGGGCAGCATGCGGACTTTTGTCACGGCCCGCCGCAGAGGCATGTTGCCCTCGTCGGGATATTCGCAAGCCAGGGCGGGCCGCGCCGAGAAAAGACAGACCCCGATGCAAAAGAGTTTCAGGAAGATTGAAGTATTTTCTAGCTGGTGCTCTACTACGGGGACCGCCTCAGGGGGAAGCATGGGGACCAAGGACCGGAACTACCGCCGCACCGCAGCCGGCCAGAAAGCCTGGGAAAAGCAGGATCCCGACGTTCCGATTGAATACCGCCGCATCCTGGAACTGGTCGGCAACGGGACCCATTCCGCCGTGCTTCGAGCCAATCTTGGCGGCCACCCCGAATCACACGTGGACGAGTGGCTGGCCAATATGGAAGAGCTGGCTCTCATCGAGTCAGTCTCGCACAAGGAAGAGGACCTCGATTTCACCGGCACCTTCAACATCGCCGAGGTCCGCGCGCAGCTCGAAGCCATGGCGAAAGAAAAGCAGAAGCGGAAATCCTCGTCGGCCTAGGTTCTCAGGCACTGATCACGCTTTCGTCGCCCGAATAGAGCCTTTCGACCAGGGCGGCGCGCCGCTCGAGCACCGCACGCTGGTTCATGTAGCCCTTGTCGGTGATCTCGTTGGCGTCGATCGACGGCGGCTCGGTCATGACCATCAAGCGGGCGGGGCAGGTCGAGCTGCTTCCCGAAAAGCCCCGCAGCACGCTTCCAAGGCGCGAACGGACCTCCTCCGGCGGCAGATCCCTCGCGGCGGGACTGAGGAAAACGAGCGCGCCGAGCTCGTCACGGTCGTGGCCCGTGATTACGGCATCCTGGATGAGGGGATCGGCCGCGGCAATGAGCCGTATGCGCACCGCGCCGGCGTTCACCCATGTGCCGGTGGAGAGCTTGAAGTCCTCGGCGACGCGGCCGTCGAAGACGATTCCTTTCGCGGCGTCCGCCGGGTCGGCGAACTTCACGGCGTCGCCGATGCGGTAGAAGCCCTCTTCGTCGAAGGCCGCCGCGGTCAGGTCGGGGCGCTTGTAGTAGCCCGGCGTGACATTGGCGCCGCGCACCCGCACCTCGAGCTTTCCCGCCGACGGCACCAGCTTCAGCTCGCATCCGGCCACCGGCAGGCCGATGACGCCGGCGCGCTGCATGAGGAAGTGCACCGAGCTGGCGAGCGGCGAGGTCTCGGTCGAGCCCCACGCCGAGAGCATCGCCAGGCGGCCGCCTTTTTCGCTCTGCGCCAGCCGCTCGATGCGCTCCCAGAGGTTCTGCGGCAGCGCTGCCGCGGCGTAGAACAGCACGTCGAGCTGGCTGAAAAAGTTGCGCCTGAGCTCCGCGTCCTTCTCGAGAAAGGGCAATAGCAGGTCGTAGCCGCGCGGCACGTTGAAGTACAGCGTCGGCGCGATTTCCTTCAGGTTGCGCGCCGTGATCTCCGCCAGCCCGGGCGCCGGCTTGCCGCCGTCGACGTACAGCGTGCCGCCGTTTCGCAGCAGCAGGTTGAAGTTGTGATTGCCGCCGAAGGTGTGGTTCCACGGCAGCCAGTCGACGATCACCGGCGGCCGGTCCTCGACGAAGGGCCAGGCCTGCGCCAGCATCTGCTGGTTCGCGCACAGCATGCGATGCGTGTTGATCACGCCCTTCGGGGCCCCCGTGGAGCCCGAGGTGAACAGGATCTTCGCGACGGACTCCGGCTTTACCTTCGCAAATTCCCTTTCCATCGTCGAGCCTGGGTTGGTCTCCAGAAGCTCGGCGACGGAAGTGGGCTTGGCGCCGACTGCCGCGAGAGCTGCCTTGTACTTCTCTACATCAGAAACGAATGTCAACCCGGGCTGCACCAGCTCGAAGATGGCCTTGAGCTTGCCGAAGTCCCCGGACATCAGCGAGTACGCCGGGGAGATCGGCGCTACCGGCACGCCCACGTGCATCGCGCCCAGCGCGAGCAGGGCGTGATCAATGCTGTTGTCCGAGAGGATCGCTACCGGCCGCTCCTGATTCAGCCCGAGGTTGAGGAGCGCCTGTCCGATCCTGCGCACCGCGCCGTAGCTCTCCCGGTAGCTGATCCTGCGCCAGCCGTCACCCGAGCGCTCGGCGAGGAAAACCCTCTCCGGCGAATGATCCGACCAATGCACCAGCCATTCGGTCACGCAACGCGCATGGGCGCCGAGCTCCTGGGGCGAGCGCAGCACGATGCTGCCGTCGGGGCGCTTTTCGACGTTGACTTTCGCCGGCGCGAATCTCAGCGCAGAGTGGAGCATGCCTTCTCGCAGGCCGCGATGCTGCGCAGGTGCGAATCGCGCATCCTGGTAAACACGTCCTGCGCGTCGGCAGGGAGCCCCGGTAGGGCTTCCTCGAACTTCTTCACTGCCCAGCGCAATCCCCGTATCAGGAACTCGATCCGCTGCCGGTTGCCTTTCATCGCGACCGCCTTGTCGTAAAACTCGCCCGTGGCATGGCTGTAGTCCTGGCCCGCGCGCTTCAGCAGCTCGCCGATGAGCACGCAGTTGTGGGCCTCGTCGGCTTGGATGCGGCGCAAGACTTTCCATTCTTCCGAATTTCTTGAATACGAGTCCATGAAGACGACGAGCGCTTTCGCGCCCGCGCGCTCGGCCTCGAGCATGCGGTTCAGGAAGTCGGTCTCAATGAAGCTTGACGTACTCGTACTCCAGCGGGAGGTTGTTGATGCCGCGCTCGGGCGGAGCGATCCAGCCGGCCATCCTGCCGGGCTCGATCACCTTCTGCATCAGCGAATGCACGAACGCCTTGTCGGCTTCGCTCGGGATCCAGTCGGCAAGGGATGTTTCATACAGTTCCCTCTGCATGAGGTTTCCTTGAGGGTCCGCGGGCTGTCCCGCCCAGGCGCCGATCGAGCGCCGGAAGCGCGACGACGGCAGGCTCAGGCGGAAATCGTGCGCCGCGCGCTCGATCATGCGGTTCCAGCGCTTCAGGCCGATCTCGCAGTCCTTGAGATAGGACTCGCGCATCACTT
>WNEQ01001676.1_pt1 | contig 11709 bp, 14 predicted proteins | sample 5399971 | NCBI WGS metagenome assembly WNEQ01 (sample SAMN13153330, study PRJNA577476) | soil metagenome | isolation source: 20 cm grassland meadow soil 2 days after 1st rain plot 5 | place: USA:California | collected 2015-09-18
AGCGTCTGAGGCCGGACATGGCCGCGCTCGCCGACGACGAGCTCACGGCTTCGTCGGTGGCGTGACGGCTCTCACTCAGACCATCGTGAGGCCGCCGGAGACGGACAGCGTCTGGCCGGTGATGAAGCCGGCATCGTCGGAGGCCAGGAAGACGACCGCGGGCGCGATGTCCTCGGGCACGCCGAGCCGGCCCCACGGGATCACGCGCGTGAGGCTTTCCGCGAGCCTGGGGCTCTTCTCGGCGAACTCCTTCTGGAACAGCGGCGTGTCGGACGGGCCTGGGCACACGCAGTTGACGTTGATCCGATGGCGGGCGACCTCGCGGGCGACGGTCTTGGTGAACGCGATGAGGCCACCCTTGGCCGCGGAGTAGACCGCCTCGCCGGTCGAGCCGACGCGGCCGGCGTCGGAGGCGATGGTGACAACCTTGCCGTACTGGGCCTTGATCATGTGACGGAGCGCGGCGCGCGTGCACGCGAGGGGGCCGCGCAGGTTGACGGCGAGGACCCTGTCCCAGAATTCCGGCGTGGTCTCGACGAACGGCATCGGCCGGTCCCAGCCGGCGCAGTTGACGAGCACGTGCAGGCCGCCCCAGTGCGACGCGACGCCATTAATCGACGAGTCGACGGCGGCGACGTCGGTGACGTCGAGGGGCTGGGCCACCGCGTTGCTGCCGGACGCCTGGATCTCCGCCGCCACCCGCCGCGCGCCGTCGGCGTCGACGTCGGCCACGGCCACGCGCGCTCCCTCGCGCGCGAGCGCCGCCGCGATGGCGCGGCCGATCCCGCTGGCCCCGCCGGTGACGAAGGCCACGCGGTCCCTCAGCTTCACCGCACGATCGCCTTGGCGATGATGTCCTTCATGATCTCGCTGGTGCCGCCGCCGATGGTCATCAGGCGCGCGTCACGCGCGAAGCGCTCGACCGCGTACTCGCGCATGTAGCCATAACCGCCGTGCAGCTGCACGCAGCCGTAGGCGACGCGGTTGACCATCTCGGCGGTGAAGAGCTTGGCCATCGAGACCTCGCGCACGGCGTCCTCGCCGGCAGCGTACTTCTGCCACGCGGCGTAGGTGAGCCAGCGGCCGGCCTCGATGTCGGTCGCCATCTCGGCCAGGCGGTGGCGCACCGCCTGCTTGTCCGACAGGGGCCCGCCGAAGGCCTGCCGCTCGCGCACGTAGGCGATGGTGTCCTCCAGCGCGCGATCGGCCATGGCGACCGCGTGCAGCCCGGCCACCAGCCGCTCGCGCTGGAACACGCGCATCACCTCGTAGAAGCCGACGCCTTCGCGCCCGAGCAGGTTCTCCGCCGGCACGCGCATGTCCGAGAAGGACAGCTCCGCGGTGTCCGAGGCGCGCATGCCCATCTTGTCCAGCGTGCGGCTCACGCCGAAGCCCGGCGTCTCGCGCTCGACGAGGAACATCGAGATCCCGCGGTGGCGCCGATCGTCGCTGCCGGCCTCGACGCGGGCGGCGAGGAAGTAGAGGTCGGCCATCGCGCCGTTGGTGATGAACATCTTGGCGCCGTTGACGACGTAGTGGCGGCCGTCCTTCACGGCGCGCGTGCGGATGGCGGCCACGTCGCTGCCGCCGCCGGGCTCGGTGACGGCGATGGCCGTCATCTTCTCGCCGCGACAGATGGCCGGCAGGTATTTTTCTTTGAGCGCCTCGCTGCCGGTCCAGTACAGGTGCGGCGAGGCCATGTCACAGTGCACGCCCACGGCCATCGCGAACGAGCCCGAGCGCGAGCGCGCGCACTCCTCGTGCAGCACCGCGCTCATCATCACGTCGGCGCCGGCGCCGCCGTACTTGTCGTCATACTCGAGCCCCAGGAAACCCAGCTCCCCCATGCGACGGAAGATCGCCTTCGGCATGCGGCCGGCGACCTCCCATTCCTCGACGTGCGGCATGACCTCCTTCTCGACGAACGCCCGCACGGTCGCGCGGAACATGTCGTGTTGCTCGTCGAAAATCTTCATCGGCGGGCGTGCTTCGAGCGCCGGCTTTGCCGGCGCAATCGAGTTCTGGGGGAGGTATCGGAGGGGGCCGTCGCGCCAGAGGCGCGCCTGTGAGGTGCCCCCTCCGAAGAAAAGTGCGGCTCGTCGAAGACCTTCACGCAGGGGCCTCCTTCGGGTCCCCCGACTATACAATGGGTGGGCGTGGCCGGAGAGCGCTCGCGCCTGCTGCCGGTGCTGCTGACCGCCATCGTCGGCCTCGGCGCGCTCTCGATCGACATGTTCCTGCCCTCGCTGCCCGCGATGACGGCGGCGTTCGACTCCGACGCGGCCACCGCGCAGCTGACCGTCACGCTCTTCCTCGCCGGCATCGCCGCCTCGCAGCTGCTGTGGGGTCCGCTCTCCGACCGGCTCGGCCGCCGTCGCGTGTTGCTGGCCGGCCTCGGCGTCTACGCGGTGGCGGGGACGGCGTGCGCCTTCGCGCCGACCATGGGCACGCTGATCGCGGCGCGCGTGGTGCAGGCGCTGGGCGCCGGCAGCGGGCCCGTGATCGCGCGGGCCATCGTGCGCGATCTCTACGAGCCCGAGCGCGCCGCCCGCGTGCTGGCCGCCATGGGCACCGCCCAGGCACTGACGCCGATCCTGGCGCCGATCATCGGCGGCGGAGTGCACGTGCTCGCGGGCTGGCGCGCCGTCTTCGTCGTGCTCGGCGCATTCGGCGGCGCGTTCCTGCTCACGGCATGGCGGATCGTGCCGGAGACCAACGTCTACGCGGGCGCGCGCGCGGCCGGCGGCCGTCTCGCGGCGCTGTGGCGCCACCCGCGCTACCCGGCCTACGTCGCCGCCGCGGCGCTGATGTTCGGCGGCCAGTTCGCGTTCATCACCGGCTCGTCCTTCGCGCTGATCACGATGCTCGGCGTCTCGCCGACGGTGTACGGCGTGTGCTTCGGCGCCGTCGCCGCCGGTCTGATGGCGGGCAATGTCGTCTCCGTGCGGCTCGGGCCGCGGCTGGGCATCGACGCGATGATCCGCGGCGGCACGCTCATCGGCGCCGGGGCCGGGCTGCTGATGGCGGCGCTGGCGTGGGTGGGCGTGGCCTCGGTGGCGACGATCGTCGCGCCGATGTTCGGCTACGCCTTCGGCCTCGGCTGGGTGCTGCCGAACGCCATGGCCGGCGCCATCGGCCCCTTCCCGCGCATGGCCGGGCTGGCGGCGGCGGGCGCCGGGTTCGTCCAGCTGACGGGCTCGGCGCTCTATGCCATCGCCGTCAGCCACACCTATAACGGTACGCTGCGGCCGATGACCACCGCCGTGGCCACGGCCGGGCTCGCGGCGTTCGTGACGTTTGCATGGTTGTTGCGGCGGCGCGTCGTGCTAGACAATACAGACGGGAGGGTTCCATGAGTCGGATCGCTCCTGTGCCCCCGCAGCTCGCGCCGCCCGACGTTCGCGCCGCCTACGAGGGCGCGATCAAGAGGTTCGGCAAGTTACCGGTCCCCATCGCGGTGACCGCTCACCACCCAGAGGTGTTCGCCGCCTACATGGGCTTCGAGCGCGCCTTCGGCCGGGCGTCCAAGATGGAGCCGAGGCTGACGGCGCTGGCGGCCGTCAAGGTCGCCTCGCTGGTCGGCTGCCCGTTCTGAATGGACATCGGCTCTGCCGTCGGCAGAGCGGCCGGGCTGACCGACGGGCAGCTGCGCGCGCTGGCCGAGTACCGCAAGAGCTCGCGGTTCTCCGAGCTGGAGCGGATGGTGCTCGACTACGCCGTCGCCATGACGTCGACGCCGGTGAACGTGCCGGAGACGCTGTTCGCCCAGCTGCGCCGTCACTTCAACGACGAGCAGATGATCGAGCTGACGGCGGCGATCGCGTGGGAGAACTATCGGGCGCGGTTCGACCACGCGCTGGGCATCGAGGCGCAGGGCTTTTCGGATGGTGCCTACTGCGTGGTGCCCGAGAAACCCCGGCGTTAAGGCGCGCGCCGCTCGAACCGCAGGTGGCGCGGCTCGAAGCCGAACCCCCGGAACAGCGTGTGGGCATCGGTGTTGAACGCCCACGAGAACAGCTCGACGTAGCGCAGCCCGCGCTTGTCTGCCTCCGCCAGCGCCGCCGCCATGAGCGCGCGCCCGATGCCCCGTCGCCGCCATTCCGGATCCACCGCGATCTGATCGATCTCGCACCACCGCCGCGGGCGATGGAACGGGTTCTCGCCACGCTCGTGGTAGAACGTGAGCACGTACCCGACGGGTAGTCCGTCCTCTTCCGCGATCCAGGCCGCCGTCGTCAGCTCGTGCAACCGCTCACGGAACCACGCGGCCGTCTCCTCGAGGCGCGTGGGCTTGAAGAAATCCGGCCGCCGCGCCGCGTGCATCTCGTGCACGAAACGGTTCAGCGCCGCGAGCGCGTGAGCATCGCCGGCGACGGCGGGACGGACGTTCACGCCGTCACTTGACGTCGGTTTTCGACTTCCACTTCACCAGGCCCGGATCGACCTCCTCGAGGAGCTTCGTGTAGAAGACCTGCTCGGCCGGGAACTTCTGCTTGATGCGATCGAGCGAGTAGAGGAAGTCGACGAAGTCGTTCATGCCCTTGACGATGTTCGGGCTCATCTCCATCGAGTAGACGTTGTAGGTCATGATCTCCCTGGCGAGGTCCTTGTCGATCTTCATCTCGCGCGCGACGATCTCGACGGCGGCGTTGCGGTCGTTGTTGATGGCCTCGGTGGCCTTGCGGGTAGCGCGCAGGACGGCCTTGAGCGTGTTGGGATTCTCCTTGAGCATCTTGCCACTGGCCACGATACCGGCATGGACCTGCAGCCAGTCGACGGGGCCTTCCTTGCCCGGGATGCTGCTCTTGCTGCCCGTGAAGTAGAGCTTGCCGCCCGCCTCTTTCATCGCGCGGAACGTCCACGGCGCCCACGCGGCCATGGCGTCGATGTCGCCCTTGGCGAGCGCGGTGATGGCGTCCGGCGGCGCGAGATTCACGAACTGGATCTTGCCGAAGTCGACACCGTTGGCGCGACAGAAGTTCTGGATGGCCATCGTCACCGACGCGCCCTTTGGCATGCCGACCTTGAGCTTCTCGAAATCTTTCGGGCTCTTCACGATCTCCTGCGCCTTCTTGCCGAGAATCACCTGCTGCACGCCGCCGATGTCGCTCTGCGGCGAGATGTTGTAGATCGGCTGGCCGGAGGCGGCGATGGGCACGACCATCGTGGCGGTCGCCGTGCCGAGGTGGATGTTGCCCGCGCCCCACATGCTCGGCAGGTCGGTGCCCGCGATGTACCAGCGGATGTTGACCTTGAGGCCTTCCTGCTTGAAGTAGCCGAGCTGATCGGCGACGGCGAACTGCGCCGACATCTGCGGATCGCGCACGAGCCACGCGTCGATCTCGCTCACCTCCGGCTTCTGGGCGAGGGCGGCGGCGGCGCCGAGCGAGACGAGAGCGGTCAGCACGGCGATCAGGACACGCATGAGCGAGCTCCTTTCATATATTGCCGTTCATATGGTCTGCTCGCGCCAGCGGAACAAGCGGCGTTCGGCGGCGAGCAGAGACGCGTTGACGATGGATCCGAGGAGCCCGAGCACCAGGGCTCCCATGACGATCTGCGCCGGAAGAAAGAACGTCCGGCCCTCCATGATGAGATGGCCGAGGCCGGCGTCGGCGCCCATGAACTCGGCGCCCACGATGACGAACAGCGCGAGCGCGAACCCCAGTCGCAGCGCGACGATGATCCCGGGCAAGGCGGCGGGCACGATGACGCGACGGATGAGGTCGAGGCGACCGGCGCCCAGACTGGCCGCGGCGCGCAGCAGCGTCACGTCGACGCGCAGCACGGCGGCCGCAATGGCGACGAACATCGGAAAGAACGTCGTGTAGCCGATGAAGGCCACCTTGGAGGCCTCGCCCAGGCCGAACCACACGAGGAACATCGGCAGGAAGGCCAGCGGCGGGATCGGCCGCACGAGCTCGATGATCGGCTCGAGCATCAGCCGCACGGGCACGCACAGGGCGGCCAGCAGCCCCAGCGCGAGCGCGACCACGGCCGCCACGCCGAAGCCCACGCCGACGCGCGCCAGCGACGTGGCGACGTGCCGCGGCAGGCTGCCGTCGCTCACGGTGTCGGCGAAGACGGCGGCGACGTCGCCGGGCGTCGGCAGCAACGCCGGCGCCAGCACGCCGAGGAGCCGGTTGCCGTACGACACCGCCGCCCAGGCGACGAGGACGCCGGCCAGGGCCAGGGCGCGCGTGCCACTCATTCGTGCACCTTGGCGACTTCTTCCTTCACCACGCGCGTGATCTCGCTCTCATAGTGGGTGAACTCGGGCGCGAACCGGTCGCGCACCTCGGGCAGCTTGGGCGTGAAGACCTGCTTGATGCGCCCGGGCGCCGAGGTCATGACGACGACGCGGTCGGCGAGGTAGACGGCCTCGCGGATCGAGTGCGTCACGAACAGCACCGTCTTGTGCTCCACGCGCTGGATGCGCGAGAGCTCCTCCTGCAGCACCTCGCGCGTCTGCGCGTCGAGGGCCCCGAACGGCTCGTCCATCAGGATGACGTCCGGATTGTTGGCGAGCGCGCGCGCGATGGCCACGCGCTGCTTCATGCCGCCCGAGAGCTGGACGGGGAACTTCTCGGCATGCGCGGCGAGGCCGACCAGATCCAGATAGCGCGAGACGGTGGCGCGCCGCGCCGCCGCGCTCGCGCCCTTGAGCCGGAGCCCGAACTCGACGTTGCCGGCCACGGTGAGCCACGGGAACAGCACGTACTCCTGGAAGACCACGCCGCGATCGGCGCCGGGGCCGGTGACCCGCCGGCCGTCGACGAGCACCTCGCCGGCCGACGGGCGCAGAAAGCCGGCGACGATGTTCAGCAGCGTCGACTTGCCACAGCCGGACGGGCCGAGCAGGCAGACGAACTCGTGCTCGGCGACCTCGAGGTCGACGCCCAGCAGCGCCGGCGTCTCGCGGCCCGCCGCGACGAAGCTCCGCGACAGCGCCCGGACGTGGATCTTCATCGCGGATGCTGCCAGCGCAGCACGCGGCGCTCCAGCACGCGTACGAGGGCGTTGCCGGCATAGCCGAGCAGCCCGAGCAGGAGCGCGGCGCCGAGCATCTGCGGCACCAGGAAGAAATTACGCCCGTCGTTGATCAGGTAGCCGAGGCCGCTCTCGGCGCCCACGAACTCCGAGATCACGATGACGAAGAACGACAGCGCGACGCCCAGCCGCAGCCCGGTCAGCACGTCGGGCAGCGCCGCGGGCAGGATCACGCGGAAGAACAGGTGGCGCGGCCGCGCGCCCAGGCTCTGCGCCGCGCGCAGGAGGCGGCCGTCGATCTGCGCGACACCGTGCACGGTCGTCACGAACATCGGAAAGAACGTCGCATAGGTGATGAAGCCGACCTTCGAGCCCTCGCCGATCCCGACCCAGACGATGAACAGCGGCAGCACGGCGAGCGGCGGAATCGGCCGCAGCAGCTCGACGACCGGCTCGACGACGTTGCGCACCGCCCGCACCTGGCCGGCCAGCAGCCCCAGCGCCAGCGCGAGCACCGCGCCGGCGCCGAAGCCGACGGCCACCCGCTCGAGTGTGGCGCCGACGTGGATCCACAGCTGACCCTTCCCCGCCAGCTCGAGGAGCGCTCCGATCACCACCCACGGCGCGGGCAGGAAGAGCGGATTGAACGGTCGGGTCGCTTCGACGAGGCCGCCGGCGAGACTCCACAGCGCGAGGAACGCGGCGAGCGAGAGCAGGCGCCAGCTGAGCGCGTCTCGCCGCGAGCGCGACGCGCCGTGCAGGCCCCACTCCATCATCTCCGACACGCTGCTGAGCAACACGGCGGCCAATCCTCTACTAGCCGCCGGGAGCCTGTCAACGTGCCCGCGCCGCGGGCAGAGCGCTTGCGCTCCTGGAGTATCATCCCGCCGAGGAGACCGCACATGGCGACATCCGTAGGCTTCATCGGCGTCGGCAACATGGGCAATCCGATGGCCGGCAACGTGCTCAAGGCCTTCCCGCTCATCGTGTTCGACAAGAACCCGGCGGCGATGACCAACCTCGTCTCCGCCGGCGCGCAGAAAGCCGGCTCCGCCCAGGAGGTGGTCGAGCGCTCGGAGGTCGTGATGACGTGCCTGCCGGCCTCGCCCGACGTGGAGGCGCTCTATCTCGACGCGGGCGGGCTGGTCGAGCGCGCGCGGCCGGGCACGATCCTGATCGACCTCAGCAGCGTCCTGCCGTCCACGCCGCGCAAGATCGAGCCGCGCGCGAAGGCGCGGGGCGTGGACTTCCTGGAGGCGCCGGTGAGCGGCGGCGTCACCGGCGCGCGCGCGGCGACGCTGGCGGTGATGGTCGGCGGCGATCCTCAGGTGCTGGAGCGCGCGCGACCGGTGCTGCGCGCGATCGGCCCGAACATCTTCGGCGTGGGCCCGGTGGGCGCGGGCAACACGGTGAAGGCCATCAACAACATGATGGCCTGCGTGAACTCGCTGGCGATGATGGAAGGGCTCGTGCTCGGCCGCAAGGCGGGCCTCGACCTCATGACGATCTACGAGGTCGTCAAGGCGTCGAGCGGCGGCAGCAAGGCGCTGGAGCGCATCCCGACCGCGATCGTCCCGCGCAACTTCGCGCCCGGCTTCAAGGTGTTCCTGATGAACAAGGATCTCGAGACGTTCAACACGATCGCGAAGGAGCTGCACGTGCCGGTCAGCTTCTCCAACGTCGCCCAGCGCTACCAGCAGGCGGCGATGGCGGCGGGGCTGGCGGATCAGGACACCAGCGTCGCGCTGACGATCATCGAGAAGCTCGCGGCGCTCGACTGACGCCGTGGACCTGCTGGTCCGCGGCCAGTACGTCATCACGGACCCCGGCGAGCGGGACGCCGGCGTCCGCACCGACGCCGCCGTGCTCGTGTCGGGCTCGCGCATCGCGGCCGTCGGCGACTGGCGTTCCCTGCGCCGCGCACATCCGAAGGCGCGCGTCGTCGGCAACGGCACGCAGCTGCTGATGCCGGGACTCGTCGATGCGCACAGCCACGGCCGCGCGCTGAGCCCGATCCAGAAGGGCGTGCTCAACGACTACCTCGAGAACAACCTGCTCGACTGGACGTTCATGCCGATCTTCGAGCCCGAGCTGACGGCGGCCCTCGGCGCCTGGCGCCACCTGCGCAGCGGCTGCACGACGATCCACCACATGGGCTTCGACACGGACGGTCCGCAGGCGCGTCGTCGCTGCGAGACGGCGATCGGCACGTACCTCGACGCGGGGATCCGCCTGGCCTTCGCGCCGGGCGTGCGCAACGTGGACAAGCTGGTCCTCGACGGCCCCGGGTTTCTCGAGACGCTGCCGGCCGACCTCAGGGCGTTCGCCGAGCCCCTCGTGCACCTGGACAGCAAACGGATCGAGGAGGAGTACTTCGCGCTGTTCGAGCACCTGCACCGGCGGTTCGCCTCCGAGGACACGCGCGTGCTGCTGTCACCCTCGTGGGCGCAGGCGGTCACGGAGTCGTTCCTCCTGCGCGCGAAGGCCACGGCGGATCGCCTGGGCAAGGTGCCGATCCACATGCACTGCGTGCAGACGCCCGTCCAGCGCGCGTTCTCCTACCGCAAGTACGGCAAGAGCGCCATCGCCTGGCTCGACGACCTCGGGCTCGTCGACGAGAACCTCACGCTCGGCCACGCGATCTGGGTGACCGAGGAGGACATCGATCGCCTCGCCACGCGGCGGGCGTCGATCACCAGCCACCCCTCGTGCAACCTCGGCATGCGCAACGGGCTGGCGCCCGTCTACGTGATGCACCGCCGGGGCGTGAACGTGGCGATGGGCCTCGACGACAAGACGATCAACGACGACGAGGACGCGGTGATGGAGCTGCGCATGCTGCACAAGCTGCACCGCGTGCCCGACTACGACCTGACGACGCCGCCGCTCGACGCGTACGACGTGCTGCGCATGGGCACGCTGAACGGCGCGCGCGCCGTCGGCTTCGGCGGCCAGATCGGCGCGCTGAAGGCCGGCATGAAGGCGGACATGATCCTGGTCGACCTCGACCGCGTGCTGCGCGATCCGTGGATGACGGACGACCTCCCGATCGCCGAGGCGTTCGTTCACCGCGCGATGGGCGAGGACGTCGACACGGCGATCGTCGGCGGGCGCGTGGTGATGCAGGACCGGAAGCTGACGACGCTCGACGTCGACGCGCTCTACCGCGAGATCCGCAAGGCCGCGCGCGCCATCGGCGCCAAGCAGCGCCGGTACGCCGAGACGCTGCGGCGGCTCAAGCCGCACGTCCAGGCGTGGTACAACGCCTGGCTCACGCCGGAGGCCGCGACGCCGTTCTACGTCCTGAACAGCCGGAGGTGACGCCGCTCAGCCCTTGTCGAGGACGATGTCCCACACGACGATGCGCGACTCGGGCTCGACGTCGGCTGTCGGCGGCAATACCTGCGCGATCGCGCCGTCCCGGTTGGCGCGGAGATTTTGGAGCAGGATGTCCTTGTCGTTCAGCGGCTCGCCGGGGAAATACATCTGGGTGACCAGCCGGTTGACCTTGCCGGTCACCTCGAAGTGCAGGTGGGGCGGGCGGACCCAGCTGGCGACGTTCGTCGGATAGGCGCCGGGCTTGATGGTCTTGAACCGATAGCGGCCCTCGGCGTCAGTGCTCTGGACGGCGAAGCCCTCGAAGTTCGGGTCCAGCGGCGCGGGATTCTTGTCGCTCGGGTGCGTGTACCGGCCGTGCGTGTTCGCCTGCCACAGCTCGACGCGGGCCCCCTTGACGGGCTGTCCCTGCACGTTGAGCACGCGTCCCATCACGTGGATGACCTGTCCCGCCGCGCGCCCTGGTTTGCCCGGAATGACGGTGAGATCCGCCCCTTGCTCCACGTTCTTGATCACCGGATAGAAGGGGCCGAGGATCTCCCCGGGCGTGAGCTTGAGTCCCTGGGCGATTGCCGCGCCGAGCCGCCCCGACAGGGTCAGGCCGCCGGCGCCGAGTGCGATCCCGAGCATGTGTCGCCGCGAGAGCCCCTGAGTCTTCATGACGCCTCCTCCACCCGCACGCCGAGGCACCACACGCGAACACCGCGACCGCAGGAGCGTATCATCGGCGCCTGACGAGCAACAGCCGGAGGTGGCATTGGGACAGCACTCCGACACGGCCGGACTCGCGAAATGGCAACGCGACGCCGTCCGCCGCATGGTGGCCGCGCGGCGCGCAACGCTGGCCCTGGTCCGCCGGCTGCCCGAGCGCGACATGCTCCGGCCGCGCACGCTCGATCGCTGGTCCGTGAAGGACGTGCTCGGACACCTGCTGGCGTGCGACGAGGAGACGGTGCGGCGGTTTCGGCTGATCGCCGGCGGGCACGGCGACCGCATCCACTGGTTCGAGAGCATGGCCGACGCCGATCGCTTCAACGCGCGGACGGTCGCGCGGCTGCGGCGGCTGGGTCTTCGTGCGCTGCTGCGCCGGAGGGAACGCGCATCCGCCGACCTCGTCCGGTGGCTGAAACGGTTGCCCGCGGCGGCCATGCGCGATCCGTCGCATCAGTACCCGGTGACGGAGTGGCTGCCCGCGCCGGGCTGGAGCCACGAGCGCGATCACGGGAGCGAGATCAGGACGTGGTGGGCCGGCCAGCGGCCGTCGAACGTCCGCGGCCGCCGGGCCAGGACGGCTCGGAGCCGATCATGACCATGCCGCGCCGCGACTTCGTGACGCGCACGCTCGTCCTGATGGCCACGCTGGCCGCCGGCGGCTGCGCGGTG
>WNEQ01002044.1_pt1 | contig 11665 bp, 8 predicted proteins | sample 5399971 | NCBI WGS metagenome assembly WNEQ01 (sample SAMN13153330, study PRJNA577476) | soil metagenome | isolation source: 20 cm grassland meadow soil 2 days after 1st rain plot 5 | place: USA:California | collected 2015-09-18
CTGGAAAGACGTCTTGTCGAGGCTCGGCACGAAAGCGGGCGTGTTGCAGAGCGCATCACCATGATGGAGAAAAGCGAGGAACGCTCACGGGCTCTGTCCCGGCAGGAAACCATTTTGGCCCGGATCGACGAAGCTGCCGACCAATGGGCTGTCATTACGTTATGCCGGGCGCTTTTGGACGAAACGCGGAAGATCTACGAAACCGAACGTCAGCCGGAGGTGCTGCGCCAGGCTTCATCCTTTTTCAAGATCATGACGGAGAGCCGCTACATGCGCGTGATTGCCCCTCTCGACGGTGGTGAAATCCAGGTTGAGCGCGCTGACGGCATCCGGATTTCTCCTCAGATTCTGAGCCGCGGTACCGCCGAGCAACTCTATCTGTCGATGCGGCTGGCGCTGGTTCGCGAATACGCAAATCATGTGGATCCCTTGCCGGTCGTTTTCGATGACATTTTTGTCAACTTCGATCCCGGCCGCAGCCGCAACACGTTCAACGCACTCCGAGAACTTTGCGCGACGCACCAGGTTTTGCTTTTCACCTGTCATCCGCATCTCGTCGAGCAGGTCGAGGAAGTCGTTCCCGAAGCAAACATATTTCAACTACAATAGCGCCTCAACAAATGGAGACGCGAAACGTTGACCACCTCATCCGCTTCTCGGATGACAAGATGCAGAAAATTCCGCTATTCGATTCGGCGAAATATTTCTGCGATCTGTACTGTCTGAAATCCGGACAGGATCAGCGGATTCACAGCCACGCGGAGTCCGACAAGATCTACTTCGTTCTTCGCGGGAAAGGGACATTTCATATCGCGGGTGAAGAGAAAGAGCTTGGCGCCGGTGAAATCGTCATTGCCAGGCCGGGTGAAGTTCACGGCGTGAGAAATGCCGCCGCCGAAGATTTGGTTCTGTTGGTTTTTATGACGCCTCGTCCATAATCGGCAAGAACGTGGGGGGACCGGCTAGAAGTGAAGAGGCCGCCGGAGGCGGTGTAGCGAAGCGATCTGGACGGCGGGACCGAGGTTAATAACGAAGTGAGAAAAATATGGGACGAAATGCGCAGTTGATACGGCAGTGGGCGATCCTAAAACAAATTGAGACGAACCGCTGGACGACCATTTTGGACATGGCTGAGGCGCATATCGTTTCGACAAAGACCATCCGGCGCGATCTGGCAGCCTTGATGGAGGCCGGTTTCCCCCTCTACGACGAGCGTTACGAGGGAAAAGTGTATTGGCGGCTCAACGAGGAATATAAAGGACTGCCGCTGGCGACGCTATCGCTTTCGGAAACTGCCGCGCTCTATTTCAGCAAGAAACTTGTCGTGAATCTCGCGGCTCCTCCTTTTTCCGACGATATCGCCTCCGCTTTTGGAAAAATCGAAAGCGCGCTTCCCGATCGGAATATCAAGTTTCTCGACAGCCTTGACAACATGATTAGCGTTCGCGCCGACGCACCGAAGGATCTGGAACATCAAAAAACGCGGATTCGCCTCCTGATGGAGGCCATCGGCGAAGAAGTGCAAGTGAAGATGCAATACTTCTCCGTCCACAGCCAGCAGAAAAAGAACTACACGATCCATCCGTACCGGTTGATGTACTTTCGGGGAGGCATCTATCTGTTCGCATTCGTAAAGGAATACAGCCAGATCCGGACATTCGCCGTCGAACGCATTGAGACTCTGGAAAAGACACGCGAGCCGTTTGACAAGCCGGCGGATTTTTCTGTCGAAAGCTACCTCGAGTCGGCTTTTGGTGTCGTGAAAGAAGAGCCTTTCGATGTGGAGATCATCTTCAATTCCGATATTTCCGAGTACGTGCGTTCCCGTGTCTGGCATCCGTCCCAACAGGTGCGTGAGATCGGTAATGGGCGGATCTCGATGAAGATGCATGTCGGAGGTGAATTCGAGCTGGTCTCCTGGATCCTGAGTTTCGGTCCCTCTGCGGTCGTTGTCTCTCCCGAACGCCTCCTCCGCCGCGTCGAAGCGGAGTTGGTGCGCGCCGTGGAAAATTACCGAAAAGAAATCACAGTGGCCCCCGCAAGAAAAGCCAAAAAGATAGAATCAAAGAAATCAGCGGCCGCCGCTGCCCGGCGTGGCTGACCGATAAGCTTTAGGAGTGGGTGGATTTGCGAATGATGAGTGCCTCAACTGTAGCGGCGGTCTATGACCGCCGCTACAGTTGAAGCAAACCCACAACAGATGTCTCTCTTAAACGCTCTGCGCGATCCGAAGCAGTTCTCATTGCATGTCGAAATGTGTCCGCCCCGAGTGGATCTTCCGCTCGAGCAGAGCGTTGAAGCGTGGATTGACAGTAATCGGCTGATGCGGAAGATTACCTCGCGTGGTCAGCTTGTCTTCCTGACCGATGGCGCCATTGGACGTCGCGAGGAACCGAACCTGCGCCACGTGATGATCAATCTTGGAGACGAAGCGGATCGCGCGCGGATCATTCCAATTTTGACAACGAAACACTCGCTCGACTATTGCCTCGAATTTGCGTCGCGTTCACATACACTCGGCTTTACGTCATTGGTCGTTCTGGGCGGGGACAAGAGCGACGACACCCCCCGATGCGTCGAGCATGCTTACGAATTGCGCCGGCTCATTCGGGAAAATGTTCCAGGAATGACGCTGGGCGGCTGGGCCAGTCCTCATGGTGGAAGGCGCCAGGTGGAATTCATTCTTCACCCGGAATACTCAGCGGACTATTATATGGCCCAGATCGTCTCTCACTATCAGGCATCCGCAATTGATGAGTTTCTGAACGAGGCTGCACGGTTAAGTGTCAAGATTCCCGGCATTTTTGGGGTTTTCTACTACCGTAGTGCGAGCACAAACACGCTGGATATGCTGTCGCGATTCTTTCCCTTGCCCATCGCGGATTTGAAGCGCGACTTCGAAGCAAAGGTCGCTCCCGAAGAAATTTGCGCGCGCAGCATCCATGCCCTTTTGAAAAGAGGCGTGAAAAACGTGTATATCAGCAATCTTCCGATGGCGACCGCAACGGAGAGGCTGGCCCGCATCGAAAAACGAGTGAAAGAATTGCTTGTGGTATCGTAGAACAAGACCCAAATAAATGTGGCACAACAACATTCTTGAAGTGATCGGCAAGACGCCGATGGTGCGTCTGAATCGTCTCGCGCGAGGTGTACGCGCCACGATGCTCGCCAAACTCGAATATCTCAATCCTGGCGGCAGCGTGAAGGACCGCATTGGCATGATGATGCTGGAAGCCGCGGAGAAGGCGGGCAAGATCAAGCCGGGAGGCACGATTATCGAGGGGACCTCAGGCAATACGGGGATGGGGCTCGCGTTGGCAGCGGCGATCAAGGGCTATCAGTGCATCTTTACGATGCCCGATAAAATGAGCCAGGAAAAGATCGATGCTTTGCGAGCGCTTGGCGCTGAAGTGATCGTGACACCCTCGCAGGTGGATCATCACGATCCGAGAAGTTATCACTCCGTGGCCCTTCGACTGAGCCGCGAAATTCCAAATAGCATTTATCCCAATCAGTATGAGAACCCCGCCAATACGGAGGCGCATTACAGGACAACGGGACCCGAAATCTGGGAGCAAACGGAAGGCAAGGTGACGCATGTGGTGATTAGCGTCGGAACCGGCGGAACGGTTACAGGCGTCGCTCGATTCCTGAAGGAAAGGAATCCGAAGATCCGCGTCATCGGGGCGGACCCCGTCGGTTCCATCTTTGCAGAATTGTTCAAGACCGGGCGCAAGCCTGCGGTGCAGCCGTATAAACTTGAAGGCATCGGCCAGGACGAGAAGCCGGCAAATGTGGACTTCTCCGTCATTGACGAGATTTACGCAGTTAGCGACAAGGATGCGTTCCTTCTCACGCGACAGCTTGCCCGATACGAAGGGATCTTTGCAGGCGGATCGGCCGGAGCTGCCTTGTACGCTGCGTTGAAGTGTGCGGACAGACTGGCCGAGAACGATCTGGTCGTGATCATCATTCCGGACTCCGGCACGCGATATCTGAGCAAAATCTATAACGACAACTGGATGCGCGAGAACCAGTTCCTGGAATCACGCATCAAAGTTAGCGCGGGGCAGATCCTGCACGACAAAGTTCGGCGTGCGGGCACGCTCGTATCGATTCCGCTGGCCGTCACTGTCGAGCAAGCTGCTGCGCTTATGCGCGAGCACGACATTTCGCAGCTTCCCGTCCTTGAAGGCGGCGAAGTTGTGGGCAGCATCAGTGAGACCCGGATTCTGGACATTCTGATATCCGATCCTGTCGCCAAACGCAAGCCTGTTGCGGAATATATGGAAAAGCCGTTCCCTATCATTTCCGAAGATGCGCCGATCGAAGAAATTGCCCACAACATGGACCATCAGAGGCCTGCCGTTCTGGTGCGGCGCGGCACCGGCTTCGACATCATTACCAAATCGGATTTGATATTTTTCCTGACCAAGCAAAAGGCAGAAAAGGGTTAGCCTCTTGGGAGAGGCCGGCGCGAGAGGCGCAGCCTGACACGCCGGGTGAGGGTCACAAGATTTGAGCGGACCTGTGACCCTCACCGTTTCTTGAGGCTTCGCCCTATCGGGCTCGCGCTTCGCGCCCTCTCCCAGAGGGCTCAAAGGGAGAGGGTGGCATTGTGCTAATATAGTGGCATTAATGACTGGGAGGCCGATCTGTAAATCTACGGATCATCTGTTTGTTCCGATATTGGAAGTCTCCGCTCCATTGTTGCGTTGCATACATTGCAATGTTTTTGCTTACCATGAAACCGTAAAGCAGCTCGCGAAGAATCGAACCTACTGTTCCGACGAGGAGGAAAAGCAAAGTCCTGTCGTGGTGCCTTATTGGCGGCGGATCTGGCTTGGATTAAGAAGACGGTTTGCGTCGGCAGGCCCTTGGGTTGAAGGTTCGTAATCCATAGGGATCTACAATACCTCCCACCAGCAAAACATTTACAAATGCGCGATACGTTCCCATGCGCTCGTTTGCCAATTGTCTGCGGACCTCAAGGCAACTTCCCACGATGGCAACGGCATGAGCAGGTACTCGGAAAGCGCGTGAACATAAGGCTCGTACATACGGCGCAGCGTATTGAGCTTTTGGACGGCGGCATCGCCGTCCTGAAGGAAGATGCCGTTTCTTCCCAGATTGCTGCGCATCCTGCCCAACTCTTCGGGAGGCAGTCTGTCTTTGGGGGGACTTTGAGGTTTGGTATTGAACACATGTGAGAGATCCGCGACCGCATGGCGAGCAATGGCGAAGGTAAGCTGCGCTTGATGTGCCGGAGTGCCGTCGATACCGACCATGACGAGCGTGGTGGCATCGAGGATCGTCGTCAACGCTCCCAGCCATGATTGATTGGTGTGTTGCGAACGGTAATACGCCAGAACCGGATACGACAAATGGCTTTCGAGCAGTTCTGCCGCCCAGCGTTCCCACTCCCGCAGGAAGGCTGAAAGCTCGACAAATTGGTCGCCGTCAAAGTGCCGGCGTAACAATTCGGCGGCTGTCGAAGGCGATCCCGCACGTGCATCCAGAAGCGAGATATTCAATTCGCGCCGCGAAAATGCCTGATACAAAACCGGAAGATACCCGATAACGATGGCCAGAAAACCTAGGCCCATACCCGCTTCAAGCACTGTGAGCAACCTGCCGGTCCACGAACGAGCCAGGACGTCGCCCAAGCCAAGGGTAAAAAACGTAGACCCGCTGAAATACAAATAGGTCAGAAATCCTGTACCGCCATCTTCCATCTTTATCGGGATTTCTAGGGAACGGTAAAGGCATGCGAAGCCAAGAACCAAGCCTGCAGCCCACATGCTCAGCAGGAACAGTAAAGACACCGGTCCGTAAAAGCTCAACAATAATTCCCGGCGGTCGTTTGACGAGATCCTTTTCGCAACGGCTGACCAGGGTCTCCAAGTGCCGCGATAAAAGAAGCGCGTCAGGCGAAATTTCCGCCTGACGCGCCGTGGAAGAATAATGACCTCGAAAGCGTCCCAAAGGACGATGAGGATCAGGGCGAAGCTGCCGAGGACCGCGAGAATATGCACCTGTTTATGGTACAACTGTATTCCACTCCTCGCGAGGAGCGGGGCTTTGCACGACAAATGGGGACCTGTACACAAAAGGCACAAAATTGCGCGTTTTGTGGTCGGTCTCCCCCTTTCGTTTCGTGTTTGTGACATGAATCCATTTGCAACGATTCCCATCGAAGAGCGGTACGCGGAATTTCATAAACGGTATCCCGCCCTCAATCTCATCGGAAACACAAGGATGGTGGAAATCTTGTGTTTCAAAGAGGAATTTCCTGAGGTCCGTGTTTACGCGAAAGCCGAGTACACCAACCCCGGCGGCAGCTTAAAAGACCGGCCGGTGCGGCGGATGCTCCTGGAGGCTTTGATTGAGGGAAAGATCGGAAAGGGGCAGGTTGTACTGGATTCAAGCTCGGGCAATGCCGGCATCGCATACGCCATGCTGGGAGCGATGATGAATGTCCCAGTTCAAATTGTCGTGCCGGGAAATGCGAGCAAAGAGCGTAAGCTCCGCATTCAGGCACATGGGGCGAGGCTCGTTCAAACCGATCCGCTCGAGGGCTACGACGAAGCTCTGCGCGAGGGGCATCGCATTGCCGATCGCGAGCCCGGCAAATATTTTCATTGCGACCAATACGCGAACGAACATAACTGGCTTTCCCACTATGAAACAACTGCGCCGGAAATCATTGCGCAAAGCGAAGGCAAGTTAACGCACTTCGTGGCAGGCATCGGGACCGGCGGAACCGTAACGGGTGTCGGGCGGCGTTTAAAGAAGGACATTGCTGGTGTTGAAGTCGTGCAGATCGTTCCCGAAGATTTTCCCGGAATCGAGGGGCTCAAACCACTGGAAAATCCGGGCGATATCATTCCAAAAATTCTGGATCAGTCGGTTGTCGATCACAAGGTCCGTGTATCCAGCGCCGAAGCTGCCCGAATGTGCGCGCTGCTCGCGCGTTACGGTATCTTTGCGGGGCAGTCCTCAGGCGCTTATCTTTACGGCGTTTATGAAACCGCCAAGCGAATCCGTAAAGGCGTGATCGTGACCCTGCTCAACGATATCGGCGAACGCTACATGAGCACCGGACTCTGGGAAACGAGATAGAGGAATTCGCCACAAAAAGCCACAAAATTCACAAAAAAGTCTGTGTGACCTTTGTGCCCTTTTGTGGCCTGAATTTACCGCAGCGCGCTGAAGTTGCCGGTCACGACGAATCCGGACCAATAATAGGGGTGCGATCGTTCGGGAAATGACTCGAGAAATGTCAATTGCGCCTGCTGGAGCGCCTTTGCGATGGGCATTTGGGAATTTGCAAACGCACGGTGAAAACGGATCATCAGATCGGCGGTGCTGGATGCTTCCACCGGCCACAAGGATCCGACGACCGATCCTGCGCCGCCGAGCAGAAACGCCGAGGTCAGTCCGCGAACGCCAATGCCGTCCCGTGAGTTTCCGACCGACGAGTCGCAGGAAGACAGGACGACGAGGGCGTTATTCGGCAGCCGCTGCTGTGCAATATCAACAGCAGTAATGCTGTTGGGACCGGAACTTTTCCCATCGAGCAGAATCGATGAGCGTAGTGGATCAACTGCATCTTTCGCCGAATGGCCTGCATAGTGGAACACAGCGGCTTTGCTTATCGCCGAGAGGAAATTGGATCTTTCGGCCTCGCGCCCCGCAAAGGTCTGGGATCCCGGATAGATGCTCACGAGCGCTCCAAGTTCTTTCAATTCCGAGGAGCTGCCATTCTGTGATCCAAATCCGGTAATGCGATCCCGGCGAGGCTCGACAGCTTTGGTCAACAACAGATGCGTCAGATTTGGGCTAATGAGGATTGGAAATTCCTGAAGGAGATACTCCCGGCTGCCGGGACGGCGAAGAACTCCAAACGGCAATCCGTGAAGCGCTCTATCCGGAACAACGACTAACGTACGGTTTCGATCAAGGAGATCGGCAACCGGTTCGACGAGCAACTTTCCTAGATCGATTAACAATGAATCAACATCGTCACGGTTCCGGAGTCCTTGAAGGACCTTTCGGACTTTGGATTCGACGTCTTCCCGCGCGACTTGAACAGAGCGCACCGTGAACGTTTCTTTGGAAATCACCCAGATCAACAATCGATCCCGCAGCAGTGCATATTCAACGACTTGCGCATCCGCAGGAATGAGTTTTTGCACCTGCGACCGGTCAAGCGCTTCGGCATGAACTCTTTCGACATTGGGATCGAATTGTGCAAGGAACTCTATGAATAATTTTGAACGATAACTCTGCAGGTGATTCCAAGCGGCGTCGGGCGCACTTCTCTTGTATTCGAACTCAACAGCCGAATCGTAGAGGTCCCGCCTTGTATCGTCGAATTTAACGCGCAGCTTTTCCGATTGAAGATAATGATCATCATTTTCGACGATTTCGATAGCTTCATTGAATCGGCGCGCAGCTTCGGGGGTCCGCCCCATCTCGGAGTTGGTTTGGGCAAGGAGCATCAATGAGTTCGACTCCAGCCAGGTCTTTCCAAACGGCTGCCGGGAATAGATATCGAGGTTCCTTTCGAGTAGGTTTTGGGCTTCGGCGTATCGCTTTTCTTTCAGCGCTATCTTGGCTTTTACGATACCCAACCATCGTTCAACTTTGGTTTGATCGAAGCCTGGTAACATTTTGTGAAGCGCCTGATCGGTGATGCTGACGTACTCATCAGCTTGTTTGTCATCGGAGATCGATTCGTATAATTGCGCGAGAGTGACGGCGGTATTCGCTTCCACATTTGCGTAAGGCAATTTTTGGCTCTGATTCAGGGATTCTTTCTCGAAGAGAACTGCTTTATTGATCAAACGTTGGTTGTACAAGATGAGGCCGATTAGCCAATCAAGTTCGGCAATACGGAAAGAGTCGCGATCATCGGTCAACAGAAGACATTCGAGTGCGTGTTTTAAGGCCTCCTCTTGGTCATCTGCGAGTTGTTCATAGATAGCGAAATAGTAGAGCGGGCGAATGCGGTCCGTTGAAGTGTTCAAGTCCATGAAAATCCTGTTTGCCTCCGACAATCGTTCGAGCATTTCTTTGTAAGTTGCCGTCAGCTTTAACGTGGCCCCATAAATGGATAATGCCTTACCCGTCAACCAGCGAAAACTGTTCTCACGTGAAATCGAAATGATGTTGTCAAGGACCTCGCGGGCGGCTTGGAACTGTCCTGCTCGGATCTGTGTGTCGACTTTGTTAAGTTGGATCCACAGTCCGTCGAACACCGAATCCGCTTGGTCAAGCAATTCTTCGGCCTTGGCATACGCTTTCAGACTGCCGCTCAGATCTCCTCGAGAATACAACTCGGCTCCCTCGGCCACGAATTCCCTAAGAAAAATGGTCGCCTCGCGCCTTTCCGTTAGCAGAGGCGCCAGCATAGCGGAGAACGTTTTGTCCCCGTACCGCCGTTCCATTTCGGAAGCAATGAAACGCGACACTGCGGGTGAGTCTTCGGCATTAGCAGAAGCGTATTGCCTGATAATTTGGCGGAACAATTCCGGATTTTTTTCGAAAAGCCGCTCAGCCTCGCGGATATCATTGCCCTCTACAGCCAGTCTCAATTGGTCCAGAAGAAGTGATTTATCTGGAGCAGCAACATCTGTCAACTCCCGGTACCATGGTGATCCAGCGTCAATGGACTTGTATTTTTCTAAAGCTTCGTGGGCAAGTCGATGCAAATGCAGCTTTCGGTAACTGATAACAAGATTAAAACGAGGTTCCGGCGCGTTAGGCTCGAGTTGTGCGGCATGTTGAAACTGATCCAAAGCTGTAAGCAGATAAGACGGATCCTTTTCCGACAGCGCGAGATAACAGGTCCCCAAATTATTCAGCGCACTTGGATCTTCGGACCTTTCGACCGACCATCGAACAGCAGCTTCTATATACCCTTTCCAATTCTGGGATGCGAGATGCAGCAGTCCTTGAAGGCGCCGTTTGGTTTCCGAATTGGGATACTGCAACAGAAGAATCTGCGCCTTGCTTAGATCCACTTGTGGAGCTGCTCTAACAAGCCCCGAGGAGTATTGAGCCTGGTAGAGCCGGCCCCCTCCGGGGCGCCGGCTGCTATATGCCGGGTCGATCAGGTGGCGGATTTCTTTCGTAGAGTACGGATCACGGGCGAATAGGTAGAGGCCAGCCGAGCTCAGGGCGATGATGATCAACGAAATCGTAACCACTAGCAATGACCATCGGCTGGCCCCTCTTCTGTCGTCTATTTTGCTTTCCATCTGGGACAAATAGTCTACGGTACAGCGGCGATGTAGCAAACCGCATAAGAGTCAGTCATCATGAAGTGATGCCCTACTCTAGGCGTCGGCGAAGTGCTACCGCTAATCCTTCTCGGAACAACATCGAAGTCCAAGGCTGCCGGGCGTTCGATGTAAGAGAAGTAATGGCCGAAGTGATCGGTGTAGGGATCCAAGCCAGATTCGGTTCTTTCGGGAGCATATTCCGCGCGCAATTCGCGAGTGGTGTCTAGAGGGATATTCACTTTGCCGTCGTCCAGTTTCAAAACACCGGCCGATGATAGATCAATCTTTATCGTTTCTGCAACTTGGCGTGGGCGGAAGCCGGTCTTGGCGTGGGCGGAAGCCGGTTACTTCTTCGCCATTATCCGCGCGTACAAACGTGTAACGGGCCTTGCTGACTTCGCTTGTCGAAATCGAGCGGATTGCATTGGATGGAATTGAAATGACGCTGGGGCACTTATCGACACGAGACTTCACCCCTTCGCCATAAAATTCCTTCATCCGTACCAATTCGGGTACGAAGATCTTCGGTTCTGGGAAGACGATGCCCTGTGCTTCAACCAAGCCGTTTCCCTTAATCGCGATCGTCCGGCGCAAGCCGTTCTGGGGAACAACCGAAAGGGTGGCTTTGTGTCCCGGGGCTTTCGGGAATCCAAGGCGGATGAGGTGAGGATTGCCGAGGTCCAGCAACACAAGCCCCTTTACATAAAGGGAGGTTACATCCGCCGGAGATTTATCCGAGGATGTCGAAGCAAATGCGGAAACACCTGTCACCGAGACGGCGCCGCCGCCCAGTACACTGAGGAAATCACGTCGATTGATTTGGTTCATATGGACTCCTTCTTTAGGTTTTGTTGGTTTTGAGAAGAGACTTTGTTCCTTAGGGCGCTGCTAAAGAATCCGTTCAATCGCGCTGCTAAAGAACCTGTTCAATAAAGAAGACGTGAAAGAGCGTTGCCAACATTCAAAAAAAATTTTCAATTTTTCGAAAATTCTTGCGTGTTGCGAGAGGCGGATTACGTCTTTTTCTATATAGGAGGGAATTCAGTGACGGATAAGAGTCACGGCGAATGTTTGACCGAAGAAACCTTAACCGAATACCTCGAAGGCGGCCTCGATCCGGCAATTAAGTTAGCCAGCGAAGTTCACCTGATTGCCTGCGACGAGTGCCGGGGCCGGTTGGGTTTCTTGATGAAACTGTTAAAGGAAGACGTCGGCACTGACGAAGCTGCTGCCGTCGAGACCATAGCCCAACAATGGCATAAGTCGAAATACAAGATGCCGCGGCGGACCGGGACGCTCCCCAATCGGCTGTTCGGGTGGGCGGCGGTCGCCGCAGCGCTGGTAATTGCAGTCGTCGGCGCGCGGATTCTCATGGA
>WNEQ01006123.1_pt1 | contig 11648 bp, 10 predicted proteins | sample 5399971 | NCBI WGS metagenome assembly WNEQ01 (sample SAMN13153330, study PRJNA577476) | soil metagenome | isolation source: 20 cm grassland meadow soil 2 days after 1st rain plot 5 | place: USA:California | collected 2015-09-18
CGTCGGGAGCGGTGGTCTACTATGCCGCCTACGCCACCACCCTGGAGCCGGGAGGACGCGACATGAAGTCACTCGGTCTCGCCTTTGCTCTACTGCTCCTCGCCACCGCCGCCCACGCCGACGAGGGCACGCACCTACGCGCGAAGTTGGTCGGAACACAGGAGGTGCCCGCCATCTTCGCCGCAGGCAGCGCGGTATTCTCGGCGCGCGTGCTCGATCTCGACACGAGGATCGAGTTCGATCTGACCTACGAAAACCTCACCGCGCCGCCCGCCGTCGCGCACGTCCATTTCGGCCAGCGCGGGGTGAACGGCGCCGTCAGCTTCTTCTTGTGCGGCGGCGGCGGTAAACCGGCCTGCCCAGCCTCCACGTCGGGCACCGTCACGGGGACGGTGGTTGCGGCCGACGTGCTCGGGCCGGCCGCGCAAGGAATCGCGCCCGGCGACCTCGCCGCCATCATCGCGGTGATCCGGGCCGGCTTCGGCTACGCCAACATGCACACGCCGTTACATCCGGGCGGCGAGATCCGTGGCCAGATTCGCGTGAGGGGTCACTCCGAAGACGATTAGCGGCTGGCGATCCTAGAGCGCCGACACCAGCGCCGCGAGCGCCCGGTCCACGACCGGCCCGAAGCCCTCGGCGGCGCTGGCCGCCCACAGCGCGGTGACGATCGCGGCGAACACGTCCGCGGTGTAGTGCGCGCGCAGCACAAGCACCGCGCCCGCCTCGAACAGCACGATGGCCACGCCGAGCAGCACGAGCCACGGCCCGCCGAGGCGCATCAGCTCGAGCGCGCCGTACACGGCGATGGCGGTGTGGCCAGAGAAAAACAGGTCGGTGGCCGTGCCGTACGTCACGAGGAGCGAGGGCACGCCCGGGCTGCGCCAGATCATCCCCTCGGGCGGCGCGAACGCGCAGAGGCCCTGGCAGAGCTGGCGCAGCGCGTAGAGCAGCAGCAGGCCGACGAACGGCCGGAACGTCGGGCCGAAGATCGCGGCACCGAGCAGGAAGAACCCGAGCAGGTCGATCACCGCCGAGGACGCGATGAGCAGCGCGTTCGCGCCGCGCGGGTGAGCGTTGAGCCAGCGGTTCCAGGGTTCCGTCCAGTCGTGGACGGCGTCGCCGATCCCGCGTGACGGAAACGGCCGCGCGCCGATCAGGCGCTGGGTCCAGAACCAGAGCCCGAGGCCGACGGCCACGAGCGCCGCGCGCGCGACCCAGAGCGGGGCGTCAGCCATGCATCACCGCCGGCGCGCGGTCGTCGCCGCTGCCGACCACGGCGCGCATGTCGCGCACGAGCGAGGCGCGGTCCAGCAGGAGCACGATGCCGGCCACCACGAGGAGGCAGCCCGTCACCAGCACCGGCGCGGTGAGGCCGACGGCATCGGAGGCGACGCCGATGAGCCACGGCGAGGCCGCGTCGCCGAGCAGGTGCATCACGCCGGTGGTCACCGCGAAGCCGCGCGCGCGGAGGTCGGCCGGCAGCACGTTGGCCATCGCCGCGTTCAGTGGGCCGATGTTCATGAAGAGCAGCAGGAGCGTGACGAACGTCGCGGGCCAGAAGACCGCCGGCGACGGCGCCAGCACCGCCGGCAGGGTGAACGCGATCGAGGCGACGAGCGACCAACCGGAGAGCACGAAGTGCGCGCCGGGCACGCGCCGCGTGAGGGCGTCGCTGAGCCGGCCGCCGATCAGGGTGCCGATGAACCCCGCCGCCACGAGGATCAGCCCGAAGGTCGACGCCGCGGTGGCCAGCGGGATGCCGCGCTCGCGCACGAAATAGGTCGGCATCCAGGTGGCCAGGCCGCCCATCGCGAACGTGTAGATCACCTGCGCGGCGGTGTTGGAGACCCACGAGCGCCGGGCGACGAGGGCGCGCAGCGAGGCCCCGAGCGAGAGCGGCGTGACGGCGCCCGCGCCGGCGGCGTCGCGGGCGCCGCGGCGCGGCTCGACGAGCAGCAGCAGCACGAACGCCAGCACCATGCCCGGCGCACCCGCCACAAAGAACGCCGCGCGCCAGCCGAAGTGTTCGCCCACCAGCCCCCCGACGACGTAGCCGAGCGCGCTCCCGACCGGGATGGCGGCGTAGAAGATGCCGAGCACGCGGGCACGCCGCTCGGGCGGGTAGCAGTCCGACAGCAGCGACGGCGTCACCACCGCGTACGACGCCTCGCCGACGCCGACGATGGCGCGCGCGAGCAGCAGCAGCGCGTAGGTCGGCGCGAGGCCGGAGGCGACGGTGGCCACGCTCCACAGAAACACGCCGGCCGCGGCCAGCCGCATCCGCGGGCCGCGGTCGCCCGCCCAGCCGATGAACGGGCAGACGAGCGCGTACGTGAGGATGAACGCCGACTGGAGCAGGCCGCCGGCGGCGTCGGAGATCGACAGCGAGGCGAGCATCAGCGGCAGGGTGGCGGCGCCGACGTAGCGGTCGAGATAGTTGAGCGCGTTGAGGCCGGTGAGGACGCCGAGAACGGTGGCCGGCGACTCCCGCCAGCGCCTGGTCACGCGCGGCGCTCCGCGGCGAGGCGGGCCAGCGCCATCGCCTCGCTCACGAGCGCTCGGCGCTCCGCGATGAGATCGGCGTGCAGGCGGCGATCGACGACGAAGCGGCCGAAGGCGCGCGCCTGCCGCACGACGCGCTCGAGCCGCGCGCGCCACGCCAGCGCGATCAGTCCCGCCGGCGCCAGCAGCAGGAGGAACACGACGAGCGCCTCGACACCGGCCACGCGTCTCACGAGCCAGGCCTCGAGCGCCCAGCAGAGCGGATAGAGCACGAGCCCGGCCGCCATCTTGTCGGTGGCCTCCTCCTCTTCCGTGCGCCGCATGGCGGCCACCGCGACACGTGTCAGCGCGTATGGCAGCGCGTGCGAGGCGATCCCCCAGAGCGCCAGCGGCAGCGTGATCGCGAGCTTCGCGGCGTTCACGACGGTCCAGCGCACGACGACGGACGGCGTGTACGGCCGGCCCACCTCAGCGTCGGAGAGCCCGCTCTCGCTCAGGTGCGCGCGATAGGCCTCGAGCTGCCGTCGGAACTCGGCGACGCGCTCGGGCGCGCGCTCGGCCAGCGCGCGGGCCGCGCGCATCACCTCGCGCCGCCACGCCAGCGACGCCTCGGCGCCGGCGGCGGCGCCGCCGCGCTCCTCGCGCCATGCGCGCTCCAGCGCGCTGGCCAGCTCGAGCGTGTGCTGGTCCTCGGCCTCCACGATCTGCGCGCGGATGGCCCACGCCAGCCGCTCGGTCAGCCGGCGCACCGTCGCCTCGGGCTCGGCGGCGTAGGCGGCCACGCAGTCGTCGACCTGCACCGGCGCGCCGACGGCGATCAGCGCCGAGGCCACGCGGAACGTCCCCGGCATCCGGAACACGAGGCCGACGGGCAGCAGCGTCACGCCGTGGCGCCCGCCGGCGGCCTCGGTGCCGAGCAGCAGGCGCGCGACGCCGGTGCGCAGCGGCAGGAGCGTGGGGACTGGCTGCGTGCGGCCCTCGGGAAAGATCAGGATGGCGCCGCCGGCGCGCAGGTGCGCGATGGCCGTGGCGAACATCGCCTCGTTCTTCCGCGGATCGTCGCCCGCCTCCTTGCGGCGGTTCACCGGCAGTCCGCCGACGGCGCGCAGGAACGGGCCGACGAGCGGGTGGCGGAAGAGCGGGGCGTTGGCGAGCACGGTGAGGCGCCGCGGGAACGTCGCCATGATCAGCATCGGGTCGACGAGCGAGTTGTGGTGGTTGGCGGCGATGATCAGCGGTCCGCTCGACGGGATGCGCTCGGCGCCGACGACGTCCACGCGCCGGTAGAAGAGCCAGAGCAACAGCCGGATGAAGCCTCGCACGAGGCGATAGCCCATGGCGGTCGCCAGCATCGTAGCGTAGGCTCGGGTCCGGACGTCAAGAATGCCGACGCGCCAGCAGCTCCTCGAGCAGGACGCGCGGGATCTCGCTCGGCTGGGCTACGCGCAGCAGCTCTTCCGCGAGATGGGCGGCTTCTCCAACTTCGCCATCTCGTTCTCGATCATCTCGGTCCTCACCGGCGCCGTGCTGCTCTACGGCTACGGCCTCAAGCTGGCGGGGCCGGTGATCAACACGGTCGGCTGGCCGGTGGTGAGCGTGCTCACGCTCTGCGTGGCCGCCTCGATGGCCGAGCTCGCCTCCGCGTACCCGACGGCGGGCGGCCTCTACTTCTGGGCGTTCCGCCTCGGCGGGCGCGGCTGGGCGTGGCTCACCGCGTGGCTGAACATGATCGGCCAGGTGACCATCACCGCCGGCATCAACGTGGCGGCCGCGACGTACCTGATCGGCGCCGCCACGCGCATCGCCGGGCTGCCCGCCGACGTCGCCGTCCCCCTGTTCGGCTCGGCCACCAGCTGGTACTTCCAGCTCGCGGTGATGGTCGCGATCATGATTCCGCAAGTCCTCATCAACGTCTTCGGCATCCGGCTCACCGCGCGGCTGAGCGATTTCAGCGTGTGGTGGCACGTCGGCGGCGTGCTGGTGATCGTGCTGGCGCTGGCGTTCCTCGGCGCTCATCACAACGATCCCGGGTTTCTCGTGCGCCACGTGACGACGGCGAGTCCGCTCGAGGCCTCGTCGGCGGACCTCGGCGGCGGCCGCACGGCGCCCGCCCTCGTCGTCGCCGATTACAAGATCCCGTCGCCGCTCTTCGCTCTGGTGCCGGGGCTGCTCGCGCTCTACGCCGCCGCGCCGCTGGGGCTCGTGTTCGTGCTGGGCTTGCTCCAGGCGCAGTGGACCTACACCGGCTACGACGCCTCCGCCCACGTCGCGGAGGAGACGGTCATGGCGCGGCTCAACTCGGCGTGGGGCGTCTTCCTCTCGGTGGCCGTCTCCGCCGTCGTCGGCTACGCGCTGCTGCTGGTGCTGACGTGGTCCATCCCGAAGGGCGACGTCGCGGCCACCGCCAACGACGCCTACCCCGTCTTACACGTCGCCTACGGCAATCTGCCGGCTGCCCTCGGCCACGTCGTGGCCGTGATCATCGGCGTGGCGATGTGGCTCTGCGGGCTGGCGTCGATCACCTCGATGGCGCGCATGTGGTACGCGTTCGCGCGCGACGACGGCATGCCCGGCGCGCCCTATCTCAAGCGCGTGCACCCGACGCTGCGCACGCCCGTGTGGTCGATCGTCGTCACCAGCGCGCTCGCCGTTCTGATCACCGTGTACGCCGCCGCCTACTCGGTGGTGACGTCGATCAGCACGATCACGCTCTACCTCGCCTACGTGATCCCGATATGGCTGAACTGGCGAAACCGGCGCCGGAGCAGCGGCGAGTACGCGACGCGCGCAACGGCGCCGTGGAGCCTCGGCCGCTTCGGGGGCGCCATCAACGCCGTCGCCATCCTCTGGGTGCTCGTGATCAGCGTCGTCTTCGCGCTGCCGCCCAACGAGCTGGTGCTGTGGACGATGCTGCTGCTCGGCGCGCTGATCGCCCTGTACTGGGCACTCTCGGCGCGACGGCGCTTCGTCGGCCCCGCCGGGGCCGCCTCGACTCGATGATCCTCGTGGCCACCTCAGGCGGGCACGATGATGTGCTCGAAACCCTCCGCGTAGGAATATCCCTTGTCCTTCCCGAGCGTGGCGGCGCGATTCCGCATACGAGTCTCCACCGCCTTGACATCACCGACCTGGCTCGCGTGGCAGCGGATCGCCTCGAGCCGTGATGTCGACGACGAGATGCGGCCGCTCCCACTGGATCACGTACACCTCACGCACGTTGTGAGGCTCGTATTGCGGAAGGAGCTCGGGAAAGGCCAGATGATCTCGCGCGAGCGGGTAGACGCAGTCGAGCACGACACGGCCGGTGGTCCGGTGATCCCGATGCCAGTGGGCGAAGTGATCGTATGCGCGGCGCGGGTTGAGCGTGATGATCAGGTCAGGACGCCACCGTCGGATCTGGCGCGTGATGTCTCGCCGCACGTCGCGGGTATCCTCGAGCTCGCCGTCCTCATAGCCGAGAAACTCCACGTGCGCGACCCCGAGCACCCTCGCGGCTCGGCGCTGCTCCGTCTCGCGAATGGGCGCGAGCTGCTCTGAGGTGACCGTCCGGTCGCCCGATCCCTTGTTACCGTTCGTGACGATGACATAGCTGACCTCACAGCCGTCCTTCACCATCCCCGCGATGGTGCCGCCGGCCAGGAACTCGGGATCATCCGGATGCGCGGCGACGAACATCACGCGTTGATTCGCCACGCTCATGACTCTCGTCCGTCGGTTACGAGAGCGGCCGACATCGCGTTCGCGCGGTGCCGGCACGCCCCGGCCGCTGCCGTGAGCAGCGCCGCTCCCAAGGCAAAGGGAGCGGACAGATCGATCGCGTCCGCGAGAGCGCCCATGACGAGCGGGCCAACGATCTGGCCACTGTCGCTCATCGTGCGAAGCCAGCCGACCGCCACGCCCTGAAGCGGACGCGGGACCTGATCGCTCGTGAGCGCCGTCGGGATGGCGGCGACGAAGCCTGCGGCGGCGCCGATCGTGAAGCTCCAGAGGCCGAGGGCCACCGGATGGGTGAGAAATGCGACGCTTCCCAGGAACAACGCGTACGTCAGCAACCCCGCGGTCAGCACCCGAGCGCGTCCCCACCGGTCGGAGGCACTGCCTCCGAGCCACAGCGCTACCAGTCGACCGAGAACGCCCAGACCGACGAGGAAGCCGACGACTTCCGGGCTCACGCCTCCGCGTTGGAGCAAGTACAGCGGAAACAGAAACACCAGGAGCCCGGTCTGAATGGCCGTCAGCAGCGCGCTGGTCACACCCATGAGGAGCACCGCCGGCATGCGCAAGACCGTGCCGAGCGAACGCGGAGGATGCGATCGTGGCGACGTCGTCCCGTCGGCGCGGAGCCGCGCCCAGCGTGCCACGGCGATCGCCGCGACGACCATGCACGCCGCTTCGAACAGAAATGGGCTCGCGACGCCGACGTCCTGGTAGAGCCAGCCTCCGGCCGCGCTGCCCAGCAACAGCCCCGACGTCTCGCTCATCAACAGCAGGCTCACCGCCCGCCCCCGGCGCCGCGCGGCGGGGACGTCGACCACCGCCGTCGTCGCCACGGTCGCGAACATGGCCCAGCCCACGCCTCCCATGGCGCGGAGGGCGAGAAAAACGCCGTAGCTCGACGTCAGGATGCTCGCGACGTCGATGCATGCGATCAACAGCAGGCCGCAGATCATCAGTGATGAGCCAAACCGTCCGAGGAGATATCCCGTCGGCAGGTTGGCGAGCCATTTCCCCACGCCGAACACGACGGGAATCAGCGTCACCATCCGGTAGTTCGCCGCGAACGAACGCTGAAGGTAGAGCGGCATCGAGGGGCGGAGAACGCCCTGGCCGAGATTGAACAAGAGCGCGGCCGCGAGGACCGCGAGGGGCGCTCGGAACGGTCGCTCGCCGAGGTCAGATGTCACGCTCGGTACCCTTCCCGCTCTCCAGGCATCGGCACGTCCCGGCGTGACGCCCGGGCGCCGACGTCAGCATTCGGTGCGAGACCTCTTCGAGCTGGTGGCGAAGCAGCTCGAGCTCGGCGATCTGGCGCTGAACGGCGGCGAGCTGCTCCCGGACCAGGCCGAGAAGTCGAGGACGGAACGCCGGACGCAGCCCGCCGGTCACACTGCTGACGAGGGTCTTGAGCTCCTGAAGCGGGAGCCCCAGGGCGCGCGCTCGACGGACGAAGCGAAGCCGCTCCACGCTGGGCTGATCGTAGCGTCGAAAGCCCGACGCCGCGCGGCTCGGCGTCGGCAACACCCCGATCTCTTCGTAGTAACGGATCGTGGTCGCCGCCACGCCGGTCGTCCTGGCGACTTGACCGATGCTGAACGTTTGGTCCATCGAGCCGCCTCCTCTCGAACGCGGGCAACGATAAACCTTCCAGCGACTGGAAGGTCAAGGCGCAGCGTAGACAGACGCGCGGACACCGACCGCCTGCAGGCGGCCGGTGTCGTGCACCGCAGCCTCCTCGTCAACTCCTGTCGGATGGCTACCGTATCGCAGGCATCATCGCGAGCCATGCCCCTGCGCCGATGAGGAGGAGGCCCGCGACACGCCCGACGAGATCGCCCCGCGGCACCATCCTTTCCACGAGCACCGCCACCGCGAGGGCAGCGACCCCGAGCGGAGGGGATGCGCTCTGCTCAACGCTTGCCTGGTGCGTAGTACGGCGCTTCGCCCGCCCGATGATCCGTCACGTCGACGACGGCCGACACCTCCGGGACCCGCTCACGCAGGAGCCTTTCTACGCCTTGGCGGATCGTCACCTCGGCGAGGCTACAGCCCTGACAGCCACCTTCGAGGCGGATCCGTACACGGCCGTCGCTGGCATCGACAAGCGTCACGCGTCCGCCGTGCGCCGCGACGGCGGGATTCACTTCCTCGTCGATGACCCGCTGGATTCGCGCGACGGTGTCGGCGTCCGGCACAGCCGGCCGTGTTTGTCCTGGCCAGACGACGTGCACGGCAGTCACTTGCGGTACAGCAGCACGCAGCAGCGGTTGGATCCGCTCGATCGCGGGCACGATAGCGCCGGGCGAGCCGCTCGCTTCCAGGGTTACGACTCCGTCTTCGACCGATTTGACTCGCAGCTGGCCGCCTCGGGCGATGATGAACGGAGCCACGCGTTGCTCAACGACGTTCGCGACGACATCGATCAGCGTACTGGGTACGGATCTCGGCTCGATGGGTCCACGCCCGCCGCCCGCACGTGCGATCGGCTGGAGAGCAGCCTCGAGGTCCGTGATGAGATTGTCGGGGGTTTCGAGTCCGATAGAGAGACGCAGGAGGTCGTCGGGGACCGGCGACGACGCGCCCTCCGTACTCTTCCGGTGTTCGATGAGGCTTTCGACGCCGCCAAGCGACGTCCCCCGCTTGAACAGAGTCGCGGAGCCCGCGACAGTCATGGCCTCGCGCTCGCCACCGGCCACGCGGATCGACAGCATGCCGCTGAATCCTCCGCTCATCTGGCGCGCGGCGATGTCGTGACCTGGGTGTGACGGCAAGCCCGGGTAGAGGACCGCCGAAAGCGCCTGGTGACCTTCGAAGTGACGGGCCACCGCCAGCGCCGTCTCGGACGCGCGCCTGACGCGAAGAAACAACGTCCGCATGCCGCGCTGGAGCAACCACGCTTCGAAGGGTCCGAGAACGCTACCGGACGTGCGGCGCCACACACGCATGCGCTCCCAGAACGGATCGGCGCGGGCCGTCACCACGGCGCCCGCCAGCACGTCACCGTGCCCATTGAGGTACTTGGTCGCCGAATGGACGACGAGGTCGACCCCGAAGTCGATGGGGCGGGTGAGCACCGGCGTGGCGACGGTGTTGTCGACGGCCACACGGACGTCAGCCGCATGGGCGATCCGGACCGCGGCGTCCAAGTCCGTAACGTCCCAGAGCGGGTTGGCTGGCGTCTCCAGCCACATGAGGCGCGTCCGTCCCGGGCGGACGGCGGCACTCAGCGCCGGAAGATCGGTCGGGTCGATGAACTCGACGTCGAGGCCCCACGCGACGCCAAAGTGCGCCAGCCACTGGCGGACGCCCCAGTAGAGAACCCGCGACACGAGAACGTGATCGCCCGGTAGTAGCGCCTGAAAGACGGCCGTCGCCGCGGCGCTGCCGGATGCGAACAGCATGCAGCTCGCGCCCGACTCGAGGGTCGTGAGCAGTTTCTCCGCGTGATCGTAGGTAGGATTGTCGGAGCGGGTGTAGGCGAGACCGGAGCGGTACGTCCCGTCAGGGTTGCGCTCGTAAGAGGTCGACGGATGGATTGCCGGAGTGATCGCGCCGGATGCAGCATCGACGTCGCCCAGCGCTTGTGCAGCGAGCGATTCAGCTGACCACTGACCATTCATGTTTTCCCCTCCGGTCGGTCGACCGCCTCTTACGGCCGCGACTCGCGCATCATGGCTAGCGTCACCAGGCCCGACGCGAGTGTGATCGCGGCCACGACGTGAATCGCGGCTCCGACGCTGAGTGCATCGGCAATCACGCCGGAGAGCAAGGCGCCGATGGCATAGCCCAGATCGCGCCAGAAGCGATACACGCCGAGACTCGACGCGCGCCACAGCGGGTGAGCGTGGTCGGCTATCGCCGCGAGCAGCGTGGGATAGACCATGGCGGTGCCGGTACCCTGCAGGACGGCCCCGACGAGCCAGGCGCTGTACTCCGGCACGAGAACGGTGAGCCAGATGCCGATGGCCTGCACGACCATTCCCCCCGCGATCAGGCCGCGCCGGCCGATCCGATCCGACAGGGGCCCGGTCGCGACTTGCAGCCACCCCCACGTGAGCGGGTACGCCGCCTTCACGACGCCGATCTGCTCGACCGGAAGTCCGTGCGCAGCGAAGAACAGCGGAAACAGGCCCCATGACATCCCGTCGTTCAGGTTGTTGACCAGGCCGGCCTGACAGGCGGCGAACAGGCTGACGTTGCCGAGACTCGTGACGTAGAAGATGCGGCCGAGCCTTGGCGTTTCGCTCGTGGACGGCGCCGGCGCAGCACTCGATTCGAGAGCTACGTGGCCGCGGGTCTCGCGAACGGCGAGCACTGACACCACCAGGCCGACGACCGCGATGCCGATGCCAAGGTAGAACGGGTATGGCCGCAGTCCCCAGAGTCCCGCGATGAATCCCGTGATCCAGGACATCAGGCCGACGGCAACGTAGCCCGCGAACTCGTTGAGGCCGAGCGCGAGACCTCTCCGCCGCGGGCCGACCAGATCCACCTTCATGATCACGGTCATCGACCACGCCATCGCCTGGTTGGCGCCGAGAAGCACGTTGGCCAGGTCGATCCACCACCACGCAGGCGCGAAGATGATGAGGAACGGCACCGGCAGCGCGAAGAGCCAGCCGATGACGAGGATGGGCTTCCGCCCGACGCGATCCGACAGTCGCGCCGCGACGAGATTGAGCAGCGCCTTGGTGACGCCAAAGCTGACGATGAACGACGTGATCGCTGTCTTGGAAGTGAGTCCGAACTCCTGCTCGCCGAGGAGCGGCAACACCGTGCGCTCCAAGCCGACCATCGCGCCGACGAACGCGTTCAGGCCGACGAGCAGCGCGAACTGCGGGAGGTTCTCTCGCAGTCCGAGCCGCGCCGTCACGCCGTCAGGCCAAGATTGATCCGCCGATTCTCAGCAAACTGCGCGGGCTGCGGCGGCAGATCGCTGAGGACGAACCGGACGAACTCCTCACGACTGCCGTACTTCAGCGCCGGATTGAATCGTCGCTCGAATCCGATCGTCGAGCCCGGCTTCCCGCTCAATCCCTTGCCGCACGCCGCGCCGCCGAAATGCGCCGGGTAAACCTCAAGATGATCCGGCAGCGCCAGCAACCGGCCGTGCAGGCTCTCGTACAAGGACTCGGCCAGCCCGCGCTCCGCGCCGCTTCCGAGGAGGTCCGGTCGACCGACGCCGCCGGAAAACAGCGTGTCGCCCGTGAGGACGAACCATGGCTCGGTGGCACGCGAGCGGTCGGTCACCAGCAGCGACACCCCGTCGGGCGTGTGCCCGGGCGTGGCGAGCACCGTGATACCGACGTTTCCCAGGTCGAGCACGTCTCCATCAGTCAGGTCCGTGTGCGGGAATCGGATGTCGGCGGCCCGATGCATGAAGATCGGGGCGCCGGTGACTTCGGCCAGGCGCCGCGCGCCGGACA
>WNEQ01001688.1_pt1 | contig 11640 bp, 12 predicted proteins | sample 5399971 | NCBI WGS metagenome assembly WNEQ01 (sample SAMN13153330, study PRJNA577476) | soil metagenome | isolation source: 20 cm grassland meadow soil 2 days after 1st rain plot 5 | place: USA:California | collected 2015-09-18
GCATTGCAGGTGCTCCTGGAAAGCTTCAGGCGCTGAGCAGCATCGCTTCCGCGAGCGTCCCGACGGACTTCGCGGGTTCGAAACCGAGAACGATCCCCAAAAAATCACAAAGTTATCTGGTGACCCCGGCGGGATTCGAACCCGCGATCTCGACCTTGAAAGGGTCGCGTCCTGGGCCAGGCTAGACGACGGGGTCGCGACGGCCAGTATACCGCGCGCCGCGAGCGGAGCCGCAGCGCGGCGCGCGGCCGGAAACGCTACTGGGCCTTCGAGACGTTCGTGCGCACCTGGACCGTCTGCGAGACGGTATAGCGCGGCGACTCGCCGACCCAGACCTGGATCGGGCCCGACGGCGATTCGACGACGAGGATGCCGCGGTCCACGCCCATGATCCGGCCGGTCACGATGGCCGAGTCGCCCGGCTGGCTCGACATGGACGCGGACGGATCGGTCGGCGACGACGACGTGCCGGCTCGTGACGCCGGCACCATGTCGACGGCCTGAACTGCCATCGTGACCTGGACCTTGTCGCCGGTGGCGAAGCGCTGATTGGCGTTGGCGGCGGCCCAGACATGCAGTGGTCCGCGCTCGGAGTCGATGGACAGCCGGCCCGCGGGATCGACGGCGGTCACCTTTCCTGTCACGGCCTGCTGGTCAACCGGACCGCGCGGCACCGGCGTCATGGCGGCGGCCGGCGTGACCGTGCGCGGCAGGTCGGCCGGCGGCGCGATCTGACCGCGGATCGTCGCCGTCTGGTGCAGCTGCAGCCCGCGGATCTGCTCGGGCGTCGTCTTCACGCGGATCTGCTCCGCGCCGCGACGCAGCGTCACGGTGTTCTCGCGCTCATCCCAGGTCCACACCTCTCCCGTGAACGTGTCTCCGGGAGCCTGAGCCGTTGCGGTGGTCCGGGAGGCGCAGCCGGTGAGCGGAAGAAGGGCAAGCGACACGAGAGCGAGCCAACCCTTGTTTTTCATGCGGCGGGAAGCCTTACAAACGCGGTGCCAGCGAACCGGGCACGTTCTTTCGCGACGATGCGCGCGACTCGTGGGTGCCTCGTGTGGACGAGTTTTCCACGTTTGTGGACGCGCGAGGAGGGCCGGGCTAAGGTATGCCCCGTGGACGACGTGCGGCGCGCATACGCGGCGGCGGGGATCACCGTGGATCAGCCCATGGCGTACGGCACCTATTACCGCCTGCGGTGCGCGGCGTGCGGCACGGGCATCGGCAACGTCGGCGACCGGCTGTTGCCGGGGATGGCCGAGCAGCTCGTCGCCGGTCATGCCGATCTCTACGCGGCAGGGCTGCTGGGCTGTGCCTGCGGTCATCAACGGACGACCGCCGCGGCGCGCGGCACGCGCTCCGCCGACGGCGGCGCCGGCACGGCGGCCACGCCGGCACATCTGTCGGGCGATGGCTGGCCGTTCTGGCGGCGCGTGTACGCGGCCGGTGATCCGCTGCCGCGCTTCACGCGCGGCACCGCGCCGTCGCAGCGCTTCGAGGAGGGCGACGCGCTGCCGCCGGAGTACCGCGAGCTGCTCACCAAGATGCTGCGTCACGAGGGCGAGCGTGCGGGCAACAAGTCGTTCCTCGGCTTCATGGCCACGTGCGCGGACGTGGCCGAGACACTCTACCCCAGCGCCGAAGCGCGGCTGATCAAGGCCGAGTACCTCGCCGAGGAGCTCAAGCACGCTATCATGTTCCACCGCCTCGCCGTCGGCCTCGATCCCGACTTCGCGCTGCGCGACGCGCCGTATGCGCACTACACTTTTCACCTGCCGCGCGAATCATGGGCCGACGACGCCCTGTTCCACTTCCTCGTCGACCTCAACGGTGCTTTTCACGCGCGCGACTGGCGCGACTCGAGCTACGCGCCGCTGGCCGAGATGTCGAGCACGGTCGAGCGCGACGAGCTCGGGCACTCCGAGATGGGCTACCGCTTTCTCGGCGCGATCGTCGCCGACGCGCGCGGGCGCACGCTCGCGCAGCGGCTGCTCGCCAAGTGGTATCCCGCCGCGCTCGACATGTTCGGCCGCTCCGACTCGCAGAACGCGCCGAAGTTCATCCGCTGGGGGCTGAAGTCGGTGGGCAACGCCGAGATCCGCGCCGCGTACAAGACCTACGTGGACGCCAAGCTCGTCGCCCTCGGCCTCGACCCACCGGACGGGCGCGCCAACCGCCGGTTTTTGTGAGCTACTGCATCGGTGAGAAGGAGGTGGGGCGCCAGATCTTGTTGACGACGCGCTCGACCAGCGGCCCGTTCGCCTCGCTCGCCTTGCGCGCGGCCAGCCACTCCGGGTCAGCCATGAACGCCTTCCACACGCGGTCGCGCTGCGCGAGGTCGTCGTAAGAGCAGATGTAGACCATCTCGTTCGACTCGCCGATCATCGTCTCCCAGAAGCCGACGACGTTGATGCCGTGTTTCTTGAACAGCTTCATCGTGACGTCGGCGAAGCGGCGCTGGATGTCGGGCATGCGGCCGGGCATGACGTAGTACGCGCGGTATTCGTAGATCATGACGCCTCCCTGGCGGGCGATTCCCGCGCGGCGCGCGGGACGACGCGATGGTCGCAGAGGCCGGCGCCCCGCGCAACCGTTCAGGCGGCGCGCCGGCGATCGTGCGGCGCGGCGGCGCGCCCATGCCGCGAGGCCGAACCAGCAGCCGAAGAAGAGCAGGCTCGTCGCCACCGCGCCGAGGGCGTCGAGCGGCACCGAGTCGGTGATCCGGCGGACGACGACCGTGAGCTCCGCGGCGATGCCGAGCGCGAGCGGCACCATCGCCGCCAGCAGCAGCCGGCTGGCGAGCGCGCTCACGAGGTCAGGCGGCGTGGGGAACCGTGCACAGCGCGTCGGTCTGGCGGCCGCACCGCCCGCAGCTCACGGGCAGCACCGCGAAGCCTTCGCCTGTGCCGAGGCGCGAGACGACGTCGCGCGCCTGCTGGAGGCTGACGTTGATCTCCATCGCCAGGCACGCCGTGCAGAGCCGGCCGTCGTGACGCGAGAGGACGCTGCGCATGGCGGGGGCGACGCGCTGCGGCCGCTCCTTGGGACGCAGGCGCGACGCGCGCAGGCCGTCGAGACAGCGTTCGTGCAGCCGCTCGTGGGCGAGGCCCCAGGCGAGGGGCTCGCCCGCGCGCAGCCCCTGGCGGCACACGGCGCACGTCTCGGCCCTTGCCCCCGACTGCACGTCCGCGAGCGTCGTGGTCCGGACTCTCGCTGGACGCATCCGCATTCGAGCAGCAACGCTGATGCCACTGAGTCCAGATTCCTGCGGGTTCTGCGCAACGGCCAGCACAGGGCTCACCCTGTGAAATGCGGGCGGCCGCGCGCGGCATCCTGATTGCACTTCCTTTCACGTCATGCGGGGAGCCTCAGCATCGGAGCCCGGGAAGCAGCGCGGGACGCGCCTGCCCCGACTGAGGCGTCTGGCGGGCGCGCCGAGGCGGACAGGGATCGGCACGGCCCTGGAGCGCTTCTCGCGCGTCCTCACCGATTGGGTCGGCACGTCGTGGGCGTTCGGCGCCGCGCTCGCCGTCGTCGCGGTGTGGGCACTCACCGGCCCGCTGTTCGGCTTCTCGGACACGTGGCAGCTCGTCATCAACACCGGGACGACCATCGTGACGTTCCTGATGGTCTTCCTGATCCAGCGCGCGCAGAACAAGGACGCGCGCACCATCCACCTCAAGCTCAACGAGATCGTGGCCGCCGTCCAGGGCGCGTCCAACCGCCTCATCAACGTCGAGGACCTCACCGAGGACGAGGTGCGCTTGCTGCACCGGCACTACGCGCAGCTCGTCGCGCTGGCGCGCGAGACCGGCGAGCTGACGAAGTCGCACTCCGTCGAGGAAGCGGCCGCGCGTCACGCGCTCAAGCTGCGGCGGCGCGAGGACAAGCGCGCGTCTTAGGGCATCGACACGGTCGTGCCGTCGCCGTTGCTCGATATCGTGAACGTACCGGCGGCGGTGTCGGCGGTATAGGTGTACGCCCCCCACCCCGACGGAGGCGCCGGCACGGAGGCCATGAACGGACCCGCGGCGATGTTCTGGCTGTTCGTCGCCGGGGCGGTGAGGTCGGTGAGGGCGGTCGGCACGATGCCCATGTGCGCACCGTAGACCGCGGCGGCCGAGGCCAGCGCGCGGGCGTCGCCCTGCGCCTTCGCAATCCGAGCGCGCTGCTGCACGTTTGCGAAGAGCGGAATCGCGATCGATGTGAGGATGCCGATGATCGCGACGACGATCAGAAGCTCTGTCAGCGTGAAGCCGCGCTGACTCTGCCGCATCGTCTTACGTGGACAGCCTCCGGCCATCTTTTCCTCCGTACGTGAGCGTGAAGCTTCGAGGGCCGGAGCGGAGCAGAAAGCGTGCCGGAGGCGATCCCGTCAAGCAAAACGTATTGTTCCGAGCGGTACCTGACCGAAGATCAGTCCAGATCGACAGAACACTTCGTCCGCGCGCTGACAGCGCGACGCGCTGACAGAGTGACTACACCGTGACGATTTGGTGAGCCGTTCTGGACTCGGCGCACCTAGCCCTGACGGCGAAGAAAAGCGAAGGCAATGGCGGGGATTGAGTGCGCGGTGGAGCTAGAGGTGTCCGTCACAGGTGCCGGCGTTGGCCTCGCTATTCGTCCCATCCGGGCAGATGGTGTTGGACCAGATCACGTCCTTGACGATGGCCCGCTTAAGGTTAGCCCCGGCGAGGTTAGCATTGGCGAGATTGGCGCCTACCAGGTTGGCGCCTTTCAGGATGGCGCCGCTCAGGTTAGCTCGGACGAGATTGGCGTCCTTCAGGTTGGCGCCGCTCAAGTCGCGGTCTTTCAGATAGGCCCCGGCGAGGCTGGCCCCTTTGAGATTGCATGCGGCGAGGGTCGCCTTGCACCCGAGGTTCACGATGGGTTGCCACAGCACTACTGCATCGGCGCTGCCGCCGACCACCTGACCGCTGGCGTTGACCTCCGAGGCCACGCTAGAGCTGCGGCCGAGGGTGCCGAGGTCGACCATGCCGCCCGCCGCCGTCCAAAAAAACGCATGCAAGGCGCCGTCAGCGGTTTCGCTGTAGCCCACGACCTGACCGCTGGCGTTGACCGCGGTGGCAGCGCTAAAGGATCCGCCGAGGGTGCCGAGATCGACCATGCCGCCCGCCGCCGTCCACGAAAACGCATAATTAGTGCCGTCGGCGCTGACGCCCTGGCCGACGACCTGGCCGCTGTCGTTGACTGCTATCGGATCGCTATAACTGTCGCTGAGGATGCCGAGGTCTACCATCCCGCCCGCCGCCGTCCACGAGAACGCATGAATGGCGCCTTCGGCCGTTTGGCTCCAGCCGACGACCTGGCCGCGGGCGTTGATCGCCCAGGCCACGCTAACGAAGCCGCCGAGGGTGCCGAGGTCGACCATCCCGCCCCGCGCCGTCCACGAAAACGCACGGCCAGCGTGGGGTACGCTGGCGCCGATGACTTGGCCGCTGTCGTTGACCGCTATGGCAAAGCTGTTGGCGCTCGTCGAGCCGGGAGCGGGGCCGAGGTCGACCATCCCGCCCGCCGTCGTCCACAAGAACGCGTGGAAACTGTGGGAGGAGGCGGGGAAGCTGGTGCCGACGACCTGGCCGCTGGCGTTGATCGCGTTCGCCGAGCTAAAAAGGCCGCCGAGGGTGCCGAGGTCGACCATCCCCCCCGCCGCGGTCCACAAGAATGCATGCTCGGCGCTATTGCCGACGATCTGGCCGCTGTCGTTGACCGCTATAGCAAAGGTTTGGTCGGTGGTTGAGCCGAGGGTGCCGAGGTCGACCATCCCCCCCGCAGCCGTCCACGAAAACGCGTGGTAAGTGCCGTCAGCGGTCTGACTACCGCCGACGACCTGGCCGTTGGCGTTGATTGCGCTCGCCGAGCTAAAAACGCCGCCGAGGGTGCCGAGATCGATTGGGATGAACGGTCCAGGTCGGCCGTCTCCTGCCAGCGCAATGAAAGGAGATAGCACGACAGCGAGCACTACCAGGGTGGTCGTGAGGTGAGCCGATCTTCCAATTTTCATATGGCCCCCAACCCCGAAACTTTCCGCCAGGACTGACACCGCGAAAGAGCCGCCCCGATCTTGCCGGTTTCATGCCAGCCGAAGGTTTGCGGAAGAGTTGAGTCTTATCCGAGAACTAAAGATAGCCCGCTCCGCACAAAATAGTCCCAGACAGAACAGCACTAACGAGATCGTGCATATCGGTGTGCAGCCGACTTGCAGGGCGGAGGGCAAAGGCGGTCCGGGCGATAAGCGCGGTACGAGTGGCAAGTCCGACCTGAGCGATGACGGCGACGGGAATATTAAGCGTCCCGTTCATCCGCAGGGGAAAACAACGTTCGTGGCAAGAGAGCTGCTGGTTCGCATCTTCGGGGAGCAGCAAGACTATTACGCACTCGTCCAGGGATCATACCTGCGCGGTCGCGACGTTGACCTCTTGTGGTACTGCCACGCCATAGCCATCGACGTACGCGCGAATCGCGGTCTGCATGTGCGCGACCACGGCCGCGCGAGCCTCATCGCCAGCGGCGGCAACGAGTTCGGCCACCGGGCCAGCGGATAGGTGTCTCAAGACGAACTTCTCGGGCGGTGGCAGGCGAAGCGTCATCCGAACGTGGTGAACAACGACATCGCGAAAGCCTGCGTCTTGGACAAGGCCACGAAGCTCATCGGCGTTCCCGAGTGAGAACGCGGCGGTGCTCGCCATCGTTGCCTCGACTCCAACGTACCGGCCGAGGGCTTCCCGCTGCGCGACGAAATATGGAGACGCACCGGTCCAAACGCTCAATGCGACGCGGCCCGCGGATGTCAGTACGCGGCGCATCTCGCCGAGCGCCTTCAGCCGATCCGGGAAGAACTGCAATCCCTGTTGGCAGAGGACGACCTGAAATGTCCCATCAGCGAAGGGGAGGGCGAGCGCACTGCCCTGACGCCACTGGATCGTAATACCGGGCGGTAACGGGAGTCGCCGGGCGAGCGCAAGCATTCCCTCGTTGAGATCGACCCCGGTGACGGCGCCGCCGGGCGCTACGCGTCGCGCCGCGAGTCGTGAGACGACGCCGGTCCCGCAAGCGACGTCAAGCACGCGCTCTCCCGCTCGTAACTCTGCCAAGTCCAGCAGGCCGGGCACCCAAGGTCCAGTCACGAACGGCACGGCCCACCGCTCGTAGCGGTCCGCAGCGCCGCCGTGCAGTTGGAACTTCGTCATTCCCTGCGTCGGATTCCCCGGCTCACCATCACCGTTCATTGCGACTCTCTCTCTCCGTTGCAGCCAAAATGCGCGTGACCAGAATCCCTCTCTGAGGGCGCTGGGCGACAGTTATATCGCGCCTGGACGTGCAAGGGCCGAGGGAGATAACGGCGTGCTGCCCACCCCGGCTGCGGGGGTGGCGCAAGATGGGCGCAAGGAAGTTCAGCCTACCGACGAAGCCTCAGAGGTGTCGCAGAAGTCCTAGTTGGAAATGGTGAGCCGTGCTGGGATCGAACCAGCGACCCCCTGATTAAAAGTCAGGCGCTCTACCAACTGAGCTAACGGCTCCCGCTTGAAATAGTAACAGGCAGAGTCTGCGCCGACGACGCGCGCGCTACACGATGCTCGAGCGGACGCTCGGGTACCAGTGCAGCAGCGGCGACTCCTCGCACAGAATCGTCTCGTCGCGCTGGGCGCCGGTGGAGATCAGGCAGAACGGGACGCCGATGAGCTCTTCCAGACGCTCCAGATAGCGGCGCGCCTTCGCCGGTAGATCGACCTCGTTCTTGGCTCCGGCGGTGGACGTCATCCAGCCCGAGATCTCCTCGTACACGGGCTCGACCTTCGCCAGCAGGGCCTCTTCCTCGGGGAAGTCCGTGACGATGTCGCGACCGACGCGGTAGCCGGTGCACACCTTCACGACGTCGCACTGGTCGAGGACGTCGAGCTTGGTGAGCGCGACCGTGTCGAGGCCGTTGATGCGCACGGCGTACCGCAGGACGACGCCGTCGAACCAGCCGCAGCGTCTCGGCCGTCCCGTGGTGGAGCCGTACTCGTTGCCGCGCGCGCGGATCGTCTCGGCGATCTTGCCGGTCATCTCGGTCGGGAACGGTCCTTCGCCCACCCGCGTGGTGTAGGCCTTGGCCACCCCGAGGGCGCCGTGGATCTTCGTGGGCGGCACGCCGGTGCCGGTGGCCGCGCCGCCGGCCGTGGTCGAGGACGAGGTGATGAACGGGTACGTCCCGTGGTCGATGTCGAGCATGGTGCCCTGCGCGCCCTCGAACAGGACGGAGTAGCCGCTGTCGATCCACTTGCTGAGCAGCAGCGCGGTGTCGGTGATGTAGGGCGCGAGCCAGCCCGCGTAGCGCAGGTACTGGTGGAGGATCGCGTCCACGCCGAACGTCTCCGCATCGTAGATGTCGCGCAGCACGCGATTCTTCTGCGCCAGGTTGACCTCGACCTTCTCGCGGAAGAGCCGCTCGTCGAGCAGGTCGACCATGCGGATGCCCACGCGCGCGGCCTTGTCGACGTAGGCGGGGCCGACGCCCTTGCCGGTGGTGCCGATGCGCCGCTTGCCGAGCTTGGCCTCCGAGGCGCGGTCCAGCGCGGGATGGTAGGGCATGATCAGGTGCGCGTTCTTCGAGATGTACAGGTTGCCGTCCAGGACGACGCCGCGCTGGACGAGCGACTCCATCTCCTCGATCAGCGAGCCGGGGTCGATGACCACGCCGCAGCCGATCACGCAGCGGCAGCCGTTGTGCAGGATGCCCGAGGGGATCGAGTGCAGCACGTACTTCTCGCGCCCGACGACCACCGTGTGGCCGGCGTTGTTGCCGCCCTGATACCGCACCACGACGTTGACGTGGGGCGTGATGATGTCCACCACCTTGCCCTTGCCCTCGTCGCCCCACTGCGCGCCGATCACCACGATGTTCTTAGGCATGCGCCTGTCCTCCCCCCGCCACTCCCTCGAAGCACTTCGCCGGATCCGCGAGCACGTCCGCCACCGCCAGCGTCCGCTCGCCGCCGCGCTTGAGGTCCAGCGCCAGCAGCTCCCCCCCGCTCGTCCGCGGCGAGCCGACCACGAGCACGTGCCGCACGCGCTGCGCGCGCGCGTACTCGACGGACTCGTCGAGTCCGCGGCTGATGATGTCGCGCGCCACCGACGCGCCGAGATCGCGAAGCCGCCGCGCCAGCGACAGCGCGGCGGTCTTCTCCGGCGTGAAGTCGATGATGAAGAAATCGGGCCCCGGCAGCTCGACCGGCACCTGCTGGGTCTCCATGATGGCCAGCGCCCGCGCGATGTCGAAGGCGAAGCCCACCGCGGGGCAGTCGTAGCCGAAGCGGCCGAGCATGTCATCGTAGCGGCCGCCGCCGGCCAGCGCCGCGCCGAAGCCGGACACGTAGGCCTCGAAGTAGAGGCCCGAGTAGTAGTCGAAGCCGCGGACCTCGCCGAGGTCGAGCAGGACCGAGTCCGCCAGCCCGTAGATGCGCAGCAGCCGGTAGACCTCCGCCAGGTTCGCCAGCGCGCGCTTGGAGCGCGGGTTCTGCGCGTAGCGACCGGCCCGCTCCAGCACAATCTCGCGGCCGAACAGCGTCGGCAGCGCCAGCAGTGCCTCCGCCACGTGCGGCGCCGGCGCCACCTCGCGCACGAGCCGCTCGAGCGTCGAGGCGTCCTTGCGCGCGAGCGCGTCGCGCAGCCCGGCGCGCCGGGCGGTATCGGTCGTCGCCTCTTCGAGCAGCCCGCGGAAGAAGTCAGGATGGCCGAGATCGATCTGGAACCGGTCGAGCCCCAGCGCGCGCAGGCCCTCGATGGTCATCGCGATGACCTCGACCTCGGCCTCGGGCTTCTCGAGGCCGATCAGCTCCACGCCCGCCTGGTAGAACTCGCGGTAGTGCGACATCTGCGGCTCGTCGTGGCGGAACACGTTGGTCACGTACGCCAGCCGGACGGGCTTGGGCTCCTCGCGCAGCCGCGTGGCCACCACGCGGGCGATCTGCGGCGTGATGTCCGCGCGCAGCGCGAGCATGCGGCCGGTCTCGCGGTCGACGAACTTGAACATGCTCTGCTGCACGCCGACGTCGGTGCCCATCGCCAGCACGTCGGCGAACTCGAACGTCGGCGTCACGATCTCGCGATAGCCCCAGCGCGCGAACACGTCGAGCAGCCGCTCCTCGACGTAGCGCTTGCGCGCCGCCTCGTCGGGCAGGTAGATGCGCGCGCCCTTCGGCAGCTGCGAGTGCACGGGCTTCACGTGCCGGCCTCCGGCCGCGCCTCGAGATGAGCCAGCGTGTTCATGCGGTGCACGGTCGCCCAGTCGCCGACGTACTCGATCTCCGTGATGCCGGCCGGCGACGCGTCGACCGACCACAGCCGCTCCGGCCCGAGGCCCAGCGCGGCCAGCACGATCAGGCGCATGACGACCGCGTGCGTGACGAGGATCGCGGTCTCGCCGGCGTGGGCGGCGATCAGCCGCTCGAGCGTGGCGCGAACGCGCGCGACCACCGCGCCGAGGGTCTCCCCGCCGGGCGGGGTGACGAGGTGCGGCGTCAGCCGCCACGCCTCGGCCTCGCGGGGAAAGCGCTGGGCCAGCTCGTCGCGCCGCAGGCCCTCCCAGGCGCCGAAGCCCATCTCGCGCACGTCGGGCTCGACCCGCGGCTCCAGGCGGTGGGGCTTGGCGATGAGGTCGGCGCAAACGCGCGCACGCTCGAGCGGGCTCGTGTACACGGCGGCGACGCCGACGCCGGCCAGGGCCTGGGCGACGGCGTCGGCCTGCAGGCGGCCGTCGGTCGTCAGCGGGACGTCCCGGGAGCCGGCGAAGCGGAGATCCCGGGAGTACTCCGTGGCGCCATGACGTACAGCGAAGAGCCTCATCGCCTTCAAAACCCCGCCATTTTAGCGCAGGTGACGCGCGGCCGGGGCAAAAGCGGAGGCTCAGGACTTCTCGACGAAGACCTTCTGCGCGGCGCGCACGCCGGCGCCGAAATCGACGGGCTGGCCCAGGTCGGCCAGGACCTGCTCGAGCGCCGCCAGGGCGATGATCACGTCGGTCTCCGCGGCGTAGCCCATGTGACCGATCCGGAAGATCTTGCCCTTGGTGGGACCGCGGCCGCCATCGATCGTGATGTTGTGGGAGGTGGCGAAGCCCTCCACCACCCGGTCGGCGTCGACACCCGCCGGCACCTCGACCGCGGTGAGCGCGGGGCTCGGCGTCGCCTTGACGAACAGCCGCAGTCCGAGCGCTTCGGCCCCGGCGCGGGTCGCGCGCGACAGCCGATCGTGACGCCGGAACACGTTGGCGAGTCCCTCCGCCTCGATCATGCGGAGCACTTCGCGGAGCCCGACCATGATCGACACCGCCGGCGTGAAGCGCGCCTCGTTCTTCGCCGCGTACGTCCGCTCCTCGGCGAGATCGAGGTAGAACCTCGGCGAGCTCGCGCGCCCGGCCGCGCGCCACGCCTTGTCGCTCAGCGCCACGATGCCGAGACCCGGCGGCAGCATGAGCCCTTTCTGCGAGGCGGACACCACCACGTCGATGGCCCAGGCGTCCATCTGCACGTCGGCGATGCCGAGGCTCGAGACGGCGTCGACGATCAGGATCGCGTCGGTGCCGGCCGTCACCTGGGCGTACGCCCGCACGTCGTGGAGCACGCCGGTCGACGACTC